>Ga0190273_10000311_pt1 | contig 20324 bp, 16 predicted proteins | sample Popmic504IS_FD_134513 | JGI IMG/M metagenome (GOLD analysis project Ga0190273, IMG submission 134513) | Populus adjacent soil microbial communities from riparian zone of Shoshone River, Wyoming, USA - 504 IS | ecosystem: Environmental > Terrestrial > Soil > Riparian zone > Trees stand | place... | reverse complement strand
GAGGTCACAGGAGTGATCGACCCCACGTGGACAACGAGACGGAGCCGCTTCGTCAGGTGTTCGCGATGGACGCAGCCAGCTTCTTCCGATACGCGTCCGAGCTGCTGGCTGAGCACGCGCCCCATCCCCAGGACTATCCAATCCTCGACCGGCTCGCGCAGATCGGCTTCCACGTCGGCCAGACCTTTGACCTCTCATCGGCCCACCACGTCGTGCAACAGGCGCTCGCGGAAGCGGTCACGGGCGCCCAACAGAAGATCACCGACCGACAGCTGACGATCGGAACCGAGGCTAACGGCTGGCGCATCATCACCGAGAACATCGGAAACTATGGGACCGACTACCTGCAGCGGGCCACCGTCGAACTTGCGGGCCTCGGTGCGAACCTCCCTGAGGATGCCATCTACCCACTGGCGTTCGTGGACGCGGAAGGGAACACGCTCAACGGCGCGGATTGCTACACCTGGCACCTGACGAAGGGGGACATGCCACCCGTGCGGGCTTTTTGGTCTCTGACGCTCTACGACGAGGAGGGCTTCCAGGTCGCGAACGAGTTGGACCGATTTGCGATCGGAGATCGTGACGACCTGCGATTCAATGCCGACGGATCTCTTGACATCTACGTCCAACGTGAGCAGCCCGCGCAGGGAGCCTCCAACTGGCTGCCAGCTCCTGCAGGCACGTTCAATCTCTGTGCCCGCCTGTACTACCCGAAGCACGAAGCCCTGGACGGCACCTGGACGCCACCAGCGGTCGTCAAGACATGACGGGAGTGCGGGGGGCCGTCCGACCATGAGCCGTCCGGCGTGTCCGAGAACTGAGATTGGCCCCAGGACTGGCGTGCCACCCCTCCCGTCGCTAACGTCTCAGCTGGGCCGGTACCGACGTGACGGGCGCCGTCGTCGTCTTGGTAGTCGGCAAGCATGGCCTCTATCGTCCCTTTTCACTGCCGGCGGCGCACAGCGCCGCTGCCGCCAGTTGGGACATTGTCTCGCTGGTCACCGGCATGGTCGCGGGGAGTGAACCGCCCCGATGACGTGGTGCTCCTCAGGACAGCAGAGGGTCATTGTCCTGTCAGGCTCAGGGCTCGGGCCCGCCGGACGGCCTCATTGCGACGTGAGACCCCAAGCTTGCGGAGGATGCTTGCCACATGAGTGCGAACTGTGTTGACGGAGATGAACATCGTGGATGCGATCTCCGAGGTGGTGAGCAGTTCGGACAGGTGCCCGAGCACTTCCTGCTCCTTGGCCGTGAGAGGCTCGATGATCGGGCCAGCCGTCGACGGGTCTGCCCCCCTTTCCTTGAACGAGGTGACTGGGCGGCGCCTTCCGGGGCCCTGGGTGATGGGCAGACCGAGCCAGGGGTTCTGGTCGATCAGCTGGGCGTCGTTCACCAGCAATCGACGAACCGCCGGCGGCGCCTCGCGAATCGGGCGGCGCAGGCCCTCAGGTGCGGCGAGTTGTAGGGCGCGAATGAGCGCTGTTCTACCTTCCGATCGCCGGCCCCGATGCAGTTCGTGGGCGGCTTTCAGCAGATGACCGTCCACGGACGCGAGCAGTGAGGTGGTGACGCTGTCCCCCTTCGATAGTTCGGCAACGGGCGCCCCTACGTCGACCCAGCCATCCCGCCTTGCAAGTGCGTGACCGCGTACAAGGGCCGCGGTCGCGCTATCCGCCCGATTGAGCCGCTCAACGACGCGGAGGGCCTCGTCAGCGTCGCCACGGGCGATCCAGGCTTCCGCTGCTTCGATGCCAAGAAGGTCAGCAAGCCAGCAGGCGTGCTCGGGCAACCGTGTGATGGCGCTGCGGACGAGGGCGATGGCTCCGTCCGCGTCTCCACTGGCCCGAAGCAGACGTGCTTCAACGAGCGCAGCAAGCGCCCGCACGATCGGGTCGCAGTCACGCGCTGGCACGGAGGATAGGTACTCGCGGCCGGCCGCCAAGTTGTAGCGCTCGGTGCTTACCCATCCGAGCACGATGACCGCTTCCGGAGGGCGGATCGAGGACGGCATACCGGCCTCGTCGGCGAGCGCGATCGCCCGCATGGCCCGATGCTGGGCTTGTCGCAGCCGACCTTGAAAGACCGCGACGAGAGCGAGGTGAGCCTCGGTGAACGACAGTAGTGGCTTGCACTCAGACGCCTCCAGGATCTGCGAAGCGGACGAGAGCGTGTCTCGTGCGGCCTCGATGTTGCCGCGGCGCATCTCAGCGACACCCTTGCTGGCCACTATCAGGCCGTGAACGTCAGTCTTCAGGGAGGGTGAATGACGGCTTTGGGCTGCCAGTCGAGCCAAGGTCTGATCCGCCAGAGTCACGGCTTGGACGTCGTCCAAACGGCAGGCCTGCACCGTCTCCATTAAGTCGATCAGCGAACGGACACCAGTAGGGATGGTTGCGCGTGTGGTGTTCACAAGCTCCCGGGCGCGAGAAAGCGCATCAGCGCAGGCGGGTGCGTCCTTGTCGGCGAGAGCGAGTATCGCACGGACGACCGACGCGGAGAGTCCGCCCGTGTCAGAGGGGATCTGCCTGAGCGACTTCACAAGGCCACCGGTGTCATCGCCCGCCATCAGCCGGCAGGCGATGAGGTCGTCCATGGCGTAGTTCGCCGCCTCGACCCAGGCTTCGGCCGCGACAGCGAGGGAGGCAGCTTCGACGAGAAGCCCTTGGCGGGCATACCAAGTGGCCGCTCGCCGCTGCAGCCGTTGGAGCTGGCCCGGTGACGCATAAGTGAGCTCAGCGCGCAGCAGATCACGGAGGAACGGATGGTAGCGGTAGCAGCCCGGGTGCTCCGCCGGTTCTTCGACGAGCATGTTTGACCGAGCAAGATGGGCTAGGTCACGTGCCGCTGAGCGTCCGCCGAGTTCCTCGATGAGCCCGGGGCGGAGCGTGTCGACCACACTGGTGCGGAGCAGCAGCTCGCGAATGTGGGACGGCTGCGTCGTGAGTATCTCTCCCATCAGGTACTCCGCGATGTTGCCGACGTCGCCGGCGAGCCGGTCCACGGCTGAGTCCGGATCGTCTGAGCCTGCCAACACCATGACAGCGAAGCGCAGACCGACCGCCCAGCCTCGGCTGCGGCCCAGCAGGCTCACTACCGACTCGCTGCTCAGGGTGATGCCTGCTAGCGCGACCAGCCGCGCCGTCTCCTCCTTCGAAAAGGCCAGGTCCGCCAACCTCAGCTCCATGACCGTGCCAGCCAGGCGGAACCGGTGAAGCGGCAGCACTGGCTCGACACGGGTAAGGACCACGAGTCGGAGGCGGTGCCCGGTGTGCGTCAACACGAACTCGATTTCACGTGCCAGGCGGGCATCCGTCACGTCACAGTCGTCGAGAATAAGCGTGATGGGGTGGCTCAGGCTCGCCAGCGCAGAACACACAGCTGGCAGCACCTGACGTGGGATGAGGCACGAGGTGGCAGCAGTGCCGTCCGGGACGGTGACCCCTCTGCGACGCAGACACTCCAGGACCAGCGGCCAGAACGTGCCGGGTCGGTCGTCACCGTCCTCGAACGTTATCCAGGCGACTGTTCCTGGCGTCCTGCGCAGCTTCACCCACTCGGCCAGGAGGGTGGTCTTCCCGCTGCCGGCAGGGGCGCTGACCAGCGTTAGCGGGATGTCCGCGGCTTCGTCCAGGCGGTTGACCAAGCGGCGACGCGTGACATACAGCCTCGGTGGCCGTGGGACAGCGAATCTGAGGGCGAGGAGCGGGTCCTCCTTTCGGCGCAGGTCCGTGTCACGGGGAAGCTCCTCGGCAATCTTGGCCATGAGGCTCACCTTGGTGCCGGAATCCCGTGGGAACGTCACCCGTTGCGGGTACCCGTGCCCGTTCGTCGGAGGGCGCCCTGGGGCCCGGGCGTGCGCCGACCTCATGGACATCCGAGCCCGTCGCGCGGAGGGCGGCCGCGAGCCCCGCCAGGCTCAGCCCAACCAGATAACCCGGGATGCCCGCCGATACACCGCTCGCGGCAAGCAGGCTACCGACCAGCGGGGCGGTGCCGCCGACGAGCGCGCTGGCCAAACCAAAGCTCAACGCGATGCCAGTCGACCGAAGCGTTATGGGAAAGCTCTCCGCGAGGTGAGCGCTGACCACCAACGCCCCTAGATTCACACCCACCAGCACATCAGCAACCAGCAGCGTGATCCAGGACCCGTCCGTCGCCAGGTAGTAGAGCGGCACGACAAGCACGGACAGGATGCCGGTCCCGGCTCGCAGCATCGGCCTGCGTCCCACCCGGTCTGAAACGGCACCCAACAGCGGTGCGGCCACCGCGGTAGCGGCGAGACCAGCCGCTGCGCAGCCCAACGCCACAGGAAGTCGATGCACGCCCTCGGCGACCACATATGAGGGCAGGAACACGAACCACATGTTGAAGACTCCCGTGAACGCCGCGACCACAACGAAGCCGATCCGGACTGCCTGCCCGTGAACCTGCCAGACCTTCCGCAGGGTGGGCGCGTTGCGTGTTGGGTCTGTTGCGTAGAAGGCGGGGGCATCGTCAAGCCGTAGCCGCATATAAAGGCCAATCAACCCCAAGGGCATTGCCACTAGGAAGGGGAGGCGCCATCCCCACGCCCGCAGCTCTTCAACAGGGAGGACGACGGACATCACCCCAGCGACCGCGATGCCGGTGGCGATTCCCATCGCGATGGTGGCCGTGTGCCAGCCGCCGTACGTACCCCACTTATGGCGAGGCGACGATTCCAGGAGGAACGCGATCGAGGTACTGATCTCACCTCCGGAGGCGAACCCCTGCGCCATCCTCAACAGCACCAGGCCCACGGGGGCCGCCACCCCCACGGCGGACCACGGCGGAAGGAGGCCGATGCCTGCAGTCGCCAAGCTCATGAGCAGAACCATTGCGGCTAGAGCGCGGCGACGACCGAATCGATCAGCATGCAGTCCGACAAGCAAGGCTCCGACTGGTCGGGCCAGGAAAGAGGTCGCGGACACCGCGAACACCGTGACCAGACCAGTCACGCGGGAGCCGGGGAGTAGCAGCACGACGGCCAGGACCGAGGCCATCGCACCGTACACCGCGAAGTCGTACCACTCGATGGCATTCGCGAGGCAGGTGGCGAGGATGACTTGCCGAGTCCTGGACTCCGGCACCATGCAGCCCCCCGCTCATCGGGACCGAGCGTGGGAAGGGCTGCCGAGCACCACGTCCACTCTCAGGACAAAGAGAGTACGGCGGCCGCCGCCCTTCGTCGAGGGCAGTGAAGGCTCCACGTATCGCGGGTTCCACGCCTCGAGACGGCGACTGGAACGCCTTCCCATCACCTCGGCGCCTCCTTACGGGGGGGTCGGACTTCGGGGGCGGCGAACTTCGACGAGCTCCAGTCCCAGCGCCTGCAGCCGGTTGAGTACGCCATAGAGCGCTGACTGGTCCGGGACGACACCCGTCAGGACAGTCTCGGCCGGGACGATGACGGCACTCAGGTACTCGAAGTCCTCGAGTTCTTGAGGCGACATCGCGCCTCGGACGTGAATTTCTACAGATTTGACTAAAATATGCTTCTCCTTGGGCTTCGCATGCACACCCTAGGATGGCTCCCGCCACCGGGGTGCCGCCTCACCCACAGCGGGTAGGCTTCACTGGGCAGCCGGACTTGGCCAGCCTGACGTTGGCGCGACGGCCGCATCGCCGGGTGGCGACCGCCACTCGGAAGGTTGGCGACGGGCGGAATATGGCGACCGCAGCGGATACGGGGCCGCCCCGTTCGCTCAATGCGGACGTCGGTCTGCTGGGCACCAAGTTGGCGCGGCCGCGAGTCCCAGACTCCTACATCGCCCGCCCACACGTGCGTCGGCTGCTTCAAGCAGGCACTCGCGGGCCGCTGACCGTGGTGAGCGCTGGACCCGGGTGGGGAAAGACGCTCGCCGCTGCGCACTGGGTGGACAGCGAGCCCGGCGTCGGACCTGTGGGGTGGGTGTCACTTGACGCCAGCGACAACGAGCCGCGCAGGTTCTGGTCTTACTTCGTCGCCGCCTTGCGCGCCTCGCGGGTGGTACCACCGGACAACCCCTTGGCCGAGTTGGTGCCCGAGCTGGGAGCAGAAGAGGAACACTCGCGCAGGCTCATGGTCGGCCTCTCCCTGCTACGTGTCGACGTTGTGGTCGTCCTCGACGACTTCCACCTGATCCATGAATCCGCGGTGCTGTCGCAGGTGGCTGAACTGCTGCGTCTTCGACTGGAGCGGCTGCATTTGGTCCTGATCACACGGTCGGACCCCGTCCTGCCGCTGCACCGGTTGCGGATGAGCGGTGATCTCGCTGAGGTCCGTTCACAAGACCTCGCGTTCGGTATCGTCGAGGCTTCACAAATGCTGGAGCGAAACGGCCTTTCGGTTACTACCGACGAAGCGCAACTCCTCATCGACCGCACTGAAGGCTGGCCAGCCGGCCTGCGTCTGGCCGCCCTCTTCCTGGCGCGGCAAAGGGAACCTAGGTGCGTCGCGGACTTCGCGGGTGATGACCAGACCGTCGTCAGCTACCTAGCCGAAGAGGTGCTCGGGAGTCAGCCCCCCGACGTCCGGCAATTTCTGCTGCGGAGCTCTGTCGCAGAACGGCTGACCAGCGGACTCGCGGAGGTACTCACCGGCCAGTCCCATTCCCAGCACCACCTCGAGGCGCTCGAAAGCTCCAACGCCTTCGTCGTCGGTCTGGGACCTGGCCGGCAGTGGTTCCGCTACCACGCGTTGCTTCGCGAGATGCTGCAGCATCGCTTGATGGTCGACGAACCAAGTGTCGTGCCGGATCTGCACCGGCGGGCCGCGCGCTGGTTCGCCGAGCACGGGTACCCGATCCAAGCCCTGAATCACGCCGCTGACGCCGAAGACTGGTCCCTCCTGGGGCAGCTGTTCGTGACATACGCCTTTCCTCGGCTGCTGTCAGTGGACCGCCTAGCCTGCGACCAGGCTCTGGCTCGCATCCCCTCGGCACGACTGGCCGATGGGCCAGAATTGGCTATGTGCGCGGCGGCGCGGCAGTTCCACGCCGGACTCTACGAGGACATGCAGCCACACCTGGAGCTAGCGGCGGATCGTCTGAACGAATGCAGCCCCGAGTCCCGAGCCGGCACGCAGATCGTGCGACTGCTTTTGAGCATGTCGTTGGCGCGCACACGTGGCGACATTCCGGGCACGATGAAGGCCGCGTCCGTCACCCTCGACCACGTCGCCGAGGGTGGCGGAACCTTCCCGGTGGCGGCGGCGGCCCGTGCGATCGCGCTCAGCAATCTCGGCACCGGTCTCCTGTGGTCCGGCCAGGTCAGCGCCGCCGAAGAATGCCTGCTAGTGGGGCTGGCAGCAGCCGAGACGTGCAGGATCGGGGTGGCAGAGGTCAACGTGCTGTCCCACCTTGGACTGGCCGCCGCCGCGTCGGACCGACTAGATGACGCCCTTGGCTTTGCCTCACGCGCGGTCGAGCTCGTCGAGTCACGTGGGTGGACGGCCATCCCCCAGATTGCCAGTGCGCACCTGGCGCTCTCCATGGTGAGCCTCCAGCAGAACGACCTCACCAAGGCTCAAGTCCAGCTGGACCAGGGCAGGGCGGCATCCGGGGGCGACCGGATACCCCGCCTGGCTCTGCGCTTGGCTCAGGCCCGGATGCATGCCTCTGTCGGACGAGTCGGCGCAGCGCGTGAAGAGATGTTGCTGCTCCAGCAGGAGATCGCGCAATCACGGTTGCCAATCCTCGTGTCGCAATGGCTGGCGATCACCGAGTCGGAGATCGAGCTAGCGGACGGCGACCCGATCGCCGCTGCGGCGAGGATCGGTTCGCCCGCTGGCCAGGAGCCACCGTTCGGGCGCGAACAGGTCTGCCTCGCCCGCGCGCTGATGGGCGGCGGAGAGGTGGGAGCGGCCGAAGAGGTGCTGGCGAACCTTCGCGATCGATCCGTCCCCGTGGATGCGCACGTGGAACTGTGGCTCCTGACGGCGCTCGCAGCTGACTCACAGCGTCAGGACAACAGGGCGATGGAAGCGATCGGGCACGCTCTTCAGGAGGCGGCACTAGAGAACACCTGGAGGCCGTTCGTCACTCTTGACCCGGAGCGGATCATCCGACTCCTCTGCCGCCTGAAAGAGGCGAATCTGGGTTCTCGGCAGCTCGTCGACCGGTTTCTGGAATATCTGCACAGCGATTCGTCTCAACGGGCTTCACCCCGCACCTTGGCCCCACCACTGACCGATCGCGAGCTGATCGTCCTCAGATTCCTGCCCACGATGATGACGAACGCAGAGATCGCGTCCGAGCTCTGCGTCTCTGTCAACACGGTGAAGGCACACCTCAAGCACATCTTCCGCAAGCTCGGCGTTGACAGCCGACGGCAGGCCGTCAACCAGGCGCGCCAAATGGACCTGCTGTCGGGAAGCCAGACATGACGACAGCGGAGGGTGGCTGGAGCAGTGGCTGGCGGATGCAGCTCCAAGTGTGGCTACCACGCGCAGGCAGGGATCTCGTTTCGCGCTGAGCCTCACCACCCGTTGTCCACGGTCCAGGCCCATGAAGGCGTCAACGCGCTGGCGCAAACGACCTCAACTGAACCCCGGCACGCAACCCTGGCTAATTCAAGGGGACTGGCGCGTCGGCAGCCGGAGGCAGGCGCATCGATTCCTTCAGTGCCTCAAGGGGCGACGCCGGGATCTCGATCAAGCCACGAGTGGGCCTGTCGAGGTCAAGAGAGACGAAGAGGAGCAGGGTCAATATGATCGCGGTCAGAAGGACAGCGACGATCCCTCGGGAGAGGAGCGCGAGGAACAACGCCAACAGCGCGAGGGCCGTGGCAGCGCCTATCACCTCGAAGAAGACGATCGCGGACGGGACACGGTTGTTGAGCGCTGCCACGCGGGTGGTCTGCATATCGATGAGGTCGTTCAGGCTCTCCACGTAGAGCCTGGGCGCAGACTCGGTGGGCTCCGCGGCCAGGGCGTCGGCGGCTTGCTTCCAGAGCCGGCGTTGCAGTTCGGACCCTGCCTCGATCGCCCGCTGCTGTGCCGCGCCGCCCGGTACGGTTCGAGAGAGGTTGAGACTCTCGTTCGTGTACTCGGCGAACAGCGGCAGCGAAATGCCCCGCTGCGGTTCGGGGAGTGTCTGGGCTCGAAGGTAGGCGGTGCCGATGGCGTTGGCGTCATCGACGACGGCGGCGCGGCGCGCATCGTGTCGTCCCACCGCCATCGCGAGTCCGAAGGCGAGCACAAGCGCGACCAGGGTGAGCAGGGCACCTTGGACCACACCCACAGGCTCGCGGAGGGTCTCTCGCTTATGAGTCATCCGTCGCCCGGCCCAGTAACCGAGGATAGTGGCTCCGAACATGAGCGCGGCAAGCACCAGCGCTAGCTGCAGACTGCTTAGTGTGAAGAACACACATCTCCTCGGTGGTGGGGCGCCGGATGTAGCCCTGTGAATCCGGGTAGCGGGAACGGGTGCTGTCACCCCCGAGGAACTCGATGTGGATGTGTGACCAGTCCACCACCGTGGCGTGGCACCGCCTGCTTCTTTGTGCTTGAACCAGTGCCCCCATCGGAACGAGCCTCATGGCAGCGCGTCGCTGAACCGGTGGTTGCCTGGCGCGTCGAGAATGCGTCGCACGCCAGGGATGAGTCGGTTGACGAAAGCGTGCTCTGATGAGCGAGATGCGGTGCCGCCAACGCCTGCCTTGCACAGCGGTGGGGACTCTCGCCATGACCGGGTCCAGTCATCGCTGGGCCATCGCACCTAGATGTCAACAGAGGCGGCGAGCCGGCCACTGGCCACCGCCTCCTGCATTTCTGAGTAGTCGCGCTCGTTCTGGTCGGCATAGGCCACAGAGAACTGCGCCATTGCGCGATCGAACGAATCTGACTTGCCGAGGTAGGCGGCTATCGCATGACGGTCGCCGGATCGGGCGTGGGCGCGCGCGAGCGTCCAACCAGCCATCCGGGCCCAGAGCTCCATACCTTTGGGTGTCATCCTCCCGACGTCCGCCGAACCTTTCCAGTCGCGCAACTGGCGGACGTAGTAGTCGCGTTCGCCGTCATGCAGTGCGAACCGCTCCCAGCCCAGGAAGATGTCGCCGGCCGCCTGCATCAGGCGCTGACCGCTGACGACGCGCTCTCCTTGATTCGAGAACTCGCTTGCTTGCGTGAACGGTTCGAGCACCGAGGGCCCGGCCTCCTTGACTTGGAGGAACAGCGGTGTGCCGCGTCCGTCCATGAGTAGCAAGATCCACGCTTCGGTGCCGACACTACCTACCCCCACTACTTTGCGCGCGAGGTGAACGAGTTGATACTGCTCAAGCAGATGTCGGCGATCGGGGGTGAGCGAGCGGCCGTAGCGGCGGATGAACTCCACAGCTGCGGTGTGGTCCGGACCGCCGCTCAACTCCTCGACGGGGGTCACGAGCGGCGGGTCGCTGATGATCCGGGGCTCGCCGTCGACGTTGTGACACAGCTTCTTGAAGGCCTGAAGGTTGTCCTTGGCGCGCGCTTTCGTGACCGCCTTCCATACGGCTGGCGTCTTCGTGGCGTGCATCGACCGGAACCGCGGCAGCAGGTCGTCCATGTCCAGGTGCGCGTACCAGACCTTCAGCATCGGCACGGCAGCGAACTCACGCATCGCCTCCCGGTACGATCGCGTCGCACGCCGCACAATATGGTCACGAACGGTCGCCGAGAACTGGTTCTCGCGCGCAGCCACCTCCAAGCTGGCCGTCAAACGCTTGACGTCCCACTCCCATGGGGCGGGTGCAGTCTCGTCGAAGTCGTTCATGTCGAAGGCCAAGCGACGTTCGGCGGACCCGAATGTGCCGAAGTTGGTGAGGTGAGCGTCGCCGCATGCCTGTACGAGAAGTCCAGAGTTCGGGGTCGTGGCCAGATCCGCGGCCATGGGTCCCGCAGCTCCCCGGAAGTACGTGAAGGGAGAGACCACCATGCGCCCGTGCCGGATCGGGACGAGCTCGCGAATGCGTGACCTGGCCTGCTCCTCGAGAAAGGTCACGGGGTCAGGGCGATCCGGCTGTGGTTCCCATGCCGCATGGCACGATCGGGGGGCCTCAGCACGCGCGGCTCGCCCCCGCGCAACGCGCTCCTGTAGCGATGGCCGCTCGCGCGGCTTTGTGTCCGTCACACCGGTCATTCCAGGCCTCGTTTCCGCATGAGGTCACTTAGGCTCGCGCAACCACGCCCTGCTGCCATCGCCCGCAGCGGGTGACTCGCTCTCGTTTGGGAGCCGTCACGATCTGCGGGTGCCATTCGACGGATCGTCAACCACTTAGTTCAGGTCGGTGTGGTGCCCACGCGGTCGGAATGTCGCTGCCGCCCTCTTCGCACCACGCGAGCGCCCGGTCACCCTATGGTCCAGTGCGTACATCGGCCCTCCCCAGCGCCACGAACGAGCCGCCGATGCCTTGACGATCCTCGACCAGCGCGAAGTGCCGCAGGTCGGGATCCGGGAACGAACCTTCCACCATCCGGTCCAGCAGCGCTAGCTGCTCGGTCACCGCTGCCCGGTTCTCCGGTCGGACCGTCCGCTCGAGGTCGACGAGGAGCGCTCGCAGACGCCGGCAGACCTGGGGTGACCCGGCGCCGTACAGCCGGATTTCTGACACTCCCAGCTCAAGGTAGTCCCGCCAGCCACGCGTCGGTACCGTCAGGCGTACGTCACCGTCGCTATCGAGGTAGATTCCTCGTCCGTTTAGCTGCTGCGACCCGATCCCAACGAGCAGTGGCCCTATGTGGTTGATCATCTGGGTGGCCGTCGTGGGGTCGTTGACAGCTGGCGACAAGGCCCGGATCGCGATGTCGACGACGATCCGGATCGCGTAGGCCGGGTCCTGGTCGATGGTCCGCTCATGGCCGAGGGCGATCATCCCCCTGAGCCGGCGTGCATGATTCTCATCCGCCCCTCCTGACAGCTCCGCGAGGACGTCGCCAGGAAACACGAAGTCGCCGACCGTCCATCGCAGGTCACAAACGAGCCGGTGGCGCGCCGCCAGAGCCACGATGCCGCGAACGTTCACGGCCTGGACGGCCCCCGAGCGGTCGGACCGGACAAGGAACGCGTGCGACATCGCTCGCCGCTCGGGACGGACGGTGGGATGCTCGACCTCCGCCCGGGAAGCGGCGTCGACAATGGCAAGACCGGACTTGGACACGGCGGCGGCAACGGCAACCGGGCGCACAGCGTGCACGAACCGATCGAGATAGAGCAGCAGCATGAACAGGTCTAGGGTCACCGCAACGCCGGCGACGGTGACCCCGAGGTTGGGAACGCCACCGGTACCCACCTCGCTGAGGAGAATGTAGGCGAACGCGAACGTCGCGGTGAACGATGCGAGCACCATTTTCTGAAGCCGATCCCGGTACCACAGGCGCATGAACCGCGGCGACAAGGTGCCGGTCGCCATCTGCACGACCAAGACGCCGATCGTCACGACAAGACCGACGAGGCCCACCATGGCCGCCGCGACGGCGGACAGCAGCGCAGTAGCGGTGGCCGCGGAATAGGACCATCCAGCTGGCAGGGGGATCTGTCCCTCGAGCCGGAGGTCGGCGACGGCCAGGGCTGCGCCGACAGCCGTCCCGAGCAAGGGAACCGCCCACAAGCTCTGGCGCAGATGCTGGCGCAGCCCAAAGACAGCGGCCCACGACGGTCGCCGCATCATGTTCATTCAGACCGGTGCCACCGCATCCTCGCCATGCAGTGCCTCCTGCAGCGCCTCTTCGTCGGCGTGCGACAGGTTGGACTTCAGAACGGTCCCGCCGAAGGGCTTCAGCGCCTCGACAGCCTTGTCGCCGGTTGCCTGCTCGAGGATCAGGAACAGTGCCGACGTCCCCGGCTTGAGCACCTCACGCACCTGGTCTTGGAACTGTTGGTCGACACCCGTCTTGGCCACCTTGCCCATGAGCGCGCCAAGCCCCGCGCCGACCGCCATGCCCAGGAAGGGGACGAAGAAGAGCATGCCGAACAGGAGTCCCCAGAACATGCCGTACGAAGCGCCGCCACCCACGGCATGGTGCCGCGTGTTCACCTTGAAGCTGCCGTCGATGTCGCGGCTCACCACCGCGATGGCATCCGGCTGGATGATGAGATCCCGCGCGAGACTCCGCGCTTCCGCCTCGGCGGCCACTGCCGTTGCCTCGTCGGGATAGCCGATTGCGATCAATGTGGTCATGCTGCACCTCCTGGAGAGTGGAATGGGTTCGCCACCATCAAAGACGGAGGGGAGGCTCGGTCGGCTCATCCCGTTGGGATGAGGTCGCCGGGGCTAGTGCGCGGCAGGCTCGAGACGACAGCACCCAATGAGCGGGAGACAGACATGCGTCATGGCAGACGGACTTGAGTCAGCGGGCACCACCCACGCACTCGACGGACCACGAGGCCGGCACGTCAGCTTGGGTCGGTTGCACTTACGTGCGCGGGATTGGCGATGACCATGCTCGGCTTTCTCCAGCCATCCAGGGTCTCGTCCGGACAGATATCCGGGTTCGCGTCGTCGCGGTCGTGGTAGCACTCTCCAGCGCCAAACTCAGCATCCCCTTCCTCGGCGCTGGTCCATGACCATCATCGTTTCTGGCGTCCTCGTCATCAGTCGGCGTACGAGATCGTTCTGTCGCGCGGGTCTCAAGAATGTCCGGATCGGTGTCCACGATGGCCGGAGCTCTTGGGACTGCTCATCTGGACGCAAGACACTTCAGCGCCGAGACCGTCGAGTGGATCCCTCTCAGGCCAACCTGGCCCGCTTCTGGTGCTCGTAGGTACACCCCGGCCTCGACGGGCGGCTCGCACCCAGAAGCCACAGAAGCGGTATGAAGTGGGCCACGAACACACCCTATGGTTTTTCCTGGGACGATTCCGTGAAGAGGCAGCAGATCCAACCTAGATGACCTTCGCAGCGGGCGCCGGGCACCCGGAGCGCTAACACCGGGTGTCACCCACCAGGGGTGAGCCGATCGTCCCACCTGCGGCTAGGCTCCGTCGCGTGGCGCGCGCCACACTGTTCCGGTCGGATCTCCGGTGGTCGACAGCGAGGTGCCGGCGGTTCGAGAAAATGGAGGGTCATGACTGCGACTGACGCCTCCCTCTTCTGGATCGTGCTGTGCTCCGTGCTTGCGCCGCTCGTCGCAGGCCTGCTGCCGCGCAAGCTCGTGCCCGAAGTGGTGCTGCTCCTCGTGCTTGGAGTGCTGATCGGGCCTCATGTACTCGGCTGGGCGCACACCACGGCGCCCATCGACCTGCTCCGAGAGCTCGGTCTAGGCATGCTGTTCCTCCTCGCCGGCTACGAGGTGGAGTTGCGGGAGCTCTCAGGGTCGGGCGGGCGGCGCGCCTGGTGGACGTGGTTGGCCTGTCTGTTGACCGCGTTGCTGGTGGTCTGGGTCGTGGGGCTCTCGGGCGCCATCCATGCCGAGATCGCTGTCGGTATCGCGCTCACGTCGACGGCGCTCGGCACGTTGCTGCCGATCCTCAAGGACTCCGGCATGTTGAACTCCCCCGTCGGGGTCACGGTGATGCATCACGGCGCATTCGGTGAGCTGTGCCCGATCGTGGCGATGGCCGTCCTGCTCGGAGCGCGCGGTCCGGTGGGAGCGATGGTCGTGCTGGTCCTGTTCGCACTGGTGGCGGCTGCCGTCAGCATCTTCGCCACCCGGCTGCGGCGCGAGGGCTCGCGCCTGCTGACCGTGGTCCGGGCCGGCGCCGAGACCACCGGGCAGACGGTGGTGCGACTGACGATGCTGCTTCTGGTGACCCTCGGGGCGCTGGCCGTCATCGTGCATCTCGACATCGTGCTTGGCGCCTTCGCCGCTGGCTTCGTGCTGCGCCGGCTGCTGCCGGCGGGGCATGCGACCCTGGAGTTGCGGTTGAAAGGGCTCGCGTTCGGCCTGCTGATCCCCATCTTCTTCGTCACGTCCGGGATGGCCATCGATCCTGTAGCTGTAGCCCAGGAGCCGGAGGTCCTGGTGGTGTTCGTGCTGCTGATCGTGCTCATCCGCGGAGGTTTAGTGTTCGTCTCAGAACGCCTCGCCAACCGCGCCGCTCCGGAGACGCACCGGCGCCCGATGCACGAGTCCTTCGCGGTCGGTATGTTCGCGTCCACCGGCCTGCCCATCATCGTGGCGGTCACGTCCACGGCCGTCTCGGCCGGACAGATGTCGCCGACCACCGCATCGATCCTAGTCGCCGGTGGCGGCATCACCGTGCTGGCGTGCCCCATGGCTGCGATTCTGGTGCTGAGCCGGCATCCACCCGAGCCGGCCGAGTAGGCGCCGGTTCCGTGACCCGGCGACGTGGTGCGCTGCACCCTTCGAGGATGGTGACAGGCCAGCTGTCGGGCGCACGGTCGGACGTACCCACGACAAGCGGAGGAGCATGAGAGTTCCGTGGCAAGTCTCAACGAGTTGACGGCATACATGAAAAGGCTTCCAGCGTGTCCCAAGGGTTGGCTGGTCCCGGTGCCCAAGACCCACACCGACCGTCATGGGCATGATCGCCGCGGTCTTCCGGACCATCTTCGCCCCCGACGCCAAGACAGTGGCCACCTCCTGGGACGACGTCCGCGACTGTTGTCGAGGTCGTTCCCGAAAGTCGGGCAGTTGATGGACGACGCGAAGGCCGAGGTCCTCGCCTTCACCGCGCCCGGATACGCCGGCCAGCGAGCTCGACATCTGCCTCGACAGAATAGATCGAATCGACTCAAGGTCCACCGCCCAGGCACCGTGGCCACTTCGCAGTCTCCTGCGGTGTGTTGGCGCCTCCACTCCGTGCTCGCGTGAACGATGATGACCTCGGTGACTGCGGCCCTTCATCCGAAGCGGATGATGCGTCCCCGTTGCTGTGGTCCCTAGTGTGCTGCTGAAGGTTCGGAGTACGGCGTCTCAGAGGTTCTTGCCGTCTCTGGATGTCGATCCGTGGGAAGCCCGCTACCAAGCGGCCCAAACGGAAACGCTGCGGTACTTTAGGGTGGAGGATGCAGATGACAACCAGTGAGGTGTCCCGACAGCCAGTGCAGCTCAACAGGGGGGCCCTAGTCGGCGGAGCCGTGCTCGTCGGGGTTGGTGGCCTGTTGGGAGCCACCGGTATTCTCCTCGGCACGGTCGCGATTCTGTCCGCAACCCGACAGTGGATAAAGCAGCTTGAGACACCTCCCAGCGAGATGGCCGCGCAGAGACTGCACCGGGCGAGGGTGGCCACCTCCGCGGCGGCTGACGCATGGCGTGCAGAGCGCAAATCGGTTATGGGAGCGTAGGCTCAAGCAACCATATCCCGAGGTACAGCCGGCCTTTCAGAATCTGCGCCCTTCGGATCAACACCGCTCCTGACCGCAACCTAGTGCTCTGCGTGTTGAATGATCTACACTTTGCGATTTGCGAGAATGGGGCATGCGGAATCGTCCTGCCCGGGCGTTGGGGCTGCGGGAGGGTGACCGCGAGGAATTGGTGGGCGGGGCCTGGTGCAGTCGCCTGGATCGTGTTGCTAACCGCGGGTGGGATGTCGAAGAAGGTGATCGCGCAGCGGATGGTGTCTCGGCCGACGGTGATCGGATGGCGGGAGCGGGGCCTTACAGGTGTTCGCCGAGCGTCGTGCGGGTGGGCGGCGGTCGATCCACCATGCCGGGATCGCGGCTGCGACGCTGATGGCGCCGCCGAAGAAGGACGAGGGGCACGCACTGGTCGCCCCGCCTGCTGGCCCGGCACATAGGGATCGTTGATGCGGCGTTAGCCAGGGCGTGGCACGACTGCGGTGTCCAGCCGTGGTGCACTCGGTCGTTCCGGCCACCGCCCCACTGCCGGAGGCCATGGTGGTCGCCCTGGTCGACCTGGTGTGCCTGTACTCGCCCCGCCGGAAACGCGATCGTGCTCAGTGTCCAATCGTCATTCGATGGTGTGCTATGGCGCCGTCCACGCTCCGCAGGATCTACTACCCGGCGCGGAGGGCGGCATGACGTCCTGACCTGCGCGCTGGCACGACCTGCGCTACACCGGCGTAGGCCTGGCGGCCTCGACGGGCGCCACCTTGGCGAACCCGTCGCGCGACTGGGGCGTCTCACTGCCGGTGCCGCCCTGTGGTACCAGCACGCCGCCCGGCATCGAGACAAGGTGATCGCGCAGGTCCTGCTGGCTCGTGTAGTCCCGTAGGGTCCACGCCACCAGCGGAGCCTATCCCTGCGCCACGCGCGCCAGCAGGATCACGATGGCGACCAGCGATGCGACCACGCCGACCGAGATGAGGACCTTGTCTGTGGTGGTCAAGCGTGGCAGGAAGACCCGTAGCCCGCACACGACGCCGATGCCGGCCACCGTGAAGGTGAGCAGTGGCAGCACGCCCAGCGCGGCGAGTACGAGAGCAGCGACGCCGATCAGACAGGCGAAGACGCCGACTCCCGTCAAGCCGCCCACGATTCCGCTTGGTGCCGGCCCCCCGGCAGGCCCTGCACGGCCGAGCCGGCCGAAGTATGCGCTCTCGGGTACCCGCTCCTTCTCGTTCTCTTCGGTCATGGTCCCCCCCTCCGGGAGAAGCTCGGCACCGGACACGAACATATCCGCCTTCATCGTAGGAACGGGCCTTCGGCTCGGGGTCGTCCGCGACGGATGAGATCCGACGCGTCTGCGAGGTTGGGCCGCGCCCCCGAGTGCCACATTGCGGAAAGGGAGATGCGGTCGACATTGCGTTTCGCGGCGGCATACCGCGTCAGTCCGCGCGTGGTCCTGACGGCTCATTCCTGGCGAACCCCGATTGGTAGTCGCGTATGGGGGTCGAGGATCAGCTCTCGCTGGAGCTCGCCGGTGGCGGCGTCGATGCGATCGTGGCGGATCCGGTCGTGGCGGATCCGGCCGTGGGTGTCGCCTGCTCGGTCGACTCGCGGGGTGGCCTTTGGGCGTGCGCGGTTGGCCGCGTTTGTGGAACCGGCGCCGAAGCCACCGATGACCTGCGCCGGCGACCACCGCGTCTCTAGCTTCTGCACGACCACCCCCTAGGAGCTCGACGTCGCCCTCGAAGATCCGCCGTTTCGGGCTCCGACGCTGGACATGCGCCTGGTTGCACGCTGTGGAACGACTCCCTTGTGCGAGTGGCGACTGCCTTGACCGACTCCCAGAGGTGAGCCCTTGCACAGTCTCAATGCGATCGTCTTGACTGATGTACCGGGAACGATCGGGGTGGTCTCAATGATGATCTTGCTGTGAGGCGCCGTAGACGTCCGTGAAGAGCGCCAAGATCTCACCGCTCGTGAGCCCCTTTCGCGTACAGCGAAGATGACCACCGCGTCGAGATCGGAGAGCCGACGTTGGCGCTTCTTGACGGCCTGTGGAGCCAAGGTGCCGTCCCGGTTCCGCGGGACCTCGATCTGCATCTCATCGCGGCCTCTGTAATGGTCGTGTTGGCTCCCGTTCCAGCAGGTCCTTTCACGGTCACGGCCTTCCACGGCGTGCTTGTCATAGCCGGGATGGTCGCTCATCTCCTCATCCAGTGCAGTCTCGACGACCGTCTTGGTGAGCGCTTTGAGCGGCCCGTCCAGGGAGGTCAACGCGCTGCCCGCGATCGCGGGCAGCCTGGGCCAGCTCTCGAGCAGCCGCCAGCTCCTCAGCCGAGGGTGATCTCGGCTCTGGTGTGGCTCCTGCCGTCGGTTCGGTTGGTGGTGACACATCGACCAGCGTCTTGGTCATGATCGACCCTTTCCGCTGAGCTACGACTCAGGGTGTCGGGACACCTGCACCGTTCATCAAGCAATCTCCCCAGCACCCGAACGCGGCGCTGAGGTGACAGCGTGGATTATCTCAGACACAGGTCTTTCCCTAGCAGTCGCATGTCTCGGATCGGCGGCATGCCGGCTTGCGGCGGTTCGGGGCTGTCTCGGTCGAGTAACGCCGAAGAGGGACCTCACCGTTGACTGGCTCGGCGTCGTCATGGCGCTCGCTTCATCGTTCTTGTTGAGTTGGCCTGTCGAACACTTGTACGGCGCCACCGACGGCGAAGCAGAGCGCACCGGCGAAGGTCCCCCAGTTGACGAGGCCGACATCAAGAGCGCTAGATGTCGCTGGACGGGTGAACGCAGCAAGTCCCGCGAGAAAAAAAAGTACGGAACCCAACTGGTTCACGGCTACTACCCACCAGGTCAGCTCGTGGGGGCGCACCCCAACATGGCCTCCGCCTACCTGGAGCATCGCAAGATGACCGGAGACGAGGAAGGAGACGCAGCCGAGGATGTCCGGGAACCAGACCCATCCGTTGGACTGGCGGGGTGTAAGCCCCTGAGCGAAGGCGACAACGAGGCTGACCGCGAACAGCAGAGTTCCGGCGAAGAGCACGACAGCGCTCATCCAGTCACGTCGATGTGGATCGTAGCTCCACCATCGCAACCGGTCGGCTTCGTCCCGCTGTTGCTGGTATCGAGCGTTGTTGACGACAAGCAGGATCGAGGCATAACCGCCCAGACTGAAGAAGAAGCCGCCCACTAGGTAGGTGATGTTGACGGTCATCAAAGAGCCGACCCCAAGTTGGGCGAAGAGCGCGCCCACGGCGAACAGACTGCCGCCGAGTATGAAGGAGGCAGCGGCGACGAGATTGATCCTGGTCAGCTGACCCGTCCTCGCGTGCTCGGTCGAGTTGGCTGGCCGCTGGCCCATGTCGCCACTCTTCACAGCTAGGTCCGGGCCGGGTAGCCAGGGGCTTGACGCCGCTGGGCCCAAATCGCTTCGCAGTGGGCGATGTCTACAAAAGTGGCTCGGATAACCCAGAACCGGTCGCCCCCGGAACTCCGGAGGATCAGGTACATCAAGGTGTCGAAGGGTAGGAGGATGAGGCCGGCCAGAGACCGGATCGACGTGTCGAAGGCCACGTCCACCATCCTGGGTCGTGCCAACCGGACAAGGAGGAGCGACAGGCCCGGCAGTACACCCGCGCACAGCGCCAGCAAGCTACCCATTCGTGCTTCCTCTCTCGCCTCTCGCACATCGTGCACGGCGGCCGCGTCGGCGACCTCATCCACAGGGGGTGACAGGCGTAGGCGGGGTAGTTCCGCAGGTCGAAGCCGGAAGGAGAGCCGATTGATGGTGGAGTCGGCGGAGGGCTCGGCGAAGTGTCCGGGCTCGTCATCAGGAGGTTGTAGGGCTGCAGAGTTGCCACCGTGGAAGACACAGGCGAAACCACCGCTGCATTTGCCGTTGGCACTCGCTCGTCATCGCCATTGCATGTGGCTTGGTCTCGTGCTGCATTCTCGACGAAAGAGTCGCCCGGCTTATGGGGAACTCCGGTCACGTTCGGCACAGCGCAGGCGTGCACAGCCGCAACAAGACCCAGTAGAACTCGAGTCCTCAGCCAAGCACCGCTTCCTGCCTGATGTCCGCGACTCGT
>Ga0190273_10000310_pt1 | contig 20425 bp, 20 predicted proteins | sample Popmic504IS_FD_134513 | JGI IMG/M metagenome (GOLD analysis project Ga0190273, IMG submission 134513) | Populus adjacent soil microbial communities from riparian zone of Shoshone River, Wyoming, USA - 504 IS | ecosystem: Environmental > Terrestrial > Soil > Riparian zone > Trees stand | place... | reverse complement strand
TGGCAGTTGGCACACCGAGGCTGACCGACTTACGGGCGGCCTGCGAATACTGCGAGTTAGCCTTCAGGTGAGGCATGAGCTCGCCATGACGCGCCGGGTTCTCGGCCAGCGCAGCCAGCAGTTCCTGCAGGTTGTACTGGTCAGGAGTCTTCTCCTGCTTCAGGATGAACTCGGTCGGACCGGCCGGCGGGTTGCCGCCCTGGGGCTGGTCGTCGTCGGACGTTTCCTTGATGAGCTGATGGATACGCTTAGCCACGTCCAGACGACGCTCGACCGAGCGGCCGGCCTTGTCGCGGATCAGCTTGGACAGCGCCAGGCGCGACATGTTTGCTAGCACGGAAAGATCCTGGTCGGCCAGCGGTGCAAGCTGCTCGATGACGCTGGGCGTCAAAAGCTCGTCGTCATTGATCTCCTCCAGGAGGTCTCCCAGCTTGTCTTCGATCTGAGACATGTATAACTCCAAATGTCCGAGACTACATTGCTGTAGTCTGTTTTCTTATGCGGATGCACAAGAAACAATACAATACCATAAAATTACCAATCAGTAAAAGCTACGACTATGAGGCCCTGACGACTGGTTGGCGCAAAAGTGTCTTGAGCTTTTCGGGGGCGACTTTGCGGAAGTCACTAAAGTAAACCTCATGGTGCTTCTTAGCTAGCTCCAAGCCGTTGGCTGGAATAAATTCTTCGTGCATTTGCTTCAAGACGCCTGCTTCGTTATCAAATGAACCAACGTGTAGCGTCTGCACGCATAACCCCTCGTCCAGGGCCTCAAGGCGCAGCTTGCCCAAATCCAAGGCTGGATTTTTCTGCATTGCCCTACCGCAAGCAGCCTCATACATCTCCCGTGTAATCCAGTCAGGTTGCATGATCATGGCCGTGAAATCCCATTGGGATTTGTCGCGGGCGGCTGTAAAGCTGGACATATCTTCCGCCCACCACAGGCCTTCCAGCGGCATGACCGTATAGTCCCTACCCAGATCCTGCTTGCTCATAAATTTCAGCTTATAGGCCACCGGATACAACGCCAGGATGGCATTTTTGAATTCTTGGCTGGTATTCGGGTCGCCATGCCCGTCGACCATAAGGTACTGCATTTTTGGCACTTCAACGATACGGAACACATTATGCTTAGCCTGATAGCTATCAATACTTTTTCGGAGGTCTGCTTTAGTCATAAAAACCATGGTAGCATGCCATCTACACAGCGTCAGTGGGTGGAACCACATATGCCGGATACTTCTTACGGTGGAAAGCCATCAGCTTTTCGTACATCAGCGAAGTGTACGGCGGCATGCCCGCCAACAGTGCGCCCGCTACCCGATAAAATCCCCACTGCATACTACGTGCCGTTACCAGCACAAACAAAAAGTAGAGCATAAATAGTAAGCCGTGTATCCGGCCGGCCAGCCCAATGGCAATCTCGTAGCCCGGCATATCAAAGTGGCGGTAGATAATAGCGCCAATCAGCAAACTCCAGCCCAGAGCTTCACCAAAGGCGAACAACCGAAATAGTGCCCAAGCTTCTTTGTCAGTAAACCAATGGGTCTTGTTATATACAATCGCCATCGCCTTCAATACCGGTACCAGCAGCCTGTCGTATATTGCGCGCAACATGTCCATACAGTGTCCTACGTTATGCAACGATTGCGAGCCAACGTTTGATGACGCCAACCAACGCATCCCCGTTGTCGGTAACCTCGTCCATACTCCTAAATGTAACCATGCCGCGGATATCAGAACTCCATTCCATAAGGCCTGAGTCGTCATTCATAATCGGCAGAGCTTTTTTATTCTCTTTGCGGGTAGCACCCATGTGCAGCACCAGCTTAACCACAACTTCTTTGTTCAGCAGATTGAAAGTGATACGGTCTTCGCCGTCAAAGACATAGCTTGGGGCGTTCCATTTAATACGTTCCTCGAGTTTTGGTTCCGCTACCATAATCAACTCACGGATCTTTAAAACTTGGGCCTTTTTATTGTCATCCAGGCTTTCTAAGAATTCAGTGACTGTCGTAAATTTTTGCATACTAGTACAATAATACACCTACTACGCCTATACGTTGCGCGTTCAGCAGGCCGCGTCGTCTACATACTGTAATATGTCACCTGGCTGGCATTCCAAGGCTTGGCAAATCGCTTCCAAGGTAGACAAACGGACAGCTTTCGCCTTGCCGTTTTTTAGAATCGAAATGTTAGCCATAGTAATGCCAACTTTTTCAGCTAGCTCTGTTACGCTCATTTTGCGCTCAGCCAGCACCACGTCAAGGTTAATTATGATTGCCATATGCAGCCTAGACCGTCAGGTCATTTTCCGATTTAAGGTCGAGGGCTTGCTGGAATATGCGGCGTAGCAACAACCCAAAAACTGAGATAGTCAGTGGTGCGACTATCAAGAACAGGCTGATTACCATTAATCCAGGCGCATCGTCATTATCCGCCCATATATAAAAGAACGGCGAACTGGCAGTAAACACTAGGCTAATAGCCAGGGCGCAGTATGCTATCCAAGCCAGCGTCGCCACCGATGCCGCCGAAAAGGCCTTATTGCGGTCGATATAACTTAGTAAGCGTAAAGCTTGGTATAAAGCCACGCCGAAGGGCGCGGCTGCAATATAAAATGAGCTTAGGATTGCATAAAACACATAGCTATGGCTGGGATACTCGGCCGGCACAGCTTTCCACATAGCCGGCAGACCAAAGATGCAAACCGCTAATACAGCCGTACCTAGTGCGGCGATTGCCAGCTTTAGAAAAATTGTTGAGACACTTTTCATATGTTTCATACTGCACAATCCTACTTAATTACATTGAATATAGCATAGTATTTATTGATTTACAATAAATATATATCGTTTTACGACATTTTTGCTACACGCAGTACACCATTCTACATAGTACCTTGACAGTCATAGTAATATGATGTACGATGTAATCATGCTAGACAACAAACTAACATCAGATTTGCTTCGTGGCCATACGGACACGATCATCCTCAAGTTCCTGTCGGATGGCGACAAATATGGTTACGAAATAACTAAATTAGTTCATGAATTGTCCGGCCAGACCTACGAGTTAAAGGAAGCCACCATGTATTCCAGCCTCAAACGCCTGGAATCGGACGGCCATATCAGCTCGTATTGGGGAGATGAATCGCAAGGCGGACGACGCAAGTACTATAGCATCACCACCCGTGGCCACGAACAATACCGCAGCAATATACGCAATTGGAATTACGCCAAACAGATCCTAGAAAAGATACTTTAGATAAGAAAACAAGGAGAGCACCATGAACGACAAACTTACACAATTTTTAGACGATGCCTTTAAGCCATACGGAAACTTCCCTGCCCGCAACGATGTGCAGCAGGAATTGCTGGCTAACCTGACTGAAAAATACAATGACCTCAAAGCGGCCGGCAAAAGTGACGACGAAGCCTACCAGCAAACTATTGAATCATTCGGAGATGTATCCGAAATCATGAAACAAGTCGACCACCAGCAGTCTGAGCCCAAACAAAAGCCAGGGCTGGGCCAATCGATTGTCGACGGCATTAAAAGTGTTTTCTCTGGTGACAACCGCTTCCGGGCCGTCGAACTGACCCAGGCCGATTTAGCTGCTACCAGCCTATCTGGTGCGGACTTTAGCATGAGCGCTTTGATGGGCACTAACTTCAGTGGCTCAGACCTCAGTAACGCGAAGTTCAAAGCCTCGGCTGTCAAGGGTGCGGACTTTAGCGGCGCCAACTTACAGGCTGCAGTGTTTGATAGCAGTGACCTACAAGACGCTAGTTTCGATAAGGCTGACTTGACTAACTCCCGGCTGATCAGGTGCGCATTACAAGGCGCGACCTTTGAAGGCGCCAACTTCACCAACACCGAATTCAAGCAGACTGACCTGACAAATATCTCGTTTGCTGGCAGTGTATTGGAGGGCACAAAATTCAACACTACCGGACTCAAGGGAGTCAGTTTTAGCGGCGCAACCTTAAGGAACGTTAGTTTCCACCACTCCGAAACCAAGCACATCAACTTTGACGGTGCCACCATGGACAAAGTAACCCATGTCCTGCTCAAGCCAACTCAGGCCGACCTTAACAATGTCACAGTACTATAGTTCGATGACTGAAATAGCACAAATTTGTGTTATTTCAGTCATCGCTATACAATAATGCTTATGGATAGAGATCAAATACTCATATACGCAGACCATGTTGGCAGATTCTACGCCCAAAGGTACGCCTTCCCCCCTGTGACTGGACGGGTTATTGGTTACTTAGGCGTTTGCCAACCTGCCCAGCAAACTATCAATGACATTGCGGACACATTACTAACCAGCCGCAGCGCGATTAACGGTGCAGTTAAACAGCTTGAGGTACAAGGGCTCGTACAGCGTACCCGGCCAGCCGGTACACGCGCTGACCTGGTAAGTTTTAACCCGACCGGTTGGAAGCAAACGGGCTTCGACCCAAGTGAATATATTGAAATGGCAGCACTGATAAGAGAAGGGCTTAAACTGTTGACGGACGAGCATACGGAGCGTCGGGAGGCACTTGAGACCTCAGCTGCCCTGAATGAATATTTGGCAGAAAAGTTGCCACAAATATACGACGGTTTCATGGACTACTACCAGCAAACAAAGGACACTAAGAAAAAATAGGAGCACTATGGACACAGCAATCACGGTCACCGACCTAAAAAAAACATACAAAACACATGACGTCCTAAAAGGCGTCAACCTTACAGTCCAAAAAGGCGAAATCTTCGCACTGCTAGGTAGTAATGGTGCCGGCAAAACCACCATTATAAACATCTTGACCACACTTACAACCGCCGACAGTGGAACAGCGCTAGTAAATGGTACCGACGTCGCTAAAGAGCCGGCTAAAATCCGTGCTTCAATCAGCCTGACCGGCCAGTTTGCCGCCGTAGATGACGTATTGACTGGCCGTGAGAACCTGGAGCTAATTGCAGATTTACGCCATGTCAACGATTCAGCCCAAACAGCCAACGAACTACTTAAAAAGTTCGACCTGACTGACGCAGCTGACCGGCCGGCTCAAACCTACTCCGGAGGCATGCGCCGCCGATTAGATATTGCCATGAGCCTGATTGGAAATCCGCCAGTGATCTTTTTGGACGAACCAACAACCGGACTGGACCCACAAGCCCGCAAAGACATGTGGCAGACAATTAAGGCCCTCGCCAACGGCGGTACTACTATCTTCCTTACTACACAGTACTTGGATGAAGCCGATGAGTTGGCAGACACTATAGCAGTGTTGCACCAAGGCACTATCTCGATCAGCGGCACCGCCCAGGAGCTCAAAAAACTTGTACCAAACGGTATGGTCGAACTAACCTTTGACAGCGAGAAGCAACTACACGCCGCTGCCGACATATTAAAAAGAGATTATGCAGTTACTCTTGCCGATGATTTGAAACTTTCCATAGCCATCGGTGTAGGCATGGCCGAACTAGCAGAACTCTTTGTACAACTCCGTAACGCCCATATTGAACCTGCTGGCTTTTCGCAAAAAGTGCCTACGCTAGACGATGTGTTTTTCAAAATTATCAACAATAAAAAGGAAGACCAATAGTATGAACCTTATTAAAGACACTTGGACTATGGCTAAGCGCAGCCTTCGTCACATTATGCGTAGTCCCGACACAATCATTACGGTCGTCATTTCGCCAATTGCTATACTGCTATTGTTCGTGTACGTACTGGGTGGCGCATTACAGCAGCAAACCGGCGGCGTAAAATACATCGACTTTATCACTCCTGGTATCATCATTTTTACAATTGTTAGTGGCGTTGCCTACACGGCGTTCCGCTTAAGCTCTGATGTCCAAAAAGGTATCATCAACCGCTTCCGCACCATGCCGGTAGCTCCGTCTTCAATCTTGGGAGGACAAGCTCTATCGTCGGCGCTGTCAAACCTATTCTCTTGCCTACTGGTGCTGGCTGCCGCGTTCGGCATGGGTTTCCGCGCGAATGCCGGCTTGGTTGAATGGATAGTCTTCGCTGCCCTAGTTGCACTTTTTACCCTGGCGCTGACATGGATGGCGATATTCTTCGGCCTTCTAGCCAAATCGGCTGAGGGTGCAGCTTCGTTCAGTTACATCCTAATGATCCTTATATTTATCAGCCCTTCGTTCGTGCCTACCGAATCGATGACTTCGGTATTACGCACTTTTGCCCAAAACCAACCATTGACGCCAATTATCGAAACCATGCGCTCATTACTTACTAATGGTGTTGTTGGCGACAAGGCTTGGATCGCGGTTGCCTGGTGTGTAGGAATTTTAGTAGTATTTTATCTTGCCTCGTTGCGAATATACCGAACCAAAACTATTTCAGCCTAGCCAATAAAATTGACTAGAAATAAATATAGTGTTCCTGTATAATTGCCCCTGTTCTTAAGGCATTGACGCCTTACAGAAAGTCCTTTCCCTTTCCGGTTCTTCTACCAGAAGGCCTGACAGCGGACTAGAAACCACCGGAGCGCCACAAAATGGCCTAACTCCAGCGGTTCCTCGCTTGTTGCCCGATCATCCTCCGAAGGAGACTGCTGTGCGCGTTGCGTTCGCCGTTTCACAGGTTACTAATAACCTGGAAACGCACTTCAACTACGGCTGGCTTTGCCTTGCCGCTGCGTTGTTCGTGCTGGTCGCTGTAATCCTCATCAGGGTACTGTTCCGCCACGGAAAGTCGGTGAACGAGCAGTGAACTCCAAACTGACAGCTCATCTCGACCCGCGCTGGAAAACGGCCACCGCCATCATCATCCTCTTTGCGCTTGCCGCATGGGGAATCCGGCGCGTATTCATTTTCAACATCGAAAACCACACCACCGCCAGCCAGTTCACGATTGCGTACGCAGTTGCGTTCGCATTCCTGGTCATCCAGATGGTGGCCTGCCACTTCGAACGACCCTACAAAGGCGGAAAAGAAGACCGCACTGTGGTCGTTGCCGTCCCCGTGTACAACGAGGATGTGACACTGCTACACCGTAACCTGTTGTCGCTACTGACCCAGACCCGCCGGCCTGACGGCATCTACGTCGTGGATGACGGTTCCGACAAGGCGGACTACACCGAACTGCGCACGTGGTTCATCCAGGAAGCTAGCCGGGTCGATGTTGCGGTCCAATGGGTCAAGACACCAAACCGTGGCAAGCGTAGAGCGCAGTCGGAGGCCTTCAAGAATACCCCCGATGCCACTATCTACGTCACAGTCGACTCGGATGCCATTCTGGATCCCAATGCCATCGAAGAAGGCCTCAAGCCCTTCATGGACCGCCGGGTTCAGTCTGTTTGCGGCGTAGTGTTCGCCTTGAACAACCGTAGCACGCTGCTGGCGCGTTTTACCGACCTGCTGTTCGTGACTAACCAGCTCACCGACCGGTCTTCAATGTCCGCCGTCGGCTCTGTGCTGGTCAATTCTGGAGTCCTGGCGTTTTATCGGGCCGAAGTCATCCGCGACAACTTGGAAGGATACCTCAACGAGACCTTCCTGGGCCGCCCGGTGGAGTTCTCTGACGACTCGATGCTGACGCTGTATGCGCTGATGCGTGGCAAGACCGTGCAGCAGCCCTCAAGCTTCGTCTTCACGAACATGCCCGAAATCTTCAGCCACCACGAACGTCAGCAGGAACGCTGGATGCGTGGTTCGTTCATCCGCTCATGGTGGCGCTTGCGCTACCTGCCGGTGATGTCCTGGGGCTTCATGCGACAGCTTCTGGGATGGGTGCAGCTGGCGATGACTTCGGTCATCTTCACCGTGCTCTTCATCGTGTACCCGATGACGGAGCACAAGTTCATCCCCGAGCTGGTGATCGTCCCGGTACTCATCGGCTACGGCCAGGCGCTGCGTTACCTGACGTTCCGACGTTCGGATATGTCTTTCAAGTCCCAGTTTGGCATCTACCTGCTGGCTCCTCTGTCATGGCTGTGGTCGTTCATTGTGCTCCGGCCCCTCCGTTTCTACTGCATGGTAACCTGCCGCAAGACCGGTTGGAACACCCGCAGTGAGATCGAGATCGACATGACCGAACGGTTGGCCGTTCTGCCGCACCACGCGCACCAGCCCCGTCTGGCCGCCAGTGCGGACGGAACACTCATCGACCTCACCGTCGCCACACCCCAACAGCATGGTCTCGCCGAAGGCACTGGAACCACTTCCTAGGAAAGGAAAAACCCGAAACACCTGACTATATCAGGTTGGCGGGGGTGCGTAAGCTTCTACACGATAGCTTCGCATTCCCGCCACGGCCTGGGCATCTTGTCTGAATCCAATTGGATTCCAAGACTGTCCTGCCGTTACTTCTATGAGTGAGTACTCATACTGATGAGTGGGCGAGTGAGGTAATATAGGTCAAGTTTACTTGTACCTATATTCCGAACGACCCCGCTCACGTTGTAAGACGTGGGCCCAAAAGGACGAAAAGTAATCGGATACTATACACTTACGATATGGATGATAAAAAACTAAGCATACTAATCATCGTAAAAGGCCGCAAAAACCATCTGCTAAACGTATTGGCAGCTATTGAGCAATCAACCCGCACACCTTACGATCTCGTAATTGTGCACATGAACGAACCAGAGTACCCCATCGACTCACAATTGCCGATCCGCCAAGATTCACTTAGCACGACGAACCCATTACCGCTGGCTGCTGCGCGCAACCGGGCTGCCAGTCTCGCCAAAGGCACTATGCTATTGTTTTTGGACGTGGATTGCATCCCTGCCCCAACTTGCATCGAAGACTTATTGGCAGCTACGGGCCAAGGCATGATTACTATGGCCGACCCGTTATATCTGCCGGATACTGTCACTAGCATTAATTTTACGGCATTTGAACGGTCTGCGGCTGCCAGCAAAGCACGGCACAACATAGCCTATGGCATTAGTGACCAATACGAACTGTTCTGGTCTCTCGGTTTTATGGTTAGCAAACAGACTTTCGAAGCCATGGGCGGCTTCGATGAATCTTTCACCGGCTATGGTGGTGAAGACACGGATTTCGCCTTTACAGCTCAAAGCAAACAAATCCCCTTAGCCTTCAGCCGTGCCAGAATTTACCACCAGCCGCACCCTAGTTACGACCCACCGCTCAACTGGCTAGAAGATATTGTTACCAACGCCAGGACTTTCAAGGGCAAATGGGGTATCTGGCCCATGCGTGGCTGGCTGCAAAGTTTTGAATCGGCAGGCTACATTAGCCTTACAGACACCTCCATCGAAATACAAAGACTACCGACTACTTCAGAGGTTGAGCATGCGCAACGATTATAGCTGCCGCCCGACTGGCAGCATCATCATGTACTATGGTCTGGAATGCATGCAAATCCAACTGGCATAACTCGCCAAAGACATGGCGCCACTCATCATCTTCCGGCCATTGTTTGAGATACATTGCCATCGTATGGTTAGCCAAAGCTTGAGCGGCAGTAGCCTGTTCGTCATATGGCCGTTCTTCGGGAATACATACGAATGGCAGACCTAGGCTAGCCATCTCGGTGATAGTATTATGCCCGCCAGCGCCTACAACCACATCGGCATGGCGGTATATTTCATACGGGTCTTGCACTACACCGTGCCAGACAATATTTTGTTGCGGAAGCTTGTTTTCGGCTGGGCCGACAACATGCCAGGTACTGTCTGGAAACGCCTGTGCGGTACGGATGATTTTTTCAATATTACGCTTGGAACTTTTAGGGGATACTGTAACTACAATATTTTTAAACTTGCCTACGTTTCTAATTGGAACTACCGGATATCGAGAAATCCCACCGACATATTCAATATGATCAGGTCCCACGCGGCGGGATGTCGAGTCTAACTCTGGAGTACTGTCAGATAGATAAAAATCGCACATGCGGTAGAGGTTTGTATGTGGTTGATCATCACGAATGCCTTGCATAATATTATGGCCGACAGTTAGGCCCAGTGTTTTGCAAAATATAGCGACTTCCATAGACACATCAACATACATACATGTAATGTCATATTTGATAATTGACTGTAAAATTTGCTGATACCTATGGGATATTTCGGGACTATGCGGTGTGTACATAAACGCGCTGCCAGTAGGTTGGTTATAAGACTCAACCGCATCGTCTATGAGCTTTACGAAACGCACATTAGCCGGCAGATCCTTTGGTTCATCAGCGCTACTAAACAAGATAACTTGGCTGGGGATATGCGGGATTATACGCAGCGCACGTTGCATATGGCCGGTGCCATGATGATGCACGTAGTAGCCTATGGTGGCTTTGCTCATACGAGCTGTAAACTTTCTATTTTACTACTTGCGTCGGGCATTAACCCTAGGTAGCCCGAAACCATAGCCTCGACACTGTAGTTTTTATGCGCATACAAAGCACATGTATTGCGGTCAACCTTCAATGCCCGTTTAATTGCTGCCGCCAAATCTTCGGGACTATCTGAGGTAGCAATTGTGCCATAGCGATCTCTTACAATGCTAGCCGTCGCGCCATTGTCCAGTCCGGCAACGGGCGTACCAGACGCCAAGGCTTCAACGGTTACAAAACCAAACGGCTCATCCCATAGGGGCGTGACCAAAGCAACGCTAGATTTTCCATACAGTTCGTTAACAGCTGCTTGGTCAAGATGGCCAGCATATGTAATGGAGCGGCCGTCTATACTGGGTTCAATCTTATCCGCAAAATAAGCACGGTCATACATATTGCCACAAATCGTTAGCGGAACATCAGCCAGCAATGCGGCCTGTATAGCCACATGCAGCCCTTTTTCTGGCGTAATACGTCCAACCCAGATTGCCGATGTAGTTTTTGGCGCCGCCTTGTATGGACGCCAGTTACTCATATCAATACCGTTCGACACAATATTTATATCGCTTGCACAATATTTCTGCCACTGGTTGGCTGTAAATTCTGACACCGCTATGAAAATCCGATTAGATTGTGTTGGCTGCACTTCTATAACATTGGTCAGCTCATGGAGTGGTGGCGTATGAAAGACGGTCAACATTGGAGGCATATCGAGCGTATGCCACTCGAATGGGTAACTATTCAGGCTATTATTGAACACCAGGTCGTAGTTTTGCAGTTCAATGTGGTCGCATGCCTCAATGTATGCTGAGCGGATCTGCTTATTCTGCCCGCCCATGGCGTCGCCGTCAAATATCGGTATTATGCGTGCAGTTGTTTTTGTGCCGGCTTTTGCATACAGCGTAACATCATGCCCAATTGCCGCCAAGCGGCGCACCAAAAGGTCGGTATGAGCTTCAAGGCCACCGGCATATGGTTGCTTGATTGCGTAGTGGAGATGAGCAATAACAGCGATTTTCATAAATTCGTGTTAGCATCCTGTGAGTTAATAACGTCTGTGTACAATCCTATATTATATCATAAATAATACAGAATTTCTACATAGCCTCAACGGATTACACGCCTGACCCTACCGACTCAGCCAGCAGGGTCAGGGCTAAACACTGCACATCTTAGGCTCTCCGCAGTAGCCTATGGCCTACGGCGACTACGCTCCGACTGTGCCGGTTTCCACTTTGCCAGCCCGTTTGTAACTGGCGAAGATTACACCTGCCGATGTGGCTCGGCTTTCGGCCAGCTTGAAAGCCGCTGGAATTGCACCTCCGTCAAATAGCTTTTTGCCAGTACCAAGGGTGATCGGGAATATTTTGAGCCATAGCTCATCAACTAGATCATTCTCTAATAATAATTGTATAAGTTGCCCGCTGCCATGGACCTGCAGGTCGGAGCCTTCCGTCTCCTTGAGCTTCTTTACATCGTCGACGCTTTGCAGGAAGACGGTGTTTTTCCATTCAGACTTACCTACGGTCATGGACACGACATACTTAGTGACATCATTTATACCCGGCCACATATCAGCGTGTTTTGGCCAATACGCCTCAAAGATTTCAAATGTCTTGCGGCCTAATAGTAAATCGGCCGGTTTCATTTGTTGGGACATCACCTCATTGGCGGTCTCATCAAAATATGGTGCTACCCAGCCACCATATTTAAAGTCCCCGGAAGTGTCTTCCTCCGGCCCACCAGGAGCTTGCATCACTCCATCTAAGGTAATAAACGATAAGACGATAATTTTTCTCATAGTTATATAGTAGTCCTTAGCTATAGCGATAGCCAGTCTACCAACCGCATAGACGCCTGTAAAACAAAACTATGCACGGATTAAGGCTTAGAGTATGTTCAGGGAGTTGTTGGCGCTGCTGCTAATGTACCAGGCCAGGCTAATGCTGAACGCTAGTATCAGGCACAGTATTATAAAGATTCGTCTCTCACTCATGGCTTGACTCCAATGTAGCTGTAACGACAAGGCGGTCTTTAGGCAGCCATAGCGGCGTACAAGTGTACATCGTTAAGGTTGGCTCTACGGTGGGGCTCAAAATGCTGGTTTGGTTTGGGTGGACTACCTTGGTGTCGGTAACACGGTAGACGTATGTTCTGTTGGACCAAACAATGCCAATACTGTCACCAACACGTACTTTGTCTAAGAAGTAGAACACGCCCTTGGGCTGAGTATAAGTAAAACGGTGTCCTACAAGTACAGTATTGCTGCCTTTGTCTGGCGTACTACCATCAGGCCAGCGCCAGATCCCTTGGTCGAGTGCCCGGTACATGTTTTTGCCTTCAACGATTGGCTGGTCTAGTAGCATTGACGGGATGATCAGATGATTAGACTGGTTGGGATTCGTGGTTGGCGGCGCAGGCGTATCTGTAGTCTCGGCCGGCGGTTTAAGGGCATTTTCTAGTAATTGCTGTTTTTGTCCGCCTTGGTCAAGTTTGAATATAAGCTGCGGCAAAAACGGCACAGCAATAACGTATAGGTTAACTATGATAATTAAAGCTAATACGATGTTGTTAGCTATTTTGAATGACATATTTTTATTTTCATTACCACTGTACTGTCATTGTAGTTATGCTGTGATGGTTTGTCCACCGGCCCATATGTCTAAGCGCATGTTTTGACGGCCATACTACAAAGGCCACCGGACATATGCCCGGTGGCCTAAGCCTTTGTTAGCCAGGTAGACTATTTGTCTACCTTGAACCGTGAACGAAGGTTGTGCCGTGACCATGTTACAAAGCCGACACTTACCACAATCAGCGTACCGGCTGCCGCCAGTGATGCAACTACTAGCTGGCCAGTGTTAGCTAAGTAGCCGCCAGTGATTTCCTGGATTGCTGCGTTCTCTGGGGTACGCTCGTAGACCGTAGGGTCGTCAGGCTCTGGCGTATCTTCCCAGTCAGATGGCACATCTGCACCCATCAGCGTATCGTAGCGGCCAAAGCCTTGGTTATAGATCTTCAAAGCTTGGCTGTCTAGCTCAACCCGGAAAGTTACCCTAACTTCATTGTCAGCCTCGGCAGGCGTCTGATGTCCTAGGTCAGCACCGACCTTACCTTGCCATTCAATGCGGTTAAGCGTTGGGTTGTAGACACAACTTTGTGTCACCGAAGTACCCTGCGGCTCACACTTTAGGCTACCGGCAACATATGTCGTCTCGTCAGGAATGACGTCGAAGAAATTAGTCTGGACACCGTTGACGGCACTGCGGTTGATCCAGTTCAAGGTGTATATCAACGAAGTACGGTCGACGGTTTGTTGCTTCCAGAATTTTGGTGGTGTGACTACCGTTGGATTAGCCTTGTAGCCAAAGTCAGCCTCTAAGCGATGGTTATCGGTTGGTAGCAATGGCACACCGTAACCTGCAGGCGGCTTGGACTCGTTGTCGCCAGGGCCGTTGCCCGGTACATGTGTTAGGCTATCGAGCTTATTGCCTGTGTCAGTCACCACAACCACATAGTACATACCTGCGGTGCCACCTGTGACTAGCTGTCTGAACATATACTGGCCATTGTTGTCGGTGGCAGTCGTCTTAACGACTGGCTCACCAGCATCAACTGCACCGTTACCGTTAGAATCGCGGTACAGATCCAGTGTTACGCCGACAATACCAGTGTCACCACCGTCGTAGCGGCCGTTACTGTTCTGGTCAATGAACACTTGGTTACCAATAGTGCCGTCACCGATAACTCCAAAGTCGCGTGTCAGGTCGGTTTGAGTTGGTCCAAGGGTAAACTGCTCCCCCTGGTTGTCAGTAGTGATCGTGGTACCGGCCGGAGGTTGGATACTTATGCAGTATTTACCACCCAGCAGATTGGTGAACAAATAATTGCCATTGATGTCGGTTATCATTGTCCGGGTTTCATTGTCGGCAACGGTCGTACAGTCACCGTCCGCACCTGGGTAGGTCAGCGTAACTGTGATGCCAGGCAAGACTGATTCACCAGGTTCTTGGGTAGCACTGTCATTTTCGTCGTAGTAGACCGTATCACCAACTGTAGCCAGGCCATGGTAACCGAAGTCTCCGGTTTGGTTGCTTTTAGCGGCAGGTGTTAGCACCATGCCGTAGCCAGCAGGTGTCTGGGAGTTATTGTCTGCCCCTGGCGTTGGTCCAGCGCTATGCTGGAGGTCTTCCAACTTATCGGCAGGGTCAAGCAAGCGGATCACATACTGGGCGCCAGCACCATTGGTGGCAATGTTGTCGTCCACAGGCAGATGGGTGAACTGGTAGCGTCCGTTGGAGTCAGTCACCTTAGTGCCGAACAATACGTCAGCATTGTCGACTAGGCCGTCACCGTTGGTGTCACGATACAATTCGATAGTAACGCCGGCTACCGGGAAATCACCTTCAGAGGCATCGTAAGTACCGTTTTTGAATGTTTCTTTCCAAACCTGGTTACCAATAACACCGTCCGCTTGGAATCCAAAGTCAGCGTCTAGGAAACTTTCATCAGTCATAGTATGTGTAAACGATCCTGGCGTAGTCAGGTCTGCGCCGGGAACATCGGATGTGGTTACCGTACCGCGGCAGGCGCCAGGACGTAACTCAATGAACAAGTAGTTACCATTGGCATCTGTCTCCATGCTCTTTATGGTGTTATCACCAGGTGTCGCCAAGTCGCCGTCTGGGCCACTACATACTAACGTTACGGTAACGTTAGGGATACCAGGCTCATTAGGGTCTTGCTTGCCATCAGCATTGGTGTCGTAAAAGACTGTATCGCCAAAACTGGTCGTACCTAGGAAACCGAAGTCGACGGTCATGTTAGCAAAGGCGTCTACGTTGTTTTGGCCGCCGGTACCCAAATCTGCTTCGCCCGTTGGCTCGCTGGCACCAGGACCAACAGTCACACTACCCGAGCGGACAGCTTGGCCGACCTCTGATGGGTTGATACCATTGTCGTTACTGTCTCCATCACTATCAGGGTCGGCCTCTTCGCCGGCCGCGATTGAGCTGACATTATACTCGTGCAGTGCCTTGCCATTGGCGAAGTTAGAGGCGGCGATTTCTACAATATATGTGCCAGCATTTATGTTGTCGAAGCGGTAGTGCCCGCTAGAATCGGTAGTCGTGCTACCCACCTGGGTTGTGCCGGCGCTGTTCAAAAGGCGGACGGTAACACCTGCAATGCCAGGGCTAGGGCCATCAGCAGCATCGATAGTAGCCGAGTTGTTCTTGTCGAGCCAAACACGGTTACCAATGCCATAGGAGTGCCAGAAACCAAAGTCGATGGTCAAGTCAGTGTCAGCACTAGTATCATCATCGGGCTTGCTAGAGGCAGAAGTCGGCTCGTCTCCAGGCTGGAGGTTGATGCGGGTTGACACCACGCCGTTACTAGCCAAGCTGCCACCCGTAGGGATAGTACCGTGGTTGGCGTTATCGTCTTGCGTGTCGCCAACACCGCTAGGTACCGGTACGCTAGTCAGGTATTGCAACGCTTCGCCATTGCCGAAGTTAGCCGCGGCAACTGCCACAAAGTAATCACCGGCTGCCAATCCGTCAAACTGATAGTAGCCAGGACGGCCATTGGTAGCGCCAAGCCTAGCATCGTTAGCAGTAACTTGCGTAGCCATCACCGAGGCTGCAGCAAGCTCAGTCGAGCTTAGCTGGCCATTATTGTCAGTGTCAGCCGAAGCGGCATACAAATTAACTGTTACGTCATTAATACCTTGGGTTGCTTCGGTACCGTTAACACGGCCGTCTTTATTGTCGTCGGACCATACGAAGTTACCAATGCTGGCCGTTTGGTTGAAACCAAAGTCGTAGGTGTGGTTGTTGGCACCTGTCGTGCCGGTTGAAAAGGTTATGAAAGCTGGGTTAGCAGTCGATAACTTGGCAGTTGCGGTAGCCTTGGTTGCATCTGAGTCGTTTTGGTCATTACCTTGGTTGGCAGTCGCATTAGCAGTCGTGAGGTTAAGGCCTTGCAGACGTGAGGCGTCGGAGTAATCGGCTGCCGTTGCTAGCACTAACTTGTAACCAGGAGTGTTGGCGGTTAGCCCTGCCACTGCATAGCGCTTGTCGGCTGTGCTGGCCATGGTTTGGCCATTTTCATCACGGACACGGTTAGAGAACAAGTAGTTGCCGTCACCGTCGGTTACAGCTGTAGCCAGCACCGTACCGCCACTATTTTGCAAGCTTACGGTTATACCAGCAATACCAGGCTCATTGGAACCTTGCACGCCGTCACCGTTACTATCTTTCCAAATGCGGTTACCGATTTCTATAGGCGCAGGATCGCTCATGTAGTCAATATCACCGACGCCGTTGGCTTTACCGAGGTAATCAGTAACGGTTGGAGTACTTTGGTACAAACGATAAGCGTTAGTTTTGGCGCCAGTCTCGCTGTTGTACCAGCGTAGGCCACCGCTCCAGGCTCCGGCATCAAAGCCCTTTAGGACAGTGCTGGACGAAACAGTAAAGTCGTCAAAACCCGGCACCTGGGCTAAGGCACCCATGCCGATTTCATCGTGACGTACTGGCTTGCCATCGTCACCTTCAAAGAATTCATAGTTGTAGAACTCATAGCCACCAGGACCCTGAGGCAAACCGTTCACTACAGCTTGGACGCCCGCACTCCCAGGACCTTTGCCGTCACACTTGCCGGCATTCTCTAGGATGTAGCTGCCATTGACCATACAGGCACGCAGGATGTCACCAGCGCTAACTCCGGCGTACAGCTGGGTGTCATTCATATTGGTCGATAGTGCCCGGTAGCCTGCTTGGTCACCATAACGGTCGCGCAAACCGATCGTCATACTGCCGTTGTCGCCAAAGCTAATGTCGCTCAGCATTGGCTGGGGTGCATTTAGGACTTTTTCGCCAGAGCCGATAACCGGCATGTCGTCGTTAACAAGCGGATCACTAAAGGTGCTGATCCATGGTATCCAAGTAGCGCGCATCTGACAGCCGCCTTCAGCAGCGCTACCGTTGGAGCAGGAGCGGCCGTAATCTAATGGGAATTCCATCATCGGAGCGGTTGCAAAGACCATAGTCGACGGATTGAACGTATAAATGTAGCCGCGTAGGTTAGACGCAGAGCGGCTAGTTTGTGCTGAACAAACAAAACCAGCATAACCTGTGCCGTTGTGGACAGTTAGCGCAAATGGGCGGACGTCGGCATTAGTACAGGCTTGGTGCTGGCCACTCGCCGCACCAGACGGCAAGGCCATGGCGCCACTGTTTGGCAGGGCCAAAGGCATGGAGTAAGCTGTCGGCACCGGCGTACCGTTAAGATTGGTGACTTTGTATACTTGGCGGTCGTTTAGGTTAACTACCAATAAGGCGTCGTTGGCGGAATTATTCCGGTCAGGATACAACGTCAAACCACCCAGGCTACGCTTGCCTGGAGTATCGAAAGAAAATTGATCATGGACCCAACATTCTTTAGTAGCGCTGCTTGCCTGTCCATCAAGTGAATTACAGTTGTTGTCGGCAACTGGGTGAGAATCTCCACCGGCATTCGGTATAGTTACCGCAACAGATGCAGAGGTAGTCCCCGAGCCCGAAGCTGGAACAGGACTGACATAGATCGCGCCAGTGCCTGCAGGACCCACACCAACATGCCGCTTCATGAACGAAGAGCTATACACGGTCTTAGCGGATTGGCGATAAGCCGCACCCCAAGTCGCGCCAGTTTGGCCATGGGTTCCCAATGTCATAGGAGGCGTGGCCGTACCAGTAGTGTTGTATGGGAAGCCAACAAGCGCTTTGTTGCCAGCATTGTCGCTATTGTAGGCTCCAGCACTCATGATTGACGTAATAAGTGACGGAGTGTTCTGGCTGTAGTCGCCAGGCTGGTAAATACCAAGGCTGGAAGTGCCACCGGCAGCCACGAACTGGGTCGTAGTCTTACTGTCTACGCCTACCTGTGTCGAATTATAGTCGGCTGGCAGACTAGAGTATTCAACTCGGAACTTAGTTCCAACACAACCGCTCAGTTGTAAAGTATAACTACCATCGGCGGCTGAAGTCCGGGTATCACACAATGCCCCGTCGTCGCCAAACGCCTTGACGGTAACACCCGCAACACCGCGGTCTGCAGCCAGCTGTGGATTGGATGCTAATGGGTTATCTCGTTTGCCATTGCCGTTGTAGTCACGGTATACGTAGCCACTAACGTCGTTGGCAGCACCAAATATCTGATTGGTGACGTATAGGCCAATGCCCATGAAGGCAACAATAGCCAACCCTCCGCCGATACGCATACGCACGAGAGGTGAAATGCCCTTATATTTTTGTACTATTTTATTAAAATACTGACGTGGCTGGAACTTCATATCTTTTAACGCAACCTTCAGTTAACCGTAAGCTTAGTGATTTTATATTAACTATAGCACCTTGTAGTCGTGATCACAGCATTAAAAAAGATTATGATTTTCGTAGGATTTTTTGCATGTCTTTGCCACGCGCCAGTTCGTCGACTAGTTTGTCCAGGTAACGGATCTCCTGCATAATCGGCTCCTTGATGTCTTCGACACGTACACCGCATACCACGCCGGTAATCAACTTTCGGGATGGGTTCATGTTCGGAGCTGTAGCAAAAAACGTTTCAAAATCCGTATCCGCCTGCAGTTGCGCCTCCAAGCTGGCCGCGTCATGGCCGGTCAGCCAATAAAAGATCTCGTCCACTTCGGCCTTGGTCCGGCCTTTGCGCTCGGCCTTGGCTATGTATAGAGGATAGACGCTAGCCACGCTCATAGCGTAAATTCTGGGCTTTTCCATATACTCAGTTTAGCTATTGAGCAGTTCTTTGCGCAAGATATATAGCATCCGCTGGCGCGACTCAGTTTCGCTAAAATTATGGTCACCTTCCAAGCCGACCATTGAAATACTCGGGTCAATGCCCTCGAAGTCACCATCACCGAACACTTCGTCCTGCTTGGCATTAATAATCCGTAGTGCCGTAACCCTGGCAAACAAATTATAGAGTTTGACCGGCTTTATACCGTCCAGACTTTGCCAGTATTCTGGATGTATCACTGTCGTACTGCCGTCGGCACGCGGCAAGCGTGTCCTGACAGCTTCGATATCTATAGGGGACTCTAGACGGGAACCTAGCTGCGTTGCGACAACTTCTGCACTGACATCTGTTGGTGGCGTCAGCATAATAACTTTACGTATGCCACGGGGCTTTACAAGCGCCGCCACTAAACAACCCTGGGAATGACATACTAGATCGATAGTCGCCTCAGGATATTCTGCCCTGGTTTCGTTAATAATTTTCCGAAGTTTGTGCGCCTGTTCATTCAACGGGGTCGCGGTCACTGTGTTCGATTTGTGATGGATCGGGTAGTAATCGAACATGATATTCTTATCAACAGGCACAGCCCTGGAAATCGCTGCGAATAAGCCTCCGTCATCTTTGCGGACGCCAAAGCCATGCGAGAATATTACAATGTGAGTCTTCGTATCGGTAGTAGTCATCTATACATTATACTGTGTTACCTATCGTTTTACCGCATATTCACCTTAGTAAACCTTCGCGATCATATAGAGAACAATAACGGAAGTACTCTATACTAAAGTGACTATGAAACCTTTTGCTGTATTTGATATAGATGGCACGCTTATACGCTGGCAGCTTTTCCATGACATTGTGCACTCATTAGGAAAGTACGGCCACATACCCACCGACGCCCATGAACGTATTACTATCGCCCGCAGCAAATGGAAGCGTCGCACCACTACCAGCGGTTTTGCTACATACGAAGACGTATTGGTAGATGAATATCTAGCAGCCCTAAAGGATGTGTCTATCGAAGACTACCAGCTAGTAGTGAATGATGTGTTCGAGAAGTACAAAGACCAGACATTCACCTATACCTGCGACTTATTGCATTCGCTAAAGGCTAAAGGCTACTTTTTACTAGCAATATCCGGCTCACACCATGAAATCATTACTAAAATCGCTGCATACCATGGGTTCGACGATGCTGTCGGCGCCAAACTAGAGATCGTGGACGGCCGGTTTACTGGCAACATAGTGACGCCAGTTTTTCACAAAGACGAAGTGTTGAAAGAACTAATAGCCAAGCATAATCTAAGC
>Ga0190273_10000309_pt1 | contig 20428 bp, 24 predicted proteins | sample Popmic504IS_FD_134513 | JGI IMG/M metagenome (GOLD analysis project Ga0190273, IMG submission 134513) | Populus adjacent soil microbial communities from riparian zone of Shoshone River, Wyoming, USA - 504 IS | ecosystem: Environmental > Terrestrial > Soil > Riparian zone > Trees stand | place... | reverse complement strand
TTTTGATAGCTGGCGATAACCTGTCCACTAGCCGAGTCGGTAAAATCAAAGTGATATTTTAGGAAGAACGGAAAGTCGCTAATGTACGGCAGAAACTCCCATACGCGGCGGAAGATGGCGATATTCTGGTTGCGTTCCTGAACGACAATCGCCGGCGCGTCTTCCTGGCCAGGCCGAAAGACGTGCCAGGTGCTGCGCAGTAGCGATGACTTAAAGTCTTTGCCAATTGTTCCCAATATTGTGCCGTTGGCGTCGGTAACGTCATAGCGCGCACCAAAATCCAGCACTTGGCGAGCTTTGATTTCAAAGGCGACACTCTGCTTGCTATCATCACTATAGACGATGAACTTTTCCTTAAAGGCGAAGCGTTTTTGTTGCGCAAAGCCGACCATGTTGCCGGTTTCGCCGGCGGCATTAGCCTCATAAATGTTGTATTGGTTGGCGAGGGCGGTGATTTTCTGGTGGATAAGATAGGTCTGCATGCTAGTAGTATATAGCACCAAGTGCAAGGAATCTGAGAGCTAACAGGGTATACTAGGCATATGAAATTGTTAAATGGCAAGGAATTAGCCGAATTTATAGCAGAACGCCAGGCCCGCGAAGTGCGTGGTTTGCGTCAGGCGTATAGTATTGCGCCAAAATTAGCGATCATCGTAACGGTCGATAATCCCGTAATTGACGTTTATATGCGCCTCAAGCAGCGCTATGGTGCGGACTTGTCGGTAGATGTTGACGTGCATCGTATTGACCTGGCGGATGCGCCAGCCACGATCCAGTCGTTGAACGATAACGAATCGGTCCATGGCATCATCGTCCAGCTACCGCTGAGCGACCCTGCAAAGACCGAAGAGATCGTCGGCTTAGTGGCGCCAGAAAAGGACGTCGATGGACTGGGTCCAGATACAGTCTTTGACCCGGCAACGCCAATGTCGATTATGTGGCTATTGGCGGCATATAACATCGAGTTGAACAAAGGTCAGAACGTGCTGCTGATTGGCCGCGGCAAACTAGTAGGTGCGCCATTGGAGCGAATCTTCAAAGCTTCGGGTGTGAATGTTAGCGTGGCTGACCGCTCAACCGAAGACTTAGCCGCGATGACCCTTGAGGCGGACATAATCATTACAGCTACCGGCAGTCCAGCTATCTTGTATCCTGATATGGTTAAAAAAGGTGCGGTCATCGTAGATGCTGGCGTAGCTAGCGAAGGCGGTAAGACCGTCGGTGATGTGGCGCCTGAATTATACGAACGCGATGATCTGATTATTACGCCAACCAAGGGTGGCGTTGGCCCACTGACGGTCTGCGCGTTGTTTGAAAACGTCATCCGCGCCGCCAAGGTGCGGGCGGGAATCGGAGCCTAAGATGCGTATTGGCGTGTTCGATTCTGGCGTCGGCGGCTTGTCAGTGGCTGGTGCGGTGCGCCAGGCTTTTCCGGAGCACGAAGTGGAATACGTTGAAGACTCCGAAAACATTCCGTACGGCACCAAGACCCCAGAGCGACTGTTGAAACTGACGACACCTATATTGCAGGACCTGGCTACGCGCTGCCAGGTAATCGTGATTGCTTGTAACACCCTGACTACCAACTGTATTACCGAATTGCGTGAAGTCGTGCCAGTACCTTTGGTAGGTATGGAGCCAATGGTTAAGCCAGCTGCTGAGCGCACCAAGTCTGGCGTGATCGCCGTTTGTGCTACGCCCGCTACGCTACGTAGCGAACGCTATCATTATCTAAAACAGACCTACGCCAGCGACATTACTGTCCTGGAACCGGATTGCTCGCAATGGGCTTTATTGATCCAACACAACCAATTGGATAGGGAAGTCGTTAGTGACCCGATCGAAGAGGCTCTTCGCACCGGAGCAGATACGATCGTATTAGGCTGCACACATTACCATTGGATTGAAGAACTAATCCGCGAAATCGTCGATGGCCGGGCAGAAGTTATCCAACCCGAACAGGCAGTTGCCGCCCAATTAGGGCGGGTTATTGCAAACCTGTAGTCTGGTTCTGCGTAATTATAAAATAGAGTAAAGACAGAGTAGAGCAGACGAGAAGGGTGCGCAGCGTATGCTGGCGACGGTAGCCTGACGGCTGCGCACCCCATCGTCTTGAACTCAGCGGTTGCTCTCTTCTGGAAACATGTCCAGGAGGGCAAAGGTGAAGGCGATCAAGAAAAACAGCCGACGGAATTGCAGCGAGCCTTCAGTCGGGTCGGTCAGAAGTTTACGATACAGACGCAGACATGTCATGGTGCCCGCAAAGGCGATGGAATTCTGCATGACCGCCTCGTAGAGCTCGATGTACTTGTCTACGTCATCAGTGCTGACCGGGCATTCCTCTAAGAACTGCTCCACTCCCCAGATCTTAAAGAAGGCCTGAGCTACAGCGAGGTGACGGTTGGGCATGTCCGCGAGTCCGCGGATGTTGGCTGCTATGCCGGCACGCGCCTCGAAAATAGTTCTTGGGCACCTCTCCTGCATGATTCTGGTAGTAGCCTCGTGCAGTACTCGCCGGGCGGAATCGCTGCTTGCAGTGCTCACGATCGTACCTCGCTTCTGCTAGTCTCTACTCTGTCATGAAACGTCGCAATATATCAACGACTTTTGCATAATAAAGCAATGTAAAGTCAATATCAAACTACGGCAATGCCTACTTGGTGCAAATTATTGCAAGTCTGTAACGGCTTGGCGGAACTGGTTGCCACGGTCCTTATAATTCTTAAACATGTCAAAGCTAGCGCAGCCGGTAGATAATAGTACGACATCACCGGGTTGGGCGTAGTCGCGGGCTTTACCAACGATTTCTGTCATGCTGGCACCGCCATCTTTGGCCAGTAGTTCGTAGTTGGTAAAACCGAGCTTTTGGAATTCGGCTTCGATGAGTGGCGCGGCAGGTGGATAGGCTGGGTTTGAGGTATTACCGATTAGCAGCACTTTGCGGATATTGCTGTCGGCTATGGTTTTGGCTAGTTCTTCGAATGAGGCGCCTTTTATGGAACCGCCAATAATGGCTACTTTTGGTTGGCTAAAGGCTTGCAGGGCGACGATGGCGGTTTCTGGCGTAGTGCCAAAACTGTCATTGTAATATTTTACGCCATTTAGCTCGCGGACAGGCTCTAAGCGGTATTCCAGGCCGCCAAAGCTGGTCAGTACTTCCCGCATAGGGCTTATATCAGGACTTTCATAAGGGTTACAAGCTTCCAAACAGGCGTACCAAACGGCGGTTACGGCAGCGCAGGCGTTCTGCCAGTTATGGGCGCCTAGTAGTTTGAGTTCGTCAGTCCGGCAAATTTCGGTGCCGTCGATGATAATTTTGCCATCAATAACTTCGGCGCCAGGGGAGTGATAGTAGGCGACCTTTTGGGCTTGGCCGGCTGCTGCGATGCGCTTGGAAGTCTGGTTGTCGTGGAAATATACGGCCACGTCAGCTGTGCCTTGGCGGGCAAATAGTTGCTCTTTGGCAGTGATATATTCTTCCATGTCGGCGTGCCAGTCCAGGTGTTCGGGTACCACCATCAGGCAAACGGCGATGTGCGGCGACTGCTGTAGGTCGATCAGCTGGAAGCTGGAGAGCTCCAAAACAACCCAGGAATCTTTGTCGATTTCGTCGATGAAGCTTAGGGGTGGTACGCCGATGTTGCCTCCTAGGCGGACGGTTTTGCCAGAAGCATCCAACATGCTAGTGATAAGGGTACTGGTGGTGCCTTTGCCTTTGGTGCCGGTAACGCCGACAATGTTCAACGTAGGGCAGGCTTTGAAAAATTCATTAATGTGGGTGGACATTTTGCTGGCCACATTAGGGTTTTTATCAAGTATCTTGCGTGGATGCATGCCTGCAGTACGGATAATCAGGTCAAAGCGATCCAGGTCATCTAAGTAGCTGTTGCCCAAGACTGCTTGCGCGCCTTCTGGTAGCTCGACGTCTTCTTTTTGGTCGCAGATAGTAATCTGGTGCCCGGCATCCCCGGCATCTACATTGGCAAAGTAGTCGTAGGTGGCGCGGCCTTCGGTATCGAAGCCAACAATAGCAATATTCATAAACCTATTATGCCACGGTTCAAGTGTTATTTGTTATGACTTATTAGTCGTGCGCCAGTCGACGGCGGTCAAAAACGGTGCGAAGAGGTCGTCTTGCAGCTGGATATTGATTTCAGCTAGTTCTTCATCACTGGGGTCGCGGTCTTGGAATGTTACGAATGTGGCGTCGGATATGCGGCAGAGCGGAGTTTGCTCGTCGCCCTCACCCATAGCGACGACAGCCGCAGCCGAAAGTCCGCCGGAGATGTTGGCGGTACTGACTTTGATAGTGCGGCCAAACAGATCGGGCTCGCCGGCGTAACGGCGGATAGCATCAAAGCCACTGTGCGCCAAGGGGATACCGATAACGCCACGCTGCATTGGCCGGTTGGTGCTGTCGGTAATAATAACGCCAATATGCTCGACACCGTAGTGTTGCTGTAAAAAGTGGCGTACCTGGTTGGCGGTAGTCTGTGGACCGCGCGGCCATAGTACGTATACACCGTCACCGTTCGACTCATCAATGCCTGCGGAAGCGATCAGATGGTGTCCGGTGATAGTAAAGTTGATGTTGAAAGCGCCACTATGACTAGGGAAGTATAGGTCGGCCTGCTGGTTGATTAGTTCTTGTTTATCGGTGCCTTCGATGGGTACGGTACTGCCTTCACATAACGAAACGACCTTGGAGGTTATAACCAGGATGTCATTTTCGTGCAGTTCTTTTACGGAACTGGCAATAAGGTCTAATAGGTTTACCGAGCCGGTGGTGACACGTTCGGTCTTGATGGCATTGATTATCATTATAAGTGCTGTTTTACGAGTTCGGCGACTTGGCGCGGAGTCATATCGGCTTTGAGGATGACGGCGGTGACGCCGAGCTGCTTGATTTCTGGTGGCATTTCTTGTTCACCGCGGTTGGTAAGGATGATGACTTTGATTTTTTCACCCCAAGGCTGTTTGCGAAGTGCCGACAACATTTCTTCACCAGTCATTATGGGCATCATGAGGTCGAGCAATACCATATCAGGCTTAAAGTGCTCGATTAGTTGCAGGCCAAGCTGGCCGTTTTCGGCAGTTTGAACTTGGTCGCCGTTAGCTTCGAATTTGAAGCGGTACATTTGGGCAATGGCTTGGTCATCTTCGATAATTGCTATTTTAGCCATAGTATCTTTAGTATATACCACGACATATGGCAAACGCCATATCATGATTTATGCTCTTTTGGTATGAAATGCAATTTTGAGATTGCAAAATGGTACCTACCGCAAGGGTTGAAAATGATAGTTACTGTATGTCTACTTTTCTGTATACATATGCATATGCTTTCAGTGGTAGTGCGGGGTTAAGGTTTTGGCCTACTGATCGGTTGGAATTTCCAGACTGTTTTACCTGAGTGATATGCGTAAGCCTCGCGGATATAGCCTATGGTTACGAAAAAAGTGACAAATATAAGCGTTGGCCTACTGTCGGTGAGTAGTAGCACTAGCGGTATGGCGCCAATGTATTCAAGGTTGTCGCGCCAGCCGAATGGGAATAATGTGGATTGTATATTTTTCATAAACTATAGTTAATATTACATGCGGTGGCGAAATAGGTAAAGGCCAAAGCCAATAGTATTTCGCCACCGCTCCGAGATAGCTCGGATTTTCATGTACTCCTTGTCAGTAGCAGTTGTACGCGGCTGGGAAGGTAGCGCCGGGGTAGATGACGGTTACCTTGAGGCACTTGCCGCCATCGATGATCTGGTTGATACGCTCGGAGCTGGCGCTACCGCCTGCACCGGCAAGGATCAGAACAGCTACCCGTGTCGGCAGATATGTTGCAGCGAGTCCGCCGACAGCACCGCCGCCGGTGGCAGCGGTGAGCTTGGTGTCGTTCTTGCTGTAGAACTGCTCATAGCCCCACCAGCAGTCGCGGCGGGTTGAGCCGTTGGCGGCAGGCCACCACTTGGCGGGGCCTTCGTTGGCGCAGGCTACCTGGAACGGCCAGGGGCCGAAGGCAGCCTGGGTTGTCGGGGCGGCGGATGCTGATCCGGCCGAAAGGACGGTCGTTGCGATGATCGCCGTGATGGCAATCATGACGGCGATGAACCTTTTTGCGATCACTGTGTCACTCTCCGGAAGGACGGTGTCTGTACTGCTGACGAGACATGATGAGTGGACTTCACTCATCTGTATTTATACACTTTAGTTAATATTCTTCAAGACTTTTTTGACGCTACGGATAAAGCGTGTCAAAAAATGAGGTATAAAAAAAGAGATTAATTAGCAGAGAAAAGTTCTGAAAAAAGGCAAAAAGAAAAGGCGTGGGCTGTGTAATCCAACACTGCCGGCGCCATTTCGTAGCTAGAATATAACAGAATTATCGTCGAAAATCAACGATTGCACCATTCTTCTTAATAAAAATAATTCGCTTTATAGCTCTAGCAAGCTCAAACTGCTTGTTCAGTTCATTCTCGATATTGGCATCCTCAAGTCTAGTCCGGCGACCATCTAAAATAATATTTCCTGACTGTTTCCCGGCGCGATGAAGCTGCTTTTCGATAGTCTTTTTGCCTTTACCTGTGGGGCATTTCATCTCCCAAAGTATGCTATCTATTTTTACATCCGGTGTTTTAGAACCTTTAGTACGACTGGGGCTATAAACTCCACATCTTTACCCTGCGCCAAGAACACGGCCGCAGTCTCAAGTTCGTGGAGTTCGGGGAACACTCCGTAAGGGATGATTGTCCTTCCTGGTTTGAGATTTGGTCGTTTATTCATGCGAACACAGTCTAGCATATGAAAACGATGGGTATAATAAAGAGTCCGAGCTATAGTCTCGGACTCTTTAATGTATAAGTGGGCTAGATTAAATCTGCCAAACTTGGGCACTGACCGTGCGGTCGCTACAGTTGGTTACGCTTAAAACGTAATCGTAACGGTTCGTGCTACCTTCGGTAGTGATATTCGTTTCTAGGGTGTTGGCTGGCATCTTCTGCGGCATCAGCTCAACGGTAAAACCCTTGGGTGGGATGGGACTGTTTGAGCTACCGATGAGTAGCTGGCGTGTTTCATGCGCTTTAAGGCGGATATTGGCAACCATGTCGCCAAAAATATGGCCGGGTCCATGGGTTACTACATCGCCGCGCTTATCGTGCTTTACGGCGGGCTTAGTGATTGTCTGCTCAAGTGTGGCTTGAAATGACATGAACGTGAATCCTTTCCTCGCCATTGCCAGCTTGCCTGAAGGTGCAAGGTTCCATCATGCCCTGTGCACGTAGCATGATAGTAGTTTGCGGTTTGCGCCTTCTCGTATATAAGCCGGACGTTGGCTAAAATATTTTCTCAAACTGGCTTTTGGCCGTTTGAAACTAGACTTGTAAAAAGCCTCTAGAGGTGGTACGATTCTTACTTGTCACAGTAAGTGCAGAGAAGGCGCCTTCTCTAATCTATATGCTACACTCTTTTTATGTAGCATTCAACACTTTTGTTAATTTTGCGCTATAATTAAGGTCATTAATGCTCTACTTTAAACACTCTGAACTCGTCAACACTTACCATGTTTCCTTGAAAACGGTACATAACTGGATTGACGCGGCAAAGCAGGGTAAACTCGATCTCGAACTTTATAATAAAGACGGCCGTATATACGTAGCCAACAAGCCCAAGAACGTCATGGTGCTTGAAAAAATGGCAGAGAACGGCAAGAAGTATCGGAACATTCGTTACCAGAAGACGATTACTCCGAAGCCGGAATTCTATAAACTATTTAATGACAGGCAAGTTTTAGATATTATATCTAATCTGACGGTACATAAAGAAATACCTCATAAGTATAGCTATGTTGATAATGGCGCGGATGCTTGGGATAGCTGGGTTACCGGTTTAGCTCATGACGACACGCCTAACATGATACATAATTCCTTGAACCTCGTAAGCGATAGCTTGCACTCGATAGATTCGTTGCTTGACAGTGGTGAGAAAGTTAATGTTATTGACTTAGGTGTTGGAAATGCTATTCCTGTTAAAGATCTAGTTGGCCACTTACTAAAAAAAGATGTCCTAAATCGTTACATTGCTATTGATATTAGTCAGAAGATGTTGGACATTGCTGAAAAGAATCTAAAGAGTTGGTACGGAGATGATTTCTCGTACGAAGGCTATGTACGCGACTTCAGCTATCAGTATTTTGACGATCTAATCGTGAAAGACCAGTTGAACGATCAAGACCATAAAGTTGTCAATTTGGTTCTTCTTTTCGATGCTACACCTCTTAATTTCCGCGATCCTGCTGATGCTCTGCGGGTTATTTACGGAAGCCTTGCTGAGCGTGATTTGCTAGTCTTTACCTACAAGCCCGACACTGAAGCCTCCCGTAAGTACTTTGACTTCGGTTCCGACAAAGAAAAGCCCGGACTTCCACTCAAGGAACGACATATACCTGATCTACTGAATATAGATAGCTCATTGTATGACGTTGAAACTGGATTTAATGAAAAGAAGCGGATGCGATATATCCGGATTCGATTAAACACTACTATCGAAATAAAATTCAAATTCGCGAATACTATACGCAAGGTCGTTCTTGAAAAGGGTGAAACTATATTATTGTGGCGTATTTGGCATCAGACAGGCATAGAAACTATCAATGAGTTTGAGAAGGCTGGCTTTATGTTATTGCGAGCTAATATGACTAAAGACCGCGAACGTATGCTATTTATTACCGGTATAAATACCCTAAGTGACTACGCTCGGCCATAAATAACACGTTCATTCCGCCGCAGATAGTATCCAGTACGCAGTAAACGCTACATAAATGAAATGTAGCGTAATAGTGTATTTATGAGTAGAATAGTGCGCTGACTGATGCCCCTAAGCGGATTTTTTAGCTATAGAATAGAGTTCGCTATTAGCTAGAATACGAATAGTTAATAGAGAGACTTTACGATTTACTATATTAGTAAATTAAATAATGCACATGTCTAGCTCAATTATATGTTTCCGAAATAATACGGTAACATACAGCCTTATATCTATAAGTCCATAAACTATCCACAGTTAACATAAAAAATGTTCCAAAATTAAGTTGTATCCTACGAGATTTTTTGACACTATTGACGCACTGAATAACTAGGCGGCAAAAAAATGCGTTTCTTCAAGAATAGTGAATTAGTCCATAAATACGGAGTGTCCGACAAGACAGTCCGTAATTGGATTGCCGCAAGTTTGGAAGGTAAGCTTGCTCTAAAATTGTTTCAAGAAAATGGCAAATATTTTATTGCCGACTCGGTATTCAATGGTGTAGCCCTTAAAAGGATCGTCGAGAACGGCAAAAAATATAGGAATACCCTGAGCCATAAGACGATTAGCCCGAAGAAAGAGTTTTACGATCAGTTTACTCAGCCACAAATAGTGGAAATCTGTAACCAGTTAGAAAAGTCTAAGGAAATCTCGTGGCACTACTCATATTTCGGCGAAGCGGCAGCTTATTGGGATACTTATCTAAACGAATTGCATGAAACCGGTGGTGGCAACATGATTACGAATACTCATGATGTGCTAGCGGTTAATTATAACTATATTGATGCTCATATTAGAGACTATGAATATGTAAATATTATTAATATCTGTGCAGGAAATGGGTTGGCGGCTAAAGATATAACCGCACATATTCATGCGCAGGGTAAATTGAACCGCTTCGTAACAATAGACATATCACCTGACGTTCTCAGTATAGCAGCGAACAACATGGAGAAATGGTTTAGCGGCAAAATTAAAGCGGAAAGCCACTTACTTGATTTGCGCCATCAGTGGTTTGGCGATGCGTTAGCGGTCGATCCTAACGGCATTGAATCATCTAAAGTCATTAATCTAGTACTGTTTATTGCCGGGCCAATTGTAAACTTTGAGTTCCCTCAACAACCATTGCGCACCATACACGATAGTCTTAATATGCAAGACCTCCTTTTAACGACGCACAAGCGCGACACGGAAGAAACGCGTACATTTTTTGATTTTAATATTCAGTCCGACAAATCACTCATAGGTCATAGGCGAAAGATATTAGTGGACTTGCTTAATATTGACGAATCATATTATTCAGTTGAGCAGGCGCTTTATTCTGCCGATAAAGTGAGTTACATATACATGCGGCTTACTGTAGGTATAACTTTGCAATTCAAATCTGGGAATTACAAGAAAACTATTTCCTTTGAGAAAGGTGAAACTCTGTCTCTATGGCGGGCTTGGCAATTTACCGATATGGACCTACTTAACTTATTGCATGACACGGGATTCAGCCTCTTGCAGAGTTCTCAGTCTATTGACAGGCAAATGCTGATGACTATTTCAAAAGTTAAAGATAGTCAGGATTTGTAAATGAAGAATACTGGCGTAGATGGTTTTACGTAGTCCGAGCGGACTCATAAAAGGTAAATGAAAAGGGGTATATGGGTAACGTAATCAAAGAACCCGTAGGCGGCAACCTACGGGCAATAAAAAACAGTCTTGGAGTGCAAGACTCGCTTGATCGTATCACGGGAGAAGCGAGTCTACAACTTTCAGTAATATACGGTCCTCCTTTGGCGGGCAAATCATCGTACATCAACTCACATGCAGATCGGTTTAATCATCTTTCCTTAGGGCGCATCGTACGTGAGCGTGCGGGCCAGCAAGATCATCTGGGCTCAGTTTTGCGTGACAGCATCGAGAATAATGTTCCATTGTCTAGTAACATACTACTTAATTTAGCGCTGCCCGTGAGCCGACTTAGACGAGCGAAGGAAAATATACTTGACGGTTATCCTAAATATGCATACGAAGTTCCACCGCTTGTGGAGAGATGTGATAAGAATGATATTGAGCTGCATAAACTATATGTAAAACAACCATCATTGAAAAAGCTATTGCAAAGACTCGCAATGAGGCGCACATGTGATCCATGTTATCGTCCGCTGATAGTGGGAGAAGACTGTGATTGTGGCGGAACTCCAATCATCCGACAAGAGGATACTAAAGAATATTTTATGGGTCGATATGACCGCTATATGGCTAATGCCGAACAGACTATTAGTGAATTAACCAAGTATTGTGTAGAGGTAGTAGATGTCACGGACAATTAACATTGCAGTAGTTAGCCGGATGGAAAAAGAGCTTCTACCCGACCTAACGCATCAAGGTATGCGAATTAACTGGACTACGATTGACCCTTTAGGCGCTTATGACAAGCTGATTAAGACAGATGCATTAGTCGTAGATACATCGAACATACTCGGAAAGAGGCAGCGTAATTGGATAGCGAGACTCCCGCTCAATCTTAATTCTTTCTATTTTAGGCTCAATGCCCTAGAAGAAGCTAAGAATGTGGCTCGCTTCATTTACAAAGTTTATAGTGAAAACTCCTTAAATTTCAAAGAATATAGTTTTGTTGGCGAAACATTTCTACCAACGGAATATGGTGATTTCATGTTCTTTGGATTTGAAAACAGAATCAACGGCAAGCGTATTCTAGGCGTTAGGACGCTAGACATGTCATACACTCCTACTGTTCGAATGCATTCTATGTGCTACACCGGTGACATATTCCATTCGCTTAAGTGTGACTGTCGCGAGGAATTCGCCAACGCATTAAAAATGATTCAGTCGAACACTGGTATATTGATATATCCGGAAGAAGAAGGCCGCGGTATTGGTGTATTGAATAAGATAAGTGTTTACCAACATCAATTCCAAGGTTTGGATACGGTAGAGGCGCAGTATGCAGATCATTTTCCAAATGATCTGCGAACATATGACTATCTAAAAGATATTTTCAGGCACTACGATGTATCTACCGTCAAATTGATATCGAATAACCCAGATAAGAGTGACGCATGCTTTGAAGCTGGAGTGTATGTCGAGGAAAACATTTTTCTGCCATCTACAGTTACACCGCATAATGAACAATATCTAAAAACAAAGAATGAGAAAAGTCGTCACACAATACGCCTTAACTATGTGGAGAAAACTACATCATGAGAGAGATAGAAGTCAAATTACAGTTTCCGGACAAAACGATCAATGAGGTGCTTGCGGAGTTGACTGACATACGGTGGAGCGATCCAGTTGCGCAGGAAGATAGCGTCTACGTGGCACAGGAACGGCTTGGGCATAAAGTGAAACCAGGTGATCGTATATGTAGACTTCGTAAAGAGACGAAAGGCAATAAAACTGAATTAACTTGGACAATGAAAGTCCAACAGCAATCATCGCTAGATTCAGAAGAACATGAGACTACTATAGGTGACTTGGAAGCGCCAGCCGCAATGTTAAGACAGTTTGGCTTTACAGATTTTGTCCATGTCTACAAGCAGCGTCGGAAGGCAGTAGCGTCTCCATATAACCTATGCTTGGATTATGTACATCATCTCGGCGTTTTTATCGAAATCGAATACCTGACGAATGAAGATGTAGACTCTACAGAAATACAGGAAAAAATGTACGATTGGGCAAGAGCGCAAGGACTCGGGAACTATGTAGTTAACACTACCCCATATGATACTCAAATCCATGAGTATGAGAAATCCAAGGAAGTTTAGAATGTCTCATATCCATAGCATGTATGACTTTATTGTATCGGTATTCGTGGTTTGCGAAGATCAAATATTGTTTGTGCAGCATCGACGATATGACAAGTGGTTGCCAATTGGCGGACATGTACAGCTAGATGAAGACCCGGAGGGTGCGCTGCTAAGGGAAATCGATGAAGAAACAGGAATCGATGCGGAGATTATAGGCTCAAAACCCGAGTTTAATATCGACGGAGTAAGATCATTAATCGCACCAAGGTATATGAATGTGCACGAAGCGGGAGACTCTCATCAGCATATATCGCTGATATATTTCGCAATAGCAGATACTAAAAAAGTAAAACTTTCTGACGAGCATAGTGCATACAAATGGCTAGGCATTGATGACTTAAGTGACCCAAAGTATGGCCTGCAAGAATCGTTAATATTCTATGCGAAGCAGGCTCTGCGAGAAATAAGTGAGTAGGAGACTGTAAGCACCTGGATTTGTCGACATCTATCCTGTCAAGAATTCTTAGGCTACTGAGTTAATTTTATTAATGTGAATGTTCCGGTCACATTTTCGCAATACTGACTTGGAGTAGGAAGGCGGAAACCATCATATGAAGGAAAGGCTCCAGTCTGAGATAGTGGCTCAATGAATTCAAAACTAGCTCCGTTAGTAACGTGGTCCTTGAGAAAGTCCACGTTACTACCTAGGCCTTGGTAGTCCTCCCATATTAAAATATGCGGAACTGAATCAATGTCTACTGCGTGGGCAAATTCATCGGCTTCTATACGATAACTTTCTGTCCATACCGTCTGGCGATTTTTATATCCAAACTGAGGCAGTACGGCATGTTCGTAAAAATCATAGATCCAATTACTTTCGTTCATTAGCCGTCACTAAATCTTCGATTTGTTGCCACTTACGTTCAACTTTACTGAAGTCGCCACGATCAGCTTCTTCCTTGGATACGACATGTCGATCCGGAACTTCCAAATCTGCAAAAAGATCCCATAGGATCTTGGCTGGATGGTTTGAATCATGACTATGTTCGCCCTCAAGTTCTGCGCCAACGCACACCATATCGTATGCAATGACTGCGCGAAGAATCGGATGTTGCTTTTTAAGCCTTATGGCTCGTTTGGCCAGGGCAGCATATTGGTCATACGTAAGCGGTTGCCATACGTCCTCGCAGAGCTCATAAATAATTGCGTAAAAGTCAACGTAGCCGGCAAGCTTGAATACGGCGGGGTTAAGTGGTTCGTCGTTAGATATATATTTCATAATTAAAAATGCAATGACAGTTTAATATGCCGCTATCCACTGCTCAGTATTGTTCTTGATCATGATTTCTGTCTGTTTCTGATCTCATTTCGTAAACCAACTCTTTCTGAAGAATCCAGCGTACGCCATTGGTCCGCATACTCTTCAACATCGAAGGCTGCGTCGTATTCTCCACACACATCCAACAGAAGGGCAAATGGATAACTGATATGTTCCAATGTACGATGCTCATTTTCTTGGTTTACTTTTAAACATGCAAATGTGTCCATGAGTGTCTCAAAGGCAGCTCGTAATTCAGATCGTGGTAGAATTTCCGGTACTTCGGGTCGTCCATTCCAGTACCCCTGAAGGCCTCGCACTTTGGCTGAGTATTCGTCAATGTAGAGCTGGCGAGTAAGTCCAAAGAGCTCTGGATATTGATGAGGAAGACGATTAATTCTTTCAGATGTAACAGCGTTATCTATGATATCGCCGATCCGCTTGGGGTGATGATTCAATACTGAGTAGAAGTATGGCAATAGCGATTGAAGAGGAGGCTTCAGCCAGCACTCCGGATAGTTTCTGTATGATAGCTCATTGACGAGGTGTCGCGCGAATACACACGCTACTACATTAATCATTGCTGGTGTTGGGATCGTATAAGTCATTAGTTATATTCTACAGAACAATTATAAATAAAAAGTTAGTGTGCGGTCTGCTCGACAAAAAGGGATGAGGTTTGTCGAGCAGACCGTTTTGGGGGAGTGGCCTAGGCGGCGAGCGTCATGGCGAGCATTAGGCTACCTGCTGCCGTCACCGGTGTAGTTGCCCCGATCGGTACCGTTGTTGTTCTGACCGTTGCCGGAACCGTAGTGGTCGTGCGCACCGGTCCGTCGGAACTCCTCGGGCGGCAGGTCGTGGCCGCTGCGCAGTAGCGTATGACCTTCCAGGTTTCCTCGACCGAACGACGCGGTGACTTCTTCGCCTTGTTCATTGGTGCCGTAGACGGGTTCGTCCCAGCTGCCCTTGTGCTGTCCACTCATTGTGGTTTGCCTCCAGAGGTCGTGCGCCGAAATGATGATGCGGTCTGTTGACTGCGGATGTCATCATTGCGGGTACTGCATCTCGATGGAGATCATCGTACATGAGTACGATGCCTGACGATGGTGCTGAGTGTGACTGGTCGTGTGGCTGTCAGGTGGCCGACAAAACATAATTGCGTCTCACTCGTGCAATGAATTTATAAAAAAATTAATGTACTGTCAAACAGATTAAAGATAAAATATAGTTAACAAATAATTATTAATAAATTCTAAGGTGTTATTACTCATAGTTAATGATAAAATATTTGAGTTGTAATATAAACATAAAAAATGACACATACTGTATAAATACTCGGAATTGTTCAGCTTACGTTTAAGAACAATGCACGAATACGACAAAAAGCCAAAGCTCTCTAGACTAATGTTGGTGGGCCGTTAACTTGTATGGTTCACTTATAGAAACACATAGTGGCGCTCGATATGGTCAGTCGAGCCGTATCGGAAGATCGTTGGCAATTGCTTGAGGCAATCGACACTTTTCTGAAATAATAATTTAAAAACTCAGCGTACAGGAGTGAATTCGGTGTATGTCTCGCCGGCGGCATACTTTTCGAGTACAAGCTTAGTTGCGGCAGTCAGATTATCCGGCAGCGCATCCAAAGGGAACCATTCCAATTTGTCACACTTATCTGGCTCCTTGATCTCGGGCTCACCTTGCCATTGCTCGACCATGTAGAAGCTGTATAGATATTCTTCGTCGTCGATGTACTGCAAAAAATGTACGAATGTAGCGTCTTCAGGCCTAACAGTAATCCCGACTTCCTCTTGAGCCTCACGGGCTAGTGCTTGTCGCAACGATTCATGGCCATCATGATGGCCACCAACTAAATCATACTCACCATCTGCCCAGCCAGTATTTTGGCGTCGCATTAACAGGACTTTATCATCTTTAAGAAGTAACAACATGACTACTATAGCAACTGAGTATCTTGCGGCGTCAGACATAGGGTTAGCATAACAGAAATGAGCGCCTAAAAGCATGGAGTATAATCGTTCGCATGACAAGTGACTCATCACAATCAGACCAAATCAAAAAGTGGGAAAATCTTAGTTCGTCGTATGCGCTGCCTGAGCCATGGTTCAAGGTCCGCAAAGACGAGGTTAGGTTGCCTTCTGGTACGGTGGTGAATGACTATTTCGTGTGGGAGTCGCCCGACATTGCTACCGTTGTGCCGGTGACCGAAGATGGAAAGTTCGTGGTGATTGAGCAGTACCGCTACGGTGTCGACAAAATAATGTACCAATTTCCGGCCGGTGGTGTAGAAAAGGGTGAGACCCATGAAGATGCTGCCCGCCGCGAGCTAGAAGAAGAGACCGGCTACATTGCAGGACCTATAGAGTTCCTGGGTGATAGTTCGGGTTATCCTACCAAGATGAGCGGCTGGCACCATCTGTTTCTAGCCAGAAACGTCAAGCTCGAAGGCGTACCTCAGGATGATGAAAATGAGCCGACACGCGTCATACTTATGACTTCTGACGAACTATGAAAGCTGATTCTAACCAACCAGTTCCAAGTTGCCGATGCCTTGTCCGCTGGTTTGCTTGCGCTAAAGAAGTTAGGACTCTAAATTCTCTAGTGGCGCTGCTTGGAGATGCCAAGCACTTCTTCGATAACTTCCACAACCTGGGCAGGTGTGGAATAAGCTTTGACGATATAACGGTCAACACTCAAAAAGCGCAGGGAAGCCGGTGCTTCGCTTTTACTGATGTTAGTCAGTACCACAACGCGGATACTGCCGCCCCACTCTTTAGACCTCATGTGAGTTAACATTTCGTCGCCCGACATAATGGGCATACGCAAGTCTAATAACACCAATGTAGGCATAAAGGCCTCAATGACTTCCAGGCCGTCGCGGCCGTTTGTGGCGGTTACGACCTCATAGCCCTCAAGTTCAAGCTTGAGCTTGTACATGTTTTGTAAGTTAACATCATCTTCGATCAGAGCGATTTTTATAGGAGTTGATACCATATATGCTAACTTTTCTTGTGTTTCATATTGACAATTTGACAACTTCATAGTATCATACAGGCAATCTAGAGTTCAACTAGTAAGTTTTTTAGCAGAATAAAACGACGCTTGTAGCCACCTTTTTGTGGTGCACGGCGTTGTTTTTTTATATGTAAAAGGTGGAAATGACCTTGAGTAGCATAGACCCCGGCTTCGGCCGCATTGAATATCCGTTTAGTTCAGAAAGCGGATTCGATGTGCCGCTGATACCCGAGCAAAAAGTGTCGCTTGAAGAAAATTTCTCTGATGAAAAAGTTGAAGAAAACAAACAAGACGTATTATTTGATCCAGAGACGGTAAAAGAGCCAGTACGTCAGCGGTCTGCAAATATATTCCAATCCAGTAAAGAGTGGGTGCGGCGGCGCAAATTGGCAGTAACTGCCGGCGCCCTTGCGCTAACTAGCACTGTCGCAACTGCTACTACGGCTGATTTTGAGCAGGTAGTTGAAAACGTAAAAGAGTCTGCGCCCTGGATTGTACCAGTAGTGGCCGCTTCGGAAGTGTCATTTATTGCGGGTGGCGCGGCAATGCTTGCCGCAACCGGGGCAAAGGTAGGCAGTGTCATCAAAGCTCGTAAGCAAATTGCCGAGTTGAATGAAACGCTGCCTGATAAGGCTCAGGACGAAGCCTTGTGGGATAATAAATTATTTAAAGCTGGCTTTATAGCGAATGCAGCTGGTGCCATTGGTAGTACGGCCGGATTGACGGTCGGCGTAGTAGAAAGTATGCCCCCTCAGTCTTGGGGAGTGCTTGGCTTCGCGGCCCTAGAAGTAGGGCAGACGGTGGCTTTGCGGGCTGCCGCAATAGGTGCCCTACGCCCTTCAAGGGATACTGTGGCAATTGAGGCTAATGAAGCTAACGCAGAATTGACCAAGAATAAGCCAGTCAAAATACGCGAAGCCCTTCCAGAAGACATTGATGGTATTGTCGATTTAGACTTACGGATGTTTGACAGCGCATATGGCGAAGAAAAGCCAACTCGTGAAGAAGTCGCCACCATGATGGCTGCCAGGTTGAATAATGTCCGTGAACATGGTGGATGGATGCAGATATGTGAAGTGGGCGGCAAAGTTGAGGCTCTTATGACCATTTTCCCAACCAACAAGCCGCCTGAGGCGTTTGTATCCTGGGAAGACTCAACTGCTAATGGCACATTGGACGGAGTAGTTGATCGCGACGGAAAATATGGCTATGTCGCCAATTTGACCGTATCCCCAGAAGGCTCCAAACGACAAGCTCGCCAAAAACTTACAGCCAGCGCATTTTCCAGGGTAATGTCCGAATCTAACATACGGACCGGCTACTACGAAAGCCGCATGCCGCAGTTTGCGGAGTGGCTGCAGGCGCAATCGATTGACGGCAGCCTACTTCCAAAACTCCAGCTCGATGAGCTTGCGAAGCAATATACTAATGTTCGAATCGAACGTAATGGCAAGCAGGTCCCCTACGACTATCAGCTGCGTACGCACGAGAATGCCGGTATGAACCGCGGCCCTTTAGTGTCTGATGCATTCAAAGATCCTGACTCGTTAAACTACGGGATGGTTTTTACGACCGAGCTGCCAGGTTCACGTTTAGTAAGGAAAATGGCTAGCAAGGCACTGTCGATGGTCGCCAAATCATCAAAACTAGCCGATAAGATATTTTAGAAAGGATATGTAATGATGGCACCCCAACAACTTCAAGGCACAGTTTCTACGATCACCACAGATCAGGCTCAGAAGACGCGCAGTATAGAATTTTTTCACATCTATACTGATGAGGAGATTGGCCCTGAACATACCGGCAGCCTGGAGCGCTTAGCGTCTGTACGCGCGGCAGGTGGTGACAACTCTAAGACTATAATCATGATCGACAATTACAATCCGACCGACCATATATTGTCTCCCCAGGATGTATTTGATTTTTTGGATGACCATAACTGTAAGCCGGATTATTGGGCTTTTGAAGGTGACCTAACTAGGAATGCCGCGAAACTGCTGGCAGATATTACGAACGGTCATCTACAGCGGAATTACCAAAGCTATATCGCCAAGCGCGGCAAATATCCTTGCTCTCTGTTGACCGCGGCTTGGTATCTTACGCGTTTAGGCGCCCTCGATGTGTCTGTCATCAAAAAATGCGCCGCCGATGAAGCATATGTGCCAGCGGCATATCTCACCAATATCTTGCCCGAAGTCTATACTGATATTGAAAAACGAGCGCATCAGATCATAGCTAATAGTAAATATTCTGATTATTCCAGCCAAATAGAGGCTGAGTTCTACTCTGTTGATGTAGATCGAAGCGTTGAATTAGTTTAGCTTTTAAGCTTAACCATTGCAAAATAATGCGTTAGACCTAAGAATAGTAAGTATGATCTTTATAGTAGGCATACTTATAGCCATTTGTTCAGTTGCTATATTTATGGCTGGGTTGCTGGCGTTTTTACGTAATCGCGAACACCCCGAAAATATTTGGTTCTTGCTGATGACCGCAGCCTTGGCTGTTTGGGTTAATATTAACTATATCGACAGCAGCGCCAGAATGTCGTACTCACTTGGCCATATGCTTATTGTTGTCGATTTTATTGCAGCACTAACGATATGTTGGTGTTTGCTCCAGTTTGCCGGGAATTTGGCACTGTCAAGCGACCGAAGCCAGTCCTGGGTAAAAAGAATAGTCTCGCACAAAGCAGTAATTGTTTCGTCGCTGGTTAATATCAGTATAGCCGGGCTATTGATGTCGGATGAAGTTTTTAAAACCTCACTTCGCGATGGATTGATAGCTGTAACGCCCGGATCTCTTTTTCCTGTCTATGTAGCCGCAATAGCCGTTTATACGGTAACGGCGACATATATCTTGCTGTCTAACTATTTTCGTGCATCGCAAGCGTACAAGCGCAAGCTAAGCCTGATAATTGTTGGCATTACGGTAACTATTGCAGCTAATGCACTGACTAATCTAGTATTTCCTAACTTCATTGATAATCGGGCGGTTGTGCAGAACCTCAACTCGCTAGGTTATCTGGCATTATTCTTCTTAGTATTTTGTGTATATATCGCCATAACGACACGCAAGCTTTTCGATATAAAGTTAGTCCTTGTCCGTGCAGTTGTATATATCACGCTCGTAGCGGTGGTCGGTACATTCTATGCGGCCACGATTACGCTTTTAAGCTTTGTACTATCTGGTGACAGGCAAGTTGAATTAACGACAGTAGCAATAAATCTAGCCGTTACACTATTTGTAGCAGCCACTTTCCAATATGTCAGGAGGTATATAGATAGGACTACCAATCGTCTGTTTTTCCAGGACTCATACGAGCCTCAAGAAGTCTTAGATAACCTAACTAAAGTCACTGCTAGCTCCGTCGATATTAATAAAATACTCGACCATAGCCAACAACTATTGGCACATACGATGAAACCTGCATATTGTAGTTTAGTTGTTATGGGACGTGACCAGGGCGTAACGCACGTTAGAGGTGATGTCCCTACAGGTGAAAATGGCCTCAAAAT
>Ga0190273_10000308_pt1 | contig 20472 bp, 22 predicted proteins | sample Popmic504IS_FD_134513 | JGI IMG/M metagenome (GOLD analysis project Ga0190273, IMG submission 134513) | Populus adjacent soil microbial communities from riparian zone of Shoshone River, Wyoming, USA - 504 IS | ecosystem: Environmental > Terrestrial > Soil > Riparian zone > Trees stand | place... | reverse complement strand
CGGGCCGGCCGGGCTCGCCTGCGCCAACAAGCTCCTGCAGCTGCTCGAGAACGAGCCGGAGCTGACCGAGAAGCTGGGCGAAGTCCCGGTCGCGGTGATCGAGAAGGGCAAAGTCGCCGGCGCGCACCTGCTCTCCGGGGCGAACATGAAGCCCTCGGCGATGGAAGAGCTCTTCCCCGACCTGCCGAAGGAGGAGTGGCCGGTCTACCAGGAGGTCACCAAGGACGCGGTCTACCTCCTGACCAAGAAAGCGGCGCTGCCGTTGAAGCCGATGCCGCCGAACTTCAAAAACCACGGCAACTACGTCACCTCGGTCGCGAAATTGGGCCGCTTCCTCGCCGACAAAGCCGAAGAAGCCGGCGCCTACATACTCAGTGAGACCGCCGCGACCAAACTGCTGGTCGAGGACCGGATCGTCAAGGGCGTGCGCTCCGGCGACCGCGGCCGCGGCAAGGAGGGCGAAGAGCTCGCCAACTTCGAGCCGGGCTCGGACGTGACCGCAAAAGCCACGGTTCTCGCCGAGGGCACCGTCGGCCACCTCACCTACGCCGCCTACGACTACTTCGACCTCCACGGCGCCGACCCGATGCGCTGGGAGCTCGGGGTCAAAGAGGTCTGGGAGGTGAAGGAGCCGCTCGACCGGGTCATCCACACGATGGGCTGGCCGCTGCGCAAATCGCCGCGCTTCAACGAGTTCGGCGGCAGCTTCATCTACCCGATGGGCGAGGACAAGATCTGCATCGGCCTCGTCGCCGGCCTCGATTACACCGACGCCACCTTCAGCGTCCACGACGCGTTGCAGCTGATGAAGACCCACCCCTTCATCAAGAAACTGATCGACGGCGGCAAGCGGGTCGCCTGGGGGGCGAAGACGATCCCCTCCGGCGGTTACTTCTCGATGCCGAAGCGCCTCGCGGTGCCGGGCATGATGATCGCCGGCGATGCCGCCAGCATGGTCAACATCCCGACCCTGAAGGGCGTCCATTACGCGATGCACGCCGGGATCTACGCGGCGGAGACGATCGTCGAGACGCTGAAGCAGGACCCCGACTCGGTCAACTTCGAGGCCTACGACGACAAGGTCCGCAACTCGCTGATCGAGAAGGAGATCAAACAGTCGCGCAACATGCGCCAGCCCTTCTCAAAAGGCTTCTTCATGGGCGGCGCGATCGCATCGGCGATGACGATCACCAAAGGCGCCTTCCCGGGCGGGCACTGGTCCCAGGAGCACGACTCCGAGATCGAGATGCACCTCGGCAAGGCGGGGGGCACGTACCCCAAGGCCGACAACGAGCTGACCTTCAACAAGCTCGACTCGGTCTTCCTCTCCGGCAACGCCACCCGCGACGACGCTCCGAACCACGTCCGGATCCAGACCAAGGTCCCCCGCGAGGTCGCCCAGACCTGGGTCTCGATGTGCCCGGCCCAGGTCTACGAGATCCCCGAGGAGCAGCTGGAAAACGGCGCCACTGAGGTGGACGTCCACGTCACCGCCTCCAACTGCGTCCAGTGCGGCGCGATCACCGCCAAGGGCGGAAGGCTGACGCTGCCCGAGGGCGGCGACGGCCCGCTGTACCAAGAGACCTGAGGAAGACGCGCGGCTAAAGGCACGCTCTGCGCGCCACACGTGCGGAGCGTCCGCCTAAGGTCGGCGGATGCTTCCCGCCGGCTCGATCCTCAGCACTGCCACCACCGCCGTTGCCTTCATGGCGGCATCAATCGCCGTCTGCGGCTTCCTCGGACAAGCGGGGCCAGCACTAAGTCGGCGAGAGGACAAGGAAGTGCGAGCGGCAACCGTGGTCGGAGGCTTGATCGGCCTGCTGATCGCAATCGCCGTGGTTGCAGCCGACCGCTTGAGCCAGTAATGTTTTGTCTTCGAAGGTGAAAACTGAATGACTCAACGACGCATTCTCATTGGATTCGCCATCGGGGTTCTTCTGGTGGAGATCATCATGATCAGCGGCTTGAAGCTGCTGAGAGCGGACCCCGAAACCATCGTTTTCGCCTACCTGTTGCTGTTGTGTGGAGCAGGGTTGGGCGTCGGCGAGATCATCACCCGGTTTCCCCGTCAGTGATCTAAGCTGCCCGCCGCTCCTCGGTCCGTAGCGCGGTGGCTCCGTCGAAGACGCGCGAGTCGCTCGCCGCGGCGGGGGTGAAGTCGAGGCTGCTGCGCTTCGGCGCCGCCACAACGGTCCATTGGTCGCAGCCGGCGAAGGCTTCGTCGAGAAGCTGGGCCATCGTGCTGCGGGGCCGATCCTGATCGAAGATCTGCTTGGACATCGGATTCCGTCCTTGTAGGGGGGCGTTGGCAAAAGATCCCCTGCCCGTCGGACGAAAAATATGCTCTTTGCGATTGTTTGGGAACGCTTGTTCGGTCGTAGGAGTTACGAGGAAGCCGCAAACTCGGCGATCTCCTGGGCCACGCGCTCCGGTTGATCCAGGGCGACGAAGGTTGAGGCGTCGGGAATAGGCACGATCTCGGCATTGCCGGCTTCGCTTGCGAGGCGTTCCGCACGAGCGATCGGGAAGAGGCGATCGCCTGGCGCCCAGAGGAGGCGGATCGGTAGTTGCGAGCCCCGCAGCTTCTGCGCCGCCTCGAGCGTGTAGCGCTTGTTCATGCCCGCGGTGACCTTCTTCAGGTCGTGCATGACGCCGGGAACCTCCATCGCGGGTCGCATCCAGGAGGCGATCAGCTCGGGCGGGAGCTTCTTCTTCGTGAAAGGCGCGAATGCCAGCCTGGCCACGGCGGGGATCCGGAACGGCCCGGAGAGGATGGTCATCCCCCCAGGCAGCTTTGCGATCGGCGGCATCGCCTTGAACAAACCGGGAGGGAAGTTCTCGTGGGTGTCGCAGTTGGTGAGCACCAGGCGGCCGATCCGATCCGGGTGGGTCGTCACCAGCACCTGCGAGATCGCGCCGCCGGAGTCGTTGCCGACGATCGTCACGTCCTCGAGCTCCAGCCGCTCGAGGAAGTCGGCGATCAGCCGCGCCAGGCCGGGAGGGGAGAGGTCGGCCTCGGGGTTCATCGGCACCTGCTGCGCGCCGAGAGGCCAGTCCGGCGCCAGGCAGCGGAAGCGATCGGGCAGACGATCGACCACGCCGTCCCAGAGTCGTCCGTCGACCAGGTAGCCGTGGACGAAGACGATCGGCTTGCCCTCCCCGGCCTCCCGGTAGCGAATCGGGCCCGCCGGGAGCTGAATCTCTTTGCGTTCGTTCGTCAGGGTCGTCATGCTCGCCTCCGCTTTCGAAGTTGAAGCCATTCCAGTTCTTTCACCTAAGATACATACAGTATGAATGTAAATCCAGATCCAGGTCGGCGGACCCAGGCCGAACGCACCGAAGCGACGCGGGAGGCGTTGATCGCTGCCGCCCGCAAGCTCTTCACCGACCACGGCTACGAGAACGTCGGCACGGAGGAGATCGTGCGGGAGGCCGGCGTCACCCGGGGCGCGCTCTACCACCACTTTGGCGACAAGGCGAGCCTGCTCGACGCCGTCTACTGGCGGATCGAGGCGGAATCGACCGAGCGCGTCGCCCGCATCGTCCTCGGCTCTGAGTTGCACAGCCCGCTGGAGGCGATGAAGGCCGGCGTCGAGGCCTTCCTCGAGGAGTGCGCGAAGCCGGAGCTGCGGCAGATCGCCCTCCACGACGCGCCGGCCGTCCTCGGCTGGGAGCGGTGGCGGGAGATCGGGGCCGCCAACGGCCTCGGCCTGATCGAGGCCAGCCTCGCCGCGGCGATTGAGGCGGGGGAGATCCGCGAGCTGCCGGTGAAATCGACGGCGCACCTGCTGATGGGGGCCCTGGACGAGGCGGCGATGCTGCTCGCCCGCGACGAGCGCCCCGAGGCTCGCGGCGAAGTGACGGCGGTCCTAGTGGCCCTGCTCGACAGCTTCGCGGTCGGAGGCACTTAGCGGCTCGGCCAAGCGGCGCGACTCCTTCTGCGCGTACATCCGCACGTCGGCGAGCTGCATCGCCTCCGCCGGCGAGTCCGCCTCCTCGGGAACCGAGGCGATCCCCCAGGCGGCGCTGAGCTCAAAGCCCTGCCCGCCGGAGGTGAGCGCTTCGGCGGCGCGGACCGCCAGCCCGTCGCGCGCCTCCCTTCCCCGCTCGACCAACCCGCCGTCGGCGAGGACGAGGAACTCATCGCCGCCGAGCCGGTAGACCGTCGCCTCTTCACCCATCGCCGCTCCCAGCCGTTTCCCCAACATCCCCAGCATCCGGTCGCCGGCCGGGTGGCCGAAGGTGTCGTTGTAGCGCTTGAAGCCATTGAGGTCGAGCAGGATCACGGTAAGGGGGCGGTTCGGCACCCGTTCGCGCACCTCCAGGTCCATCTGCATCCCCGCCTGGCTGCCGAGGCCGGTGAGGCGGTCGGTCCGCACCTGGTCCAGCAGTCGCTTGTTCTCCTTCAAGCTGAGGACCAGGCGCCCGATCACCGAGAGCATCGTCGCCGACCAGAGGATCGTGGTTAGGGCGCTGGCGTGGCTGAAGTACTGCATCACCACCAGGGCGATCATCGCCGCCGCGACGATCCCCGGCACCACCATTTCCCGCCAGCCGTCGAAGCGCGCGTCGGGGAGGATGCGGTCGGCCTGGGGTTGCCATGCCTCGGCCCCGAGGATGACGGCGGAGATCAGGTAGATCGGTTCGACCCAGTCGCCTCCCGGAACCGTCGCTTCGTAGGCCTGCAGGGTGAAGGCGACGTCCGCCACTGCCATCACCGCCAGGCCGGCGAGCAGCAGCGACCAGGTCCTGCCGGGGCGCCAGCGGGTGAGGGCGATGACGCCGACGATCAACGCGATCAGGACGACGTCGCCGAAGGGGTAGGCGAGGGTGGTCGCGACTTCTACGCCCGAGCCGCTGGTGCGTTCGGCGACGAACTCGAAGATCAGGGCCGCCCCGATCGCCCCGCTGCCGAGCGCGGCGATCAGCCCGTCCATCCAGAGGCGCCGGTCGAGCTCAGCCGCCCGGGCGCGCACCAGCAGGTAGAGCCCGAGCACGGCCAGCGGGTAGAAGCCGAGATAGCCGATGTCGGCGGGCGAGGGATAAGGGGCGCTGGGGTTGTCTTCGATGTAAAGCGTCCACCAGATCTCACCCGCCCCCCAGGCGAGGATCGAGGCGCCGATCGCGAGCCAGGCGCCCCGCTCCGGACCGCCGCGGGAGGCGCGCAGTAAGCAGGCGAGGCCGGCGCAGATGACAACCGAGTCGTAGATGACGCCGTTGATCAAGACGTCGAGGCTGGAGGGCCCGATGCCGAGCCAGTCGTAGATGACGACCAGGGCCAGGCCACCGAATAGGACCGCTCCGATGGCGGTCTGGAGGATTGCGAACCCGCGCGTTTTCGGTGACTGATTTTCAGCCCTCACAGGCACCTATCGGCATCCCTTGCGCGGTTCTCTAGACTTGGTGGAGATGAAGGCTGAAATCCACCCCGAATACAAGCTTGCGCACGTGCACTGCTCGTGCGGCAACCAGTTCTACACGCGGTCGACCTCAGACGACCTGCATGTCGAGCTTTGCTCCGAGTGCCACCCCTTCTACACGGGCAAGCAGAAGCTGGTCGACACTGGCGGCCGAGTCGAGCGCTTCCAGCGCCGCGCCGCCAAGCACAGGGCTGGGAAGTAACCCGTGAGCCCGCCCTCGGGCTCGGCACTGGCATCCCACGACAACTCCTCCGCCAACAACGGAGGAGACCCGCTGCGCATGCCCGACGGGGCGCTGGTCGCTAAACGCGACGCCCCGGTCGGCGGTCAGGCCGTCCTCGAGGGCGTGATGATGCGCGGCATCTCCGTCTGGGCGGTTGCCGTGCGCTCGCCCGAGGGCCAGATCGAGGTCGAGTCCGAGCCCCTGGTCCCCTGGGCGCAGCGACACCGGATCTGGCGCGTGCCGGTGATCCGCGGCGTCGTCGCCCTCGGCGAGTCGCTGAAGATCGGCTTCAAGGCGCTGGCGATCTCCGCCAACGCGCAGCTCGAGGATGACGAGGACGGCAAGAAGGAAGAGATCGGCGGCTGGGTCTGGGGACTGACGATCGTCCTCTCGATGGCGCTCGCCGTTGGCCTCTTCTTCGTCATCCCCGTCGGCCTCACCAGCTTGATCAAGGACCAGCTCGGCTCGCCCCTGCTCTTCTGGCTGGTCGAGGGTGTCCTCCGCACCGGGATCTTCATCGGCTACATCCTCGCGATCAGCAAAATGCCGGATCTGCGGCGGGTCTTCGAGTACCACGGCGCCGAGCACAAGACGATCTCCTGTTACGAGGCAGAAGACGAGCTCGTGCCCTCGCGGGCGAAGCTCTACTCGCGCCTGCACCCGCGCTGCGGGACCAGCTTTCTGCTGATCGTGATGGTGCTGGCGATCTTTGTCTTCGCCCCGATCGGCCTGCCCGCCTGGTACTGGCTGCTCGCCTCGCGCATCCTCGGCATCCCGCTGATCGCCGGCCTCTCCTACGAGGTCATCAAGTGGGCCGGCAAGCACCGCCGCAAAGCCTGGGTGCGGGCGGTCATGTGGCCGGGCCTGATGCTGCAGAACCTGACCACGCGCGAACCCGACGAAGAGCAGCTCGCGGTGGCGATTGCCTCCCTCAACGCCGTCCTGGCTCGGGAGAGCCCTGAGGAAGCGGCGAAGAAGCCGCATATCGAGATCGTCGCTTAGTTGGCGGGGCGGGGGGTCAGGGGTTCCCTCCCCCGGCACATCTCGCCTATGGCTCGATGTTGAGTGCCTGGGGAGGGAACCCCTGACCCCCCGCTGCGTGGGGCGCTCCGTAGCTATGTTTGACGCGTGATCGAGTCTTTGGTTCAGCAGATTGAGAGTCGGTTCGCCGACTTGGAGGGGCAGATGTCTGACCCTGCGGTTATCGCTGACCGCGAGCAGTACGCGGCGGTGGGGCGGGAGTACCGTGAGCTGCAGCCGGCTAGTGCGCTGGCGGCGCGCTGGCGGACGCTGCGCGACGATCTCGAAGGCGCGCGTGAGCTTCTCGCCGAGGGTGAGGACGAGGAGCTGCGGCGGGTTGTCGACGAGACGCCGGCGCAGCTGGAGGAGCTGGAAGAGGAGATCCGGCTGGCGATGGTCGAGCGCGACCCCAACGACGCCAAGAACGTGATCGTCGAGATCCGTGCCGGTACCGGTGGCGACGAGGCGGCGCTCTTCGCCGGCGACCTCTTCAAGATGCTGAATCGCTACGCCGACGAGCTCGGCTTCTCCATCGAAGTCCTCTCGCAGTCGGGCTCGGAGGCGGGAGGCTTCAAGGAGGTCACCTTCGAGGTCAAGGGCGAGGGCGCCTACTCGATCTTCAAGTTCGAGGGCGGGACCCACCGCGTGCAGCGCGTGCCCGAGACCGAGTCGCAGGGGCGGATCCACACTTCGACGGCGACGATCGCGGTGCTGCCGGAGGTGGAGGAGGTCGAGGTCGAGGTCGACCAGAACGACCTGCAGATCGACGTCTACCGCTCCTCGGGTCCCGGCGGGCAGTCGGTCAACACGACCGACTCGGCGGTCCGGATCACCCACAAACCGAGCGGGATCGTTGTCTCGATGCAGGACGAGAAGTCCCAGCTCCAGAACAAGGAGCGGGCGATGCGGGTGCTGCGGGCGCGCCTGTACGAGCGCGAGCTCGCCGAACAGCAGGCGAAGATCGCCTCCGAGCGCAAGGCGCAGGTCGGGACCGGCGAGCGCTCCGAGAAGGTGCGCACCTACAACTTCCCCCAGGGCCGGGTCACCGACCACCGGATCAAGCACACCTCGCACAACCTGGAGGGGGTTCTGGCCGGGCAGCTCGGCGAGTTCACCGACGCCCTCGCGGCGGAGGAGAAGCGCCAGAAACTCGAGGCGGCGGCTTCGGCGGCTTGAGCGCGGTAACCGGCGCATCCGTCCACGAGGCGCTCGAAGCAGCGGTCGACGCGCTTGGCGCCGTCGGCGTCGAAGACCCGCGGCTCGACGCGGAACTGCTGTTGGCCGACGCCGCGGGCTGGGAGCGGGCCACGCTCGTCACCGACCCCGGCACGGAGGTCCCTCCGGCCGCGGCGAGGCGGTTCGGCGAACTGGTGCGGCGGCGGCTGCGGCGCGAGCCGGTCGCCTACATCCTCGGCCGCAAAGGCTTCCGCCACCTCGAGCTGGCAGTCGACGGGCGGGTGCTGGTCCCGCGCCCGGAGACTGAGCTGCTGGTCGAGCTCGCGCTTGAGCTGCGGCCGGCCCGGGTCCTGGATGTCGGCACGGGATCGGGAGCGATCGCCCTTGCGGTGGCCGACGAGCTGCCGGAGTGCGAGGTGACCGCAACCGACACCTCGCCTGGAGCGCTGGAAGTGGCTCGCGCCAACGCCGACCGCCTCGGCCTCGCCGACCGGGTCCAATTCAACGAAGGCACCTTCCCGCAGGCTTCAAAGGAGAGCTGGGACCTCGTCCTTGCCAACCTCCCCTACGTCGCCGTGCGCGACTGGCCCTCCCTCCAGCCTGAGGTCACGCAGTGGGAGCCGCGCGAAGCGCTGCTCGCCGGCCCCGACGGCCTCGATGTCTACCGCGCCTTCATCCCCGGGTGTGCCGGTCATTTGTTTCGCTATCCGGAAGAAATGACCGGAGCACTTGCGGTGGAGGTGGGGGAGGGGCAGGCGCCGGCGGTGGCGGAGCTCTTTCGGGCGGAGGGATTCGAGGAGATCGAGACGCGGCGGGATTTGGCCGGGATCGAGCGCGTCGTCCTCGGCTCCTGGGTAGGGGAGGGCGTGTGAGCGAGCTGATCAAGCTGCGCAGTGGCGAAGCCGACGTGGCCCGTAAGGCGCTGGAACGCTGTGTCGCCGGCGGCGGCGTCGCCGTCTTCCCTTCCGACGGTCTCTACGGGCTCGCCTGCGACCCGCTCGACGCAGGGGCGATCGCGAAGATCCACCGGCTGAAGGGACGAGACGACGGTAAGCCTTCGGCGGTCATGTACTTCTCGCCGCTGGCGATCCGCGAGCTCGTCTCCGGCCTGGGACCGCGGACGAAGGCAGTCGCCAGCGCCCTGCTTCCGGGGCCGGTGACGCTCGTCGTCGCCAACCCGCACCGCCGCTATCCGCTCGCCTGCCGCCAGGACCCCGAACGGCTCGGCATCCGCCTCATCGGCGGCCCGCTGGCGGGGACGATGGCTCCCGTCTTCCAGACCTCCGCCAACCTCAGCGGCGAGCCGGCGCCGAGTCGCTTCGAGGACGTCCCCAGTTCGATTGTCGAGGGCGCCGACTTGGCGATCGACGGCGGTGAGCTGCCGGGCCTGCCCTCGACGGTGATCGACGTCGCCGCGATCGACGACGACGGCAGCTGGCGCATCCTCCGCGACGGCGCCCTCTCTCTGGGCGACGTCAAAAGCGCCCTCGCCTCCGTCGGTCTCGACTAGCAGCCGGTGTGCCCGGGGTACGGCAGGCGGACGAGCACCTGGGAGGTGTTGTCCTGCTCGTTCGACTCGAAGAGGACCTCCGTTGGGTCGACGGTCATCCGGTAGGCGAAGCAGCCGCGCAGGCCGGCGACGTTGATCCACTGCTGGTGGTAGGCGGCGGGGTAGATGTCCGACCAGCCGACCGAGGTGCCGAGGGCGACGCGGTCGCGGAAGGGGTTCTGGTTGCAGCCGGGGTAGTGCCGGGCCGGGGGTGAGCGGCGGCCGGCGCGGGTCCGCTGGAGGTCGCGCAGGCAGTAGTTCAGCTTCGGGCTGGTGCGGACGATCTCGCCGAGGCTGCCGTCGGCGCGCACCCGCAGCAGGTCGAAGTGGGCGAGCTGGTGGACCTTCCAGTAGGAGCCCCCGAAGTAGGTGCCCACATAGGTGAAGCGGAGGGTGGCCTCGCTGGGGAGGGTGATGTGGCCGCCGCCGACCTTGTAGATGCGCTGGTTGGTGCGCATCCGGCGCGGGCCGTCGCGGCGGCCGCGCAGCTCCATCGGGCCGCGGCCGCGGCTCTGCACGTCGCTGGTCGCTCGCAGCAGCACGTGGCCCGGCCCCGCGTGGTCCACGTAGAGCTCGCTCGGCGGGGCGATCCGCAGGTTGGGGCAGAGGAGGGTCTTCCCCTCCGGCCCTTCGCAAGGGTTCTCGACGACGGCAGCGTGCGCGCCCGGCGCCAGCGCCACGAGCAGCGCCAGGAAGGTGAGGAAAACGCGGCCTCTCACCGGCCGGAGACTATCCCTAGCCGTTGCTATGGTCGCCACTCGATGGCCGATTTGCCGGACAACTTCCAGACCGCTCCGCTGACCGAGGTCGACCCCGAGATCGCGGCCGTTCTCGAGGCCGAGCTGAACCGCCAGCAGCGGACGCTGGAGATGATCGCCTCCGAGAACTTCGTCCCCCAGGCGGTCCTCGACGCGGTCGGCTCGGTGCTCACCAACAAGTACGCCGAGGGCTACCCCGGCCGCCGCTACTACGGCGGCTGTGAGGAGGTCGACGTCGCCGAGCAGCTGGCGATCGACCGCGCCAAGGCGCTGTTCGGGGCCGAGCACGCCAACGTCCAGCCCCACGCGGGCGCCCAGGCCAACAACGCCGTCTACATGGCGCTGATGGAACCGGGGGACACCTTCCTCGGGCTCGCCCTCGACCACGGCGGACACCTCAGCCACGGGATGAAGATCAACGTCAGCGGCAAGCTCTACCACCCGGTGCCCTACCACGTCAGCCGCGAGGACTTCCGCGTCGACATGGAGGAGGTCGAGCGCCTCGCCCAGGAGCACAAGCCGGCCCTGATCGTCACCGGCTGGTCGGCCTATCCCCGCCAGCTCGACTTCGTCGCCTTCCGCGAGATCGCCGACTCGGTCGGGGCGAAGTTGATGGTTGACATGGCCCACTTCGCCGGCCTCGTCGCCGCCGGCGAGCACCCGAACCCGGTCGAGTACGCCGACGTGGTGACGACGACGATCCACAAGACGCTGGCGGGCCCCCGCAGCGGCATGATCCTCAGCCGCGCCGAGCACGCGAAAGCGATCGACAAAGCGATCTTTCCGGGGCAGCAGGGCGGGCCGCTGATGCACACGATCGCCGCCAAGGCCGTCGCCCTCCGCATCGCCTCCAGCGAGCAGTTCGCCCAGCGCCAGCGGCAGACGATCGCCAACGCGCGCGCCCTCGCGGCGGGCCTGGAAGAGGGTGGGGTGCCGGTGATCACCGGCGGCACCGACGTCCACCTCGTCCTCGTCGACCTCACCCCGACCGGACTCGACGGCCAGGCCGGCGAGGACCGGCTCGAGGAGGTCGGGATCACCGTCAACCGCAACGCGATCCCCTTCGACGAGCGGCCGCCGATGAACCCTTCCGGCCTGCGGATCGGCACCCCGGCGCTGACCACCCGCGGGATGGGGGAGGAGGAGATGCGGGAGATCGCCGCGGTCATCGTCGCCGCCCTCGGCCCCGACTTCGAGTCCTCCAAGGAGGATCTGCGCGCGCGCACCGGCGCCCTGATGGATCGCTTCCCGCTCTACGCCGAGCTCGCCGCAACCGCCTGAGCCTTGCGCGTCTGGGTCGATATGAGCGCGCCGGCGCACGTGCTGGTGCTGCGCCCGATCATCCAGCGGCTCGAAGCCGAAGGTCACAGCGTCGAGGTCACGGCCCGCGACTACGCGCAGACGCTGGCGCTGCTGCAGCTGCACGGGATGCCGCACACGCAGATCGGTCAGCACGGCGGCGCCTCGCGACTGCGCAAGGCATATCGGCTCGCCGGCCGCACCACCCAGATGATCGCCTTCGGGCGTGGCCGCGACTTCGACCTGGCGCTGGCGCACGGATCGAACGACCTGGCGATCGCCGCCAAGGCGCTGGGTGTGCCCGAGGCCAACATGCACGACTACGAGTTCGCCGTCACCCAGCACCGGATCGGCTGCCGCCTCGCCAAGCGGGTGATGTTCCCCGACACCGTCCCCTTCGACCGCCTGCGCCGCTTCGGCGTCACGCCGGAGAAGTACTTCCCGTATCCGGGCCTGAAGGAGGAGTACTACCTCTACGACTTCGAGCCGGACTCCGGGGCGTTGCGGCGCCTGGGCGTCGACGAGAAGCGCGTGGTCGTGATCGTTCGCCCGCCCCCCGACGTCTCGCTCTACCACCGCAAGTCGAACCCACTCTTCCCCAAGGTCCTCGACCGGCTCGGCCGCGACGGCGACGTCCATGCCGTGGTCCTGCCGCGGACCCAGGCGCAGCGCGAGTTCATCGAGGGGCTGCGGCTGCCGTCGGTGATCGTCCCCCCGGGCGCGGTCGAGGCGCAGAGCCTGGTCGCCCTTGCCGACCTCGTCGTCTCCGCTGGCGGCACGATGAACCGCGAGGCGGCGGCGCTGGGCACGCCCGTGTACACCACCTACGGCGGCCGCCTCGGCGGTGTCGACGAAGCCCTGATCCGCTCCGGGCGGCTGCGGCCGCTGACCGACCAACGCGCGGTCGAGCTGCAGAAGCGAAGCTCGGAAGCAACGCCAATTCGCCGGGACCCGGCCTTTCTAGTCGAGACGATCCTAGGTACCGTCGGAGCCTCACCATTGCGCGAAGAGCCCCATCCCGTAACGCCTTCCTGAGCGAGCTGCCCGAGGCCGAGCCCGGCCTCGAAGAACTCGTCGCGCCCGCGAGCGAGGGCGACCCGCGCCCGATCGACCCGCTGCTGCGGGGGCTCGACATCCTCATCTCGGCCTCGATCCTCTTCGTCCTCTCGCCGCTGCTGGGCCTGATCGCGGTGGTGATCTGGATCGACTCCGGCCGGCCGATCCTCTACCGGGGGGCCCGCGTCGGCAAGGCCGGTCACCTCTTCTGGATGTACAAGTTCCGCACCCTGAAGCCCGACGCGGAGACCCGCCTTGGCCCCTACTACGGGGAGGAGCTCACCCGTCGCACCGAGGAAGAGCGGACCCGGATCGGCGGCATCCTGCGCAAGACCCACCTCGACGAGGTGCCCCAGCTCTGGAACGTGCTGCGCGGCGACATGGCGATCGTCGGCCCGCGCCCGATCCGCCCCGCCTTCTTCGCCGAACTCTGCCGCGAGATCCCCCAGTACTGGCAGCGCTTGGTCGTCCGCCCCGGCGTCACCGGCTTCGCCCAGACCCGCATCACCCGCGAGGAGAGCTGGGCAGACAAGCTCGCCCACGACATGGAGTACATCGCCGACCGCTCGGTGCACCTCTACTTTCAGGTGCTGTTCGCGACCGTCAACAAGGTGATGGGGCGAGGGCCGGCGGTGACGCCGCCCGCCGACAGCTGAGCCCACCGCTGCGGCTGCGAGACTGCCGCCCATGTGCGGCATCTGCGGCCTCGTAGCCGGCGAGGGGGCCCCCGCCCCCGACCTTGATGTGGTGGCGCGGATGAGCGGGCGCCTCATCCACCGCGGCCCTGACGACGACGGCCTCTTCCACGAGGGGCCGGTGGCGCTGGCGGCGCGGCGGCTCTCGATCATCGACCTTGCCCACGGGCACCAACCGATCGCCAACGAGGACGGCTCGGCGGTGGTCGTCCAGAACGGCGAGATCTACAACTACCGCGAGCTGAAGCGAGAGCTGGAGGGGCGGGGCCACCGCTTCGCCACCGACTGCGACACCGAGGTCCTCGTCCACGCCTACGAGGAGTGGGGGGAGCCGTTCGTCGAGCGGCTGCGGGGGATGTTTGCGATCGCCCTCTGGGACAAGCGCCGCCGGCGCCTCCTTCTCGCCCGCGACCGCTTCGGGATCAAGCCGCTCTACTACGGCTCCGCTGGGGGCGGCCTCTCCTTCGCCTCGGAGCTGAAGTCGCTGCTCGAGCAGCCCGGGTTCTCGCGCGAGATCGACCCCCAGGCGGTCTCCGCCTACCTCGCCTTCAACTCGATCCCGGCGCCGCTGACGATCTTCAAGACGGCGCGCAAGCTGCCCCCCGGCTACCTGCTGAGGTGGGAGGGGGGAGAGCTGGAGCTACGGCGCTACGCACGTCCCGGCCCTGCCCCCGGAGGGGAGATCCGCCGCGAGTCGGCGGACGAGCTCGCCGCCGAGCTGCGCGAGGTCCTCGACGACAGCGTCCGCGCCCACCTCGTCGCCGACGTCCCGGTCGGGGTCCTGCTCTCCGGCGGCGTCGACTCCGGTGGCCTCGCGGCGCTCGCCTCGCGCCACACGAGCGAACCGCTGCGCACCTTCTCGATCGGCTTCGAGGAGGCGGGCTTCAACGAGCTCGAGCGCGCCCGCCTCGTGGCCGAGCGCTACGGCACCGACCACCACGAGCTGGTCCTGCGCCCAAACGCGGTTGAGCTGCTGCCGAAGCTGGTCGAGGCCTTCGACGAGCCGTTCGGCGACTCCTCGGCGCTGCCCACTTATCTGGTCTCCGAGCTGGCGGTGAGCGAGGTGAAGGTCGCGCTCTCCGGCGAGGGCGGCGACGAGCTCTTCGGCGGCTACTACACCTATGTCGCCGACCTCCTCGCCCGCCGCGTCGGCCGCCTCGCCGCGCTTGCTCGCCCCCTGGCGGAGGCGCTGCCGAGCCGGACCGATCGGGTCGGCCTCGACTACAAAGCCAAGCGCTTCGCCCGTGCCGCAGCCCTGCCGCCGCTGGAGCGCCACCACGGCTGGAAGGAGATCTTCTCGCCGCAGGAACGGGCCGAGCTGGCGGGGCCGGCGGCCGCGGCCTGGGATCCGCTCGACCTCTACCGGGCCCGTTACGCCGAAACGGCCGGGGCCGAGCCATTGGCGCGGATGCAAGACGTCGACCTCGGCATCTACCTGGTCGACGACCTCCTGGTCAAGACTGACCGCCTCAGCATGGCTCACTCCCTCGAGCTGCGCGTCCCCTTCCTTGACCCGAAGGTGGCGGAGTTCGCCTTCTCCCTGCCGAGGAACCTCAAAGTCCGGGGCCTCGGCAAGAAGCGGCTGCTGCGCCAGGCGCTGGCGCCGCTGCTGCCGCGGGAGATCGTCCACGGCCGCAAGCAGGGCTTCTCGATCCCGATCGCCGCCTGGCTGCGGGGGCCGCTGGAGCCGTTCGCGCGCGAGGTCCTGGCGCCCTCGGCGATCGCCCGCCAGGGGCTCCTCGATCCCGCCGCCGTTACCCCGATCCTCGACCGGCACTGCTTCGGCCAGGAGGACCTCAGCCGCCAGATCTGGGGCCTGATGGCGCTTACCCTCTGGTTCGACCGCTATGCCCACTGACACCGACGCGCTCCTCGCCTTCCTCGTCGCCGGGCTGCTGGCCCTGCTGCTGGTGCCGCTGACCAAGCGCCTCGCCCTCCGACTTGGCGCGATCGACCACCCCAACGAACGCTCCCTGCACACGGCCCCGACGCCGAAACTGGGCGGGCTCGGGATCCTCGGCGGCGTCCTCGTCGCCGGCCTGCTCTGGTTGCCGAACGACGGCGAAAGCCACGCGATCCTGATCGGCGCCGTCGCGATCACCGTCGTCGGGGTCCTCGACGACGTCTTCGACCTCAATGCCGCCGTGAAGCTGCTCGGACAGACCGCGGCCGTCGTCATCCCGGTCGCCTACGGCGTCACCGTCGACAACTTCACCTTCCCCTTCTTCGGCCGGCTCACCCCCGGCACCGTCGACCTGCTCACCCTGCCCGGCGGCGGCGTCGTCCACCTCGGCGACGTCGGCACCGTGATCGCCCTCGTCGCGATGATCAACGTGATCAACCTGATCGACGGCGTCGACGGGCTGGCCGCCGGCGTCGCCGTCATCTCCGGCCTCACCCTGGCGACGATCGCGCTCTCGCTCGACCGCACCGCCGCGGGGGTCCTCGCCGCGCTCACCGCCGGCGGCGCCCTCGGCTTCCTGCGCTGGGGCTTTCCGCCAGCCAGCCTCTTCATGGGGGACACCGGCTCCAACCTGCTCGGCTACCTGCTCGGCACCGTCGCCGTGCAAGGGGCGCTGAAGACGAACGCGGTGATCGCCCTCTTCATCCCCTTGATCATCCTCGCCGTGCCGATCCTCGATACGGGCTTCGTCGTCGCCAAACGGCTCAAATACCGTCGCCCCGTCTACAAGGCCGACCGCTGGCACTTCCACCACCGGATGGCCGACATCGGCTTCTCCCAGCGCCGCACCCTGCTCTACCTCTATGGCTGGACGCTGGTGATGGCCTTGCTGGCGCTGGCCCTCCGCTTCGTCCCCTACAGCGATGACCACGGCAACTTCGATCCCGTCTGGACCGCGGTGATCGCCGCCTTCGGCCTTCTCGCCCTGGCTGCCAGCGTCTACCTCGTAGAGGTTTTGGAGATCCTCAAGCTCCGCCAGACCCGCCTGCGGCAGCTGGTCACCCTGCGCCGCCAGGTAGGCGCCCCCGAGCCGGAGATGCAGGAGGTCAACGAGGCCGTCGAGCAGGAGCTCGAGACGGGGTCATTCCCCGCGGTCGATCCCGAAACCGGCGAATTCGAGGCAATCGGCAAATAGGTAGTGGCAACCCTCACGAAGTGGCTTCCTAAAGCCATTCCGGGGGCCGCTTCTATATAGTCGGACATGCGCCCGCTCTCCCAAGAGCCCGGGCGATTTCTTGTCTTATGTCCCCTCCTCCCAAGTACGTCGACCTAATCGCGCTCGCTGCCGCGCTCGCAATTTTCCTGCTCGGCGGCTTCCCCATGCTCGGCTACGCCGTTGCGGCCGCGGTCTGGCTCGCCCAGCGCGGCCTACAGGCGCTGGCCAGCCGGCGGATGAAGGAACACCTCGCCGCCGGCAACCGCCAGAAGGCGATGGGCATCGTCGCCGGCACCACCCTCGGGCGGGTCTGGCTGATGGCCACCGCGGTGCTGCTGGTCGGCCTGATCGAACGGGAGTCGGGCCTTGCCGCGGCGGTGCTGCTGGCGGGGCTCTTCACGATCTCCTTCGCCGCACAGGGGCTCCAGCACCTGTTCGAGCAACCTGAGGGCCAGGGGGCCGCGTAGCCATGGAGCAGGCGACGGCAGGGGCGCCGGCGAGCGCCGGCAAGCGCGACGGCATGAGCACCAAGGCCAAGGTGCTGATCGGCTTCGGCATTTACTTCGCGGTCGCGATCCTGCTGCTGCTGATCTTCAAGAGCGACGGCAAGAACGAAGCGTTCAAACCCCAGAACGAGTTCAAACTCGATCCGTGGGTCTCGATCCACCTCGCTGGAATCGACCTCAGCATCAATAAGGCCGTCCTCTACCTCTTCCTCGCCAGCGCCCTGACGATCGCCGTGATGGTCTGGATCGCACGGCGGATGCAGGAGAAACCGAACCGGGTCCAGACCGCGGTCGAGGTCGCCTACGACCTGACCAAAAACACGATCACCGGCGGCAGCCTCCACGGAGAGCTAGCGCGGAAGTGGTTCCCCTTCATCGGCGCCCTCTTCTTCTGGATCTGGTTCTCGAACATGCTCGGCTTCCTGCCGCTGCCGACCAACACCGAGCACACCTTCTCGATCGGCGGCCTCGAGATCCCCTCTTTCGCGATCTACGCCGCCACCGCAAACATCGCGATCCCGCTGGTCCTCACCCTCGTCGTCTGGCTCTCCTACCACGTCGAGGGCATCAGGGCCAAGGGCCTCGTCCCCTACTTCAAGAGCTGGCTGCCCCCCGGCCTGGAGAGCATGCACCCGGTCGGCAAGGGCGCGATCTTCATCATCGAGGTGATCTCCCACTTCGTGAGGCTGATCTCCCTCTCCGTTCGTCTTTTCGCCAACATCCTCGCCGGCCACCTCCTGCTGCTCTTCATGGGCGGCGGGCTGGCGGTGCTGCTGGGAATCGCGGCCCTCGGGGCGCTCACGTTCCCGCTCGCCTTCGCCTTCTTCATCTTCGAGGTCGGGCTTGTGGCGACCCTGCAGGCATTCATCTTCTCGACGCTTAGCGCCATTTACATCGGCGGAGCGACCTCCGCCACTCACTAGAAAAGGAGTCAAATCCGATGGATCTCACTGCACTTCCGATCGCCGAGGTCACCGACGAAGGTGTCAAAGGTGCCGGCAAAGCGATCGCCCTCGGCGTCGGCGCCGGGCTCGGTTCGATCGGCGCCGGTATCGGCGTGGGCTTCATCTTCGGTAAGGAGATCGAGTCGGTCGCCCGCCAGCCGGAGATGAAAAGCGACCTGGAAAGCATCCGCTGGCTCGGCTTCGCGCTGACCGAGGCGGTCGCCTTCTACACCTTCATCTTCGGCCTGATCGCCTTCTTCCTCTCGTAGGCCGGTAATGGAGCTGTTCGGCAACATAATTCCGTTGGCCGCCGAGGCGGCCGAGCACGGCGAGGAGAGCGGCGGCAGCTTCCTGGTCTCACCGGGCGTCGGCCTGATGATCTGGACGCTGGTCCTGTTCGGGATCACGATGTGGGTGTTGAGCAAGGTCGCCTTCCCGAAGATTCAGGAAGCGCTCGACAAACGCGCCAACGTGATCAGCGAGTCGATTGAGGCCGCCGAACGGCAGCGCAAGGAATCGGACGAGCTGCTGGCCGAGTACCGGGCCCGCCTCGCCGAGGCGCGCGAGCAGGCCGACGACATCATGGCCCGCGCCCGCAAATCGGCCGAGACGGCGGAAGCCGAGGCGGCTACCGCTGGTCGCGAGAAACGCGAGGAGCTGGTCGAGGCCGCCAAGCGCGACATCGAGGCCGAGACCCGGCGCTCGCTCGACCAGATCCGCCAGGAGGTCGCCGACCTCACCGTCCTCGCCACCGAGCGCGTCACCCGCAAATCGCTCAACCCCGACGACCAGAAACGGCTCGTCGAGGAGGCGCTGTCGGAGGTCGACTTCTCGACCCTCTCGGGGGCGGAGAAGAACTAGATGGCCGACGCAGCTCGCGTATACGCAGAGGCCCTCTTCGAGGCCGGCCGCGACAAAGGCAAGCTGGACGCGCTGCAGCAGCAGCTCGCCCAGTTCGCCGATGCCGTCGACCGCGAACGCGACCTGCAGGTCTTCTTCTTTAGCCCCTACCTTTCCACGGCGGAGAAGCAAGAGGGGATCAAGCGGGCGATCTCGGGAGCAGAGCCCGAGCTGATCAACTTTCTCGAGCTGCTGGTCGAAAAACACCGGATGCCGGACGTCTTCCGCATCCGGCGCGAGCTCGACGAGCTCTGGAAGCATGAGAACCGCCGCCTCGACGTCACCGTGACCAGTGCCGTCGAGCTCGACCCCAGCGTGGTTGAGAAAATCGGCCAAGAGGTCGAGCGCCAGACCGGAGAGAAAGTCGAGCTGTCCAGCAAGGTGGACGGCGACATCCTCGGCGGGATCGTCCTGCAGGTCGGCAACATGGTCTTGGACGCGAGCATCCGTAGTCGCCTGGAGAAACTTCGAAAAAGCGTCGCAGCCGCGGCGTAAGGAGGCAATAGCACCCGATGGAGATCAAGCCCGACGAGATCGCATCGATCCTTCGAGATCGAATCGAGGGATTGGAGACCGGTTCCGCCGACCTCACCGAGGTCGGCACCGTCCTGTCCGTCGCCGACGGCATCGCCCGCATCCACGGGCTCGACAACTGCATGGCGCTCGAGATGCTCGAGCTGCCGCATGGGGTCACCGGCCTGGCGCTGAACCTCGAGTCCGACAACGTCGGCGCCGTCCTCTTCGGCGATTGGGACAAGATCGTCGAGGGCGACACGGTCAAACGGACCGGCAAACTGCTCGAGATCCCCGTCGGCGAGCAGCTGCTCGGCCGCATGGTCGACCCGCTCGGGCGCCCGCTCGACGACCGCGGTGACATCGCCACCACCGAGACCCGCCCGGCCGAGTTCAAAGCCCCCGGCGTCGTCCAGCGCCAGCCGGTTGAGGAACCCGTCCAGACGGGGCTGATGTCGATCGACGGGATGATCCCGATCGGCCGCGGCCAGCGAGAGCTGATCATCGGCGACCGCCAGACCGGCAAGACCGCGATCGCGATCGACACGATCATCAACAACAAGGACAAGGACCTGATCTGCATCTACGTCGCGATCGGGCAGCGGATGTCGACCGTCGTCCAGCTGAAAGAGACGCTGGAGGAAAACGGCGCGATGGAGAACACCATCATCGTCGCCGCCCCCGCCGACGAGGCGGCGCCGATCAAGTACATCGCCCCCTACGCCGGCTGCGCGATGGGCGAGTACTTCCTCTACAACGGCAAAGCCGCCCTCTGCGTCTACGACGACCTCACCAAACACGCCTCCGCCTACCGGCAGATGTCGCTGCTGCTGCGGCGCCCGCCCGGCCGCGAGGCATACCCCGGTGATGTCTTCTACCTGCACTCGCGCCTGCTGGAGCGTGCGGTGAAGCTGAACGATGAGCTCGGCGGTGGCTCGTTGACGGCGCTGCCGATCATCGAGACCCAGGCCTCCGACGTCTCCGCCTACATCCCGACCAACGTGATCTCGATCACCGACGGCCAGATCTTCCTCGAGTCCGACCTCTTCTTCTCGGGGGTCCGGCCGGCGATCAACGTCGGCATCTCGGTCTCCCGGGTGGGCGGCAATGCGCAGACCAAGGCGATGAAGAAGGTCGCCGGAAAACTGCGCCTCGACCTCTCCCAGTACCGCGACCTTGAGGCCTTTGCCCAGTTCGGCTCCGAGCTCGACGCCGAGACCCAGAAAGCGCTGACCCGCGGCGAACGGCTGGTCGAGCTGCTGAAACAGAAAGAGCGCGAACCGCTCTCGGTCGG
>Ga0190273_10000307_pt1 | contig 20481 bp, 18 predicted proteins | sample Popmic504IS_FD_134513 | JGI IMG/M metagenome (GOLD analysis project Ga0190273, IMG submission 134513) | Populus adjacent soil microbial communities from riparian zone of Shoshone River, Wyoming, USA - 504 IS | ecosystem: Environmental > Terrestrial > Soil > Riparian zone > Trees stand | place... | reverse complement strand
CCGCAGATCGGCTCGATGATCGGCCGGCTGGTCCGGGCCGAAGACACCTCCGCGCGGCTCGGCCCTGAAGTCTTTGCGCTCGCCTTCCCCTCGACGCCGGTGACGGCCGCCAAGTCCGCAGCCGACCGGATCACGGCGGTCATCGCCTGCACCGCCTTCGACGCCGGCGAAGGCAAGTCGCCGTTCGTGGCCGACTTCCAGGTCGGCCTCGCCCAGCTGCAGCCGGGCGAAAGCATCTCAAGCCTCGTCGAACGAGCCGGCTCAAAGGCGTTGCAGCGCGAGCCCGGGACCCCCAAATTGGCCGGGTGAGCCAGCCCCTGCATATCGACTTCATCGCCGACGTTGTCTGCCCCTGGTGCTTTGTGGGCTGGCGCAGGCTGGAAGCCGCGCTCGCCATGCGGCCGGAGGTTCAGGCCGAGGTGCTCTGGCGTCCGTACCAGCTCGATCCGAGCATCCCGGAGGAAGGTGTCGACCGACACGCCTACATGGCCGCCAAGTTCGGCTCAGACCCCGACCGCCGGGCTGCCATGCTCGAAGCGCTCAACGCGTCGGCGGCCGAATGCGGGCTCGAGCTCAAGCTGGCAGACATCCCGATCAGCCCCAACACCAACGCCGCCCACCGCCTGATCCGCTGGGCGCAGGGCGCCGGCGTCCAGCGCCAGGTGCTGGAGGCGGTGATGGCCGCCTACTTCATCGAGCTGAAGGACATCGGTGATCCCGAGGTGCTCGCCGACATTGCCGAGAGGGCCGGCATGGAGCGGATGACCATCCTCCAGCTGCTGTCCGAAGGCGCCGACAAGGACGCCGTCACTCGCGAACACCAGATGGCGGTGCAGGCGGGCGTCACCGGCGTGCCGTTCATGGTCTTCGGCGGCAAGGTCGCGGCGGTCGGCGCCGAGGCGCCGGAGCGCCTCGTGCTGGCCATCGACAAGGCGCTGGAGGCCGCCTAGGCCTCGCCGGCGTAGGTGACCAGATTGTCGAGGGTCTGCGCCGTGCCGACGGCGACGCCCATCTGGACGAACTGCTCCAGGTGCTCGGGCGATGCGCACTCGATCTCCACCGTCAGCAAGGTCCCTTCCGGCGCCTCGCTCAGCAGGACGCGGCCCACCGAGCCCATGGCGTCGAACACCAACCGGCTGGGCGGGCTGACCTCGCGATAGACGCCGGCGAACGGCCGATCGGTATGAGCTTCCGTAGCGAAGCTGAATGCCCCGCCGGGCCGCAGGTCGATCTGGCACTCGGTGAGCGGCTCGCCGGTCGGGTCCCACCAGCGCGAGACGTGCTCAGCTTGCGTCCACATTGCGAACACCACATCCGGAGCCGCTGCCAGCCGGCGTTTGAAGCGGATGGTGTTTGCGGCGCGGTCGAGGCTGAACCCCGCTTCGGCGGTCGTGGCTGACATGATCACTGTTCCTGCTTTTTTACGGATTCCAGATGGGCCTCGAGGTTGTCGAGGCGCGCATCCCACTGACGTCTGAAGGGTTCGATCCAGTCGGCCAGGTCCATCATGGACGTGGGCGACAGCCGGCGCGGCCGCTTCTGGGCCTCCCGTCCGGTTTCGATGAGGCCCGCCTGCTCCAGCACCTTCAGGTGCTTGGAGATGGTCGGCTGGCTCAGCGCGAACGGGTCCATCAGCTCCGACACCGTCGCCGGGGACTCCGACAAACGAAGGAGAATGGCCCGCCGTGTCGGGTCGCTCAGCGCGAAGAAGGCGCGGTCCAGTTGCTGGGCTTGTTCGATCACCATATGGCTATATAGCCAATCGGCTATCTTATGGCCAGCAGTATCTCACGCGGCCTTCGCCAGCTTGGCCAGTTGGGTGAGAATGCGCTCGGCCGCATCGAGGCGCTGGGCGGGGGTTTCCCATTCGCCCTTCACCACCACCTTGTTGTCCGGCCGGACCTTCCAGACGGCCATGTTGCGGCCGACGAACTCCATCAGCCCGCCTGGATTGGCGAAGTGCTCGTCCTTGAAGGCCGCCACGGCCCCCTTCGGCCCCACGTCGAGCTTGGAGACGTTGGCCTCGCGGCACAGACCCTTGATGGCCATGACCTTGAGGAGCTGACCGGCTTCCGGCGGCAGCGGGCCGAAGCGGTCGATGAGCTCGGCGGCCAGGGCTTCGCGGTCGTCGACCTTCTCGGCTTCCGACAGGCGCCGGTATAGGGCGAGGCGGACGTTGAGGTCCGGCACATACTCTTCGGGGATGAGCACGGCCGCGCCGGTGTTGATCTGCGGCGACCAGGAGCGGTCGGCGTGGACCGCCTCCTCGCCCTGCCTGGCGCGCAGCTCGGCGACGGCGTCCTCCAGCATCTGCTGGTAGAGCTCGACGCCGATCTCCTTGATGTGGCCCGACTGCTCGTCGCCGAGCAGGTTGCCGCCGCCGCGGATGTCGAGGTCGTGGCTGGCCAGCTGGAAGCCGGCGCCCAGGCTGTCCAGCGACTGCAGAACTTTAAGCCGCTTCTCGGCCGACAGGGTGATCTGCTTGTCCACCGGCGTGGTCATGTAGGCGTAGGCGCGGGTCTTGGCCCGGCCGACGCGGCCGCGCAGCTGATAGAGCTGGGAAAGCCCGAACATGTCGGCCCGGTGGATGATCAGGGTGTTGGCGGTGGGGATATCCAGGCCGCTCTCGACGATTGTGGTGGAGAGCAGCACGTCGTACTCGCCGTCGTAGAAGGCGCCCATCACCTCCTCGAGCTGGGTCGGGCTCATCTGGCCGTGGCCGACGACGAACTTCACCTCGGGGACCTGCTCGCGCAGGAAGCGCTCGACTTCGGTGAGGTCCTTGATGCGTGGCACGACGAAATAGGCCTGCCCGCCGCGGTACTTCTCGCGCAGCAGGGCTTCGCGCAGCGTGATCGGGTCCCAGGCGGTGATGTAGGTCCGCACCGCCAGCCGGTCGACCGGCGGCGTGGCGATGATGCTCATCTCGCGGATGCCGCTCAGCGCCATCTGCAGCGTGCGCGGGATGGGCGTGGCGGTCAGCGTCAGCATGTGAACGTCGGCGCGCAGCTCCTTGAGCTTTTCCTTATGCTTGACGCCGAAGTGCTGCTCCTCGTCGACGACGACGAGGCCGAGGTCCTTGAAGCTGACCTGCTTGGACAAGACGGCGTGAGTGCCGATGACGATCTCGATCTCGCCGTTGGCCAGCCCCTCGCGGGTCTCGTTGGCCTCCTTGGCGGCCACCAGCCGCGACAGCCGCCGTACCTTGATGGGCCAGCCCTGGAAACGGTCCACGAAGGTCTTGTAGTGCTGGCGGGCCAGCAGGGTGGTTGGGCAAACGACGGCCACCTGCTTGCCGCTCATGGCCACCACGAAGGCGGCGCGCAAAGCGACCTCGGTCTTGCCGAAGCCGACGTCGCCGCAGATCAGCCGGTCCATCGGCTTGCCGGCGGCCAGATCGCTGAGCACGTCGCCGATGGCGTTGAGCTGGTCGTCGGTCTCCTCGTAGGGGAAACGGGCGCAGAATTCGTCGAACAGGCCCTGCGGCGGGTCGGTCTCCTCGACGCTCTTCAGCTGGCGGGCGGCGGCAATGAGGATCAGGCCCTCGGCCATCTCGCGCAGCCGCTCTTTCGCTTTCGCCTTGCGCGACTGCCAGGCCGCGCCGCCGAGTCGGTCCAGCTGCACGCCCTCCGACTCCGCGCCGTAGCGGGTCAGGAGGTCGATGTTCTCGACGGGCAGGTAGAGCTTGGACTCGCCGTAGTAGTGTAGCTCCAGGCAGTCGTGCGGCGCGTCCTGCACCTCCAGCGTCTTCAACCCCTCGTAGCGCCCAATGCCGTGATCGATGTGGACGACGAGGTCGCCGGGCGTCAGCGCCGACGCTTCGGCCAGGAAGTTGGCGGCCCGGCGCTTGCGGCGCGGACGGGCCAGCCGGTCGCCGAGGATGTCGGTCTCGGAGATGACGGCCAGGTTTTCGGTCTCGAAGCCGCCCTCGATCGGCAGCACCACCCGCTGCGGGGTCTTGGGGTCAGCCGCCTTGGCGGCCTGCCAGTAGGGCGCCAGCGGCACCCGCCCGAGCCCATGGTCGGCCAGCATCTGGCCAAGGCGCTCCGACGAGCCCTCCGTCCATGACGCGAACAGCACCCGCTTTCCGGCTGCGGCCAATTTCGTGGCGTGTTCGGCGGTGGCCTCGAACAGGTTGACGCTGTCCTGCTGGCGCTCGGCGGCGAAGGCGCGGCCGAGCTTGGCGCCCATGTCGACGGCTGACGCCGCATCGCTCTGGAAGGGCGTGAAGTGGCGGTTGGGGCGCTCCCCTACCCGTTTCTCCCACTCCTTGGCGTCTAGGTAGAGGGCGCGCGGCTCCAGCGGCCGGTAGGCGGCCTTGCGGTCAGCCGAGGCGCGGGCGTCATAGGCATCCTCGATCATCGCCATCCGCTCGTCGCGGGCTTCGCTGACCAGGTGGTCGACGCCGACCAGCGCCTCATCGGGCAGATAGTCGAAGATGGTCGCCATCTTCGGATAGAGCAGCGGCAGCCAGTGTTCGAGGCCGGCGCGGCGGGTACCTTCGCTGACCCCCGCATAGAGGGCGTCGTCGCCCGGGTTGCCGAACGCCTCGACGTAGCCCTTGCGGAAGCGTTCGATGGTGTCCTTGTCGAGCAGCGCCTCGCTGACCGGCAGCAGGGCGACTTCCTTCAGCTGTTTCGTCGAGCGCTGGGTCTCGGGGTCGAAGGCGCGGATGCTCTCCAGCGTGTCGCCGAACAGGTCCAGGCGCACCGGCTCCTCGGCGCCCGGCGGGAAGACGTCGATGACGCCGCCGCGGATGGCGAACTCGCCCTTTTCCGACACCGTCGAGGCGCGGGCGTAGCCGTTGACGGCGAAGTAGGCCTCCAGGTCCTTGATGTCGACGTCCTGGCCGGGCCGGGCGTCGAAGCTGGCGCGCTTGATGACCTTCTGGTCGGGCACACGCTGCAAGGCCGCCGCCGTGGCGGTGACCAGCATCACCGGCTTCTTGGCCTCGAACTCGCCGACCAGCCGGGCCAGCGTCGCCATCCGCTGCGCCGCCACCGCCGCCGAGGGCCCGATGCGGTCGTAGGGCAGGCAATCCCACGAGGGGAAGTGCAGCACCTCGATCTCGGGCGCAAAGAAGCCCATGGCGCCGATGAAGGACTGGGCGCGCGCGCCGTCCCGGGCGATGAAGCAGGTCAGCCCGCCCCGCGCCCGGGCGATGTCCGCCATGACCAGCGCGTCAAACCCCTCCGGGGCGCCGGCCAGGTCAAAGCGGCCGTCCTCGTTGGCGATCTTCTTGAGGTCCGCCGCCGTGACGACGCGGCCGCTGCCGTCATGCGCCACGGTGGTCTCCTCGGATAACGGGATCGAAGGCGCGCAGCATCGCCATTACCTCGCCCTCGAACTGCGGCGGCGTGGCCTCGCGGCCGACGATCCAGCCGTAGATGTCGTGGTCGTTCTCTTCCAGCAGGGCCTCGAAGGCGTCGAGTTGGGCGGGGTTAAGGCTCTGGGCGTGCTTGTCCGCGAACGGCCCCAAAATGAGGTCCGCTTCCCTAAAGCCGCGATGCCATGCGCGGAATTTCAGCCTTTTGAGCCGCGTGTCTTCCATGAACCGTCTTGTGCCGAGCGGCGGATATAGAGGGCGGGGGCGGATGGCGCCACCCGCGCTATGCTGTCAGCGATGCGACCAGAGATTCTGTCCCCGCTGTTTGCGCCGGTGAGCACGCTGAAAGGCGTGGGCGCTAGGGTTGCGCCCCTGCTGGAGAAGCTGGCCGGGCCGATCGTGCGCGACGTGCTGTTCCTGGCGCCCAGCGGCCTGGTGCGGCGTACGCCGACCACGGTCGACCAGGTGCGTGAGGGCGAGGTCCAGACGCTGATCGTCACCATCGACCAGCATCAAAAGCCTGGCCGCCGCGACCTGCCGTGGAAGATCAGGGCCTTCGACGGCACCGGTTTCCTGACGCTGGTCTGGTTCAAGGGCCACGGCGAGCACCTGATCGCCAAGAACCCGGCCGGGTCAAAGCGGGTCGTCAGCGGCAAGGTTGACCGCTTCGGCTCCGAGATTCAGATCGTCCATCCCGACTACATGCTCGACGCCGAGCGCGCCGCCGAGATCCCGCAGGTCGAGACCGTCTATCCCGCCACCGCCGGCCTACCATCGCGCACCATCCGCAAGCTGGCGCTGGAGGCGCTCGACCGCGCGCCGGAGCCGGCGGAGTGGAACGACCCTGCCTGGCTGGCCCGCGAGAAGCTGCCGGGCTGGCGCGACGCTCTGACCATCCTGCACAACCCCATGTCGGAGGCCGACACCGCGCCGCTGTCGCGCGCCCGGCGGCGGCTGGCCTACGACGAACTGCTGGCCCACCAGCTGGCGCTCGCCCAGCGCAAGGCGGAGCGGCGCTCGCATCCCGCGCCGGTGATCGCGGCGCATCCGCTGTCAGAGGCCACAGAAAAGGCCCTGCCCTACAAGCTGACCGGCGCGCAGATCCGGTCGCTGTCGGAAGTCCGCGGCGACCTGGCGTCCGGCGAACGGATGAGCCGGCTGCTTCAGGGCGACGTCGGCGCCGGCAAGACGGTGGTGGCGATGCTGGCGATGGCCGATGTCGCGGCGGCCGGTTTGCAGTCGGCGTTGATGGCGCCCACCGAGATCCTCGCCCGCCAGCACTTCGAGACCATCGCCGGGCCTCTCGCGGCGCAGGGCGTCAAGACCGTGCTGCTGACCGGCCGCGACAAGGGCTCTTCGCGGGCCGAGAAGCTGCGCGGGCTGGCGGATGGCTCCACCCACGTAGCCGTCGGCACTCACGCGCTCTTCCAGGACGAAGTGGCGTTCAAGGCTCTGGCGCTCGCCGTGGTCGACGAGCAGCACCGCTTCGGCGTCAATGAACGCAAGCGCCTGCAGGACAAGGGCGCGGGCGTCCACCTGCTGGCCATGTCGGCGACGCCCATCCCGCGCACGCTGGAGCTGACGGTGTTCGGCGACCTCGACGTCTCGCGCCTTGACGAGAAGCCACCGGGACGCACGCCGGTGGCGACGAGAGCCGTGCCGATGCCGCGCATGGGCGAGATCGTCGAGCGCCTGCGCCGCGCCGTCGGCTCGGGCGCCCAGGCCTTCTGGATCTGCCCGCTGGTCACCGAGTCCGAGCTGATGGACCTCGCCAACGCCGAAGCCCGCGCCGCCGCCCTCCGCAAGGTGCTGGGTTCGTCCGTGGGCCTCGTCCACGGCCAGATGGCATCCGCCGAGAAGGATGCCGTCATGGCTGACTTCGCCGACGGCAAGATCGCCGTGCTGGTCGCCACCACGGTCGTGGAGGTCGGCGTCAACGTGCCCAACGCCACCATCATGGTCATCGAGCAGGCTGAGCGCTTTGGCCTCGCCCAGCTCCACCAGCTGCGCGGCCGCGTCGGCCGCAGCCACCGCGAGAGCGCCTGCGTGCTCCTCTACGATCCGCCCCTGTCGCAGACCGCCGAGAAGCGGCTCGACATCCTGCGCAAGACCGATGACGGCTTTGCCATCGCCGAGCTGGATTTGGAGCTGCGCGGCGGCGGCGATCCGCTAGGCCTGCGCCAGAGCGGCTTTCCGGCCTACCGCCTCGCCGATCCGGTGGCCCACCGCGACCTCATCGCCACGGCCGCCGACGACGCCCGCCTGATCCTTGCCCGCGACCCCAAGCTCACGAGCGAGCGCGGCCAGGCGCTGCGGACCTTGCAGGCCCTCTTCGACTGGAAGCCCGAGGGTTTGACTGACGCGGGGTGAGCAGCGCCAACTGCGCCCATGCTGGAAGACGCCCTCAACCGCCTGAACCTTGGCCCTGTCAGCGGCCTGCGCAGGCTGTCGGGCGGCGCCAGCCAGGAGACCTGGGCGTTCGAGGCCGGCGGCAAGCCGCTGATCCTGCGCCGCAAGCCCGAGGGCCTAGCCGGCAGCGGCAACGCCATTGGCCTCGCCAAGGAAGCCGCTCTCATCCGCGCCGCCGAGAAGCAGGGCGCGCCCGTCCCGCCGATCGTCCACGTCTGCACGTTCGAGGACGGCCTCGGCGAGGCCTACGTCATGGGCCGCGTCGAAGGCGAAGCGCTAGGCCGTCGCATCGTCCGCGATGACACCTTCGCCGCCGTGCGCCCCACCCTCGCCCGCCGCTGCGGCGAGGTGCTGGCGCAGATCCACAGCATCCCGCTGGACGGCCTGCCCGACTTGCCGATCTCCGACGCCGCCAGCGAGCTTGCCAAGTACGAAGCCATCTACCGCTCCGTCGGCGACCACCGGCCGATCTTCGAGGCGGCGTTCCGCTGGCTGAAGGACCGCGCCCCGCCGCTGGACAAGCCGGTGCTGGTCCACGGCGACTTTCGCAACGGCAACCTGATGATCCACCCGAGCCAGGGTCTCGCCGCCGTTCTCGACTGGGAGCTGGCCCACCTCGGCGACCCGGCCGAGGACCTGGCCTGGATTTGCGTCAACTCCTGGCGCTTCGGCGGCTCACAGCCCGTCGGCGGCTTCGGCTCTTACGAAGACCTGCTGGCTGGCCATGGCAATGACGTGCCGCTGGACCGCGTCCTCTACTGGCAGACGCTGGGCTCGCTGAAGTGGGGGGTCATGTGCCTGATCATGTACGCCGCCTACGCCTCCGGAGCCGACGCCTCGGTCGAGCGGGCGATGATCGGCCGTCGCACCAGCGAGACTGAGATCGACCTCATCGCCCTGCTGGAGAAGGCCGCGTGATCACCTCCCCTACGTCGCTTGAGCTGATCGACGCCGTCATCGGCTTCATCGAGCAGCGCGCCGCGCCGCAGCTGAAGGACCGTGACGCCTTCCTGGCCCACGTGGCGGTCAACGCCCTCGCCGCCGTCCGCCGTGAGATCGAGCTGGGGCCGCAAGCCGAGGCGGCCGCCACGCAGCGCCTACGCGACCTGCTCGGCCACGAGGGAGACTTCTCGGAGCTGAATGCCGAGCTTTGCGACCGGCTGGCGGCGGGCGAGCTGACTCTGAAGGACCCCGCCGTGCTCGCCCACCTGAAGGCCTCCATCGTCGACCAGGTGGAGATCGACCAGCCGAACTACTCCGGCCTTAAGGCGCTGGGCGGGTAAGCGCCGCCACCCGCGCCTGCGCGTCGGCCTCCAGGTCGGCGTAGAAGAGGTTGTAGCCCGGCGCTTTCAGCCGCTCGGCCCATGAGCCGGACGGTTTGAAGGCGTCCGACTTGGGCCGTGTCACCCGCAGTACCCCATCGACGCACTGCGCGCCCGCCTGCCGTTGCAGGAAGGCAGGCCGCGCGCCCCACTCCAGGCCGGTGGCGTTCGTCGCCCCGAGGTTCTCCCGCGCCGGGACCTTCTCAAAGGTGACGGCGCCTCGCAGCGGGTTGACGCACAGGGGCTCACGACCGCCGAGTTCGACCAGCTGCCCGCGCTCGTCCCACACCAGCGAGCGGTTCAGGACGTTGCGCTCGCGCTCGAAGTCGCCCTCCACGGCCGACGCCCAGGCGACCACGCAGCCGGCCTCATTGCGCGAGGTGCAGGCGGGGATCGGTGCGTCCGGCCCATAGTCGGCAGCAGGTACGGCGGTGTCGATCAGGTAGGCTCCGGCCAGGCGGCTCCGGACCAGCGAGTTCGGCGCGATCTCGTCGCGCAGCAGCCGCGCCGCCAGCTCGCCCCCCTGCTCCACCCCGATCAGCACGAACGGCCGGGCGCCATTGTGCTCCAGGAACACCCGGAACGCCGCCGCCACGTCGCCATAGGCGAACCGCCGCGCGTCGCGGGCGTCGTCCCTCAGTGTCAGGCGGGTGTAGAGGCTGGCCTGCCGGTATCGCGGCGCAAAGATGCGCCCCACCCTCACGAACGGCCCGGCGTAGTTGGGCAGCATGGCGCGGGTCAGCACCTTGTCCGCGGCTTCCTTGTCGATCGGCGCGTTCCAGTCGCCGCCGCCGTTGTAGGTGGTCGGATGGATGAAGAAGACGTCAGCCGGCAGCGCGCCGCTCGCCTCCGGGTTCGTCGGCATCAGGGCCCAGGCGTCGCGGCTCGCGTAATTCGGCGCGGGCGGCGGGTCATAGACCTGGTACGGCTGGCGCGGGTCCAGCGCCGTGCGCAGGATGTCGTCGCGGTAGAACCACGCGGCGGCGAGCACCAGCGCCAGGAAGGCGACCGTGCCGAGGAATATCCAGCGCTTGAAGCCCGTCAGGCGGATGGCCATGCCGCTGGCTTACACCAGCCGCTGAGTCCCGTCAGGCGCCCTCGCGCCCGACGATGGCCACCGAGCAGACGTTGGTCGACGGTGAGCCGCCGAGGTTGTGGGTCATGCCGAACACCGGATCGGCCAGCTGCCGCTCGCCGGCCCGGCCCTGCAGCTGCAGGTACATCTCGTAGAGCATGCGCAGGCCGGACGCCCCGATCGGGTGGCCGAAGCATTTGAGCCCTCCGTCGATCTGGCAAGGCACCCCGCCATCGGCGTCGTAGAAGCCGTCCATGACGTCGCGCCAGCCCTGCCCCTCCTCGGAGATGAACAGGTCCTCCATGGTCACCAGCTCGGTGATGGAGAAGCAGTCGTGGACCTCCATCATCGAGATCTGCTCGCGCGGCCGCTCGATGCCGGCCTCGCGGTAGGCCTTCTTGGCGGCGATGCGGGCGGTGTGGAAGTAGCTGCCATCCCACTGATTGTACTGGCTTTCATAGCCGTTGGAGACCGACAGCTGCAGAGCCTTGACCATGACCAGGTCGTGCTTGCCGAGCGAGCGGGCGATCTCGGGCGTCGTGACGATGGCCGCCGCCGCGCCGTCCGAGACGCCGCAGCAGTCGAACAGGCCCAGCGGCTCGGCGATCATCGGGGCGTTCAGCACCTGCTCCTCGGTCACCGCTTTCTGCAGGTGGGCCTTGGGGTTCTTGGCGCCGTTGGCGTGGCTCTTGACCGAAACGTGGGCGATGGCGCGTTTCAGCTCGTCCTTCGAGACGCCGTGCTTGGCCCGGTAGGCCGAGGCCAGTTGCGCGAAGTTGCCCGGCGCGGAGCCGTTCGGCATCACCTGCGGCGCCAGCGTGCCGGGGTTGGCCACTGGGAGCCCGCCGTAGCCGGTGTCCTTCAGCTTCTCCACGCCCACGGCCAGCGCAATGTCGGCCGCACCGGCCGCCACGGCGTACACGGCGCCTCGAAAGGCTTCCGAGCCGGAGGCGCAGAAGTTCTCGACGCGGGTGACGGCGATGTTGGGCAGGCGGAGGGCCATCGACAGCGGCGTGCCGCCCTTCCCGGTCCCCATTTCGTCGACGTGGGTGGAGAACCAAGCGGCGTCCAGCTGCGTCGGCTCGATGCCGGCGTCCTTCATCGCCTCGAGATAGGCCTCGACCATCAGCTCTTCGGGACCGGCGTCCCAGCGCTCGCCGAACTTCGAGCAGCCCATGCCGATGACGGCGACCTTGTCCTTGATGCCTGCAGCCATGACTGGGCTCCTATTCAGCAGCTTGCGCGTGGGGGGCGGCCGCGCTCGCGCGGTCGGGAACGGCCTTCCAGAAGTAGCGGGTGAAGCCGCGCTTCTCGTCGACCTCCTTGATCCGGAAGGCCATCTTCACGGCTAAGCCGGTATCGACATCGCCCGGCTCCACGTCGGTGATATCGACGTAGATGCGCCCGCCGCCCTCGAAATCGACCATGCCGTAGTGGTTCGGCGGCGCCATCGAGAAGGTCAGGTAGTCGGCCGAGTAGGTCAGCACCTTGGCCTTGCGGTCAGCGAACTTGTACGGCTCCTGGGTGTCGAGCGCCGGGTTGTTGGGCGCGACCGAGATGCGGGTGCGGGGAAACTGCACGACGCCAGTCTCGGTGCAGCGGCCGCCGACCAGCCCCAGGATCATGTCCTCGTTGCGGTAGAGGGTGGTCAGGGCGGTCTTGTTGTCCTTCTCCGCCCGCATGCCCTTTTCCCATTCGACGAGGCCGTTGAAGAACAGGAATTTCAGGTAGTTGATCTCTTCTTTTCGGTCGGCCAGCGACCCGGTCACGCCGCGCTCCGGCCTGCGGCCGATGTTCTCGGTCGCCCGGAAGACCAGCGCTTCGGCGCCGGCCCCGAACTGGGCGACGACGATGATGTCGCCGGCCGCCGCCTGCTCCAGCGCGTGGGCCAGCATCACGAGGCTGTGGGCGCTGCCCGCCTCGCCCATGACCGCCGCCAGGTTGTCGCGCACGGCCTCGGCTGGAATGCCCAGCTTCTTGGCAAGAGACGTCGCCATACCGTTGAAGGTGCTGGGGAAACAGAAGTGCGCCACTTGCCCCGCCTCGACGCCGGCCGCTTCCAGCGCCCGCTTGATGGCAGGCGGCGCGAGCTTGCTGATCCCCTCGTCGCGGATCCAGCGCTCTTCCCAGCTGTAGTCGAATTCCTCGCCAGAGCCGCGGAAGTGGTCGACGAAGTCGTCCGTCGTGCACCCGTGGCCGAGGAAGTCGGCGACCGTATCGTCTCCACCGACCACGAACGCCGCCGCGCCGTCTCCGAAGTCCAACTCCTGCGCCGAAGCGGCCCTCGCCTTGCGGTGCTCACCGGCGACGACCAGCACGCTCTTCGCCGCCCCGCCCTGCACCGTCGTCAGCGCTTGGCTCAGCGCCGTCAGACCGCAGCGCTGTGAGCCGGTGATGTCGGCGGCCGACAGGCTCTTCTCCAGCGTCAGCGCCGCCGAGACGATCCCCGCGTTCAGCCGGTCGGTGAAGGGCGCGGTGGTGGAGGCGAAGTAGAGGGCGTCGATGTGGCCGCGGTCGTCGCCGGGCCCGAGCGCGTCGCGGGCCGCCTCGACCGCCATGGTCAGGGCGTCCTCGTCCCAGTTGGCCATAGTCCGCTCGCCCCTGGCCTTGCCCATCAGGTTCGGCGCGACCCAGGCATTGGCCGTGGCGGCCGCCTTGCGGCTCAGTCGCAGGCGCGGCGCGTAGGCGCCCCAGGCGGTGATCCCAACCACGTGTCGTCTCCCGTTTCCTCGATTAAACAGGAGTTTGAACCGGCCTTACGTGCGCGGCAAGCGTGACCCAGCGTCAGCGGTAAGGGTCGGATTGGCTGAGGTAGTTCTGGACGTAGTCGGTCAGGCCGTCTTCCAGCGTCGTCAGGGGGGCCGTGTACCCCGCCGCGCGCAGCCGGCTCATGTCGGCCTGCGTGTAGTACTGATACTTGTCGCGGATCGAGGGCGGCATGTCCGAGTACTCGATGTCGGGCTCGCGGCCGGCGGCGCGGAACATGGTTTCGGCCACCTCCTTAAACGTTCTGGCCTGTCCGGAACCCAGATTATAGACTCCATTGCACTGGTCGTTTTGAACCAGCCAGGCGACCACGTCGGCCGCGTCGCGGACATAGACGAAGTCGCGCTGCTGGCCGCCGTGTTCGTAGTCCGGATTGTAGGACTTGAAGAGCTGCACGGTCTTGCCCTCGCGGACCTTCGGCCAGATCTGCGCGGCGACCGATTTCATCGACTGCTTGTGCTCTTCGTTGGGCCCATAGACGTTGAAGAACTTGAGCCCAACCCATTGAGGCGGCTTATAATCTCGCCTCGCCTGCCGGGCCGCGAAGACGTCGAACAGGGCCTTGGACCAGCCGTAGGTGTTGAGGGGCTTGAGCGCCATCAGCGACGCCAAGTCGTCCTTGTCCTCGAAGCCCTGGCTGCCGTCGCCGTAGGTCGCCGCCGACGACGCGTAGATGAAGCGACGCTGGTAGTCGGTGCACCAGCGGTAGAGTTGGGTTGAAAGCCCAAAGTTGGTGTGGATGATCTTGTCGGCGTCCGTCTCCATGGTCGAGGACACCGCGCCCATGTGGACGACAACCTCGACGTCCTGCCAGCGTTTCTCCAGCCATTCCATCATGTTGTCGGGATGAACGAAGTCGCCGACGGGGTGCTTGGCGATGTTGCGCCACTTGCCGGTCTCCACCTCGTGCAGGCGGTCGCAGACCACCACATCCAATGCGGTGTCCTCGGCGAGCTTGGCCGCGATGTTGGAGCCGATGAAGCCGGCGCCGCCGGTCACGAAGATGATGCGCCGGGTCATGCCTTCTCCGTCATGCGTGCGATGGCCGCGGTGGTGGAATAGCCCTCGACGACGGGAGCCAGCTTGACCTCGCCGCCCCAGCCTTTGACGAGATCGCCGCCGACCACCTGGTCCTCTGTATAGTCCGCGCCCTTGACCAGCACGTCGGGCCGGGCGGTCTCGATCAGGTGCAGCGGCGTGTCCTCGTCGAACGGCGCCACCAGGTCGACGTGGGCCATGCCGGCCAACACTAAAGCCCGGGATTCCAGATCGTTGACCGGCCTGCCCTCGCCCTTCAGCGCGCGAACCGAGCGGTCGCTGTTGAGGCCCACGATCAGGCGGTCGCACCACTGCCGCGCCTGCGCCAGATAGGCGACGTGGCCCTTGTGCAAGATGTCGAAGCAGCCGTTGGTGAAGCCGACCTTGAGCCCCTTCTCGCGCCAGACGGCGACGCGGGCCGCCATCTGGCCCGGCGTAACGATCTTGGCCTCGGCGGGAGCCATGTGCGCGGTGATCTCGGCCTCGATAAGCTCCTCGGGGGAAGCGGTGGCCGTGCCGCGCTTGCCAACCACGACGCCGGAGGCCAGCAGGGCGAACTCGATGGCGTCGGCGTGCGAAGCGCCCGCAGCCAGCGCCAGGCCCAGCGCCGCCAGCGCCGTGTCTCCGGCGCCGGAAACGTCGAACACCTCGCGCGCCCGGCCTGCGAAGTGGCGCACCGGCTCACCGCGGACGGCCAGCGACATGCCCTTGGCCGAGCGGGTGACCAGCACGGCCTTGCAGGACGACAGCTCGAGCGCCCGGGCCAGCGCGGCCTCCACCTGCGCGTCGGTGTCAGTGGGCAGGTTGGTGGCGCGGGCAAGCTCGCTGGCGTTCGGCTTCACCACATCGGCCGCGCCGTAGCCCGCGAAGCTGTGCGACTTGGAATCGACGATCAGCGGAGCCCCGGAGGCGCTGGCGGCGGCGAGGCAAGCATCGATTACCGCCGGGGTGACCGCGCCCTTGCCGTAGTCGGACAGCAGGATGGCGCCCGCGCCTTCGGCGGCATGCTTGATGGCGGAGAGCAGCTTGGAGGCGCCCTCCTCCACCGGCCGGGCATCCTCGGAGTCGACCCGCAGCAGCTGCTGCCCGGCGGCGACGTAGCGAGTCTTCACCGTGGTGGGACGGCCCTTCTCGGCGACGAGGTAGCCCTCGATGCGCTCTTCGGCGCCAACCATCCCCAGCGCCTCACCGGCGGCGGCGTCATCGCCGATCACGCCGGCCAGCGCGGCGATGCCGCCCAATGCCGCAACATTGCGCGCCACATTCCCTGCAGCGCCCAGCATCGCTTGCTCGCGGGCCCGGTGAAGTATTGGAATCGGCGCCTCGGGCGAGGTGCGGCTGACCTCGCCATAGACGAAGCGGTCGACCATCACGTCGCCGACGCAGGCGACGCGCACGCCCGAGATGGCGGTCAACAGGCTCTGGAGCTGGCTCAAGTCCATGGTGCTGATTAGCCCGTCCACCTTCATCCGTCATCGTCGGACTTGTTCCGACGACCCACGCGTGGTGAGCCAATCGTGTGGGCGCGGTGTTCATGGATCCTCGGGACGAGCCCGAGGATGACGGAAGTTGGGAGCGGCAGGGACGTGACTGAGAACGCCGCCGCTCCAGTCATCGTCTGGTTCCGCCGCGACCTGCGCTTGGCCGACAACCCGGCGCTGGCCGCCGCCGCGCAAAGCGGCCGGCCGATAATCCCGCTCTACATCCTTGACGAAACGCCGGGCATCAGGCTGCCGGGCGCAGCGTCGAGGTGGTGGCTCGACAAGTCGCTGGCGGCGCTAGCGGGCTCGCTGGAGGGGCTTGGCTCACGGCCGATCCTGAGGCGAGGAGTCGCGGCCGAAGTGCTGGCCCGATTAGTCACCGAGACCGGCGCGGCGGGTGTGTTCTGGAACCGCCTCTACGATCCCGGCGTGGTCGAGCGTGACACGGCGCTGAAGAGCGGCCTGGGCGTGGAGGCCCACTCCTTCAACGCCTCGCTGCTCAACGAGCCGTGGACGGTGAAAACCGGGACCGGCAAGGACTACAGCGTCTTCACGCCCTACTGGCGTGCCGCCCGCGGCCGCCTTGATGCCGTGGAAGCGACACCCGCACCGGAGCGCCTGCCGGCGCCGAAGTCATGGCCGGTTTCCGACCGGCTGGCGGATTGGGGGCTCCATCCCACGACACCAGACTGGTCTGGCGGCTTCAACATCTGGACTCCGGGAGAGGCCGGCGCCCAGCAACGCCTAGACGCCTTTCTCGACAACGCCGCCGACTACGCGTCACGGCGAGATCGGCCGGACTTGGACGGCACCTCGCGGCTGTCGCCTCACCTGCACTTCGGCGAGATCGGGCCGCGGCAGGTCTGGATCGCGGCGCAAACGGCCGCTGCCACCGGCAAGGCTAGGGACAGCGACATGGACAAGCTGCTCTCCGAACTCGGCTGGCGCGAGTTCAACCACCACGTCCTCTTCCACCATCCGGATATCGCCACGCAGAACCTGAAAGGCGGCTTCGAGGCCATGCCGTGGCGCAACGATCCTGAGGGCCTGTGCGCCTGGCGGCGGGGCCGCACGGGTTATCCGCTGGTCGACGCCGGGATGCGCGAGCTGTGGGCGACCGGCTTCATGCATAACCGGGTGCGGATGGTCGCCGCCTCCTTCCTCATCAAGCACCTGCTGATCGACTGGCGCGAAGGGGAGCGCTGGTTCTGGGACACGCTGGTCGACGCTGACCCCGCCAACAACGCCGCGAACTGGCAGTGGGTGGCCGGCAGCGGGGCCGACGCCTCTCCGTGGTTCCGCATCTTCAACCCCGCCACGCAAGCGGAGAAGTTCGACCCGGACGGCGCCTACGTTCGCCGCTGGGTGCCGGAGTTCGGCACGCCCGCCTACCCCTCGCCCATCGTCGACCACGCGGCGGCGCGAGCGCGGGCTCTGGCGGCGCTCAAGGCGCTTTAGCAAAACTTCCCTTGCGCGAACGGGGCGCGGCACGATTTAGGGTGCTGGGCCGAGGCCGCTGTAGAGACCTGCTGAATGACCATCGCCGCCAGCGTGCTGGACGCCATCGGGAACACACCGCTGATCCGGCTGAACGCCGCCAGCGAGGCGACCGGCTGCGAGATCCTGGGCAAGGCCGAGTTCATGAACCCAGGCCAGTCGGTGAAGGACCGCGCGGCGCTCGGCATCATCCGCGACGCCGAACAGCGCGGAGTGCTGCGTCCCGGCGGGCGGATCGTCGAGGGCACGGCGGGCAACACCGGCATTGGCCTCGCCATGGTCGGCTCGGCGCTGGGCTACAGGACGACCATCGTCATCCCTCGCACCCAGAGCCAGGAGAAGAAGGACGCCATCAAGCTGATGGGCGCCGAGCTGGTCGAGGTGGACGCCGTCCCCTACGCCAACGAGAACAACTATGTGAAGTATTCCGGCCGGTTGGCAGCGAAACTTGCGCAGAACGAGCCGAACGGCGCGGTGTGGGCCAACCAGTTCGACAATTGCGCCAACCGCCTCGCCCACGAGACCGGCACCGGCCCGGAAATCTGGGAGCAGACGGACGGCAAGGTCGACGCCTTCATCTGCGCTGTGGGCTCGGGCGGCACGCTGGCCGGTGTCGCGTCGGCGCTGCGGGCGAAGAAGCCGGACGTGAAGATCGGCCTCGCCGACCCCTACGGCGCCTCGCTCTACAGCTGGTACTCGGCCGGCGAGTTGAAGTCGGAAGGTGCCTCGATCACCGAGGGCATCGGCCAGGGGCGGATCACCGCCAACCTCGAAGGCCTGAACGTCGACAAGGCCTACCGCATCGCCGACGACGAGATGATCGAGGTCTGCTTCGCGCTGGTGCAGGACGAGGGCCTGTGCCTTGGCGGCTCATCGGGGATCAATGTCGCCGGCGCCATCCGCATGGCCGGCGACCTCGGCCCCGGCCATACCGTGGTGACCATTTTGTGCGACCACGGTTCACGCTATCAGAGCAAGCTCTACAACCCCGCCTTCCTGGCCGAACACGGCCTGCCCGTTCCCGCCTGGCTCTGAGAGACCCTTCCGATGTCCGATCCGCTGGTTTCCACCGAATGGCTGCACGAACGGCTCAATGCGCCCGATGTGAAGATCATCGACGCGACCTGGTACCTGCCCGGCGACGAGCGCGACCCCAAGGCCGAGTACGCCCTGGCTCACATCCCCGGCGCGGTGTTCTTCGACATCGATGAGATCTGCGATCTGGAGTCGCCGCTGCCGCACATGTTGCCCTCGCCGGTGAAGTTCGCCTCGCGAGTCAAGAAGATGGGGCTGGGCGATGGCTCGCGCATCGTCGTCTATGACGCCTCGGGCCTGTTCTCGGCGCCGCGCGTCTGGTGGATGTTCCGAGCCATGGGCCACAACGACGTGGTGGTGCTCGACGGCGGCCTGCCCAAGTGGATCGCGGAAGGCCGGCCGATCGAGGACATGCCGACTCCGACGCAGGAGCGCCACTTCACCTCGCGCTACACCAACGACCTCGTCCGCGATCTGCCGCAGGTGCAGAAGGCGCTGGAGACCGGCCGTGAGCAGGTCGTCGACGCCCGCTCCGCAGCCCGCTTCGCCGGGGAGGCTCCCGAGCCGCGCCCCGGCCTGCGTGGCGGCCACATGCCCGGCGCGCGGAATGTCCCCTCTTCCGAGGTCATCGCGCCCGACGGCACGATGAAGAGCGCCGAGCAGCTTCAGGCGGTGTTCCGCGCCGCGGGCGTGGACGTTGAAAAGCCTGTACTGGCCACCTGCGGCTCGGGCATCAGCGCCGCCATCGTGGCGCTGGCGCTGGCGCGGCTCGGCAAGCCCCGGACGGCGGTCTACGATGGCTCCTGGGCCGAGTGGGGCGGCCGCGAGGACACGGCGGTCGCCACCGGCCCGGCCTAGCTGCGCCTTGATCGGCGGCGGGCAAGAGCCCTAACTGCGCGGCGTATGGACGAAGAAACCCGCCTCATCCGCGCCGGACGCACGCCGGCCAAGCTGCCGCGCACCGTCGGCCCGCCGATCCAGCGCGGCTCGACCGTGCTGCTGCCCAACGCCAGGGCGCTCTACGGCGAGAAGATCGGCTATGGCCGCGCCGGGCTTGCGGCTCAGATGGCGCTGGCCGACGCGCTGGCAGAGCTGGAGGGCGCGAGCGCGGTTCAGCTCTACCCGTCGGGGCTGGCGGCGATGACCGGCGCCATACTGGCAGTGCTGAAGACCGGCGACGAGGTGCTGGTCGCCGACACGGTCTACAAGCCCACCCGCCGCTTCTGCGACACGGTTCTCAAGCGGTTCGGGATCGCAGTTCGTTATTACGATCCGCTGCTTACGGCCGAAACCTTGTCGGCGCAGGCCACCCCGGCGACCCGCCTGATCATCATGGAATCCCCCGGCTCGCTGACCTTTGAAGTGCAGGATGTCCCCGGCATCGCAGCGCTGGCCCGCAAGCGCGACATCCTCACCCTCGCCGACAACACCTGGGCCGCCGGGCTGCTGTTCAAGCCGCTGGCGCATGGCGTCGATATCAGCGTCCAGGCACTCACCAAGTACGTCGGCGGCCACTCCGACTTGTTCATGGGCTCGGCGGCGACGGTGAATCCGAAGATCGCCCAGCTACTTGACGACGGCATGCACGAGATGGGCTGGTCGGTGTCTCCCGACGCCGCTTACGAGATGCTGCGGGGCTTAAGAACGCTCTCCACACGTCTGAAACAGCAGGGCAACAGCAGCGTCGAGATCGCCCGTTGGTTGGCCGAACAGCCGGAGATCGCGCGGGTGCTCCACCCTGCCCTGCCAGGCGATCCCGGCCATGCGGTCTGGAGCCGCGACTTCACCGGCGCGTCCGGCCTGTTCGGCTTCGTCCTCCAGCCCGCGCCGACCAGGGCCGTGCACGCCTTCCTCGACGCCCTGCAGCTGTTCGGCCTCGGCTTCTCCTGGGGCGGCTTCGAGAGCCTTGCCATCCACTGCGACCCCCAGCTCGGCCGCCGCACCTTCAAGCGCGACTGGGGCGGCCCCCTGATCCGCCTGCACATAGGCCTCGAAAGCCCCGCCGACCTGATCGCCGACCTGCGCGCGGGCCTCGACGCCTACGGCTGAACTGGCGCGCCCGGCAGGACTCGAACCTGCAACCGTCCGCTTAGAAGGCGGATGCTCTATCCGGTTGAGCTACGGGCGCAAACTGGCGGACCTCAATGCGTCCACGGGATCTTGCGGTTGGCGGCGAAGTTGTCGGCATAGGCCTTGATGATCCGCCGGGCGGGCTTTGGCTCAATGATCTGGAAGGCGATGCCGTGCTTCTGGGCATAGGCGACCGCATCCTCCTGAGTGTCGAAGGGCAGCCGTACTTGGCCGTTCAGGTCGGTGGTCTGGGTCCAGCCCATCAGCGGGTCGGGCCATCTGGCCGAGGCCGGTTCGAACTCCAGCGCCCACATCCTGGTGTTGGCCTTGCCGGACTGCATAGCGGTCTTGGCTGGGCGGGAGATGCGGGCGAGCATGGCGGCCTTCTTGTTCGTTCAATCGCGAATGGTCGGGGCGAGAGGATTCGAACCTCCGACCCTCTGCTCCCAAAGCAGATGCGCT
>Ga0190273_10000306_pt1 | contig 20502 bp, 16 predicted proteins | sample Popmic504IS_FD_134513 | JGI IMG/M metagenome (GOLD analysis project Ga0190273, IMG submission 134513) | Populus adjacent soil microbial communities from riparian zone of Shoshone River, Wyoming, USA - 504 IS | ecosystem: Environmental > Terrestrial > Soil > Riparian zone > Trees stand | place... | reverse complement strand
TAGACATTACCAATCCGAGCGCATTTGATCTGGGAGGCAAGCTGCCGAGCGCGACGACTGAGATCATGGCGTCGCAAGACCCCTTGCAGATCATCGCCGCCAGCACGGGCGGGCGTGCCCTGCTCAATTCAAACTCGCTCGATCTCGGTATCAGGAAGACGCTCGAAGAGACCTCCGTCTACTATCTGCTCGCCTGGCGTCCGGATAGCGAGCAACAAAAGTCTAACAAGTTCCGTCGCATAGAAGCCAAGGTGATCGGGCGACCCGAATTGGTCGTGCGCGTGCGCAACGGTTACTTTACGACTCCGCCGGAAACCAAGCGCGCCAAAAACGACGCGTCGAAGCCTCCCGCAGACCCCGCCAAAGTCGGCGAAGCGGAAATGCGCACGGCCATCAATGCCGTCTTTCCCAAGCGGGATGTGCCCACTTCGCTCTTCGCCTATTACGCTAACACCCCGGATAGCGGGCTGATGCTGACGGTCATCATGTCTGTCGCGCCCGAAGCCGTGACGCTGGAGATGAAGGACGGCAAGCAGACCGGCGCGGTAGATGTCGGAGGCTTTGTCCTCAACGATGAAGGAAAGACGGGCGCGAATTTCAAGAGCCGGATACAGATCAACGCAGAGCCTTCAAGGATTCCAAAAGTGTTGAAAGAGGGACTGTTTTATACCTCTCAAATTCGCATCAAGCCAGGTCTGTATCAGGTGCGTGTGGCCGCGCGCGATACTAAGAGCGGGCGCACCGGGAGTGCTACGCAGTGGGTAGAGATTCCTGATCTGGCGGCGCGCAAACTGACCATGAGCAGCCTCCTCGTCGGCGGACGCCCGGCGGACGCGCCCGCAACTCCGGACGAGTCGAATCCGAATCCCGTCACCATCAGCGTCGACCGTCGCTTTACGCGCGCCGAACAGCTTCGTTTCCTGATCTATATTTACAACGCTACGCCCGGCCCGCAGAACGCCACGCCGGATGTCGCGATTCAGATACAGGTTTTTCGCGATGACCAGCCTGTAATCACAGCGCCCATGAGCCAGCTCAAGACCGATGGGCTGCCCGATATGAAAAGTCTTCCGTATGCGGCGGAAGTTCCTCTGGAAAGGTTGCTGCCCGGTCGCTACGTGTTGAAAGTCTCGGTCGTCGACCGCATCGCCAAAACCAGCGCCTCGCAGCAAATAGATTTCGAGGTACTTTAAAGAGCAGGTATCACAGGTCAGACGCTTTAAGCGTCCTGAACAGGAAAGCTCTTGGGTTAAGAATATGGATGCGCGCGGATCATCTTTTCCGCGCGCATCCGAGTTTTTGTACGTTATCCGAATTTTCGTACGGACTGACCCGCACGCTTTGGCTCATCTCTCGTCAAATGAGGGCTTCGCTGAACAACTTTCCCACGAAAAGCTGCATCTAGGCTGGCAGCAGCAACAACACGCTCTGTGCGGGTCGATCCCTGGACATCATTCGGGACGGGCCCGTTATGGCGCGCTTTCTCAATCATCCTTCAACTTTGAGCCGGGCACTTTATTTTATGATCTCTTCGACCCACATCTTCGCACGCCTGCTATTTTCGACACTGCTCTGCCTGGTTCTGTCGGCGGCTTCGGCGCACGCGCAACAGCAGCAGAATAATCCGACCTCTTCGCAGGAGGCGGACGACATTCTGCGTATCAGGACGGAGCTTGTGCAGACGGATGTGCTGGTCTTGGACAAGCAGGGACGCTTTGTGGACAACCTGGCGCGCGATCAATTCGAGTTGAAAGTCGACGGCAAGCCGCAGGCCATCTCTTTCTTTGAGCGTGTGCGGACGGGAACCGCAGACGAGGAGGCGCAACTGGCGGCGGCGCGAGGGCTGGCCAGCGCTTCGACGGCCAGGGGAGCGCCCGTCATTGGCCCGGTGGATCGCGGACGCACCATCTTTTTCTTTATAGATGACGTGCATCTCTCTGCTGACAGTCTGGGGCGTGCGCGCAAAGTCGTCCTGCGCTTTATCGATGAAGAGATGAGCGCCAACGATGATGTCGCCATCGCCTCTGCGAGCGGGCAGATAGGTTTCCTGCAACAACTGACGAACAACAAGGCTGTGCTTCGCGCGGCGGTCGCACGCTTAGGGTACAAGCAATATGTCCAGACGCGCGGCGAGTTTCCTGACATCAGCGAATATCAGGCCTTCACCATAGAGGAACAGAACGACCGGGCTCTATTCGACTATTTCGTCGGCGAGTTGATGAGAGACGATCCTAATCTGCGGCCAGAGATAGCCCAGACCATCATACGCGGTCGCGTCCAGAGAATAGTCGACCAGTCAAACTTTTATGTCACGAGCGCGCTCCTTTCGCTGGAAACATTTATGCGCTCATCGTCACAGATTCCGGGTCGCAAGCTCTTTTATTTTATCTCGGACGGTTTCATTTTAAATATCAGAAGCAGTAATGTCGCAGACCGTTTGCGGCGCATCACGGATGCTGCGCTGCGTTCCGGCTCTGTGATCTACACGATAGACGCGCGCGGGCTGGCGCTTGATGCTGGTCAGGAATCGACGGCCAGAAGCAGTTTTGATCTCAGAGGCACACTGACGATGCGTTCCTTCGCGGAGCGAACCGTTCCACAGGAGCCGCTCTACAGGCTCGCAGAAGATACCGGCGGGCGCGCGCTGCTGAACACGAATGCGCTCTCGACCTCCGTCTCTCAGGTGCTGAAGGAGACTTCTGCTTATTACCTGCTGGCTTGGCGGCCAGAGACGACAGAGCAGGCGAGCGGTAATAAGTTTCGTCAGATAGAAGTGAGCGTCCGTGATCGTCCGGAGTTGAAGGTGCTGGTGCAGCGCGGATATTTCGACAAGCCTCCTGAGACGCCTGCGAAACCTGCTGCGACGACGAAAAACAAGAAGACGGAAGAGAAGCCCGCGGCCAATACGCCTGGCAGCGAACTGATGCAGGCTGTGATTTCGCAGCGACAGCATAATGCGCTTCCCACTTCGCTCTCCGTCGGCTATACGAAAGAGCCTGCGGTCGGGATGATGCTCACGGCCTCAGTCGAGATTAATGACGATGCGCTCTCAACATCATCCTCGCAGGACGGAGCGAAGCCCGCGCAGAACTCTATTGCGGACGTGCTCGCCGTCGTCCTGAACGATCAGGGCAAAGTCGTCAACGGTTTCAAGCAGGAGCTGACCATCACGCCTCCTTCTGCGGACGCTTCCAGGCAGAGACACTTTATCGTCTACAGCCACAGGCTTCCCGTAGCTCCGGGCCTCTACCAGATACGTGTGTCGGCGCGTGATCGTCTGAGCGGGCGCACGGGCAACGCCGCCGAGTGGATAGAGATACCTGATCCGAATAAAGGTCAGCTCTCTTTGAGCAGTCTTTTTATAGGCGAGCGGACGGCGGGTGACGCGGCCAAAGATGCGACCGGCACGCAGCCGCAGCAGGAGGTCGTCGTCCTCAACCCCAACCGGCGGTTTGCGCGCAATTCCCGCTTACGATTTAACCTGCAAATTTATAATGCCGCGCGCGGCGCTGGGCAGCCGGATGTCGCCGTGCAGATACAGGTCTTTCGTGGCGAGCAGCCTGTAGTGACGACCGCCCTGCGCAAGGTCTCGACACAAGGTCTGACGGATTTATCGCAGCTTCCGTATGCTGCCGAAGTGCTGCTGGACAAAATGCCCGTCGGTCAATACGTGCTGCGCGTCACAGCCATAGACCGCATCGCCAAGGCCAGCGCCTCGCAGCAAGTCAACTTTGCAATCGAGTAAAGAGCGCGAAGGCTTGCGGCGAATTTCAACTAAGTGTAAAGAGAGTGACCGTTCACCATCGCAGGCACATTAGGACACGTAGGAAGCACGGAGCTACGCGAGCCGGGCGTTGAAAGAAACTTTAGCGCTGATTGAGGCCGTGGAAGCGCGCGCTATTGGACGGTAGGCTTTGCCTGATAGAGACAGAAAGCGCTGACAAGAAATATCGCTGCGGCAGCAAACTCAAACACGATCGTGCTGCCGACGGCGACCTGCCCGTCGAATCTAAACAGGCGCGGCGCGAAAACGTCGCGCAGTCCAACGCCAATCCACACCATCCCTACAGCAAGGTTGAGCCAAACCGCATTGTTGAACCAGAAGGCTGTTTTATTAGTCATCTCATCACTCCGATCAAATTACTAAGACCTTACTCTCTTTTGACTCAAAGCGCGAGGGGTCTGGGACAAAGCCGCTAAAGCGTTGATGAAGTACACAGTGGTAATGGCTTTGCCCTTAGAGTCAGAGAATGAAGCGACTTTATGTTCTAGTGTAAGTATCAACGATAAAGTCCGAACCGCTTAGCGAAATAGATTAGGCGTCACAATTGACGTAATATAAAGCGTCATGACGCCTAATAAGCGTTAGACACGCTTCGCATAAACAAGGCAGCTCAGGCTTGTGTGGCGCGACCCAGGAAACCAGACGCAGCCTTGAATGATACAATTGAAGCGCGGTCTAACAACTCATTCGACGCGAGCGGGATGAGCGCGGCTCTCATCCGCAGGGCTTGAAGGCTCGGTCAGATTCTTCCCGCCGCGTCAATTCGAGCGTTAGATACTCGCCTCTAATCAAAGTCGTGGCGAAGCTAATTACCGGAACTTATGCCTTCGTTGCGCGTTGAAATTCTGTCAGCCAATTATTGGGAAGATTCTTCTCAACGCTTTCTGTTCACAAAGGTTATTACATAGGTATAAGCAGATCATTATGTTACAACTCAGATATTTTCCGACAGAGACACGCTACTTCCGCTTGACAGTTTCCTCTATCTGCCTGTTATTCGTATTGCTTTTCGGGTGCAGGTCTGCTTACGCATTATTTCAAGCACCGGTCACAACTGACCTTCCCAAAGTTAGTGAGGTCGTGGCTAATGTGCGTACAGCTATCGGATACGAAAATATCAAAAAATTGAAACGCGGTTTTGCCGTTGAGGAGACACGTGATTCGGCGGATTCATCAATCATTACGATTAGAATGTTTGGGCAAATGGGCCGAGTCCGGCAACAATCTAAACCACAAGATACAAATACATTTGTCTTTGACGGCAAAGAATTATGGATGGTTAACCGGTCGGCAGCGTCCTCTCGAAATGGGTCGCCTTACCCCGTTAACCAGAAACAGCTTGAAAAGTTGGTTTTGCCGTGGTGGATTCAGAGCGGCTGGTGGCTGGATGAAAACGCGCCGCTCGACATTGCTGTTTTGCCCAGCGAATCAAACGAAATGCGAGTTGTGCTTTCCATTAAATTTAAAAATGGTGTGGTTGGCTCAAAGCTCTCCGTTAACCGCTCAACCTGGCTTCCGGCAACTTTAGTTGTCGAACAGGCGAAAGGTCCTTATACGGTTGAGCTAAAAGAATACAAAAAAAGTCTTGGTTTTCTTTACCCGCATCGGCTCAAAATCAACTACGATAATTCTGACAAAGAATACAAAACTACATCTGTCAGGGAAATTCCGGCAACAGAAGAACATCTGTTTCGTAGCTTGCCGCCTACGGGCGACACGACTTTTGATAACAGCATTCCGGCAGAATTAAGACTGGGTCAAGGCGCACCTTTCCCCGATGGCTCGAAAGGTCATCCGACTTATGTGCGCCCGCTCGTTGACGGCAAGGATGTTGGCTGGTTCAACTTCGACACAGGCGCGGACAACATGATGATTGACAACCGGATAGCGGACGAACTCAAGATGCCTGTTATAGGTGAGGGCGAAGCTGTCTCTGCGGACGGTAACGTGCGGAAAGTAACCATCCGTAAAGGGAAATCCTTTCAACTCGGACGAGTAACGATCAAAGACCCGATTTACATCGCCGACGACCTTTCAAAAATGAATGCGCCTCCGGGCGAGAAGCGCGCCGGATTCGTCGGCTATCCGCTCTTAGCCCGCGCCGTTATCGAAGTGATTCACGGCGGCAAAGGTATTTCTTTATACGATCCTTCAACTTACCGCTTAGCTAAAGGTAAATGGCAAAACCTCTCTCTGATTAACTACAAGCCGACTGTCGCGGCGCATCTGGAAGGCAACCGCGAAGGACTTTTCATGCTTGATACCGGACATTCCACAACTGCTGACATCAACAGCGAGTTCAGCAAAAAGAATCGGTTGCTTGAAGGACGCAAAACCATTGAGGAAACAGCGTCAGGATCAGGCGGCGATTACAAAAACTTACTCGGCTCGCTGGAATGGTTTGAGCTGGCCGGATACAAATTCAAAAATCCGAAAGTCTTATTCCGCATCGCAGGTGTCGGCAATGAGGTGGAAGATGTATCAGGGGTTGTCGGACGTGAGTTTATGACGCCATTCACCATTGTTTTTAACTACCCCGACAGACGTATTGCTTTCATTCGCTAGCAAATCGTTTTCCACCAGCGCCGCATCTAACAACTCATTGAACCGGAGCGGAAATAGCTCGAATGTCATTCTCAAGATTAAAGGCTTCTCTCAATGCTTCCCGCCCGGTTAATTCGGGCGTTGGGCTGAAATACAAACGCACTCAATAAGAAACGGCAGACCAATTTCTTGTGCTGATTCGTGGATAGCTGCTACTGCACTTGTTTACCGCGTTCCTTTGGTCGCTCACCATCCAGATGATTTTAAGGGTGTCCCAAAACTAACGGTTGTCACGGAAAAATGAATCAAGGTTTCTCACTATTAACGCCTGCTGAATTTCTTTGCTTTCTGAAATGCTCTGCCGTCACTTCGGCTACTTTTGCTCCGACGAATGGTCTTAGTTCCTGGACGCTTGCCTGTGCTATGCGTGCGATTGAACGAAAATGCGCCGCGACCAGCCGTCGTTTACTGGCCGGGGCGTAGTGTCCTTACCTGTTAATCCTGTTCCGTTGCTACTTGAGACACTATGTCATGCAAAACCGGAAAGAGGTTTGGCAAAAAAGGAGATACGCAAACAAAGCGCTAGAGCAGGATGACGATTCGAAGAAAAGGCATCCTGCTCCAGTGGCCGCAAGTCACCTCAGTCGGGGTCGGGGGGACAAGCGACGGATAGATCGCTGCGATATCCGGGCAGTCCCGACGCCGCCGGGGTTTTGGCAAGCGCTATGGCCTCTTTACGCTTCTTCTTGGACCAGTCCTCAGTTGGCCCCGGGGGGTTTTGGAACTCGGGTCGTTTTCTCAGCCAGTCGGCCCACTGGAATTCGGCAAATTCTTTGTTTCCCTCCATGAGCCCACGGCAGAAACCCTCATCATTCGGCACATCCTTATCTCCCTTACGAACCCTCCAAGCCAGTGTGCGATAGGGATCATCTGGTAAAGCCTCTAGCGTCGTTGGCAATTGGTTCTCCGTTATAGTTCTACCGTTTTTGTCTTTCAGCCACACCAAATTTCTGGTTTTGAGTGTGTACCAGAAAAACTCCCGATGATTTGATATTATGTCAGACTCAGGCTGAGTCTGGCAGGTCCCCATTGTGTGACCCGCTTTTAACCAGGCCAGCGCACCATGATGGTGGTCTGTGACGTACAGTCCGTCAGGCCCTAGTACGATCTTGATTGGATCGTATGCTAAATCGAGCCTCGTCTTCTTTCCAGTTACAATTTTATTCGTATCTTCAATATCTTCCTTTTTCTTCCTCACCTCCTCCATGCCGACCGCCCCCTGAAGCGGTCGCAGCGTTCGCAGATCGCAGTTGCATTTCGCGCCGCGTGCAGTAGTCACCGGCGAGCAAGTCTCAGGCGAGTTGTCCGAACTGCTCTCGTAGAAACCTGTAATGGTGCCAAATACCACCCTCTGTCTGCCTCCAACCGTCATTCCAGCGTTACTAACCATACTTATGAAGTTGAAGCTCACAACTACGTCCCGTGAGGCATCCTTAAGCATGAAGTTCCCCCCCCCGGCAACATTGTTGATGCGGTAATCGACAAATTGAAATGTTTTGCCGTCCTTCATCCTCAGGACCCAACGTGTTGGCGCGATCTTGTCGTATATCCCGCACCACATGTCTGATACGTCTGTCGGGTTGCATGTCAATCGCACTTGTGTGACGTTTAAGGGCAACACCTCTGGATGCGTCTCTGGACGCGTCTGGGCGCTGACAGGAACAGTACCCATTGACACCGCGAAGGCAATCGTTAGAGCCGCGACGAACACTTTGATAAACGAATGGATTCTCATGAGAAACTCTCCTTTTCATTGTTTCTGCGGAACAGCGACCGATGGGTGAAACTGTCGCCAACGTAGTGAAGCATCTGGCGGTCTCCTGATTTAGAGGTACGCCCTACCGCCTGCCATTCCAACCTTGTAACCTTGATGCGGGGCATATCATAGGTATAGTGTTCATAAAGCCATCTAATGTTTGAATTCGGCAAAGATAGGCGATGGCGCTGGATAGGGCTGGTGGGGGAGTAGTTCAAGCCAACCCGCGCCCGGCAACTCATTGGACCGGAGCGCAAATAGCATTGCTTTCATGCGCGAGACTTGAATCAATCGGCGTTAGACTGCGCCCATGCTCCAGTGGTCATGATTACGAAAAGCGCGACACCAAGCACCGCGATGTTGAAATGTTTGAACGTCATAATTAGTATTCTTCTTGAGTTGCTTACAGGTAGGGTGTTGAACTTTGGTAGTATAATCGTGCGGAAAGGTATTCGTCCGTGCGTTTGCACACATAACACAATCGAATTTTGTTTAACCGAGCACGCTTCATTTATTCGACGCCCCGCCTAACAACTCATTCAACCGGAGCGCGGATAGAGGCGCTTTCATGCGCGAGACTTGGATGCCGCCTCAGTTATGTGCGCGCCCGGTTAATTCAAGCGTTAGATGCTCGCAATTTTATGACTCTTGAGGATGCGATGATTATGGAACGAACTTCGACGACGAACAATCGTTGGGTCTGGATTATCCCAGCCGCCATCACGGTCTTGGTCGCTAACGTGGTAATACACATTCTGTATATGGTGGCGTACAGCTACCTCATCAATCCGGGGCAGGATGCGGCGCATTATCAAGCACACGCGAATTTAAGCGCACCGTATTCGAGTATCCTCATCGGGATGCCGTTGATGTTTCTCGTGTGTCGGTGGGTAGGCAGGAGGTTCGCGGCGCGGCTCAGCGTCACCGCCGCCCTACTCGTCTGGCTCGTGTATTTCCTGATTGATATAAGTGTCCTTGTGTTTGCGGGAGAGCTTAGCAGGGTGGCAGTGCTCTTCGTTATTTCTTTTGTGACGAAGTTGGCAGCGGCATATCTGGGCGGACTCGCAGCTCGAAAGCAGGCTATTGGAGCATAGGTGAATGCATGTGGTTCATTCCCACGCCGCATCTAACAACAGGTTCAAGCTGACGCCTCGCCAGCAACTTTTTCAAGGTTATCTGTACAATGCGGGTTGGATGCTGTTCGCTCGGCGCAGCTTAATTCGAGCGTTAAGCCGCACCGCCAGAAGCGAAACAATCTGCTTGCATCCCGGCCCATGTCTCGCGCTGTTAAGTGGTAAACAGCTTGACTGAATCCATATCGCCGAGCAAGAATGATTTCGTGCCACTCACTGACGGCGCGATTTGCTACTCACATTGGAGGTGTATATGGCAACTAAGAAGAAAGCAACGAAGAAGATAGCGGCTACACCCAAGCCGCTCATCATTCACTTAGAGGAACTGAAAAGCTTCAGACTTCCGACGGCAGTTTCAAGGATGGTCAAGAAGGACGCGCTCAACGGCAAGGGATTCGAAGCTTGTCACAAGGTTATCCGTGCGCAGTCCGGAGTTTGGATTCCGGAACTCAACCCCATCTTCAGGAAGCTTGACAAGATGCTAGGCCTTCCTAAGCCAGCGTAGGAAGAGAATGGAACCAGGAATTCTGGACTATTTTGAGCGACAAGTTCCGATTGTTGCGAGACAACAGAGTCGCCTTCAGTCCGCTATTGCGTCGCATCTTGGTCTAAGTTCAGGATTGAGGGGGTCCGGAGAACGTCCGGACCCCTTTTTATTTCTTCTAGTGAATAGTCAACCGCTCCCAGAGCGAGAAGCGCGCGATCAGTATCTGGCGGCATCAGTAGGAATTACAGAGTATCGCTCCAGGCCGATTGGAGGCATAGTCGAGGTTCCGCATTTTGGTCAATTCCATGTTCGCAACCGTGCACAATTCGTCAAAATAGGGCTGGCCGATCGCAGGAATCCTACCTGCTCCGATAGCCTTGCCGAACTACATCGCTATCACTTGGTCGAGCGTCAGATTGCAGTGCCCCAGTTCATACCACCAGCATTCCGCCCGATCTTCTATGGTGATCGGCGGGTACACTCTGCATCAGTTGATGGTATCGTCTCGCTGCGAAAGGCAGCGAGGCACACTAAGATCATTCGGGCATTCGGATGGATTCGGCAAGTGGTCCGACTTGTAGTCTTATTTCGCGGGGGGCGACTCAATTCTCTTTATCACCCTCATGCTCACGGTGCCGTCTTCATCCGGCTTGAGCAAGAATCCGATACGTATCATGTTTTCGAGGAGTTGATTCATCAGGCAGGGCATGCGTTCTTTGCCATTCTCCTTTGCGCCGCGTCCAATTTCGTGCGCGACCAGCCAAAAACGTTGGAGACTGCGTTTGATGTCTCGGATAGCAGCCGAAACCTCTTGGTCGCTTTGCATGGTGTGGTTACAGAAGCACTGATTGCCGAAGCGTTATATCGTGTATGGCGACTTTCGTCGGACACAGAGAGGCGCGTCGTCTTCGGACGTCTCGCATTCTGTTTGTCAAAACTCGGCGCGGATTTAAATCAGTTCATTGAGATTAAGGGACTTCTAAGGCAAAGGGGGCTGCGACTGCTCGCGATCATGGCCAATTCTTATACGTCGATCGTTGGCGCGCTAGGATCCGATTTGTCTCGCGCCGATCTAACCGATCAACCATATATATACGATCCAATGATCTTTCGGGACAAGAATGGCTGGCTGGAAAATTTCGCATAGCTAACATACTGGCAGATTGCCATTTTGGGTCGGCAATCAAACCCGCACCGAAATGCGGCCTAACAACTTATTCAACCGGAGCGCGAATAGCGCGGCTCTTATCTAGAACCTGGATGCTATTCGTAGATATTTCCCGCCCGGTTTATTCGGGCGTTAGAATGAGTCGAAAAGGGAATGCGAATGATCGATTTGCATCGATGGGAGAGGCTTGAGCTTACTTTAGCCTGGTTATTCCCACTCACTTATTTGATTCATGTGGTAGAAGAGTACTGGGCAGGGATAGTGCTCGCTGCATCACCGTCCAAAATACGTGGCGCTAATTTAACGCCTACACAGTTCCTTATCCTCAACGGCGTGGCGTTTCTGTTAATGGTCGCTGGCATGTTCATATCACAACGGCTCAATTTTCGCCCGTGGCTTATGGTCTGCCTCGGAATGGTTGTGCTCGTCAATGGCTTATTCCACGTCGCTGCCGGGTTAAGTGTCGCTGAATATAATCCAGGTTTTATATCTGGTCTCTTTATCTGGATACCCCTCGGGATAAGCACCTTGATTTACCTGAAGAAGAAAGTTCGTCAAGATAAATATTGGGCGGCCATGGCTGTAGGGGTTATCATAAATGTAATTGTGCTGGTGATTGCGCGCAGTGGTCGAAGGCTTTTCGAGGGGTGAGGGATTCGCATTCTAACGACTCATTCAACCGGAGCGCGAATAGCGCAGCATTCGCTCTACGACTTGTATACTTGTTTCGATGTCTACGCGCCCGGTAAATTCAGGCTTTAGCTCGCCTGTTTATTATGAGAGTCGAAAATAACAGAAAGCCAATCTTGATTCCCGCTCTCCTGGGAGTAGCGGTAGGTATGTTTGTAGGCGCCCTGTTTATATTCCTTGCCGTGAAAACGTATTGCGGCGTCTGCCCGCACATCACCCTGGCCGAGATGCTTTTTCCATATTCGTTGATCTTAGACCCGGCTGTCAGTCATTTTTGGGGCGCTGTTCTGGCAGGGATTCAATGGCCGATCTATGGTGCTATCATCAGTGTTGCGCTCATGTCACTCTCGAAGAAGAAATTTCTGTTTATAATTTGTTGCCTGGTAATCTTACATGTGTTCAGCGTGAGGGAGGCTAACCTTAGGGTGAATGCCTTGTGGGCGCCGAAGCTGAATAGTAAGGTGTTCAAGCGCGAGAAAAGCAATCTAGCAAGTCATTTGCCCGGAGCGCGAGTTAGCAGGGCCTTCATCGAGGACTTGTCCGTATCGACGTTGCCTGCGCACGCGGTTAATCGGGGCATTATTATTCCTGCATTCACTCAATCTCATTCTCAATACGGAAAGTTCAAGGCGATATTGATTGACAGGAAGGGCGGGAAAGTCAGCAAGGCTTCGGTGACGGTTGAGGGTGTTAAGGGCAGGCAGTTTAGCCGTAAGCTCGTCACCAACAGGTCTGGTGAATTTGTCATTGACTTGCCCGCCGGTAGTTATCAGATCACGATTACGAAGCAGGGTTTTGGGATGCTGACAATAACGGATGTGGAAATCGAAGCTAATACCCGTTGCACGCATCAGTTTCTGATGCCCTTTGCTACGCCGCCGGAGATCAATTATTAGTTCCAATGCTGACGAAAAACTTTGTGGGGCACGCGAGTTCTGCCCCGCCCGGTCTTACATCCACGCTTCTGCTTTTTGACAGTGTTTGCATAGAGGTACGCTGGCGGGTTTCTCCGCGACGACCTCGCGGGATGGTCTCCCGTTGCGTAGAGAGAGGACTACAGACCTGCTGGCCTTCGTGCCACAGGGAGCGGGGGCTTTGCCCGACTCTTCATCTTCGAGGATGTGGCATAGCGTCTTATCATTATTGAAAAAGTACATGTCGCACCTCCAAAGATCAGATTCAATGAGCGTTTTCTGTACACTTGCAGAGCTTTCAAAAAGCACGAGAGCAAGGCTCGTACCATTTCGGCAGTAGCCTTGCTCACAAGTTGTTGAAAAGATGTTGAGAGAATTTGCAGGGCTTTCTGTAGGCCACTTCACATCTTCCGTGCCAAAGCCCGCCTCAATATCAGGTCGTTCTAACTCTGTCTCAAGCTTAAAAATTTAGAGTTCTATTTGACGGGCCGAGATGACGGGCTCGTATGCGCGTAGCTCTTTGAGCGTCTCATCACCCAGCGGCGCGTCCGTTTCGATGACGGCCATCGCCTCGCCGCCGCGCTCGCGCCTGCCCAGATGAAAGCGGCTGATGTTCACCTTGTGTTGGCCCAGCACAGTGCCTATGTGGCCGATCACGCCGGGCACATCCAGATTGCGCGTCACGAGCATATAGCCGTGCGGCAGCGCCTCTATACGAAATCCGTTGATCTCCGTAATGCGTCCCTCCCTGGCTGAACCGAAGAGCGTGCCCGCAACCGTCTGCTCACCACTCGTCGTGACGACGCGCGTGCGGACAGCCGCCGCTCCGTCGCTCACGCCGCCCGTGCGCCTGTAGCTCGCCATCACAGTGATGCCGCGTTCTTCTGCGATCAGGAAAGCATTGACTAGATTAACGCGCGCGCTCACGTTGCGCAGCAAGCCCGCCAGGAAAGCTCGCGTTACGGGCGCGCCGTCCATCTCCGCCACCTCGCCCGCATATTCGATATGCACTTCGCGCACGGCTTCATCGAGCAATTGAGCCTGGAATCTCCCTAAGCCTTCGGCTAGCGTGATAAAGGGCTGTAGGACGTTTAGCTCCTGCGCGTCCAGCGCCGGGACGTTGACGGCCCCGCGTAGCGCTCCCGTCAAAAGATAATCGCGCATCTGTTCCGCCACAGTCACGGCCACTCCCTCCTGCGCCTCTTTCGTCGATGCGCCCAGGTGCGGCGTGACGATCACTTCGTCCAGCGCGAGCAGCGGGTTATCCGTCTGGGGCGGTTCTTCCTCAAATACATCAAGGGCCGCGCCGGCGACCGTGCCTTCTTTGATCGCGGAGAGCAGCGCGCGCTCGTCAACCAGACCGCCGCGCGCGCAGTTGATAATGCGCACGCCCGGTTTCATGCGCGCGAACGCAGCAGCGCCGATGATCCCGCGCGTCTCGGAAGTAAGCGGCGTATGAACGGTAAGGAAATCGGCGCGGGCAAAGACTTCTTCGAGCGTGGCCGTTTCAAGTTCCAGGTCGCGCGCCTGTTCCGGCGCGATGAAGGGATCAAAGGCGATGATGTTCATGCCGAAGTTGCGCGCGCGGCTGGCGACGACGCGGCCAATCCTCCCCAAACCGACGATGCCCAGAGTTTTGCCACGCAACTCGACTCCGATAAAGCGTTTGCGCTCCCAGCGCCCGGCCTTCAGACTGGCGTTGGCCTGCGGCACGCGACGGGCCAGCGCGATAAGCATGGCAATGGTATGCTCGGCAGTGGTGATCGTATTCCCGTCGGGCGCGTTCATCACGACGATGCCGCGCGTGGTCGCCGCCGCGACATCTATATTGTCAACGCCGACGCCCGCGCGGCCCACTGCACGCAAGCGCAGGGCAGAGTCCATCAACTCTGCCGTCACCTTCGTTTCGCTTCGCACCACGAGCCCTTCGCAATCACGCACGGCCTCGCGCAACTCATCAATAGAGAGCCCTGTTCTCTTCTCCACCGCAAAGCCCGCTGCACGCAACGGCTCAAGCCCGCTCTCGCTCACATCATCGGCAACAAATATTTTTATCATAATAGTGTAAGAGTAATCAGTTTTTAGTTTTCAGTTTTCAGCCGAAGACAAACCGCTTTTACTGAAAACTGAAAACCAAAAACTGAAAACTGATCGCTTTAGATAGTATCAATCCGAAGCGTGAAGCGTCGAGTCTGCATCGTGGGTATCTGGCGCGATACGTAGGCATAATGATAAACTCTCGCGCCGCACGTGACGGCGGCAGCCCCCGACGCGGGCGCTAATTTTCCTTTTGAGAGGACAGGAGAAGCGACGTGGAAATTTTCGTTTATCGCCCCGGAGCAGTGAAGGTCGAAGAGGGATTTACGGTCGAGCAGTTGCCCGAGCTGCTTGCGGATCAAAGTCTAACCATCTGGGTGGACATGGAGAAGCCGACAGAGGCGGACGACCAAACCCTGCTGGATGTGTTCCGCTTTCATCCGCTCTCCGTCGAAGATTGTCGCGCGGATCGTCATCATCCGAAGGTCGAAGAATTTCCGGACTATCTTTACTTTATTCTTCACGGCGTGACGGCAAACACGGACTCTGTGCATTTCAATACTATCGAATTGGACGGATTTTTAGGCAGCAACTTCGTCGTCACGTATCACCATGATATGTTCCGCAGCATCAACAACGTCAAGCAGCTTGTGCGCTCAAGCCCTATCAGTTGCCAGCGCGGCCCTGCCTACCTGCTCTACCAGATTCTGGATCAGCTAGTGGACTTCTACATGCCCGTCCTGGACGATTTCGATGAGCGCCTTGTGCAGATAGAGGAAGAGATTTTTAATATCACCAACCCGGACAAAACGATTCTCGAAAGAATCCAACACATGAAGCGCAGCATCCTGCGCCTTCGCCGCAACTCAGGCAAGCAACTGAATATTCTGTACCGCATCAGTCACGGCGAATTCAAGTTGATCGATCAGGAGATGCTGCCCTTCTTCCGCGATATACACGATCACCTGACACGCATCACAGACCTAGCGGAAAATTATCGCGATCTGATCGGCGGCGCGCTGGATTCGTACCTGTCGGTCGTCTCCAACCGGACGAACGATATTATGAAGGTGCTGACGATCTTTTCCGCGATCATGCTGCCGCTCACCTTTATCGCCGGTCTCTACGGGATGAACTTCGACAACCTGCCGGAGCTACACTATGAATACAGCTACTTCATTGTGCTCGCGATCATGGTCGTGGTCGCCGTCGGGATGCTGATATTTTTCTGGCGTAGAGGCTGGATCGGCAGCGGGCCAAGAAGGGATGAGGGCGGAGGGATGAGTGCTGAAAAGGGGTTGAATGACTGATTCACTTAAAGGGTGATTCAATCATTCATCCCTCCGCCCTCATCCTTCATCCCTACATTGGGCCTGGGTCTTCGCGTGGGCCGCGGCCTCCGCCCTCATCGAACGCGCCGTCCGGCGAGGGCGCAGTTCCTCTTCCACTGCTTCCCTCTCCCTGGCTCTTCGTGCCGGAGACTTTTCCCTTCTCCTCCAGATCGCTCAGAGTCTCATCGCTCGTCGCGTCCGACTTGGGGTCTGTGCTCTTCGTACCTTGATCGCTTCCGGCGGTGGCCGTTGATTTAGGGTCTTTCGCTTCCTGCACTGAAGTTTCTCCTTTTATAGCCAGAGTTGAAGTGTAATAAATAAAGAGACTATCACGCACGCGTAAGCGCCCGCCAGCAGATCATCGCCCATAATACCCAATCCTGATTCGAGCGCTTCCAGGCGGCGAATTGGGTATGGCTTCCAAATATCGAACGCGCGGAATGCCAGAAATCCCACCACGATGGCCCACTTCCCCGTGCCCGTGGGAGCGAATAGAAACGTCATCAACTGCCCTGCGACCTCGTCTATGACGACCACGCCGGGGTCTTTGCGTCCGAGCAAGCGCTCTGTGCGTGTCGCGGCCCAGACGCCCGCGAGCGAGAGCGCAAGTATGAGCACTAGCAGGCCGGAGAGACGCAGTGAACTGATCGCCACAGTATTCCACCCGAGCGGCGCTCCGTAATCCATAAGCCGTAGGCTCGCGGCATCAAAGAGCAAGTATAGACCGACGCCGACCGCAGAACCCCATGTGCCCGGAGCGAGCGGCAAGTAACCGACCCCGCACGTTGCAACGCTCAGCGCCACCCAATCACCAGGGGTTCGCTTCCCCGCCGCGCGAGCCAGCCCCACGCCAGTCGTCAGGATAGGCGGATTAAGCTCGTCGCTAGATTCTTTGATTCGCAAAGTAGTAATCAGTTTTTAGTTTTCAGTTTTTAGTTTTCAGCAAAGACGAGTTGCTCTTTCTGAAAACTGAAAACTAAAAACTGAAAACTCTTAAACTATTCTCCCGACCAGATCGTAGTCGTGCGCTTCCGTGATGAGCACATTGACGAACTGTCCCGGCACTGGATTGAAATCCTCCGGCGCGTCGTTGATGAGCACGCAGCCGTCTATGTCCGCAGCCTGCGTTTCGAGGCGACCCTGCCACAGCAGGTCAGTCTCTTTCGATGCGCCTTCGAAGAGCACACGCGCCGTCTGGCCTATGCGCGCGCGGTTGCGACGAAGAGAGATGCGTTTCTGCTCTCTCATCAAGCGATCACGGCGGCGCTTGGCCGTGCGCGCGTCCACCTTGTCCGGCAGCTCAAAGGCTGGCGTCCCTTCCTCGTCCGAATAAGTGAAGACGCCGACGCGATCAAACTCCATCGCACGGACAAACGCGAGCAGTTCTTCAAAGTCTTCTTCCGATTCTCCGGGAAAGCCCGTGATAAAAGTCGTGCGAATCGCAATCTCAGGCACGCGCGCCCGTATGCGCTCTATTAATCTTTCTAGACTGGCGCGTGTTCCGCCACGCCGCATCAGCTTGAGCACGTTGGCTGAAGCATGCTGTAAGGGCATGTCCAGATACTTGACGGCCTTGGGCTCATTGGCCAGCACATCGAGAAAAGCGTCCGAGATGTGCGTCGGGTAGGTGTACATCACCCTCACCCATTCGACGCCGTTTAGATGTGAAAGCTCGCGCAGCAGGTGGGCCAACGCATCCGGTTGTCCCAAATCTTCACCGTAGCGTGAGGAGTCCTGCGCGACGAGCACCAACTCCTTTACGCCCTCGTCCGCCAGTTGTTGCGCTTCAACGATGATCGAGCCGAAGCGACGGCTGCGAAAATGGCCGCGCATCTGCGGAATAAAACAGAAGGCGCAGGGACGGTCGCATCCTTCCGCAATCTTGATAAAAGCGCTGTGGCCGGGCGTGGCCAGCACGCGCGGGGTGGATTCGTCGTACAGATACGTGGCGCTCTGATTGCCTATGGGCAAGAGGGTGAGCGAGCGCGTGTCCGTGCGCTCGTCACACACGCGCTCGATCTCCATAATCTGGTTCGTGCCGATAAAGGCATCGACCTCCGGCATAGCTTCTCGCAGATCATCGCGATAGCGTTCGACCAGACAACCGGCGACCACCAGGCGCTGTGCTTTCCCTTCGGTCTTCAAACGGGCCGCTTCTAGGATGGCATCGATAGACTCCTGCTTGGCCGATTCGATAAAGCCGCAGGTGTTAACGACCACCGTGTCTGCTTCGCTCGCATCCGTCGTGATCTCGTAACCGGCCAGCTTGAGTTGGCCCATCATCACTTCGCTGTCCACCAGATTCTTCGGGCAGCCCAGACTGACAAATCCTATTTTTTTCATAAAAGTAATTTGATTTTAAATATCAATCACAAACCTGAATATCAATAATCCTCGCCGGAAGGATTAATTCCGTGTCTTATCTCGCATGGAGACAAGAGTTTTCTTATATCCCAATCCATCTCGCCTTCATCCAAATGATGAAAAACCTGATCTTCTTTGATTTGCTTGTATTTCCTGTAGCTTGCGTCTGTACGACCGACGATGAGTCCTCTACTATCCCAGCGTTCGATAATAGGGAAAGCAGGTTTCCTGTAATTTTCGTGCAGGCCGCACATGTGGCATCTACGTTTTTCTATGGAGATTTTTATGGCCCTGCCATCTTCTTTCCTCCATGTGCCCACTTCTTCTAAATAGCCGTCCGGCGTAGAGAAGATGAACTTGTCACCTTCCTTTCTCACCTGATCCGATACTCTTACCCAATCGCCATTCTTGTAAAAGAAAACAACATGAGCATCGTACCAGACGCGATTGATTCGAATTAGAGGATCACTGATATAAATCGAGTTAACTTCCGGGAATGGCTCTTTACAAATATCATCACCTGGATAGTTCTGCGCGCTTTCCCTCTCGATAGGTGCTTGCCTGACGCTTACCGGACTTTGCGTCGCTTCAACCAACCGGCGATGCATGACCCAGTAGGCTGCGGTCATACCCAAAGCGAAGGTTAAAAGGAACACTAAGATATATGAGTCAAGGCGTAACATACGCTCAATTCCTTGCCCATCTTCAGTCTTATTTTTCATTAGTTTCCATTTCCCGCAGCCATTTATCTATCTCTTTGGCCTCATCACTGGAAAGCGGCTGCTCGCCGTAGCGGACGCGGTTGTAGGCGCGTGTGATCTTCATCGCCTCGGTCATTCCGGTCGCGTTGGCAAATTCCAGCGGCGTCTCGTCCACGGCGCGCACTAGCCCACGCTCGGCCAGCACAGAGGTCATGCGCTCGTAGAAGTCTATCACGGAGCGCCCCTCTGCTTCCGAACGCCAGAACCGCAGGCCGTGCCAGAAGCCAAATCTTCTGGCCCTCTTGATGAGCAGATAAAAGAGAGCGAGCGTCCCCAACGAAGAGCTCATCAACAAAGCAATGACCATCGTGCCCAGCCAGGAAGAAGCAGCGCCGGTGCCGCCCGTGAGGCCGCGCCACCACTCCGTCACGGTGGCCGTAAAATTATCTATGCCTTCGCTCAGTGCGCGACGATAATTGTATAGACGATTGCGCAGCGTGGTCGCCAATGATCGCTGCTCCTGCTTGTCGTAGCCAACGACGTATTGAATCCACATCAACTCAAGCGCCTCTGCGTACTTGCTGAGGCTGCCTGCGATTCCCGTGTGCGTGCGCGCGGGTCTTCCGGCGGCGGGCGTCGGATCAAAAGTCACCCATGAATCCGTCTCAGGGAAATAGACCTCAACCCAGGAGTGCGCGTCGCGCTGCGTGACAGTATAGGCATCCGCCGCATCGTTGTATTCGCCCATCTGAAAACCGTTGACCACGCGCGCGGCCACCCCCTGAGTGCGCAGCATCACGGCCATCGCCGTCGAGAAGTACTCGCAATGCCCCTCGCGCACGCGGAAAAGAAAATCCGCGAGGGGGTCTGCGCCGCCGGCTTTGAGGTCGAGCGTGTAACCGAAGTCGCTTTGCAGGTGCTGCTCTATGATGCGCGCCGCAGTGTAGCGATCACGCGCCCCGGCGCGCACGATCCACTCTCTGGCCAGCCCGGCGATGCGCGGGTCTAGATCAGCGGGCAGTTGCAGGTATCTACTGAAAGAGAGGCGCGAGCCCCTTGGATATTCCTGCGGATACGGTTCAAGGTCTGAGCGCAGCGCATCCTGATCTGGCTCAGTCGTGTCCGAGTAAGCCTTGTAGGTGATGCGCTCCAGATCATGCTGACGGGTGGAGAGCGAGCCTTCCGTGTCACGCCGAACATAGGGAAACGTCCCCTGCACGGCGACGGCGCGCGGCGCTGCAAAGAGTACGGGCGTATCAATCGGCTCGACGAAAAACGTCTGCGTCGTGATGCGATGAAGGCTGTCTATGGTTCCGAACTGGAAAAAATTTCGCTCGCTGTTGGTCTGCTCGTAAGAGCTTCTGCCGCGCGAGCGTCGCCAACTGCGCCCGTTAAAATCGTCCAGAGCAACGCCGCGCCAGCGCAGACTTCGATTACGCTCAGCCTGCGGCTCGTCAATGCGCACACGCATGACGACGCGCTCGCTCTGTTGCAGCCGTCCGATGTCGCCTAAGTTGACGGTATCGGAAAAGC
>Ga0190273_10000305_pt1 | contig 20528 bp, 20 predicted proteins | sample Popmic504IS_FD_134513 | JGI IMG/M metagenome (GOLD analysis project Ga0190273, IMG submission 134513) | Populus adjacent soil microbial communities from riparian zone of Shoshone River, Wyoming, USA - 504 IS | ecosystem: Environmental > Terrestrial > Soil > Riparian zone > Trees stand | place... | reverse complement strand
GACGGGTCGATCGTCACGCTGAACACCGACACGGTTGTGCGCACGCGGGCCGATGGCGAGCGCCGGCTGGTCTATCTCGACAAAGGCCAGGCCTACTTCCGCGTCGCCAAGGATCGCCGTCATCCCTTCGTGGTGAGCGCCGCCGGGCGCACGGTGACGGCCCTCGGCACGGCCTTCGACGTCCGCGTCGACGGACGGGGGCTCAAGGTCGTTCTTGTCGAGGGCAAGGTGCGGGTCGAGGGGCCGCCCCCGGCGGCCGGACCCGCCGCGGTCTCCAAGGGCAATGAGGTGCAGGCGGCCGAGATGCTGGCGGGGTCGCAGCTGGTTGCGCCCGACAGTTCTCAATGGCGCCTGACCAGCGCCAACACCGCTCGCGAAACGAGCTGGGTCCGCGGCCAGATCATCTTCGACGACGAACCTCTTGGCACCGTCATCGCCGAGCTGAATCGCTATTCCGACCAGAAGATGGTCATCGACGATCCTGCCCTGAAAGCGAGACCCATCAGCGGCGCCTTCAAGCCGGGTGATGTGCGCGGTTTTGCCCGTTCTCTGGAGGCATATCGCTATGCCTATGTGGCCTCTGAAAACGCGAGTGCCGTGCACTTCAAGTCCAAGGATGGTCCCGCGCAAAAATAATTCTAGGGGACCTCGTGAAAAGTGACTCCTTGTTTATGCGGGCAAAGCTGCCTGGAAATAAAAGGGGGGATGATATGGCTCGGGGAAGCAATACCGCGCGTGCGCGCCTGCTATGCGGCAGCGCCTTGGCGTCATTATCGTTGTGGGCCAGCGCCGCATCGGCGCAGGATGCCGAGATCAACATCCCCGCGCAGTCGCTGGCGACCGCGCTCTACACTTTCGCGGGGCAGTCGGGCCATCAGGTGATGTTCTCGCCGGACCTGACCGGCGCCAAGACCACGGCCGGGGTGACTGGCGTCGCTGACCGCGAACTGGCTCTGCGCCAGCTTCTGGCCGGGAGTGGTCTAAGCTACCAGCGCGAGGACGACACCTTCTTGATCGTGAGGGCCGACGGCCCCCAGTCCGGAAGCGCCGCGGGGGGCGGCGCTGAGGTCGAGGCGCTGATCGTTACGGCGCAGAAGCGGGAAGAAGATATCCAGGACGTGCCGATCGCGATGTCGGCGTTTTCGCAGGAAGACCTGACGAAGTCACAGATCGCCACTGGGGCGGACCTGATGACCCAGGTCCCGAACATGACGTTCACGAAGACGAACTTCACATCTTACTCGATCCAGCTGCGCGGCATCGGCACGCAAGCGATCTCGGCCACCGTCGACCCAGCTGTGGCGGTTGCCTTCAACAGCACGCCGTTCCTCCGCGTCCACTTCTTCGAGCAGGAGTTCTACGACCTGCAGCGGGTGGAAGTGCTGCGTGGGCCGCAGGGCACTCTGTACGGCCGCAATGCGACCGCCGGCGTCGTCAACCTGCTCAGCGCCAAGCCGAAGTTCAACTTCGAGGCCCGAGCTTCGGGCGACATCAGCAACTATAGCTCCTCGCGGATCGAGGGAATGCTCAACCTGCCGCTGGTCGAGGACAAGGTCGCGTTGCGCCTCGCCGGCGCCTGGACCAAGCGCGACGGCTTCGTCACCAACAGCAACACCGGCGCCCCCATTGACGGGCGAGACTTGTGGTCGACGCGCGTCAGCCTGCGGGTGACCCCGAACGACCAGCTCGACGCAAACTTCGTCTGGGAGCACTTCGAGGAAGATGACGACCGCTTGCGCTCCGGCAAACAGACCTGCAAGCGGGCGACGACCCCGGCCACGATCGGCGGCGTCCCAACCGATGCCGTCAGCAACGGAGTGCTGGACGACCGTCGCTACCTGAACCAGGGGTGCGTCGCGGCATCGGTTTATTCGCCGGATGCGTTCGAGACGCCGGACGGACGGACGTTGCCCTATTACCTGCCCTTCGGCGAACTGGGCGCGCCCATAGTGGGCAACAGCACATTCGATATCTATTCCAACGACCGGCAAGCCACCGACCTCAGGATCATTGAGTCAGGCACTGAGCCTTCCTATCGCGCGAACAGCGACACGGTCGAACTCAACGTCGACCTTGATCTGACCGACGGCCTCACCTTGACCTCGCAGACCGGTTATCAACGCGACTTTATTTTTTCGACGCAGGACTACAACCGCTTTAACACGAGACCCGGCGTATTCTTTTACTGCCGGCCAGACGAGGAATGTTCTACGCAAGGGGGAAATTTTAATAATGTTGTTGCGCCTCGACCCGGGGGTTTGGTCTATAGCCCGGTGGCTGGGCCCGAGCTGTTCGGGCAACCGTGTGACGATCCATCTAGGGGTTCCTGCTATCAACCGGCTATTTTCTGCGACCCGCAGATCGGGTGCAGCGACAAGCTGGTGCTGATGGACCTCGCGACCGGCCGCTCGCGCCAGTTCAGCCAGGAGTTCCGCGTCGCTTCCGATTTCGATGGCCGATTTAACTTCAGTCTCGGCGCTAATTATATGCGCTATAAGACGCTGGAGGATTATTACGTCTTTATCAACAGCGTCAGTCTTGTGTTTGCGCTTCCGCGCGGGAGTTCAGACGCCACATTCATCCAGTGGGGGCCAGGCTACGATAATACGTACTGTCTAAAGCGAGGGTTCGACTATCGTGCCTCGGATTTCCCCAGTAATCCGCAGCTGGATAGGTGTGGATACATCGACCCCAACCCGGTCACCGACCTGAATGGCCAAGGGCACAACTACTTCCGTAGCCAGAACCCATACAAGCTGCAGTCCTACGCCGTGTTCGGTGAGGCGTATTATGATCTGGCGGAAAACCTGAAGCTGACCGCGGGCCTGCGCTGGACAGTCGACAAGAAAGAGTTTCAGTCGATCCCGAGCCAGATCCTCGTGCCGGCCTACGGCTACCCAACCTTGGCCGTCATCGAGCAGGAGTGGCGGGAGCCCACCGGTCGCCTGGTCCTCGACTGGAAGCCGAAGCTCGCCTTCACAGACGAGACGATGATCTACGCCTCGTTCAGCCACGGCTACAAGGCCGGCGGCGCGAATCCTCCCGGGGCCGTGTTGCTGGTCAACCGCGGCGGGGACATTCCCTTCCCGACGCATCCCGCGACGTTCGACCCCGAATTCATCGACGCCTACGAGCTTGGCACGAAGAACACCCTGCTGGACGGCAAGCTCACCTTCAACCTGACCGGCTTCTACTACGACTACACCGACTACCAGATTTCCGAGATCGTGGACCGCTCGGCTATCAACCTCAACTTCGACGCCACGGTCTGGGGCGTTGAGCTGGAGACCGACTGGCGGCCGCTGGAGAACCTGCGCTTCGGGCTGAAGGTCGGCTACGAAGACACCCGCGTCGCCGATGGGGAGAAGGCTGTCGACCTGATGGACCGGGCCAACGGCGGAAGGCCTGACGAGAATGGGATCACCTGGCGGGTGATCAAGCCGTTCCCGACGCAAGCGTCCAACTGCATCATGCCCGACTACGTTGTGGCCGCGTTGCTGCAACAGGGGGATGACCCTAACCTCTCGGTCGAGAACGCCTGCACCTTCGCCTACCTCGGCGTTGGTGGCGAGCTTGTCGATCCGGTGACGGGACGGCCGTATATCGCCGACCCGACCGTGACCAATGGCGAGGTAGCTATTCCTGAGGGCTACATCGGCTTCAATCCGTATACCGCTCCCAACCGCGGCGCCGGCATCAACCAGGACCTCTCCGGCAACATGCTGCCCAATGCTCCGCATTGGACCGGCACGCTCACGGCCGATTACACCGTCCCGCTGCCCGCCGAATGGCTGATGACGCTCCACACCGACCTCTACTACCAGTCAGAAGCGTGGACGCGCATCTTCAACATGGAAGGCTTCGACAAGCTCAAGGCCTATACCAACGTCAACGTCGCGGCGATCTTCAGCAACGAGGACGCCGGCTGGACGGTGATGGCCTACGTCAAGAACATCTTCGACAAGGACAACATCACCGGAGCCTTTCTCAATTCCGACGACACCGGGCTGACCAACAACGTCTTCCTCAACGAGCCGCGTCTATACGGCCTGCGCGTCACCAAGAACTGGAGCGGTTCGCCCTGGTGGGGCGCGCCGGCGACGAAGGACGGCCCGCTCCGCATTGAGCTCGAGGGCTACCATGGCGAAGCCGGCAACGATCAGGTAGTGCTCGTCCCGTCACTGGCGAGCCTGTTCTCCGACACCCTGCGCTTTCCCGCGGATGCTCAGAAGGATCTGGCGGCCGCCAACGGCGGCGGCGTGAGGGTCACCTGGCAGCCTCAAGGCGCTCCCTGGAGTTTGAGCGGCGGCATCCGTTATGGCCGCGCGGGTGGCGGCACCCGCCTGGAGGCACACGAAGACCCTGGGGAGTTCTGCCTCGCATACGGCACCAAATATTGCCGCAACCCCGGCGCCATCCCCAACGGTAGCTTTTTGGGTGAGGCGAAGTACGGCTGGCACAACTACTTCAATGTCTCTTCGCACGCGGAAGAAAGCCATACCTTCGCCGACTTCGTGGTCGGCCAGGATGTGGGGCTGGGCGAGGCGCTCGGCGAGCGGGTAAAGTCGACCATCAGCGCCGGCCTCGGCTATGGCCGCCTCCGCTCCAGCACCACAAGCGAATTGCACGGCCGGCCTGATCTCTACTTCCCCGACAACTGGATCACGGTCGAGAATGGCGTACCCACCTTCCATGCGTCCCACTTCCACAGCTTCGACGACCGGCTGAAGACCGGCCGTGAGTTCGAAGGCTGGGGACCGCAGATCGGCGTGGACGTCGAACTGCCGCTGATGGGCGCGGCAGACCAATCCGGTCAACTGGCGCTGGACGTCGGCCTGGAGGGCGTGGTGCTGTTCGGCAAGCAAACCGCCACCGTGGAAGGTCAGATCACGGAGAATTACGCCAGTGGTAACTTCCAGGGGCCGAGCAGCTACGGCACCACGACTACGACCACGCCGCTCGACATCGCGCCGCGTGAGAAGGACGTCACCGTCCCCGGCATCCGCGCCAACCTCGGCCTCGCCTACAGCCTGGGCGGCGTGAAGCTCTCCGGCGGCTATCGCATCGAGCGCTACTACGACGCCATCGACGGCGGCTGGGGGGAGCGGCAGGAATACGACCGCACCTTCGAAGGGCCTTACTTCAAGGTCTCCGTCGGCTTCGGCGGCTAACTCCTCCGGCTTCGGTCCCCTCTGAACCGGATCAACTGAGGCGGCGGTTCACCCCGCCGCCTCTTCTTTCGCGTCCTTACGCATAATTTGGCCGCCAGCAGGATCCATGCTGACCGAGAGACAACGCGAGTGCCTGCTTTGGGTGAGAGAAGGCAAGAGTTCGACGGACATAGCGGTCATCCTTGGGCTGTCACCGCGAACGGTGGATGAGCACATCGCCGCTGCCTGCGAACGCCTCAACGTTCGAACGCGGGCCCAGGCCGTAGTCGAGGCCGCCGCCCAGGGCCTCCTTCCGGCGTCAACCCCGTAAACTTGCGGGTAGCCACACACGCTGGCTTGCGGCGAGTCTATCTGCACGGGAGCTGGAGGCGAGTTCGACCTAAGCGGAAGAGCTGGCGATGCGCGGGGCAAGAGTAGTGAGAGTGACCCCATGCGTGTTGATTCAGGTACTTCGCAGCGGACTTCTGATCTTTGGGACAATAGCGACCGCCCGGACGCCGATCTTCCAATCACCAAGCGCCAGCTCCAGTGCCTTGCCTGGACACGCGAAGGCAAGAGCGCAGGCGATATCGGCCAAATACTCGGTATTTCCGCTCGAACAGTCGAGGGTCACCTCGCGAAGGTCTGTGGCCATCTTGGTGTCCGGACCCGCATCCAGGCTGTCATTAAGGCCAAGGATCTCGGATTGCTCTGAACACCCAAGGCGTAAGCCTACGCGGCGGTTCAAGTAGACTTACGCGTCGCTTGAGCCCGCTCTACGGCGCCAGTCTTCCCGTCACGGGACACAGAGTTCCGGCGAGCGAGAAGCGTAATGATCCTCTCGATACCAGACATGCATGAACTGGCGGCGCGTTGCGCCCCGTCGGTGGCCGCCGAGACCCTTCTGGCAGTAGCCAAGGTAGAGAGCGGATTCAATCCGCTGGCGATCGGCGTCAATGGCCGGCCAGCTGTACAGGTGCGCGCCAGCGATAAGGCGGACGCGGTGGCTAAGGCGGCGACCCTGATCGCGCAGGGCCGCAACGTCGATCTTGGCCTCGCGCAGATCAACAGCCGCAATCTCGCCTGGCTTGGCCTGACAGTCGAGGCGGCGTTCGACCCCTGCCGCAACCTCGCAGCGTCCGCGCGGGTCCTTCAGGACGGCTATGGCCGTGGCGCGTCCAAAGGCGCCGGCGAGCAGCCCGCGCTCCTGGCGGCGCTCTCCTACTACAACACCGGTCACCCGGAGCGCGGCATTCGCAACGGCTACGTCGCCAAGGTCACCAAGGCGGCAGCCACCATCGTGCCGGCCCTTCGCCCCGCTCAGCTTGCCAACCTGGCGGAAGCGCCGGCCGCCGAGGCCGAGGTTGAGCACCCCGCATGGGACGTCTTCGGCCGAGCCAGGCCGCCGGCAACCTTCGTCATCCAGATTTCATCAGCCCAGTCCGCCGGAGGCCAAGAGTGATCATCCGCAATCCAAAGAGTCTTGTCGGGAGCCTTGCCGTCGGCGGTCTCTTGGCCCTGGCCGCTTTTGAACCTGCGTTCGCGCAAAGCAGCGGCGTCGGCGGCAATGTCGGCAGCTTCATCCAGAACATCATTGATCTGCTGAACAGCAACGTGATCCGTGGCCTGGCCGTGATTGCGGTGATCATTACCGGCATCGCCTGGATGTTTGGTCACCTCGATATGAGGCGGGCCGGGACGGTCGTCGTCGGCATCATCGTCATCTTCAGCGCGGCGGCCATTGTCGACATGATCGTCGGCGGCGGCGGGAGCGTTTGAGCCATGCCCGCCGAGCCAGAAGAGCGGCTGGCCGAGGACACGCTGTTCCTGGCCTGCACCCGACCGGCGATGGTGGCCGGAGCGCCCATGGAGGCGGTCGGGCTGAACCTCATCGTCTCGGCGACCGTGTTCCTGGCGGCCCACTCACCCTTCTACCTGCTCATCGCGCCGGTCCTGCACTTGGTCTTTAGAGCCGTGTGCAAGCACGACCACAACGCCTTTCGCGTGCTCTGGCAGTACGTCGAGACCAAGGGCCGCTCGCGGAATGCCGCGACCTGGGGCGGCAGCTCGGCGACCCCGCTGCCGCTGCGCCGCCGATACAACGCCCAAGAGGTGATCCGTGGCTAGGGTTGCTTTACAGGCGCGGGCGGCCGGCGCCTTGGCGCGGGAAGCCGACCCCCGGCCATCGCTGCCATACGAGCGTCACGTGACTGACCAAATCGTCGGCCTCGACACGCAAGCAATGATGCTCTGTTTCCAGCTGGACGGCGCGAGCTTCGAGACCGCCGATGTGCGCGACCTCAATGACTGGCACGCCAAACTCAATGGCGCCTGGCGCAACCTCGCCGATGACCAGCTTGCCGTCTGGCACCACCTCGTCCGGCGTGAGCACCACGGCTATCCGGACGGCGAGTTTCGGTCGGGCTTTGCAGCCGACCTGGACGACCGCTATCGCCAGCGGCTCGGGGCCGGGCGGATGTTCGTCAACGAACTCTACGTCACGCTGGTCCTCCACCCTGGCCGCGAGATGGCCGAGCGGGCGAGCGCCTGGGTATCTCGCCGGGGAAAGACGGAAGCGCCCGCGCCTGAGGAAGCCGCCATCAAGCGTCTCGAAGACGCCGGCCGCGACCTTGCCCAGTATCTCGCGCGCTATGGCGTCCGCACCCTCGGTCTCTACGAGCACGGCGGCAGCTGGTTCTCGGAGCCAATGGAGCTGTTGCGATTGGTGCTGAGCGGCCGGCCCGAGCGCGTACCGCTGGTCCGGGGGCATCTCGGCTCGGCCATCTACACCGACCGGCTGATCTTCGGCCGCGAGGCGCTGGAGATCCGCGGCCCGGTGGACGCCCGTTACGCTGGCATCTTCGGCGTCAAGGAATATCCCGCGGTGACGCGTCCTGGGCTCTGGAATGCCCTGCTTTCAGCGCGCTTTCCCTTCGTTGCCAGCCAGTCCTTCAGCTTCCTTTCGAAGGCCGCGGCGCGCGCGGTCATGGAGCGCAAGCAAAACCAGATGCTGTCGGCGCGAGACCGTGCGGCCTCGCAGATCGCCGGCCTCGCCGATGCGCTCGACGACCTGATGTCCAACCGCTTCGCTATGGGCGACCACCAGGCTTCGGTGATGGTCTATGGCGACAATCCTCGTGACCTCGCCGACAATCTCTCCAAAGCGCGCGCGATGCTGGCCGACTCGGGGCTCGTCGTCGCCCGCGAGGACCTGGCGCTGGAAGCGGCCTTCTGGGCTCAGTTCCCAGGCAACTTCGCGCGGCGGGTTCGGCCTGCAGCGATCACCTCTCGCAATTTCGCTGCCCTGGCGCCATTCCACACCCATCCGGCGGGCAGGGCGCGCGGCAACCACTGGGGCGATGCGGTCGCGCTGCTGCGAACCTCCGCCGGCTCACCCTTTCACTTCAATTTCCATGTCCAGGACCTCGGCCACACCTTCATTTGTGGACCCTCCGGCTCAGGCAAGACCGTCGTCCAGAACTTCATGCTTGCCCAACTGGAGCGGCTCGGGCCGCAGATGGTGTTCATCGACAAGGACCGAGGCGCCGAGATCTTCGTGCGCGCCTGCGGCGGAACCTACTTGACGCTTCGCAACGGTGAGTCGACCGGCTTTGCGCCGCTCAAGGCGCTGGAGTTTACGCCGGCCAACCTGGCGTTCCTCGGCTCGCTGGTCCGCCAGCTGGTTGGCGCAGGGATCCATCCGCTGTCGGTTCAGGAGGAGCGCACTATCGACGACGCGTTGGCCTCGCTTGCGCCGCTGCCGGCGGCGCAGCGCTCGTTTCTGGCGCTACGGGCGCTTCTGGGTCAGCGGGACGGCGGCGGTATCGGCGCCCGGCTTGAGAAGTGGTGCCGCGGCGGCGCGCTTGGGTGGGCGCTCGACAATGACGCCGACGCCGTCGGGCTAGAGCCCCGCTTCCTCGGCTTCGACATGACCCGCGTGCTGGACAATGCCGAGGTCCGCACCCCGCTGATGATGTACCTCTTCCACCGCCTGACGGCCCTGGTGGACGGTCGACGCCTGGTCATCGACATCGACGAGTTCTGGAAGGCCCTGGGCGACGAAGCTTTCCGCGGCCTCGCCCAGGACGGTCTGAAGACCTACCGCAAGCAGAACGCCTTCATGGTGTTCGGCACCCAGTCGCCGGCCGACGTGCTGCGATCACCAATCGCGCACACGATCCTCGAACAGTGCGCCACCAAAATTTTCTTGCCCAACGCTCACGCCGCCGAGCGCGACTACGTTGAGGGGTTCGGCCTGACCAGGCGCGAGTTCGCCTTGGTGCGAGAAGCGCTCGCCCCGGAATCCCGCCAATTCCTGATCAAGCAGGGCCTGGACTCCGTTGTCGCCGAGCTGCGGCTCGACGGGTTGGATGATGACCTCGCCGTCCTCTCGGGGCGAACCGAGACGGTTGACCTGCTCGACCGCGTTCGCGCGCGGCACGGAGACGTTCCGGCCAAATGGCTCGAACCCTTTCACCAGGAGCGGAGGCTCACCCAATGAAGCGGCATCTACTCGCGGCGGCGGCCGCGCTTACCCTGGGCATGGTGGGTTCATCCGCTCATGCGGCGATGCTCGTCTATGACCCGACCAGCTACGCCAAGCTCATTGAACAGGCCAAGACGGCGCTTGGGCAGCTGGAGCAGTTGAAGGCCCAGGTGCAGCAGGGTCAGGCGCTGTTCGACAGCCTCAACGAGGCGTCCAACGTCGGGGACATCGCCCGCATCCTTTCGAACCCGGCCGTCCGCGAAGTGCTGCCCGAAGCCGGGGCGTTCGCTGCGGCCGCCGAAGGGGAGCTCGGCACGCTAGGGGAGCTAGGCCGCCGGGCGGAAGCGATCCGCAGCGCTAACCGGCTCTACACCTCCACGAGCAGCGATACGTTGGGCGGAGAGCTGGAGGCTGCGGGCGACCGCGCGGCCCGAGACCTTGCGCTTGGAGAGGCGGTGGTCAATGCCGGCGCTCAGCGCCTTGCGGGCCTGCAAACCTTGCAGGCCGCCATCGATTCCGCGCCCAACGCACGCGCCGTGCTCGACCTTCAGGCTCGCGCAGCCACCGAGCAGGCGATGATCGCCAACGATCAGATGCGCCTGCAGGGCCTGGCGATGACTCAGGCCGCGGAGGACCGGCTGCAAGCCCAGCGCGAGCGCGAGCGCATGGCGGCAGCTCGGCAAGCGCGCATGGATATGTACCGGCAGGGGTTCCAATGAGACTGGTGCTGGCCGTTGCGTTGGGCGCGGCGGCGCTGGCGGGCTGCTCCCGCGAGCCCCGCAGCGTGGCCTACTTCGAGGCGCATCCCGAAGAAGCTGTCCGCGTCGCTGCCGGCTGTGTCGACGGAGCTCATCGCGGGTCCGAGTGCGACCAAGCCCAGGCTGCCGCGGCCGACACCGCGCGCAAGGCTCGCATGAGCCGCTACCAGCAAAACTTCTGAGGCGCGCCGTGGCCGAGCCATTCCAGATATTTCAGCCCGCCTACGTCTTCGTTGACGACAAGCTCAACGTCTTCCTCGGTGAGCGGGCAAACTCGGTCATCGCCGAAGTGTCCGGTCCGCTGCGATTGGCGCTGGTGCTCTATGTGCTGCTGTATGGCTTTGCGATCTTGCGGGGGTCGATCGCTGAGCCGGTCATGGACTTCGCGGTCCGCAGTCTGAAGCTGGCGTTCGTCTACATGCTGGCGACGACGGCGGCCTACTCCACCTTCGTCACCGACCCGCTGTTCCACGTCCTTCCCGACACACTCACGCGCGCCATCAGCGGCTCCGGCGTGCCGGACGTTGGGGCAGCGTTCGACCAGTTCTTCTCTCGCGCAGGCTACCTGTCTGAAAAGATCGCCGGTGAGGCCAGCCCGATTGATTTTGGACCTTGGATCCTGGCGGCTCTGGTCTACCTGGTCGGCGCTTTGTCCGCGGCCTTAGGCTTTGGCGTGGTCATGATCGCCAAGGTGGCGCTCGCACTGCTCGTGGCGCTAGGCCCGATCTTCATCGCCTGCGCGCTCTTTGACGCAAGCCGCCGCTTCTTCTTTGGCTGGCTGTCGCAGGCGGTGAACTACCTCGTTCTCTTTGCCCTCATCATCACCGTCTTCCAGCTCATCCTGTCGCTGGTTAGCCAGCAGTGGGGTCAGATCGACGGCCAGGACCCGATGGCCGGGGGCCTGCTGTTCATCGCCCTTTGCCTGCTGGGCGCAATCTTCTTCCTGCAAACGCCTGCGATTGCAGCAGGGATCGCGGGCGGCGCCAGCGCGGGCCTGGCCGACTTCGCCAACGCCGCTTCGCTCAGCGGCGTGCCGAGACCCGGCGCACCTCAGGGCCCGCAGGAGGCCGGGCGCAGTGCGCCCAAGGGCGGCGGCAGCATTCGTCCTGTGGGAGGCCATGCCTGATGCGACGCCCAACTCTCTTCCTGTGCCTGGTCCTTGCCCTCGGCGGCTGTTCGATCCTCAACAAGGACGATCCGCCCGTCTGTAACGGCAAGCACCGCCGCCCGGCGAACGCCCACGGCTCAGTGCTTAACGGTCCGCCGCCTGCGCCCAGCTCCGCGGCGCCCAAGCTCTCTTCGGCCTCTGCCTTTTTTGCGAGCTGCGCATGACGACCGCCCCTGATCTCCGCGTCTATTTCGACGAGGCCAAAAGCTGGAACGCCGACCGGGTGCGCAGCGCTGAACGGTCGCGAACGCTCGCCTGGACCGCCGCGGCGGGAGCCAGTCTTGTCGCCATTGCGGCCGTAGGGGCTGTGGCCGCTCTGACGCCGCTGAAAACGGTCGAGCCTTACGTCGTACGGGTCGACCGCTCGACCGGCGCCGTCGATGTCGTCTCCGCCCTGAAGACGAGCTCGCCAGTCAGCTACGAGGAAGCGGTCACCAAGCACTTCCTGGCGCAATATGTGCGGGCCCGCGAAGGCTGGCTCGCGCCTGCCGCTGAGGCGAACTTCCGGCAGGTGTCGATCATGTCGACGCCGGCCGAGCAGCAGCGCTGGTCCGACGCCTTTCGTCCTGCCAACCCGCAGAGCCCCCAGGTGCTCTACGGTACCGCTGGAGAGGCGTTGGTCTCGATCCGGGCTATCAGCTTTGTCAGCGATGGCGTCGCCAACGTCCGCTTCCATCGCACGGTGCGAGTAGGCCAGACCGCCGACGAGAGCGACTGGATCGCGACGGTCGCCTTTACCTACACCAAGGCGCCCATGGGCGAGGCGGATCGACTACGCAATCCGCTCGGCTTCCAGGTGGTGAGCTACCGCTCCGACCCCGAGGTGGTGCGATGAGGTCCGCCGCAACAGCGCTCGCGGCGCTAGTTCTTTTGTCTGCGCCGGTCGCCCACGCACTGGATGCGCCCAAGGCCGGACCGTCCGACCCCCGGATCAAGGTCATCGACTATGATCCTTGGGCGGTCGTGAAGGTGACGGGCGTGTTTCGGACCGCCACCCAGATCGTAATGGGCGAGGACGAGACCATCCTTCATGTCGCGGTCGGCGACACGAGCGGGTGGGACGTGGTGGCCGAGAAGAACATCCTGTTCGTAAAGCCGAAGGCCGCACACGGGCCGACAAACCTTATCGTGACGACCAGCCTACCGGCCGGAACGCGCAACTACACGTTTGAGCTCTCCACCCGCGGCGGATCCTCGTCCCGCGAGACCAAGGACACCGTCTTCGTCCTGCGTTTCCGCTATCCAGGCGATGACAAGGCGAGGGCGGCCACTACGGCCTCTGCCCTGACTGCCGCTTTGGAACGCCGCCTCGTCGAATTGAAGCTGGATCGGGCGGTCGTCGCCGGGCGTCGCAACCTCGCCTACGCCGTCCAGGGCGCGAGCGACCTTCAGCCATCGGAAGTGTCGGACAACGGCCGCTTCACGCTGCTGCGGTTCCCGGCCAATCAGCCGCTGCCGGCGCTCTACCAGGTGGAGACCGACGGGACTGAAAGCCTCGTCCCGTTCGACGTCCGCGGCGAGTTCGTCGTCATCCACGACGTCGTGCCTCAACTGCGACTGCGCCGAGGCCGCGACGTGCTCTGCATCTACAACGAAGCCTACGACGCCTACGGCCGCAACCCTGCCACTGGAACAGCGGCCGAGGACGTCGAGCGCACCGACAAGCAGGGAGACCGGCCATGACCGATGCCATGGACGAAGACGGTACGGTGCAGCCGAAGCTCGCCGAGCCCAGACATGGCAGCGTCGTCGAGCGCTCGATCTCGCCAATCTCGGGCCGCTTCGGATCTGTGAAGGGCGGCAAGGCCATCGTGTTCGCCGGGCTGGTTGCCGGCTGCGGCGTCTTCGTCGCCGCCAGCTGGGGACACGAGACGCCGACATCCCCTGCGCGCCGGCAGGAGCCCGCCCGCCAGATCGTGCCATTCGAGCCACTTCATTCCGCGAACGCGCCAACGCTTGCCGCGCCCGGAACAGATGCGCCCAGCCTCGTGGCCGCCGATCCCGCGACAAAGGTGCCTGCCATTCAGCAGGCCAGCTACACGCAGGCGCCGCCGCCTGCGGATCGGCGCCGTACCGAAGCAGCCGCGATACGCGGCGCCCCCTTGCTCGCCTTCAGCCGCGGTGAGGGTCAACGCTCTGCGTTCGCGTCATCAGCGCCTGAAACGCGGGCCGTCTCAGCGTCTCTTCCCGCCACGGAACTGGACGAGCTGCGGCGCGGATCGGCTATTGGCCGCGCGCAGGCCTCGCGCCTGCCGGACCGCAACTTCCTGATCGTGGCTGGCACACCGATCCCTTGCGTCCTGCAGACGGCGATGGACACCGCCACGCCCGGCTATGTCAGCTGCCTGATCCCGCGCGACGTCCTCTCGGACAACGGCGCTGTGGTGCTGATGGAGAAGGGCACCAAGGTGCTTGGCGAATACCGCTCAAGCCTCAAGCAAGGCCAGCGCCGGCTCTTTGTTCTGTGGACCCGCGCCGTCACCCCCGGTGGCGTGGCCGTCAGCCTGGCCTCGCCAGCCGCAGATGCCCTAGGCCGAGCCGGTTTCGACGGCGACATAGACAATCACTTTTGGGCGCGTTTTGGCGGCGCCTTGCTGCTGTCCATCGTCGATGATGGCGCCTATGCCGCCGCAGGCCGTGGCGGAGACGCGCCGCGTCTGCCGTCGGATGCGGCGGCTATCGCGGTCCAGAACTCGGTCGCCATCCCGCCGTCGCTCCGCAAGGCGCATGGCTCGCAGGTCGCCATCTTCGTCGCGCAGGACTTCGACTTTTCCGGCGTCTATGGCCTGAAGGCGCGGTAGCCATGGCCCACGATGCATCGGTCCTGATGCACTACCTGGCCCCGTTGCAGGCGTGCCTGGAACCAGCCGATGTCACCGAGCTGGTCGTCAATCGCGCCGGCGAGATCGGGATCGAACGGGCCGGGGGCTGGGAATGGCGAGACGCGCCGGAGCTGACGGACGCCTGGCTTGCGACCTTGGCACGCGCGGCTGCGGCCTACACCGCGCAGGACGTCACCGATGAGGCGCCGATCTGCTCGACGGTGCTGCCCGGCGGCGAACGCTGTCAGATCGTCTTGCCGCCAGCGGCTGAACGCCTGTCGCTAACGCTCCGCAAGCCATCGGCCGCGAGTTTCGACCTCGACGCCTTCGATCGCGGGGGTCTCTTCGATGAGGTCGCGCTCGCCAGCAATGACCTCTCCGCCGACGAAGTCGAGTTGGTGCGACTGCGTGATGCCGGCGATTGGGCACCCTTCTTCCGGCTGGCGGTGAAAAGCCGGCGTAACCTGCTGATCTCAGGCGCCACCGGCTCAGGGAAGACGACCTTCGCAAAGGGGCTCGTGCAGCTCATTCCCGTGCACGAGCGGCTGCTCACCATTGAAGATGCACGTGAGCTTACTGTGCCGCATCGCAATGCCGTCCACCTGCTCTACGCCAAGGACGGGCAGGGGCTGGCCAAGGTGGGCGCAAAGCACCTTCTGGAAAGCGCACTTCGGATGCGGCCGGACCGCATCCTTCTGCAGGAGCTGCGCGACGGCACCGCCTTTTTCTATCTGCGCAACGTCAACACCGGGCACCCCGGCTCCATCACCACCATCCACGCGGACAGCGCCACTTTGGCCTTCGAACAGCTGACCTTGCTGGTGAAGGAGTCCGAGGGCGGACGCGACTTGGCCCGCGACGACATTCGAGGCCTGCTGCATCTCCTCGTCGACGTGGTCGTGCAGATGCGCCGGGAGAATGGCCGGTTTCGCATGACGGAGGTCTGGTATGACCCGCTTCGCAAGCGCGCCCTGGCCGCTTAGGGTCGCCTATGTTGGGACGCTTGCCAGCGCTGCGTCGGCGGCCGTCGGCGCCCTGACGTTCGCGATTGCCCTGGCTGGTCTAGGCGAGCTCTCCGCCAGCATTGACGTGGCCGCCGTCCCAGCTTGGTTCTGGTACTTCCGCGCTGACCCGGAGGTGCGCCGCTGGCTGGCTGTAGGGCTGCTATCGAGCGCGGCGATGGGTGGCGTCCTTGCGGTCGGCCTTATCCGCAATCTACGCCCTCCGCTGCACGGGGCTGCGAAATGGGCCAGCGAAGCCGAGCTGGTGCGGGCGTGCCTGCGCGCCGAGCGGGGCATCGTGCTTGGCCGCAAGGGCCGCCGGCTTCTGGTCTTCGGCGGGCCCGAGCACGTCATGCTTCATGCGCCGACCCGCACCGGCAAAGGGGTCGGCATCGTCATTCCAAATCTGTTGACCTGGCCTGACTCCGTCGTGGTGCTCGACGTCAAGCGCGAGAATTGGACCGCCACCGCCGGCTTTCGGGCGGCGCACGGCCAGCAGGTCGTCCTCTTCGATCCGCTCGATCCGGAAGGTCGAACCGCAAGGTTCAACCCCTTGGCCCACATCAACCGCAGCGACCCCGTGGATGTGCTCGATGAGCTTCAGAAGCTCGCCGTGATGCTCTTCCCCGCGCCGGACAATGCAGATCCCTTCTGGTCAGAGGCGGCGCGTACGGGCTTCGTCGGCGTTGGCGCCTATGTCGCCGAGACGCCGGAGCTGCCGTTCAGTCTCGGCGCCATCTATGCGGAGCTGACGCAAGGCGATCCGAGGACGCGGCTTCAAGGCGTCATGGCCGCCCGGGTGGCAGCGGGTCGGCCGCTGTCCTTCGGCTGCACCAGCGCCTTGAGCGACTTCTGCTCGGCGTCCGAAAACACCTTTGCCTCGATCAAGCAGACCATCACCGCCAGGATGAATCTGTGGCTTAATCCGCGCGTCTGCGCGGCCACTGACGAAAGCGACTTCGACCTGCGCGCGCTACGCTCGCAAAGGATTTCGCTCTACCTGGGCGTCACGCCTGACAATCTCGCCAGGGTGGCGCCGCTCTACAACCTGCTGCTCCAGCAGCTGGTCGACCTCAACACCCGCGACCTGCCAACTACCGAGCGCCATCCCCTGCAGGTCCTCGTGGTGCTCGATGAGTTCGCGCGGCTTGGCCATGCGCGGGTCATCGCCCACGGCTTCTCCTATGTGGCTGGCTATGGCCTGCGGCTGCTGGCGGTGCTGCAAAGTCCCGCCCAGCTTCGCGCCGAATACGGTCCCGATCTGGCTGAGGAAATCGTCTCCAACTGCGGCGTTGAAGTCGCCTTCGCGCCAAAGGAATCGAAGGTGGCGCAGGACCTCTCCGAGCGCCTTGGCTACTGGACCTACCAAAGCAGGTCCCGCAGCCGACCGAGCGGCTTGTCGAGTGGGCGACGCAGTGTCTCTGAATCCGATCAGCGCCGCGCGCTGATGATGCCGCAAGAGCTCATCCAGCTGCCGGCCCATGAGCTGATCGTGCTGCGCGCGGGAACGCCGCCGGTGCGGGCGCGCAAGATCGTCTACTGGCGCGAGCGCGCTTTCACCGAACGCGTCGTGGCGCCGCCGGCGCGGCCGCCCCATGGCGTGGCGCCCGGCCAGTATGCTCGTAGGGTGATCGCGTCTGCGCCACCTTCGGCGGCGCCCAACGACGATCTGACCCTCGACCTGGTTCTGCCCGCGCTCGAGCAGGCCGGCCTTGAACCGCCGCCGCAGGGCGCGTCTGAGGCTGAGGTCGAGGCCTGGGTCGAGCGCTTCATCGACGCCTCCGTCAAGCCCGCGAACAAGGAGCTCGATCATGCCCACTGAGGCCGACTCGCCGAACACTCTGGGCCCGGCTGTCCGCAACCGATCCGTTTCGGCGGGCGATGTGCCCGAATCCTTAGCTCGGCGCTATTTCACGGACGGGCGCGGCGGCGGCGGCCTTGGCTTCTATGTCGACGCGAGGGTGCAGGCGCCGGCCTTCCGCGACCGCGGCCGGCAGTTGGAAACCGCCAGGAATGATCCCAACGCCATCCGCGACATGGTCGCCATCGCGCGCCATCGGCAATGGACTATCGTTACCGTGCGGGGCACCGGCGACTTTCGCCGTGAAGCATGGCTCGTGGGGCAAGCGGCCGGGATCGACGTGCGCGGCTATCAGGCGACTGAACGTGACGTTCAGGAGCTAGAGCGCCGCCGGACAGCCCAGCGGCGTCGTGCAACGCTTACAGCGGAACAATCGGAGCAGCCACAGGACAAACGGCGGCCCTCGGCGTCGCAAAACATGCGCGTCGTGGAGACAGTTGTCCGCGCGCGGGTGACCGAGCGCTCCGCTCAGGATCGGATACTCGCCGCTGCGCGGGAGCGCCTGGCCCAGTGGCAGGAACTCGGGGCTCAAGTCGGGCCAATGGCGGGGCGGGCCTCAACGCGCGAGCCGAACCATGCTGAGCGCCAACGCAGCCGTTAGCCCAGTAACGGGTACCTTCGCCGCGGGTTGGCGCCCTAGGGGCCCTCGGGAACGTCCGAGTGAGGCCCAAGCTGGTCGAGCTTGGCCGCGCCGACCGGCTTCTTGCCGGTTCCCCAGCGCGGCTTGCTACCAGCCGCCTTGCGAACCTCATTGATCTCAGGAGCGGTCTCCAGCTCCTCGACGATGTCGACCACGGCCTCAAAGGAGTCACCCCCCGGTTTGATGCCCTCCACGGCCTTGTCCTGCAGCCGGTCAATCAAACGGTCAGCGCCTTCGACGGCAGCCTGCGCCTCGTCGCAGCTATTGGAGCCGGGGTTCTGGTCGGCCATGGCGTGTCTCCTTCGCGGGAGGGAACGGGCGTAGATCGGGCGCCGTTCCGCGCACATGGCAAAGCGTAAGCAGGGCATCGAGGAGCATCTGTGGCCACGCGCCATGCTCGACTATCAGCACCCCAAGCTAGAACCGGTCCCCCCCAAGGGGGAGCGCTGGAGCCATGAGCCCAAGTACGATGGATATCGGATGCAGGTTCACGTTCGCGGCGGCCAAGCGACCCTGTACACGCGTAACGGCCACGACTGGACCGACAAGCTGCCGGTGCTCGCCACCTTATGCGGAGAGCTGCCTGATTGTGTTCTCGACTCCGAGCTCTGCCTCCTGCGCGAGGACGGCTATTCCACCTTCTCCGGCCTTCGCGCCGCAATCGGACGCGGCCAGGATGACACCCTGACGCTGATGGCGTTCGACATCCTCTGGAAGGGCGAGAGCGACCTTCGCCCGTACGCCCTGGAGCGTCGTCGCTTGTTCCTTAGGGGCGCGCTTGAGGAGGCGGACCACGTCGGCGCCTATATCCGTCCTGTTGTACCCTTGGAGGTCGGGGAGGGCGCCCCGCTGCTGGCTGCCGCCTGCGAGCTCGGGCTTGAAGGTATCGTCTCCAAGCGGCTCGACAGTGCCTACAAGGCCGGCAGGCAAGACAGCTGGATCAAGGCCAAGTGCCGACCGTCCGCGACGGTGGTCATCGGCGGCTGGGTTTCGCGCGGTGGCCTGAGCTTCTCCCACGTGCTCGCCGGCGTCCGGGAAAAGGATGGGCGTCTTCGATATGTCGGCTCGGTGAAAGGAAGCTTCCGGAGCGAGCCTGGCCTGGCGGCGCAGCTAAGGGCCATGGCTGCGGAGAAGAGCCCGTTCGACATCGGCAGCCCGAGAAAGGACCTCACCATTCATTGGGTGCGCCCGGAGCTTCAGGCTGAGATCGAGATAGCCGAGTTCACAGCGTCCGGGATGGTGCGGCAGGCCTCGTTCAAGGGCCTGCGGGAAGACGTTTGAGGGAACCCAAGCTCGGCTTTCAGCTTTGCCAACTAGGAGGTGACGCATGCCCAACAAACGTGAGTTGATCGAGCCCAATCCTGGAGACAAGCGCTTCGTGCGCCGCGACGAGCAAGGCCGCTTTGACGAGGTCGTCGATGTCGGCAAGAGCCTGGCTGCTGACCGTCGCACCAAGGCCAAGACCAAGGTGCAGTCAGGGCAAGGGGACAAGGGCGACCGCTGAGAGGAACCCGACGCAGGTCAACGCATTATCCCGGCGAGCTGCAAGCGCGCCCCCCGACTATGCGGCTCTCCGATCAGCCCCTCCGCCCGATGGCGCGGAGGGGTTTTTCGTTTCAGGCCTCTCCTCACCGGAAATCACGCGTCTTCTGCTTGAGGGTGTCGATGTGCAAGTCTGGGACGAACATGTCGCGAGCAGCCATGCCCTTGGGGGTACCACGCGGGTCAGGAGAGACCGGGCCGCGAGCAGCCTCGTCGCCACGCCCAGGTCGCAACGGGAATGGTGCATCCCTGCCGCCGACGCTGGCGAGTAGCGGGGAGAGGTCGAAGAGCTTGTAGGCGATGAGGTGAACCACCTCGCCTTCGCGCTGGATGCGCCCATCTATGCCGAGCATTGAGGCGGTGAGGATGATCCGCCGCTGTTTCTCGTAAAGCGTCGGCCAGATGACCAGGTTGGCCACGCCGCTCTCGTCCTCGACGGTGATGAACATCACGCCCTTCGCCGAGCCTGGCATCTGGCGCACCAGCACCACGCCGGCCGTCTTCAGGAAGCGGCCATCCTTGGCCCCCATCGCTTCGGCGCAGGTCACAAAGCGATCGCGCTTCAGGTCATCGCGCACGAACGAGAGCGGGTGGCTCCGAAGGGTCAGGCCGACATGGCCGTAGTCCTCCACGACTTCGCGGCCTGCGGTCATCGGCTTGAGGCTGACGGTGGGCTCGCTTGTCTCAGGCACGATCTGCTGTTCGCGGGCCGACGCGGCCGCAAACAGCGGCAAAGGCTCGTCGCGCAAGGCGCGGATCGCCCAAAGCGCTTCGCGGCGGGCAAGGCCGAAGGCGGACTGGAAGCCGTCTGCCTCGGCGATCTTGACGAGGCTTGCCGCCGGCACGCCGGCGCGGCGCCAAAGGTCGTCGACGGAGGTGAACGGCCGGTCCGCGCGGGCGGCCACAATGGCCGCGCCATCCTTGTTGGCAAGACCGCGGACCATGCGAAGGCCAAGCCGGACCGCGAGCCGGTCAGGGCCCGGCAGAGGCTCCAGGGTGCAGTCCCACCGCGAGGCGTTGGCGCACACGGGCCGCACCTCGACGCCATGCTCGCGCGCGTCGCGGACGATCTGGGCGGGGGCGTAGAAGCCCATCGGCTG
>Ga0190273_10000304_pt1 | contig 20578 bp, 18 predicted proteins | sample Popmic504IS_FD_134513 | JGI IMG/M metagenome (GOLD analysis project Ga0190273, IMG submission 134513) | Populus adjacent soil microbial communities from riparian zone of Shoshone River, Wyoming, USA - 504 IS | ecosystem: Environmental > Terrestrial > Soil > Riparian zone > Trees stand | place... | reverse complement strand
TATGAAGATCGAGCGCGACCGTGCTGAGATCTTGAGCGGCGTGCGCCACGGTCTCACTCTGGGATCGCCACTGGCGATGATGATCGAAAATAAGGATTGGGCCAACTGGACGGAAGTGATGGCGACAGAAGATCGCGCAGAGATTGCTCCAGACAAATCCCGCCGTTTAAAGCGCCCGCGCCCCGGGCACGCGGATCTGGCGGGCGGACAAAAATACGGGGCGCGCGATCTGCGCAATATTCTTGAGCGCGCTTCGGCGCGCGAGACGGCGGCGCGCGTCGCCTGCGGAGCGCTCTGCAAACAACTTCTCTCGCAGTTCGGTATGGAGATTCGCAGCCACGTCATACAACTCGGCGGCGTGCCCCAATCGCCCCTGGAGCTTTCATGGGAAACGATTGCCGCGATTCCGGAAGATGCGCCGCTGCGCTGCGCAGACACAGAAGCACAGTCGCGCATGATCGCGCTTGTCGACGAGAAGCGAAAAGAGGGGGATACGCTCGGCGGTATCTTTGAAGTAGTCGCGCGTGGCGTCGTCGTCGGCCTGGGTTCTCACACGGCCTGGGATTTGAAACTCGACGGGCGATTGGCCCAGGCGTTGATGTCTATCCCTGCGGTCAAGGCTGTCTCGATCGGCGCAGGCGCAGAGGTTTGCTCTTTGCCAGGCTCGCTCTCGCATGACGAGATCGCGTATGACGTTGAGGCTCGCACTTTCAAGCGCCACACGAATCGCGCGGGCGGGCTCGAAGGCGGCATGACCAACGGTGAAGAGATACGCCTGCGCGGCTTTATGAAGCCCATCTCGACTTTGCGGCGCGCGTTGCGCTCCGTCGATATAGATACGAAAGAGGAAGAGACGGCGGCCTTCGAGCGTTCGGACGTGACCGCGGTTCCGGCGGCAGGTGTGATCGGCGAGGCGATGACGGCGCTTACTCTGACCGAAGCGATGCGCTTGAAGTTCGGCGGCGACAGTCTGGGAGAGATGCGCCACAACTTCGACGGCTACAGAGAGCAGCTACGCGGGTATTAGGTAGCTTTCAGTTGAGCGTCTGCAAGTTTGAAAACTCACCACAGAGACACAGAGGACACGGAGGAAGCACAGAGAAAAACAAACAGTCTCTGTGTTATCTCTGTGTCCTCTGTGTCTCTGTGGTGAACGCTTCTTTCCAGACATTCAATTAAAACTCACTCTAAAATTATCAAGAGCCTGCGATGCGTCGATAACGCGACTCGACGAGCATGTAGATGCCGTAGAGGATCAAACCCACTGCGACCACGCCCATCACCCAGGGGCCAAAGGGCGGGCGGGCGAGCGCGTCCAAAACGCCGTCGATGCCTCTGGCCTGCGACGGATTGTAGTCGAGCGCGGCGCGTACCAAAAAACTGCCGACGACGCAAAAGACGACGCCGCGCGCAGCGTAACCGATTCGACCGCTCAAGGTCGCCCAAGTCTTTTTGGCAAAGCTCATCTGACCGAGCTTGAGTCTTTTACGAAACTTCGCGCGCAGCCCCTTATATATCTGGTACAGCCCGAAGACGATGACGCTCAAGCCCACTAAGCCTATCAGCAAGCGCCCCGCCGGGAGAGTCAGAAAACGGGCCGTCCAGTGCTGCTGTACTTCTGTGCTGCTGTCTGTGTCGCCAACGTCTATGAGAATCTTGGCCGCCGTAAATGCAAGTCCGGCGTAAGCCAGCCCGCTGCCTGCATAGCCTATGCGTATCAGTATGCCTTTGAGGTTCCTGCCTTTGTCATCCGTATCGGCAATCGCCTGAATCCAGCGCCAGAGGACATAGCCCACCAGACCAAAGGCGACCGTCGCGAGCGCAAATTTTCCGAAGGGTTGATTCTCAATCGTCTGTAGCACGCCGCGCGTGTCGGTCGTTTCGCCGCCCATGCCAAAGGCGGCCATCGTCGCCAGCCCACCGATCACGATATAGACTGTCCCCTTGGTGGCATAGCCGAAGCGCGCGATTCGCTCGATCCAGGGATGTGTGGCGACATCTTCGATCACCTCATCGGCCTGACGCTTGGCTTTACTGATCTTCGATTCGGCTTTCGCCATAGTTCCCGTTTCTTCCCGCAATATTCTTCCGCCTTACGCTCTTGATAATTCCCGCATGGGCCCACGCGTCAACGGCGCGCGAGTTGGCCTGCTTCACATAAATGTTTTTATTGAGTTGTACGATAAGGGAGAAGGCGGTCAAACGTAAAGCCTTTCGCCCGATAGTTGGCCCAAGGGCTTTCCGTGAACGTTTGAGGTGGAGGCCCAGGTCGAGCGGCTGAAGCGATAAAGGTTCATGGAAGTAAAGAACGGTTCGACTTCCAATGATGCCCAGATCACTTCGATAACTCTTTTTCCAGATAGATCATCTGGCCGACGTGGTGATGAAAATGTGCGGCGCATCTTAGGAAAATACTGAAACGATCTTTGACATTATCGGCAGCGCCCACGGCTTCGTATGGGCTTGACCAGCTCCCGGCAGTCTGATTTTCAAGCGTAGCCACGACCAGTTCCACCGCTTCATCCAGCCGTTTTAACGCCTCGGCTTTCGACGGCGGCGCTTCTTCCTTAAACTCTCGTTCACGATCACGAAGGTATCCAGTCTGTGCGAGCTGCGCGCCGATGTAGTAGTTGAGATTGCCCGTGAGATGCAGAATCAGATGCCCGAAGCTGTTTCCGTAAGGATACGGCTTTGTCCAGAACTGTTCTTCGGAGAGATTCTCGGAAAGAGCATGAACACGCCGCGCGAAGTCCCTGTAAGAATGAATAAAGCCATCGGCAACCGTCTTCGATAAATCGTCCATTTCGTTTGACCTCATAATGATTTTAGTAAGCGCGAGCGCGGACGCCACCGGCAGGACAGCGCCAAGGGCGTACAGCCTTCCAGCACCGGCGTTAGAATGAAAGATGAAAGTAATCCCATAAGGGGTTATCACGCTCAAATGAGTTGTCAGCCGCCGGGGCTGACAGTAATCAAACCCTGCCAGATAAATTTCTCTATCTGCCGTCGATGCCGCAGAATGTGAACGATGGCGTGCTCTAACAGTCCTTCCACGTCGTAGACAGCTCCCCAGCGGCTCTTGATGACTGTCGCGGAAATATCTTCGCCGCTCATCTCCCACTTGCCGTCCAGAGTCTGAACGGTGTAGCGAAGCGCAGCATCAAGCTGATCGAGAGCTTCCTGACGTGAGAGCAGTTTGCTCTCAGGGCGTGTTGACGCGATTGCGAATTGCTCTCTGATGTAGTCGGCATAACCGTAGCTGGCCCTGACCACATGGGACATGATGGTCTGTACCGAGCGGCAGTCCTCATCCTTCGTCTGCGCATCGACGATCCGCACGAAATCATCTACGGGGATTCGCTCGACCAGGCTGCTGAGTTCCGACGCCGCGCGCTCGTACTCATCCATCAAAGCCCCTATAGCACCGCTTCGGTAAGACTTTCTTATACCCTGCCACTCCATTTAAAAAACCTCCAACGCACGAATCAATTCGCTGTGCGTGTAGCCGTCAACATTATCAAACAAGATGATGATGAAAGAAATGCTGCCGTAGAGGCCGCGTTTTGTTTGAAGTGTTGGACGCAGCTTCAATTCTTGCCAGTCCGATTCTCCTATGCGCGGCAATCATCGCCCGTTTGTATCTAATTATAGAGCGTTCGAAGATTGTCTACACAAATGGCTATGCTCTGTCCTCTGGAGTAGACAATCCAATTCCCCTGCTCTGATAAGGAACAGCCCGATTCTTGAGGAAACCACATCGGATACATTCAGAGAAGAATGGTACAAGCTTTGCTTATCCATCGTCTGAGTATAAATCGCAGATTGGTCCCGATGGGCGGGGCCTGCTGCTCCCTTTTCAACAGAGAGGTAATATTATGGCTGACACCAGACTGAAAGTTACGTTCACCGACATAGAAGTGATACGCGACGGCGATCCCGTGGACATGGGGGAAATATATTGGAGCTTGAAGGTTGACGGCTCCGTTGTCACAAGCCGTTCGGTCAACAATCCCCTCAAAGTCGGCAGTGGCGGCACAATCACCCTCGGCCAAAACGCCATCGTCACCAAGCCCGCACAGGGCGGCACCCTCCTCGTCGTCAGCGGCTCTGTCTCCGAGAAGGATAGCTTCTTAGGGGGCAAGGACGATTCAGCATCCTTCACCCACAACTTCAACCTGGGCAACGACTGGGGCACCGGCAATCCGCACACAGCACCCCTCGCCGATAGAAACCTCGATGTCATAGTCAACTATATCGTCGAGCGTGTCTGAGCCGGGGTATTGCGTGACGCGCACCCTAAAGAGCGTGGCGCACCCTATCCTCTGAAAATATATCCGGCAGCTTACGTCGAGCAAAGCGCAGCCTCTCACTGCGCTTTGCTTGCAACATTAGTGTTCAAGTGGAAAGTGCTATTGTGACGGGCGAGGTGAACGCTCTTTAAGATTACGTCGGCTGAGCGTCAGTTAATCTCAAGCGTCAGCACAAAGTTTCCAGTGTAGATAGTGCTCGCCATCTGATTCGTGCTGATCGTAATGTAATTGTCGCCTGTCTCGGGGATTTCTGTGGCGAAGGGCGTTGGGATCGGCCCATCAGTCGCCCCGTTGGCGTACGTGATGACCTCGTTCACATAAAAGCCGTCGGGTGAAGTCGTGACGTTCAGAGTCATTTGCTGCCCGGCCTGCGCGCCGAACATATACTTAACCTGCTCGCCATTGCGCGTGATCTTTCCTTCTATTGTCGCGCTTGTCTGTCCGGTCGCGAATTGAATACGGATAGGTTGCGCTTGTGCTTGATTAGCGGTAGAGGTTGACATCGGTTTTTCTCTTTCTCTGGCGTAAGGTTGTTCCAGGCTGCCCGCAAAGTCGCACGCATCTGATGTCTCATGCCATGAGCTGAAATTTTCTACAGGCAACGTCGCCGCTTTCTTATAACTCTAAAACAGTCCGCTTGGAGCGCAGGGAGTGTTTGCCGTAGAATGTGGCGGCTGAACAACGACGACCGTTTTTGAGAGCGCGCCGTGCAAGGTTCAAAGCCCCGTCACTGTTGGAGAGGAAAAGCGAGATGGCACTTTTAGAGATCGTGCATTACCCGGAACCCGTGCTGCTCAAGCCCGGCGATGCGGTCACGGAGTTCGACGATAATCTTAAAAAACTCGTCAACGATATGTTCGAGACGATGTACGCCGCGCCGGGCGTAGGATTGGCCGCGCCGCAGGTCGGCGTTTCGCTTCGCCTATTCGTCATGGATTGTTCGGGAGGCAAAGACCCAGCGCAACGCGTCGTGATGATTAACCCTGAGGTCTTGCGCGTAGAGGGCGAGCAGGAGGGCGACGAGGGATGTCTCTCTTTCCCTGGCATCTTTTTCCCAGTCAAACGTGACTTTCGCGCCGTCGTCCGCGCACACGACGTGGAAGGCAATCTCTTCGAGGTTGACGGCATGGAGTTGACCGCGCGCTGTATGCTGCACGAGACGGATCACTGCGACGGCATCGTTTTTATAGACAAAACGACGAAGCTCAAACGCGAGCTGGTCAAGCGCAAGATTAAAAAACTACAGAAAGCGGGCCAGTGGTAAGGGCCGGCTTGAGATGATCTATGCGGACAAAGCACGGTCGTCGCTTACCCTTCTGGGAGGTGACGACCGCTTTTTGTTTCTGTGATAGTATTTGAGACAAATAAATTCTTAGGAGTTCAAAGAGAGTATGCAGAGCGAATTTCGCAACGAGCCGTTTACCGATTTTAACAAGGCAGAGAACGCAGAATTGATGCGCGCCGCGCTTGAAAAAGTTAAGGGCCAACTGGGACGCGATTATCCGCTGGTCATCGGCGGCGAGCGTATTATGACTGGCCGCACCTTAGAGAGCTTTAACCCCGCGAACAAAACGGAAGTGGTCGGGCGCTTTCAAAAGGCGACCGAAGAACTGGCGCGTCACGCCGTCGAGAACGCTGGCGAAACTTTTCTGACGTGGCGCAACACGCCCGCGCACCAGCGCGCGGACCTGCTGTTTCGCACAGCAACGCTCATGCGCCAGCGCAAGCACGAGATGTCTGCCTGGATGGTTTATGAAGTCGGCAAGACGTGGGCCGAAGCGGACGGCGACACGGCGGAGGCGATAGACTTCTGCGAATTCTATGCGCGAGAGATGCTGCGCTATGCGGAAGGTCAACCGCTTGTGAAGATCGAGGGCGAAGACAACCATCTTGAATACATACCGCTCGGCGTCGGCGTCGTGATTCCGCCCTGGAATTTTCCGCTGGCGATCATGGCGGGCATGACCGTCGCTTCCGTCGTCACGGGCAACACGGTCGTCCTCAAACCCTCTTCGGATGCGCCGACCATCGCTTACAAATTTTTCGAGCTATTGGAAGAGGCAGGGCTTCCGCCCGGCGTCGTAAACTTTATGACGGGCTCTGGCGCGGAAGTCGGCGATGTCGTGGTCGATCACCCGCAGACGCGCTACATAGCCTTCACAGGGTCAAAGGAAGTTGGCCTGCGTATCAACGAGCGCGCCGCGAAAGTTCAAAAAGGACAAATCTGGATCAAGCGCGTCGTCGCGGAGATGGGCGGCAAGGATGCGATCATCGTCGACGCCGATACAGACCTGGACGAGGCCGCGACGGGCGTTGTGCAATCGGCCTTTGGCTTTCAGGGACAGAAATGTTCCGCCTGCTCGCGCGCCATTATTCACGCTGATGTGTACGAGCCGATGCTGGAAAAGATCGTCGAGCGCACGGAGAAGATCAAGGTCGGAGACCCAACCGATCCAACGAGCAACATGAGCGCCGTCATCAACCAGAAAGCCTTTCGCACGATCAATGATTATATCGAGAAGGGGAAAGCGCAGGGCGGTCGTGTGCTCGCGGGCGGCGGCGCGGACGGCGAGAAGGGATACTTTATCGAGCCGACCGTGATCGCGGACGTGATACCGGGCTCGACCATCGAGCAGGAAGAAATCTTCGGGCCTGTGCTGGCCGTCATACGCGCGACGGATTTTAACGACGCGCTGCGCATCGCCAACGATACCGAATACGGTTTGACGGGCGCTGTCTACACGAACGATGAAGAGAAACTGGAACGCGCACGCCGTGAGTTTCATGTCGGCAATCTCTATTTGAATCGCAAATGCACGGGCGCGCTCGTCGGCGTGCACCCCTTCGGTGGCTTCAATATGTCCGGCACTGATTCAAAAGCCGGAGGGCGCGATTACCTCGGGCTCTTTATGCAGGCCAAGGTCTCGTCCACCAAGATCAACGCGGCCAAAGATACCAAGGCAGAGAAGCGCGCCGCTATCTAAGTGCGCTTAAAGGAAAGGATCGAAATGCGTCTCCGTCTCTTAAAATTCATCGCGCTGGCGGCAGCCTGTATCATGCTCGCCGCCGCGCTTGCCATCAGGACTCCCTTGATGATGGCGGCACACACAACAAGTGAACAGCAAAGCGGCGCGGTCGTCTTTGCCGTCTCCGGCACAAATCTTCCGAACGCTTCGATGGAGCCGTTTTTGATTATAGAGAACGGCACGTACAAGCAGCCCGTCGCGGGCGATTCGGACGCCGCTGAAATCTCGAAATTCTCCGATCAGTATTATCGAAAGGGGCAGAAATATCGCCTGCTGTTCGGTGGAGGCGACGCCGGAGCAGCAACGGTCAAATCATCCGGCAAGGATAATGAATGCTCTCGCACGAGCGCAGACGTGACGCTTCAGACGCAGGCTCGTCTTAACAGCAACGTGATGGCGCTGGCGACGAACTCCGATTCGCTGGGCACAGGTAAGGGTTCGCGGCGCGTGCCGACGGCTGCCGAGCGAGCATCGGCAATCGCGCTGGCGCAAACCGCTTTCAAGCAAAAAGGCGTCGCGGCGGCTCTGCTTCCGTCACTCACGGTCATCAATCTCACGGCGCTCGATCTTGACCGCGACGGAAAGTCGGAGTTGATCGGCAGCTTCGTCGTCAAAAAGACGAAGGGCGCGCAGGCCAGACACATGCTCTTTCTTCTGGCCGAGCCGCAGGGCGCGAACTTCAAAACGGCGATCGCAGAGTACGACCAGATAGATGCGAAGAACATCATGTCCGGCTCAACCATCACCGCCATCGAGCAGGCCGGTATCTACGTCGAGCGCCTGCTGGATCAGCTAGACCTGGACGGAGACGGCATGGGCGAAGTCCTGACCATCACCACAGGTCTCGAAGGCGTCGGTTATACGATCCACAAAAAGAGTCAGGGCCAGTGGGCCAAGGTTTACGAGTTCGGGAACTATCACTGCGCATTCTAAAAACAGAGGTCAGAGGTCAGAGGCTAGAGGTCAGTGAAGTACTTTTACTAACCTCTGACCTCTGACCTCTGACCTCTAACATCTGCTCTTTATGCGTTTGATCTTCATGGGCACGCCCGAGGCGGCTGTGCCGACCTTGAGGCGGTGTCTGGAGGACGGCCACGAAGTCGTTTCCGTGTGGACGCAGCCGGACAGGCCCGCTGGGCGCGGCAATAAATTGAAAGCCCCGCCCGTCAAAGAGTTCGCGCAGTTGTGCGGCCTCACCGTTCACCAGCCGACGAAAATCAGAACAGACGAAGCCTTCTCGCTCTTCGCTTCTTACAAAGCGGATGCAGCCGTCGTCGTCGCCTACGGACGTATTCTTCCAGCGGCATACCTTCGCGCTCCGCGCAGAGGTTGTATCAACGTCCATTTCTCTTTGCTTCCGAAGTACAGGGGCGCGGCTCCCGTCAACTGGGCCATCGCGCGCGGCGAAAATGTGACGGGCATCACGACGATGCAAATGGACGAGGGGCTCGATACCGGCCCGGTACTGTTACAGCAGGAGACGCCGATTGGCCCAAAGGAGACTGCGCCGGATTTGATGCTGCGCCTTTCTCTTGCGGGCGCAGACCTGCTCGGAGAAACGCTGCGCCGTCTCGATGAGATCAAGCCGCGCGCACAAAGTAACGAGGACGCGACCTTCGCGCCCGTCCTCAAGCGAGAGGATGGCCTGATAGATTGGAAGACGAGCGCTTTTGAGATCGAGCGACGCGTGCGCGGTTTTCAACCCTGGCCCAATGCTCACACCGTCTACGCCGCCGGTCGACTCGTCATCTGGCGCGCGTTGGCCCAAAGCAGTCAAGAGGATGCCGAAGTTTCTATCGAATGCGGCACGATTACAAAAGCGCACGGCGATGAATTAGAGGTTGCGTGCGGCGAAAGTACCACGCTGCGCCTGTTGGAGGTGCAGCCCGAAGGGAAGCGGCGTATGAGCGTGCGCGATTTTCTGAACGGCACACATCTTCAGCCCGGCGAGAGATTGGGATAAAACGTTGAGCGCCGCTAAGAGTCAGAGGAAACGTGTCGGGACGAGAGCCGAAGGGACTGCGGCCCGAAGAGTCTCACCCGCTCGTCTGTGCGCGTTCGAGATTTTAAGGCGCGTAGAGGAAGAGGGTGCGTTCGCCTCAGTCCTTTTAGCAGAGACCGATGAAGAGATGCTCGCTAGTGATCGAGCGCTCTGTTATGAGCTGGTGCTCGGCGTCCTTCGCCGCCAGCTCTGGCTGGATCATTTGATCGAACACTATGCAGGGCGCGAGCCCTCGCGCCTTGATGCGCCCGTGCGCCGCGCACTGCGTCTGGGTCTTTATCAACTGCGCTTCCTGACGCGCGTCCCGCCCTCTGCGGTCGTCAACGAAGCAGTCAATCTGGCCTACAGGTCGCGCGTCTCCTCGGCTGCGGGCTTTATCAATGCCGTCCTGCGCCGCGCTATCAAAGAGCCGCAGTATGATCCGGCGCAAATCCTGACAGACCCTCTCGAACGCTTGTCCGTAGAGACTTCGCACCCGCGCTGGTTGATAGAGCGTTGGACAAAGGCTTTCGGCTGGGATGCGACCGCAGAGTTTGCGCATGCGAATAATGAAACTCCGGGGGTCGCCTTTCGTGTCGTCGCGGCGCGCGCAAAAGGCCGAGATGTGCTCGAAGAATTGCGCGCCGCCGCAGAAGAATTGTCGCCATCCGAGATTGCGCAAGGCGCTTGGCGAATCAGCGGCGCTGGCGCTCTCTTGCGAAAGCTCTCACAGGAAGGATTGATCTACATACAGGACGAAGCATCACAGTTGGTGGCCGAAGTGCTCGATGCTAGGGCTCATGCTCGCGTGCTGGATGTGTGCGCCGCGCCTGGCAGTAAGACGACACATATCGCCGACAGAGCGGAAAGCTTAAAAGTGATCGTCGCCGGCGACCTCTACGAGCATCGCCTGCGCGCCGTGCTTGAGAGCGCAGGAAAGCAAGGGGCGCGCTCTGTGAGGTGTGTCGCTTACGATGCGACACAGGCGTTGCCCTTTGCTGAAGGCTCTTTTGATCGTGTGCTGGTCGATGCGCCGTGTACAGGGACTGGGACTCTCAGGCGCAACCCCGAAATACGCTGGCGCATCTCAGCACGGGACATACTGGATTTATCCTTGCGACAGCGCGCCATTCTTCAGAGCGCATCCCGCATGTTGCGACCCGACGGCGGTCGCCTGGTCTATTCGACCTGCTCTGTCGAACCGGAAGAGAATGAAGCGGTTGTGGCCTCGTTTCTCGAAGAAGAAGGCGCTGCTTTCAGGCAGGTTTCCGTGCCCGTTCCGGAAAGGCTTCTGAGCGCGGCGGGCGCGGCGCGCACCTGGCCGCAGCGCGACCGGGCGGACGGCTTCTTTATCGCGGCCTTTGAGCGCCGAAGTTAAGCTCTAACGGGAACTTGCGGCTGAGCGGAGGCGGGTGTTAGACTTCGCGACTTGTGGTTTATCGGAAGCGTCTATGCGCTGCCTGGCCTGTAGGCTTCCACACTTTCGTAGAGCGCGCGGGTCATTTAAGGATAGAGAGGCGAAGAGAGAGAAGTATGGTCGCAAAGCGGGCGCTCTCGGCGTTAAGGAAGATCGGGATCATTATCGTCATTGCGGTCGCGTTCGTCTTCGGCCTCGGCGGGACGGTCTATCTTTCCTTGCGCAGCCCGGAAGTAAAAGTCCCTGACGTGAAGGGCAAAGACCGCATGACGGCAGAGTCGGCGCTAGACGACCTGGGACTCCACATGAAAGTGCGCGCCACACGTTTTAGTCCTGAAGCCAAGCCCGATACGATCCTTGACCAGTTGCCGCAGAAGGACGAAGTGATTAAGGTCGGGCAGACGGTGGCCGTCGTCGTCGCGCGCGCACCCAAAGAGGGCGAGCATGCGCCGGAGACGCCCGCAGGCGCTGAAGAGAAAAAGCCTGAGAACGGTAACGCAGCGCAGAATCAGAATACAGACACAGGCTCTACGGCGGCGACGAATCAGAACGGTAATCAGAACAAGCCGAAGAAGCCCAAGAACTCGAATAACAAGAACGCTAATAATAGCAATAATGCCAACAGCGGTAATCGCAATGCGGCGAACAGCAACGCCGGTAATCGTAATGCGAGCGGGGATGCTCCGAACACTAATCGCAGCAGCGATAACACCGCCCCGACAAAACGTCCGACGCCGTTGCCCACGACGCCTCCTTTCGTTCCGAGTCGTCCGTCGAGCACGCCCTGAACTTTAACGGATAGGTTTTTTATCCTGAGTCTTCCACTGGGATTTTTTGAACCCCGACCGAAGGGACAGCGGCCCTTCAAAATTTAAACCGATGGTAGAGATTGCTCCTTCGATCCTGTCCGCAGACTTCGCGCGGCTCGGCGAAGAGATCGCCGCGGTCGAGCGCGGCGGCGCTGGTGTCATCCACGTCGATGTGATGGATGGGCATTTCGTCCCCAACATCACAGTCGGCCTGCCCGTCACCAAAGCCGTCGCGAAAGAGACGCGCCTGGTCGTCGATACGCATCTGATGATTACGGAGCCCGGTCGCTGGGCAGAGCAGTTCGTCGAAGCCGGAGCAGGGATGGTCTCTGTTCACGTAGAGGCCGATCCGCATCTTCATCGCACGCTTTCCGCCATCAAAGCTAAGGGCGCGCGGGCCGGTGTGGCGATCAATCCGGCGACGCCGCTGATGGCCTTGGAGGAAGCATTGCCCTTCGCCGATTTCGTTCTCTTGATGAGCGTCAATCCGGGGTTCGGCGGACAAAAATTTATCCCGACCGTGCTGGCCAAGCTCAGACGCCTGCGCCGCATGATAGACGAGCGCGGGCTCAAAGATGTCCGCATAGAGATAGACGGCGGTATTGATCTGACGAACATCGGAGAGATTGCCGCCGCCGGAGCAGAGATCATCGTCGCCGGTTCCGCCGTCTTCGGCGCAACCGATCCCACTCAGGCCGTTCGCGTACTGCGCGAAGCGACATTGCAGTGGGCATGATAAGGAAGGGATGAGGGCTTTAGGGATGAGGGATGAAGTTATTGATTTCAGGTACAACTGAATCAATCACTCAATCCTTTTCATCTCTCATCCCTCCGCCCTCATCCCTAGTTTTTTTGGAGGTCTTATAATGTATTTTCGTCGTCTCGCATCAATCATCATGAGCGCGATTTTGGTGTCGTGTCTGGCTTCGGTTGCTGTCTTTGCGCAGGGCAGCGATGCCACGCCCGTACAGCGCCTGGACGTGATGAAATCAAAGCTCAATACCATGCAGCGCTCGCTCAACAACGCGATCTCCTCGATCAACGCCAAGGAGGGCGACGGGGCAGCGTCGGCTGATGATCCGCGCACGCGCCTGCGCGGGCTGGAACAGGAGGTCAGCGCCGTCTTAACGGAAGTCCTCAACGCGCGCTCCAAGCTGGATCGTTCCGAGCGGCTCGATCCAGGTCAGCTTGATCGTCTGGAGAGTTCCGTCGCCGATCTGAATACGCGCACAGAAGCGGGACTGCAAAGCACTGCGAGCGCGAGGAGCGCGAGCACGAGCGCGGGCGCACCACCAAAAAAGAAAAAGAAGAAAGGTTTCCTGGGTCTCTTCGGTGGCGGCGGCGACGATAAATATGAAGAGCTGACGGGCACGGTCGCGCCCGGTCGTGATCGCGTGCTCTTTGAGGAAGCGGCCAAAGAGGTACGCAAGAGCAACTACGAAACTGGCCGTCTGCTCTTCAACACGATCATTACTACCTATCCGGATTCAACCTATCTGCCGATGGCCAAGCTCGCCATCGCAGACTCGTTTTATCTGGAGGGCTTTACCAGCTCGCTGATTCAGGCGGCGGCGGCCTATCAGGACTGGCTGACGTTTTTCCCCACGCACCCGCTCGCCGACGACGTGATGCTCAAGATCGCCGAGTCCGATATGCGGCAGATGGGCCTGCCGGATCGCCAGACCACCAACGCGCGCAAGGCAGAGCAGCGTTTGAAGGTTCTGCTTCAGCAATTCCCGGACACTCCTTTGCGTGACGCGGCGGAACGACGCCTCAAGGAAGTGCAGGAGAATCTGGCGATGCACAATCTGCAAGTCGCGCGTTTCTATTACTCGCGTAACGAGCACGGCAACGGCGGTTTGAGAGGCGCGCAATCTCGCCTGCGCGAGATCGTAGAGAAATATCCGTACTTTACCTACATGGACGAAGTGCTTTATCGTCTGGGCGATCTTTACGTGCAGGAGGAAGAGCCGGACGAGGCTGCGAAATTCTATCAGCAGGTCGTGCGCGATTGGCCCAACAGCGAATACGCCGAGAAGGCTAAAGACCAGTTGACCAAGATCGGCGCGGCGATCCCTGATCCAGACCCGATCAAGCAGAAGATGCCGCCGCCCGTGCGCCCTGGCACAATGCAAAAGGTGATGGCCGAAGTGCTGGGCACAATCGATGTGACCGTTAATAAGAACGGCGTGCTGATTAGCAAGGATGATAAGAGCGGCAGCGACCTGATCGACATCGTGCTCAGAAATCAGGGCGAATTGCCCTCCAGTGCGACGCCTGCCGCGCCCGTGCAGCGCACGCCGCCTGCGCGTCCGGTCATTCCACAAAACACTGCTCCGCCGACGCGAACCAACACACAGACGGGCGGCGGCGCAGGCTCGCTTCAGGCGACACCTGCACCGGCTGGCGCGGCCCCGCCGGGCGCAGTTCCTGCGACGCCTCCGCCCGCGATCAAGCCGCCGACCGTCACGCCTTCGAACACTACGACGCCGACGACCACTCCGGCGGGCACGAAGCCTTAAAGTGTAAGAGGGCCAGCAACGAACACACGCGGCTGGCCCTCTTTCTCTTTCAACCCTCTACAGCCAAACCCCAGAGCGCAGGCAAATCTTAGAAAAGAAGGGGAGACAGTTGACCCCTTAAGGGCAAAGCCTGTTTGCTAGGCATGAAAGGCGAGTGCTAAAATTTCGTCCGAGTTTATCAAAGCAAGATAAAGGAAGCCTTCGATCCTTCAGTGGAAGTTCGAACCGGCTGGATGCATGACGCAAACAACTGAAAACGTGCAGGATGAGTTAACACGCCGCCATCGCTCAGCCCGGATGGTCATCGTCGGTTTTATCCTGCTCACCCTCGCGCTGCTCCTGATCGCTTTCACGGCGCACGAAAAGCTTTACAGGCCGATGGGCCCTCCCTCGCTTCCGGGAGCATTGCGAATCGCCATTCTCTTCTTTGGTCTGGGCGCGATCACTTTACGTCGCACGCGGTTCACGGCCATGCGCTTGCAGGATATTGCCGGAGTGCGTGGCATCTCAGCGCTGCTGAAGACCTTGGAGGGCACGACCGTGCAGGTGGCTATGCTCGCGCTGGCGATCGCGTTGATGGGTTTTATCGGCACGATCCTGACCAACAATGAATACGAGATGTTGCGAGCAGCGCCCGTCGCCATCGCCGTTCTGCTTTACTGTTATCCGCGACGCTCCGCCTGGCAGCGCGTCGTGCACGGGATTACCGAGACGGGCTCGGCAGATGATGATGCGCCGACTGCGAAAGGAACAGTAGCGTGAAAGGATTTTCAAGCATGGCCTTCGCGCGCCTCTCGCTCGCGTGCCTCTTACCTTTAGCTTTCGCGCCTCTGCACACAGCCCTGGCCCAGCCCGGCACGACGCCGACGCCCGCGCCCAATAGCAGCCCGACCCCGAACAAGACGCCTGCGATTCAAAGCAACACCACGCAAACTTCTGCGGCAGCGGCGGCGATGACTCCCCGCGAGCGACGCGCGCAGGCTTATGCCAAACTGCTTGAAGGACAGCGCTACATGACCGCGCTGCGAAGCGGGATTTCGACCTCTCTGGTGCGACTCGCGCAGCAATCTTTTCAACAGGCCGCCACACTAGACCCGACGCTGGCAGAAGCGCACACGGCGCTCGCAGAGTTGGCTTTCTTTTATCCGCCGCAGGACTTTCCTCAATCCGAGCGCGAAGCTGCCATCGCCACGCGGCTTGATCCGAACAACGTCGGCGCGCATCGCCTGCTCTCGCGCATACACGCGATCAAGAGCGGGCTCAAAGACAACCAGCTCGAAAAAAAGGCCGCCGAGCAGGCCATCAGCGAACTGCGCGAAGTGGCCCGCCTAGACCCGACAGACCCTGAAGCCTGGGCCTTGCTCGGCGAGTTCTATTACGCGCTGGGTAAATACAGTGAAGCGATTGATGCTTGGACGCGCTGGGTCGGCGCTGCGCCAGCCTCGGATGCACGTATCTTTCAATTCCTGACAAACGGTCGTGAACTAACGGCGGATGCTGCCAATGCGCGGCTCGGTGAAGCACTGATCGCCGCTGGCCGCACGATGGAGGCAGTCGCAGCCATTCGTCGCGCCATCGCGCTCAACCCGGAAAACAGAGGCTATTCAGACCTCTTGGGCCAGGCTTTCGAGGCCGGAGGGAGCGACGCGCAGGCCATCAACGAATTGCAGCGGATCGTCGCGGATGATCCGACCAACACCGCGACCGCAAGACTGCTGGCACGCATACAGGCGCGCGCCGGGCGCGTTGACGACGCCGCACGGACGCTGCGCGCGAGCATCGCACGGCAAGCCAAGGGTGATCGTGAGCAACTCGTGCTGCGCCTCTACCTGGCACAAATTCTATCGGACGCTCTGCGCTACACGGAGGCCATCGGTGTATTTGAAGAGCTTTTGAAGGAGCGCAACATCACAGACTCCGTGCTCAACACGGAGGATGATAGAGAGATCGCGGCAGTCGTCTTACAGCGAATCATCAATCTATATAAACTGGCCGGGCGCACAAATGATGTGACGGCCACCATCGAGCGCATGCGCCGCCTGCTGGGGCCCACAGACCCGACCGCCGAAGAGGAAGCGATAGACTTCCTGCGCAATCAGGGCAAAAGGCAGGAAGCCCTCGCAGCCATACGCAGCGCTCGGCTTCGTTTCCCGGAAGAGCGTGACTTTATCAATCTGGAGGCTATCACGCTGACAGACCTCGGTCGCGTAGACGACGGCATCAGCATCCTGCGCGGTCAATTGAAGGGCTCGCTTGAGGACTTCGATACTTACCGCCTGATCTCTACGCTCTACACGCAGGCTGGACGCGGGCGAGAGGCCGTCGAGGCGGCGCGTAAGATGCTGGAGCTTGCGCCGCCCGAGCGCCAGGAACTGGCTGCCGCCGCGCTGATTACCCTCTCCTCCGCACAGGAACGCGCCGGAGACGCCAAAGGCTCTGAAGAATCGCTGCGCCGCATCTTAGCGCGCGAGCCCAACAATGCGACGGCTCTCAATAACCTCGGATACTTTTTGGTCGAGCGTAACGAGCGCTTGAACGAAGCCCTTGAGATGATTCAGAAGGCTGTTCGCGCAGAGCCGACCAACTCCTCTTTTCTGGATAGTCTGGGCTGGGCCTATTTTAAGCTCGGCAACCTGGACGAGGCCGAGCGCCATCTGAGTGAGGCCGCGCGGCGCGATGCCACCTCGGCGACGATTCACGATCACCTGGGCGACCTCTATCAACGACGCGGCAAAGTCGAACAGGCGCGCGCCTCATGGCAAAAGGCCCTGGCCCTGGCCGTTGAGGTTGAAGAAATTACTCGGATCAAGGCTAAACTCAACGGCCAGCCGTCAAAATGACTGCTGCTGTATTCTCCTGAAACACTCCTCCCCCAATCTCATACGGTCGGTAACTACTCTTAAAAAAAGAGTTGATCGTAGTAAAACAGTCTGTTAAGATCGCTTTTGTCAGTTAGCGACCGGCTGCGAGCCCCTTAGCACGGTCTGGGCAATAAAAGCTTTCTCACGGCCCGGCACGCTTCGGCGAGAAAGAGCGTTCCCCTAAAATGAGCAAAATTAAGTTCCCCCGAACGATAGTGCTGTGCACGGCGCAGTCCGCTCTCCTCCTCTGCACTTTATCATTTGCTTTTATCGTACTCAGTGCCGCGACGGCCTCAGCGCAGTCCGGCTCTAATCGTCCTGTGGCGCGCATGATTACGGCCTCAGGCCCGGCTCTGGGCAGAGTCCCGACGCGTCCGCGCACGGTTGCGCCCGTCTCTATGAGTGGGCCTGTGCGCGGTGGTCCTGCGTCCTCTTCCGCCAATTTGAGCGTCTCAAGCCTTGAGCGTCGCGCTTTCGATCTAATCAATACGCAGCGCGTCGCCAATGGCGAAGAGCCTCTCTTGTGGGATTCGGAGTTGTGCCGCATGGCGCGACAGCATTCCGAGAGCATGGCCCGCCAGGATTTCTTCGATCACACCGGGCCGGATGGAAGCGACATGCGCTCGCGCGCACACAGCAGTAATGTCCGAGGCTGGAAGGCGCTGGCCGAGAACATCGCGTATAATCAGGGCTTCGAAGATCCGGCAGGCTTCGCCGTGCAGCGCTGGATGCGCTCCAGCAAGCACCGCGACAATATCCTGAACAGCAGTTTCACACGTTCTGCGATAGGGATTGCGCGTGCGGCGGATGGTCGAGTTTTTCTGACGCAGGTTTTTATCGCGCGCTAGAGAGAGCCCCGTAAATTTTTCAACATCGAGAGGGCGGCTGGCGCTTTTTTTCTTAAGAGGTCAGCCGCTCTGTCGTGTTTGATGACGCACTTTTTCTTCCTTCCTTTGCCAAGATCAATTGGACGCTGCGCGTCCTGGGCCGCCGTCCGGACGATTACCACGAACTCCAAACTATCTTTCAAACTGTCACGCTTCGCGACAGTTTGCGCTTTACCGTGCGCAACGATTCGCGGATTGAAATAGTTTGCGATGCGCCGGGCATACCCCTGGATGAAAGCAACCTGATCTACAGGGCAGCCGTTGCGCTGCAAAAGCGATATGGTATAGATCGCGGCGTGACGGTCGAGCTGGAAAAGCGTATTCCTGCCGGGGGTGGTTTAGGGGGCGGATCATCCAACGCCGCCGTCACGTTGATGGCTCTGGCGCATCTGTGGCGGATCGAGGCGACAGCGAGCGAACTCTCCGAGCTGGGAGCAAGTTTGGGCGCGGACGTGCCATTCTTTTTCACGGGTGGGACTGCGCTCGGAGAGGGCTTAGGTGTAGAGGTTTCGCCGCTCGCGGACGTGATTGATCTGCCGCTTCTGATCGTTGCGCCGAATGTGAAAGTTTTGACCCATGAAGCCTACAAATTGTTGAATGCGCCAGCCTTGACAAAGATTAATGGCGACATTATTCTTTCAAGTTCGCGCGCGGACGCGCAAATCCCCGATTCTGTTCCGTATCGCCTGTATAATGACTTTGAGCGGGTGGTGCTTCGCCTCGAACCGGAGATTGAGCGCGCGAAGAATGCTTTAATGGCAGCGGGCGCGAGCGCGAGCCTTTTGGCCGGAAGCGGCTCAAGCGTCTTTGGTCTCTTTGACAATCGTGAATCGCAGGAGCGCGCCGCCCGCAGCTTACGTGTAGAGAAGGGATGGCGTGTTTTCTCTTGCACCACGCTCAAGCGTGCGGCGTATCACAAGGCACTAGGGCCAGCGGCGCGCTTCCTTCTTTGAGCGTAAAGCAATCAAGTAGCGCGCACACATGGACGGGGATTGAAATTGGGGCGTAGCCAAGTGGTAAGGCACCGGTCTTTGGAACCGGCATTCGTTGGTTCGAATCCACCCGCCCCAGCCACTATTCGAGATGGCAGAGGTTAGAGGCTAGAGGTTAGTAAGATAAACTGACTGACCTCTGGCCTCTGACATCTAATCGCTAATCTTATGGGTACAACGGGCGGCATCAAAGTCTTTACCGGCAACGCCAATCGCGCGCTGGCCGAAGAGATTTGTCATTACCTGAGCTGCGATCCGGGCCGCGCCGTGACGGAGCGCTTCTCGGACGGCGAGTTCAATTTTCAGATCGATGAGAATGTGCGCGGCAGCGACATCTTTATCGTGCAGCCGACGTGCCCGCCGACCGATGCGAATCTAATGGAGCTGCTCGTCATGCTGGACGCTTTTCGCCGAGCATCTGCCGAGCGTGTGACGGCTGTGATTCCGTACTACGGCTATGCCCGCTCTGATAAGAAGGATCGCCCGCGCGTGCCGATTGCGGCCAAGCTGGTGGCGAACCTGATGGTCACAGCCGGAGCGCAGCGTATCCTGACGATAGATTTGCACGCCTCGCAGATTCAGGGATTCTTCGACGTGCCGGTAGATCACCTGTACGCCGCGCCCGTGATGATCGGTCATTACCAGAAGAATCCGATGGAGAATATGACGGTCGTCGCGCCGGACACGGGCGGAGCGGAGCGTGCGCGCGCTTACGCCAAACGTTTGAACGCCGAACTGGCGCTCTGCGATAAGCGGCGCGAGAAGGCCAACGTTGCAGAAGTGATGAACGTCGTTGGCAACGTCGAGGGCCGTAGCTGTTTGATCGTCGATGATATGTGCGACACGGGCGGCTCGCTCACGAAAGTGGCGAAGGCGCTGAAGAAGGCCGGTGCCGAACGCATTCATGCCTGCTTTACGCATCCGGTGCTGTCGGGTCGCGCCTGCGAGGCGCTTGAGCAAAGTGACATAGAGCAGATGGTCGTCACCAATACGATTCCTTTGCGTGATCGCGCCTGCGAATTGAATAATATTAAAGTGCTGAGCATCGCGCCGCTACTGGCGAAAGCGATTAAGTCGATCCACGAGGAGACAAGCGTCTCTTCGCTCTTCGTGTGAAGGGCAAACACTGAAAGCGAGCGGTTAAATAGCAAATCAGCCGTCCAACTTTCAGCAAGACAATCTGTAGATAATCACAGTCGGCGCGCGTCTTCATAGAAGAAGGCCGTGCAGTCAGACGTATTCTGTTTTTCACTGACTACTGATGACTGACTGCCGATTACTTTTTAGAAGGAAAGCGAACTACTCATGGCAGAAAGAAAAGAGATTATCATCCGCGCCACACGCAGAGACGGGCGCGGTAAAAACGATGCGGGCCGCACGCGCCGCGAGGGCCTCGTGCCCGTCACGGTTTATGGCGGTGAAGGCGAAGCGGTCGCGGCCTCTGCGCCGCTGCGCGAGCTTGCGGCAATTCTTCGCTCGGACTCCGGCCACAATACTATCTTTACGATTGATGTGGAGGGCGTGGGCGCAAGCGAAGTGATGTTTCATGATCGCCAGATTGATCCTGTGCGCGGTCGCCTTGTGCACGCCGATCTGAAAAGACTGGTCAAGGGACAGAAGATCGAAGTCACTGTGCCCATCCATCTGGAAGGCGAGCCCATAGGCGTGCGCGAGCAGGAAGGCCATCTCGAACAGGTCATTCGCGAGATAGAGATTCGCTGCGATCCGCGTAACATCCCGGACGCGATCACGCTCGACGTGTCGAACCTTAAT
>Ga0190273_10000303_pt1 | contig 20610 bp, 11 predicted proteins | sample Popmic504IS_FD_134513 | JGI IMG/M metagenome (GOLD analysis project Ga0190273, IMG submission 134513) | Populus adjacent soil microbial communities from riparian zone of Shoshone River, Wyoming, USA - 504 IS | ecosystem: Environmental > Terrestrial > Soil > Riparian zone > Trees stand | place... | reverse complement strand
GCCGGGCTGACCAACGATCAGTATGTGCAGACGCTCTTTAATATGGTCGGGTTGACGCAGATCACTGTCAATGGAGTTGTGCGAAATGTCTCGGCCATACAGCAACAGATGGCCGTAGGACGCACCAGAGCGCAGGTCTTAAGAGACATCGCGGAGAGTCCTGAGGTGAGTAATAAATTCCTCATCGAGTCGACGATCGTGATGCATTACTTCGGATATTTAAGGCGTGATCCGGACGGTGCGTATCAGGACTGGATCAATATCTTTAACCAGACGGGAGACTCAAGGAATGTGACCAACGGGTTCGTTAACTCGCAGGAGTATCGCGCGCGTTTTAGTCCGTGATAAACTGTCCTTCTGTTTGGGCCATCTTGCGCCAGGACAATCGAAGCCGTCTCAAAGTATGTGCAAGGCATACCGTGAGACGGTTTTCGACATACGGTTAATCATTCGCGCGCCGCTCCTCTTCTGTCCGTAGAGGAATAATTTTTTTGAACCGGCACCGTCGCTTCGGCGTGGAAAGCGTAGCGCTTACTGCGCGGCGGCAGACCGCGGCCACGTTCCCGCTCCATCTTTAGCTTTAAAAACCTTCGTTGCGATTAAGAGTTTGCCGTGGGCCTTTGCGTTAACAGTCAGCAGTCACAAAACTTTATTTGATTTGCCACTGCGTCCGAGTCTCGCGTAAGCTTCCGGATATGCGAGTGAATGCGTTTAATACGCATGATTGCTCTTTATAAACGGCGGGTTTTTCAGGTATAGACGGGCCTGGGCTACGCTTTCGGCTCGCCCATGACGCCGGAAAACGGGTTTTCTAAGGCCCTCTTCAGTCAAAGCCGGGCACTGTCGTTGATGCTCTCGATCTCAAGCCTGGCTTGTGGCCTGCTCGTTGCATAAAAGAGCCGTGTGGCCGTGCCGCCGTAGGCTTTCATTCGTAAATTATGAAGCTCGTCGGGGCTCTCGGGCCTCAAAAATTTTAGTTAACCTCGTCCTTAGGAAACAGAGCCTGCTTTTATGCGCCGTTCGACGACAGCACTGATTATCTTCGCCATGTTGATGAGCTGGGCTGTGCCTTCTGCGCGCTCCTATACTCTGCAATTTACGGACGGCTCGTCCGCAGTTCAGATCAAATGGCCGACCCCGACCGTGACGATTGCCTTCTCAAGCTCGCTCGCCTCGCCGCCCGCCAATATCAAGACGGGCAGCGACGTGACGGGCGCAGCGCGCAGAGCCCTTGTGCAATGGGCCGGAGCATCCAACGTACGTTTTGTAGAGACCTCTTCGGGGGCACAGTCGATTAGCCCGAGCGCGAGCGGAGACGGCATAAGCTTGATTACTGTGGCGAACACGCCCGAGAACGCGGCGCTTTTTAGCGGGAGCGACAGGCCCGCGCGCACGCGCGTCTTTTTTGATCCAGGCTCGGGACTCATCAGTGAAGCGGACATCGCGCTGAACCCTTCGGCACAGTTTTCTACGGACGGCACGTTCGGCACTTATGATCTGGAATCGGTCTTGACACACGAGATCGGCCATCTGCTCGGACTCGAACATTCCGGGATGGTCGGCGCGACGATGCAGCCGCGTCTTGGGCTCAATGGTTTGTATACGCTGCCGGCATTTTCTCCGCGCACTTTATCGGAAGATGATCGCGCGGGCGCGCGAGCGATTTATGGCCCGCGAACGGGTCTGGGCGCGATTGCAGGGACGATCACGTATGCAGGCGGCGCTGCCGTTTACGGCGCGCACGTGTGGGCACAGGATATTTCCACAGGGCGCAGCCTTGTCGGCAGCATCAGTTCTCAAAGCGGCGCATACCGCATAGAAGATTTGCCGCCGGGCCAGTATCGCCTGCTCGTCGAATACCTGAACGGAAACGTCCTGGCTTCTGAGATCGCTTCCTCCGGCGGAGCGTACGCGGGACTCGTCAATGCTCAGGCCGCGTTCCGCGCGACAGAGGCCGCCACTCAGGTCACAGTCACGCCTGCCAACACCGCTTTGCAAAATATCTCTCTCACGGGCGCGCAGCCTTTCCTCAATCCGCGACTGTTAGGCATCAACGGTCAACTGTCGACGATGGCCGTGCCGCTTGAGCCTGGCCGCAGCTACAAGGTTTATGTCGGGGGCGAGGGACTGGAACAGGTGAGCGTCAGCACGACCTCGCGCTTCCTGACCGTCGATGCTGCGAGCATGGTCTTGCAGCAGCTTGAGACTCCGTACCCTATCATCAGCTTTACCATTAAGGTCGCAGAGGATGTCCCGGCGGGCGAATATGATCTGCGTTTTCAGTCAACCAACGGCGAGGTTTCCTACATCGCCGGAGGATTGACCGTGGATGAAGACGGGAGCGCTCCGCTCTTGATGCAGTTCGGGGAATCAAGCGGCGACGTTGACGCCGAGACGAATCCTTCCAGCATAGGGCTCGTTGGTGAAGAAGAGCCGAGCGTCGGCGTGCTTGACGATTACCTGGCGGGCGCAAACGGTGTCTCTGACAAACGCTTCGTCGCTCGCAGAATTTCTTTGCCGGGACGCGCGCGCCGCGCCGGTGCGTCGATACCGCTTCAGACCAGCGCCGAAGAGAGGCTTCGGGCCATCATTGAACCCTTGTTCAAGAGGCCGGACAGGGAATCCGGCACAGGCTCGTCTTAAGCCGCATGTGGCCATCGGAGCAGCGCGTCCGGTCGGCCTTAAGCTTTCAGCAAAAGGGCAAAAATCTCTTAACTCTTCGTTAAGGGCGGAGGGAGGGAGTGTGCGGCGGCTCGAAAACTCTGCAAGTTTTGTCCAAAAATGCTGTGTGCTGCCTTGCGCTCACGTGAGCCTTCCGCTTAAAATACACACTTTTGAAGCTGCGCGTGCGCGCTTCCCGATTCTGTTTTAATCATTAGTCGAGTTCCTTTGGCCTCTCTCATTTTCAATCCGTGTTCTTATTTCGGAGGTTTCCAGTGAAGCAGGTTTTTCGTTTGTCTTCTGGCGCGCTCTTTGCGCTCGTCCTCATCCTTGGCACATCGCTTCTGGCGCAGGCCCAGACCATCGACCCGTTCGTTACACAGATCAGCTCATCGGATCGCGAAACGTTTGTCGGAGGCACGAGCGGCAACGCGCGTTTCGTCGTCTTTGAATCCAACGGCGACATCGGGACTGACAAGACCTCTACACGCAACAACGCTGACGGCAATCGAGAGATTTTCCTCTTCGATTATGCGCAGCGACGTATCTTCCAGATCACCAATACGACGAGCACACGCGTCAATACGGCGCTGCCGGATTTCCCCCCGGCGACCGCCACCACGACTCCCACGGATCGCAGCAACGTGCTGATAGAAGTCAGCAATAATAGGCCCGTGCTCAGTAATAATGGCCGCTGGATCATCTTCAGCTCGAACGCTGCGAACCCCGCGAGCTTTGACGGTAGTGACGCGACCAATCGTGCCGCTCTGGCAGCCGACGGCAATCAGGAGATGTGGCTCTATTTCGTGCCGAACCCGCCCGCCGCCGTCCTGACAGACGGCTCGGATGTGCAGCCCGTGTTTCCGCTCTCCGGCGGCGAGTTCACACAGTTGACCAATACCCCCGCGAGCCGTTTGCCGACGCGCGGGACAACGTCTGTTGCGCCCTTCGTGGCCGACGACAATCGCAATGCGAGCTCGAATGATAACTCCTCTGTGATCGCCTTCGTCTCGACGCGTAATCTGACCGGAAACAATGCCGACGGTAATCCGGAAATCTTTGTTTTTAGAAGAACAGGCGTCTCGCCCGCGACAGGCACGCTCCAACAGATGACGAACACGACGGGCACTAACGTCTTTAACGAAAACCCATCAGTCTCCGGAGTCGCCGCCGCCACCACGCCCATAGCCTTTATCTCGAACGCGAACATAGCCATCGGCGGCGCGAGCAATAACGCGGACGGCAATGCGGAGATTTATCTGGGAACGACGGACGCGACGACCGCAGCGGTCACAAGACAGGTGACGAACACTACACTCGGCGCGGCCAACGGTAACGTGGGCGTCAATATTCTGTCGTTCGGACGTCGCCTGAGCCGCGACGGAAATCTGCTCGCCTTCGAATCCTACGCAGACCTCGCGGGCAACGGAGCGGTTCAGACGACCTCGACCGTCTTTATGTACAACGTCGCGGCCAATAGCTTTACGCAGGTTGGCCCACGCGCCGTCAATACCTCTGCCGTGCGCCTGCCGGGCTTTACCGACTACAACGCAGCCGGTACGCCGTCGACCATAATCTTTTCGTCCGCCCTGAACTTTACGTCGACGGGCGCGCTTCCGACGACCGCCAGCGACGGGCTCAATCCGAACGGTCGCCCGCAAATCTTCTCCGCGCCGGTGGCTGCGCCGACGACCTTTACGCGGATCACCAACACGCCTGAGTTCGCGTTCCCGGCCATCGGGCCGCCAGGCATACAGGCCCACACCAGCGACACTCGCCTGCGTATGTCCTTTAGTCTTTCGCGCACGGAGACGGGCGGCGGCAACAGCGACAATACGACCGAAGGCTTTTACCTCTTTGCTCCGACGACGACAGAATCGGGCGGCACGCTCTCTTTCTTTACGGGCGCGAGCAATCGTCCCGTGACAGGCCCAAGTCCGACTGCACCGGCAGTGGCGGGGCTTGCGCCGGGCATGCTCGGAATCGTCCGCTCTGCGACAGCGCTTGCGCCTTCGGCTAAATTAGCCTGCCCCGCAGGGAGCAGCCCCGATTGCGCATCTGAGAACCTGCGCAGGCCCTCGCTGCCAGTCGAGTTAAATAGCGTCTCGGTCTCGATTGGCGGCTCGTCCGCTCCTCTGTACTTCGTCTCTCCGGGACAGATAAATTTCGTCGTGCCGGTGGGTCTAGTTCCGAACACGGGCACGAATACGTATCCGTTCGTGGTGAATAACAACGGCGTAGTGACGCGCGGGACGATACAGATCGTGGCAATACAACCCGACATCTTTACGACCACGAACGATGCGGGTGGGCGGGCTATGGTCGTGAGCGTGGACGCTCAAGGAGCTGAGTTTGCAGAGCCGTTCACGGTTCCGGCCACGCTGCGTATAATTTTGACGGGCGTGCGCGGTGTGGTTAAGAGCGAGGTCACTGTCCGCATAGGAACGACTGATCTAACGGGCGCGGCGATTTTGACAGACGCCGTTCCACGCGGCGCTAATCAGACGCCGGGCTTTTATCAGATTGATGTGGCCGTGCCCGCATCGCTCGCAGGCGCAGGTGATGTCCCGGTGATCGTCACCGTCACACGCAGCAGCGTGACGACCGCGAGTCGTGATGCCACCACAGCGCCTCGTATTCAGATCAATTAAGAATGGTCTGAAGGCAAGTTGAAAGCCGTGTGAGCAGTGAGCAGTTGTTCTATCTTCTGCTCGCTGCTCACTTTTTTTGAGCATGCGTATAGGAATTGATGGCTTTCCTTTATCGATGCCCAGAACTGGCATCGGTCATTATACTTTCGAGCTGGCGCGCTCGCTTGCCATTCTCTCTCCCGCAGACGACTTCCATCTCATCTCGCCCTTTGCTTTGGACGCTTCCATTGAGGAAGAACTCGCGCGCGACGCGCCCGCAAATCTGCGCGGCCTGCGTCCCTCTCAATCTTTGCTGCATAGGCGCTGGTGGGCCATCGGGCTGCCCCTCTATCTGAGGCAAGCCAGGATAAGCCTGTTTCACGGCACAAACTATGAGATACCCTTATGGGGCAAACAGGCGACGGTTGCGACCATTCACGATCTCTCCATACTGCTGCACGCGGACAAACACCTTGAGCAGCTGGCGCGCAGAGCACGTCGGCGTCTGCCGCTCATGGCGCGCAAGGCGTCAAAGATCATCACCGCCACAGAGAGCGTGAAGCGCGAAATCTGCGAGCACCTGCGCGTTAGTCCGAACAAAATCGCCGTTACACCCTACGCGCCGCGAAGAAGTTTTCGCCCCGTGCCGTCACAAGAGACCGTCGAGACCAGACGACGGCTCGGCGTCGAGGACGAGTTTATTCTTTTCGTCGGGACGATAGAGCCGCGCAAAAATCTACTCACGCTCGCACGCGCCTTTGACGAGCTCATGCGACGCACGGAGCAGCGTCCACAGTTGGTGATTACAGGACGCGAGGGCTGGCTCGTCGACGAGCTTTACTCTTTTATAGAGCAGGCCGGTATTCGTGATCGAATGCTTTTCACAGGCTACGTAGCGGAAGACGATCTGCGCGCTCTTTATTCTTCATGCCTTGTTATGGTCTATCCTTCGCTCTATGAGGGCTTCGGCCTGCCGCCGCTCGAAGCGATGGCCTGCGGCGCGCCCGTCATCACAAGCAATATTCAAACCATCCTCGAAACGGTCGGAGAGGCAGCACGAGTAGTTTCTCCGACAGACCATCAGGAACTCGCGCGCACAATCCTTGAGGTGATCGAGCACGAAGAGGAGCGCACGCGTCTTAAGTCGGCGGGCTTAAAACGCGCCGCAGAGTTTTCATGGGAGAAGACAGCGCTGCTGACGATGGAGGTTTACATGGAGGTGCTGGGGCGTAAGTAAGAAGCGGTGGGCTGTCGTGGCCAGTCTATTCGACGCCCTCGATATATGTAGTAGCTTTATCATCGCTTCGCCGAAGCCGCCACATGCGGAAAAGAGTCTTAGAGAAAGCCCAGCCGAAGCGCAGGAGCTTGGCGTGCGATTTGCCGTAGTTGCGCGCCATATAATGAAACGGAATTTCGCGGATACGAAAACCTCTCGCGTGAATACGGAATAGTATTTCGGGCTGCACGTCAAAGTCATGCGCCTGTAAGAGCCGCCAGTCTAAAATCCCGCTTCGATACATCCGAAAGCCACTTGAGAGGTCGAGTACCTGAAGCCCGAGCGTACGCCTGTAAGCGAGGCTCAAGACACGGCTTAACATCAATCGAAACCGGCTCAGGTCGGCTCGCCCGCCCTCTACAAAACGAGAGGCGATGAGCAGCTCTGCCGTCTCACGCTCGCGCCAGAAGCTTTTCAGAAAGTCCGGACTGTGCGAGAGGTCTGCGTCCATAGTGACGATGTAGGGCGCTGTGGCCGCCGCAAATCCGGCCTGCAAAGCTCCGCCGAACCCCTTTTCATGTTGCACGATGACCTTTGCCCCGAACTGCTCCGCCGTCTCCTGCGAGCCGTCCACAGAGCCTCCGTCGGCCACTATGAGCTCGCCTGAAAGCTGCATGTCAGCGAGCACACCTTTGAGCAGCGGGAGGAGGCGCAAAAGATTCTCGCGCTCGTTGAGCACGGGAATAACGATGGCGATGTCCGGCAACTCCTGTTTCATCCTTGCAGACACTTCGCTCTTAACAGACCACGGGCATAGAGATCAAATGTTGCCTGGTGAATAGTCTGTCTACTTGAAAAAAATCCTGGCCGTGTGCAGAAGCTATGTGTGGTTGACAGACGAAAATTTGGCGCACAGAAATTGGCCCGGTGATGATACGAGAAAGGCCGACTCAATGTCGAGTCGGCCTTAATCTCAATAGCGTATGGAGGCTAGAGCTTTTAGAAGCGATTACGATACTCTGTCGAATTGACGAAGCCGTTAATCATGCGACGATAGTCTCCGGTCTCGTTTAAGGTCTTGATCCAGTCCAGATAAAGAGCATCTGGGTCTCTGCGCAAGTAACCGAAGTATTGCATGACGACGAAGGCTTGTGTGAAGTACTTCTGATAGACCTCAGAGCTATCGACGATCGCTCTTAAGACCTGCGCCCTGGTCATGCTGCCCTGCGTCAGAGCGGCGATCAACGCGCTCTCGTTACTCACAGTGACACCGGCTGTGGCTTCCAGCGCTCTGACGTAAGCGGCCGGATCAGTGATGGAATCATATTTCTGGCGAAAGTCTGCGCGCATCAACCATGCATCGGCCAGCGCCCAACGGCTGGCTTCCAGTTGTTCGGGAGTCTGAAATCCGCTCACGCGTCGCAGGTCTGGCATAAACTCGTTGAAGTCGGGCTTACGTCCCAGGGCCACGGAATAAAAGCGATAGGCGTAATAGCCGCGTTCCTGAAATTCCGGCGAGCGATAAAATCCCGAAGAGACCTCTATACGATCACAACTTGTATTGCCAGGAGCACAGTTGGTCAGAATGGCTACCCAGTCGCGAAGGCCCGAAGGCTCTGGCATGCGGCCCAGAAAGTCTATGTAGTGCTGCTGGACGAAAAAATCTTTATCGTCAATGGTGACGACCTGGTTCGTTCCGGGGCGCAGGCGCAGAGGCTTGACTTTAATATCGCCATAATAAAGATCGGACGGCAGATTCGGGTCTTCAGTGACAATTCTTAACGTCGGCCCGGGCTCTTGCACCGTCTGCCCGAACACTCCGACGGCAGCGATAAAGACCACGAAAATGGTGACGATCAATCTCATTTTACTGCTCCTAAAAGTTCATTTAGATAAGGGGAAAAGTAGCCGGAAGAGGCGGTCATCCTTACCTCATGATGGCGCAATGCGCGCACCTGCGAGGCTAAAAGAAGTTTAACTTGCCCACACGCGAGTGTCAATGGGTTAAAACTGGCCTCCGGCGGCCATCAATCACGCCCTTCAAAAAGATTGCAAAGAGCGCCGCCAGCGATATTAAGCTGATCGCTGCTCCGTAATAAAAGCTCTCGGGCTTGAACTCAAAACGCACCAGATGTTCTCCGGCAGGCACAGCTACGCCGCGAAGCGCAAAGTTTGCGCGAAAGAGCCGCGCCGCTTGACCGTCCACATAAGCCTCCCAGCCCGGATAAAAGGGATCGCTCGTGACCAGCACAGAGGGCGCAGACGCGCGTGTGCGAACCTCCATCACAGTCTCGGAGAGAGACGCGATTTCGACGGACGAGCCAGCATCGGTCTGCTGTTGCTCCGGCGGCGGCGCATCCGGATTCAAAGGCTCTTCGACAAGCACTGTTCGCGCAGGGTCGAAGTCGCGCCCGTCCGGAAGCTTTGAGGTCTTGATCGCTTGAAGCGCCTCTTCCGGTGTGGCAAGCGCCAACGCTTCCCCGGCCAGCCAAGCGCGCGGCATCGCACGCAGATTCTCGTAGACGCGCGTTTGCGCCGTCTCGTCGGCCAGACGAAAGCGGCTGTTGTCCATATACTCTGGGTCGAAGGCATAGGAGTCCCCCGTCGCATCGTCTACCAGGCTGATCTTCTCGACGACGATCCCGCCTTCGTTTCCAGTCCATTGCACGCTAACGCTCTTGATACTGGCGGGCTCGCCGAGGCCAACCATCGTGACGTAATGATGGCCCACGCACGTCAACTCAAACATCTTGGCGGGAAAGCTCTCGAAGATGGCGGCCCTTTTGTGTTGCAGTGTGGGAACGTTTGGGCAATCGTATGCCCACTCGGACGAGTCGCGCCCGGCCAGCAGGCTTTGAGTCTGGACACGCCCGTTCGCATCCGTCACGACGAGCTTGCCCACTTCCTGGCCGTCGGGCACGCCCGTCGAGCAGGCGAGCATACTGACCAGACCAACTCTCGTCGCTTTGAACGGCTGCGGCAACTCAAAGGTCACGGAGGGCGTCGATTCATGTCCGCATCCGGAACCCGTCCAGAGGTTAAAGTCTTTGCCGAGCCAGTTGATTCCGTCCTTGTTTAAAAACGGGCCGCGCGGCGTCAGGAGATAGCGGACACTCATCAGATCGACGCTGCGATTGGCGGGTTCGCTCCAGGATGGGTCGACATCTCCGCCCTCTCTCGTAGAGAGCAGGCGGCTGACTTTCTCTAACCTGAGGACATTGGTTCCGGTCGCGCTAGGGATGCCCCAGAGCCTAGAGGTGTTCGGTCGCATGGTCTCGCGCGGCCCATTGATACCCATCACAGGCAGGATGCGTTGGTGTGCCGAGCCTAGCGCTTGACGATAATCGACGACACTCGCAGGTTGCGACAACTCACTCACATCCGGCGAAGCATAACGCCACTCATAAAACCAACCGAAGCTCGCCAGATCGAGCAAGAGCACTGCGACGAGCAGCACGGTTCGTAAAGAAGAGCCGGGTCTGCCGCACCACCACACGAGCGCGGAGGCTGCGCACAAAAAAACCAGAAGCGGAATACCGACCGCTCCGTTGGCCCAAGGCAGCAGGCTCAATCGCGTCACGCCCGCGCGCGCCGACGCCAGAGCGCTTAATTGTTCATGGAAGGCGAAGACGGCGATCAAACACGCAAGTATCACCAGAGCAGCGATAAAGATAGTTTTACGAATCAGACGGAGTTCAACTTTGCCCTGACGGATGGCGCTTAAGCCCAGCCCGCTGAGCACGCTCACGGCGAAAGTCACTTCGAGCAGATGGCGTGCCGGTGCGCGAAAGCGATTGATCGGCGGCACATAATAAGTCACATGCGCCAACGGCGTAGCGTCGCCCAGAGCCAGCACTAATGCGACGAACCCGGCAGCGAGCCAGAATACTGCGAGCGGAGTTCTGCGCGAAGCAGCGAACCCTATGGCCGCCAGCATCAACGGCAGTAAGCCGACATAGCCAGCCAGCTCTGTCAAATTCCAATCGCCGAAATACGGCTTTGTGGGATGGTTCGAGTAACCGAACAGGTAAGGAAAGACGAACGTCACCAGATGTTTTGGAGTCAGCGAAAAGGCTACGAACTCCGCAAAGCTAAACTCCGTGCGCACGCTCTGATTGATAAGCTGCGCGGTCGGAATAAGCTGGACGGCAGCCACCCCGATCCCTATGCCCAACAGCAGCGAGGCATAAAAGTAATAGCGCCTGCGGCCCACAGTTGCCGTCCACCCGAGTGTGATGGCATAAGCAACGCACAGCATCATGCCATAAAAAAATATTTGTGACTGCCCGGCGAGGAAACAGAAGGCGACCGCGACACTGCCAACGACGAACCAGAATGGATTCCAACGTCGGCGCAGCATCTCAAGCGACCAGATAATCAAAGGCAGCCATGCCGCGCAATGAATGATTCCAGTATGGCCCAGATGCGCCATCATAAAGCCGCTCATGCCATAGGTGAGCCCGCTCGCCAGAGCAGACAGACGCTCTCCGGTAACGGTGTAGACGTAGCCGTACATCGAGCCGCTTGCCAGAATAAAAGCCATCAGGACGAAAGCATTCCAGCCGCCCGGAAGATAAGAGAACAGGAGCGCAGGCGGATACCACATCATCACCTGCGGATCAGCGAACCTCGGAAATCCCGCGAGGATAAGGGTGTCCCACAGCGCTTTCTTCGTAAAAAAATTAGGCAGATAGATAAAGACGCCGTCGCCCGGAGCGAGCAGCAGATGGCCGCTAAAAAGTATGGACGAGAAAAATATCGTAAACAGGAGAGCGTAAAAAAGCATCGCCCGGAGCCAGTGGCGCATAGGCTCATGCGCAGCACTTACAGTTGTTGCCGCACTACCTTCCGTTACTGTTCGAACACTGCCCTCCAAAGGCTTAGCCTCATGCGCGCGGCCCTCCACTTCGGCGTGCGATCGACTTTTAGTTAGTGATTGACCTTCGATCAGCCGTCTTCTTATCCACATACACCCGCCGACCAATATCACGCAGTAAAAGATTGTGAACGCGAAGGCCGATGGTTTCAGGGCCAGCGGGAAAGATTCCAGCAGCACAAGTTTTCCGGGCCATATCTGCGCCTCTATGCAGCGATAGTAATAGGTGACATCCTCCTCGATGATGGGGACGCGCGGGCATTCCCGTGGCAGGTCGAACAGCCTGACCAACACAAAAGGGCCGAACAGCACCATCAACTGCGGGAGCGAAACGATCACGAAAGCGATTGCGGTGACGACCAGCCCATAGGTTTTAGACAGGATCAGCGAGAGAAGTGCTTGAACCTCGCGCGCATAAAAATAGAGTAAGAGCAGCGCAGCGGACGGTATCCACGGAAGGATGTAGCGCGGCCCCCATGCAGCCCCGCCAAGCGGCGTACACCAGCGCGAGAAACCCGCCGTGAGCAGTACGAGAACGAGCGTGATGATGATGATCGGAATATAAAAGATCAGCCGCTCGGAGGGCTCTTCGTTCAGTTCGACCTGGCTTTTATTCTTCCAGCGAATAAACAGGAGGACAAGCAGTGAGAAATAAAGCAGGACGAACGAGGGCCAGAAGAAAAGCAGCCCGCCGTATGGTGTAAACCAGATCGCCAGAAAAAAACTGAGGTGAAGCCTTAACGTCGGAACAAGGTAAAGCTCCGTCAGATGCCCCGCATCATAATAAGTCCCGTAACGAAAATAGTTGAACGCGATGTTGACCAGCACGGTTAGAGCAGCGCCCGCCAGCAGAGCGTAAAGACGACCCTTTATTTTTCCAGGAGCAGTCAGGATTTCCGGCAGCAGGCACAGGCAGCCGATCACTAGCAGAAACGGAAACGCGACCTCTTTACTCATTCCGGCGAGAAAGAAGAGCGGAACGAGAAACCTGTTATCGACACGAAAGAGGCCAGCGGCGGTAAAAGCCAGAATCAAAAAAGCTGCCAGCATTTCGCTATAAGTCGAATGTGAATACCAGAGGAGTGGGCCCGTCAACATCAGGAGCGCACCCACAGCCGCCACAGTCTTTGATGATTTTCTTTTGAGAGTCCAGAAAACGAGCGCGATTGAAGCGACGAATCCCAGAAAGCTTAAGTAAGCGAGGAAGTGAAGAATGCTTGCGTCTGAAAAACCCAGATAGCTTAGAACAATACTTGGCCCATACTGTAAAAGCGGGAAGGGTATGTCGAAGCTGCACCCGAGAAAACGGCCTTCGCTCAGACAAGCGCGAATCGTCTTGACGCTCCCGACGAGTATCTGCGTATCCCCTTCGCGGTATGGCTCGTTTATGACGAACAGCGCGAGGCGCACAAGGATGGCAAGCACAGATACTGCGTAAAGAGTGTGAGCGGGCTTGAAGGGTGACGGCAATTCCAGTTTTCGACTGATGGACGAGAGAGACCTTGCCATATTTTGAAATCAACCCTTTCCGGGCTGTTGCTTATCTGGGGAATCAGCTTTTATTAAAAGACCTGTAGAGCCAGTCGGGGCGCACAGCGGGCTTCTGCCTTGCGCTCTCGTCGACAATGCTGCGGCAGAAAACATATTGGCCCAGATCGCTGCGGCGGAATTCGACCGCCGCCTTGACCTTCTCCAGATCAAAGTATGTATCGGCGTAACGCTTGTGAATATCTGCGGTGAACATGGTCTCCATCTGAAAGCCGTTGTCTGCGAGCAGTAGGACGAGTTCGTGACGGTTATACTCGCGATTATGCCTGCCGTATGGCCCATAGCCCGAGTAAGGATCGTAGATATTTCCTCCGCCCGCAAGCTTGCAAACATTATCCAGAGAGATGACGTTCGGCGTCGTCAGTATCAGTCGGCCTCCGGGCCTCAAGACTCTACGGCTTTCGATCAAGGCATGCACGGGATCAAGCAATAGATGCTCTATGATCTCGCAGAAGAGCACGACATCCATAGATTCGTCAGCGTATGGGAAAACATCCTCTTCGATATTGAACTGCTGATAAGCATACGAGATTTCTTCATTGGTCAGACCGATGAAGACTTTCTGCACACCGCTCTTTTTATCATGTCCCAGGAAGTTAGCCAGATGCAGCCGTGCTTGCCTGAACTTATGCAGAAGCGTCGTCTGAAAGTAAGGGTTCGCGCCAAGCTCCAGCACATCTAAGCCGGGCTCTTCGGGAACGAGGCTGAGCGTGTAAACGAATCGCTTAAAATCCGTGCTGGCATAAGTACGCATCTCTTCGGGCGGCCCGTCTTCGACCCGCACGGTCGTGAGCATGTCGTACAAATCATCTTCAGACCAACCGACGGGAAGCGGCAGCGGCGGGCAGTTCAGCAGCGGATCGTTCTGCAAGGTCGCTTCGGCCATCTCAGCATTTTTATCAAGGCCGGCATGGTCGGCGCGGTCAGCGGTGATGCTTTCGATACGCGGTTGGATCATGTTGGGCCGCGCATCGCGCGACGCTGCAAGCGCTCGCGCGCAGTCTTCGACGGCTTCGATCAGACGCGCACGCACGTGCTCTGCCTTGTAGTTGGCAACGACATATTCCCTTCCCGCCTCGCCCAGCTGGGCGCGCAGACGCTCGTTCGTCAAAAGCTCATTGACGGCGGCGGCGAAACTTTCGTAGTCCTCGTAGATTCTTCCGGCACGGCTTTGCCTGACATGATCCGTGAGCACTTCGGAAGCATGGCTGACGAGCACGGGCGTTCGTTGGGCCATCGCTTCGAGCGTGACGATACTGAAGCTTTCATGTGGCGACGGCATCGCGTAAAGCTTAGCGCCAGCCATCAAACGGAACTTTTCTTCGTCTGAGACGAACCCGCGAAAGATGATGTCCGGATGCTCCGGCACTCCCAGATCGTCTTTGCCCGTCAGGATCAGCCTAAGCTTTGAAGGGTAATCTCTTTTGTATTTGATAAAGTAGCTGAATAGCTCAGGGCAGCCCTTATTCAAATCTATCCGCCCGCAGTAGAGAAGGTATGGGACTCTCTCGTCCGCCGGTTGTCTGGTACGTGTATCGATGCCCATCGCCACCACGTGGCCGGGCATGTCGCCCCACAGCTTTTGGGCCACGCGCCGCTCGGCATCTGTGAGCCAGATCAGAGAATGTGCGCGATGGGCCGCGTGATTGTAAGCGGAAAGGTACGCGGGCTGCTCGTCGTGCAGCGTCGGCGCGAGCAGCGCGCACCCTCGCGGCAGTTGCAGCAAGCCGAAGTAGGTCGTCGGATAGAGATAAGTGATAAAGATGATCGCGTGGTAATCCCGCCATCTCTCTTTTAAAAAATCTGTGAGCGGCTGTGAATACGGGCCTTGATGAAGAATAAACTCTTCCTGAAGCGGGACGCTCCAACGCAGATGTGTCTGGCCGTTCGAGGTGCGCCTTGACCCTAAGGCAAACGGGTGAAAGCTTTCCTGCAATCGCTCGTAAAGATTTGTCCAGTAGCGGCTGCGCCCGACCGTCACAGAGAAGCGACGAATAGAGACGCCCTCGCGCCTCTCCAACCCTTCGGGCAGAGCGTTGGCCCAGTCGGAGATGTCTACGGCGGTCGTGGTCAACACTTCAACATCGTACGCGTCTTTTAAGAGCGTGGCATACTGCCATGCGAGGGATTCCGACCCTCCCACGATAGATTCGTGGCAACGCTGCACGACGATGGCGACCCGGTTCATATTAAAGCATCCAGAGCGCGCAAGAATTCGTCTCCGATCCGCTCGTTCGTGTACATCTGTTCATAGCGCCGCAGACCCTTCTCTCTCAAAGCTCGATTGACCGCTTTATCTTTGACGATCACATCCAGGGATTGAGCCAGCAAATAAGGATCACGCTCTTCCCACACCAGTCCGGCATCCCCGACCGTCTCCGGAATTGCCGTCGAAGCGTAGGCGACGATGGGCAGTTTCATCGCCATCGATTCCACCAAAGGCACGCAAAAACCCTCATGCTCGCTCGCCATCATAAAAGCATCGCTGATGAGATAGTAGGCTTTGAGGGCTGCATCGGTTACGCCTCCGGTGAAGACCACTGCTTTCTCCAGAGAGAGAGAGGCCACGGCCCTTCGCAGCAGCACGGAATAGGAGCTTAAACCCTCTCCGCCTTTACCGACGACGATCAGCCGCGCGTTATCGTTGTATCGATAATAGTAAGTGGCGAACGCTTCCAGTAATGCGAGATGCCCTTTGTGCGGCGAGACTCTGCCCACCATCAGGATGTTTGTTTTACCGTCCGTATATTTTTCCAGAACATCCGTGTCAGGCTTAAGCGCGTGCATACGATCAACGTGATGAAAGGGAGGCACGACGAAACTTCGCTCAGGCCGCGCGCCCTCCTCTATCAACTCGCGCATGCTGTAGGGCGAGGCTGAAAGATATAGATCACAGTTGATCGTCGTCAGCTCCCTCAAATGTTTTCGTCCGGTGACACAGAGATATTCGTCGCTCGCGCTGAATCCGGCGAAGAACTGCGGCGGCGTAACGTTGTGGTACTTGATGACCTTGCGGCAATCGAGTTCCCTGAGGAGCGCAAGCCCCTGCTCCCAACCGACAGAGTAATGATAGATCAGAATATCGCGCGGGCTGTTGAGAAAACGTTTGATCCTGGAAAAGGGATAGACTTTATAACCGCTGAGCGCAGAGGTTTCGCTATAGATGCGCACCTCGCAACGGCTTTTCTTTAAGACCTCGTACATCCCGACCACGTCGTTGCTGACGGCGTCGGCTGTCGTAAGACTCGGGCTCAACAGGGCAATGCGGATCATCTCTTTATCTTAACCGTGATATTCCAGGCCCAGAAGTGGCGGAATATAATAGCCAGGGGCGATGTAATCATTCGTGTTTGTTGACCAAGCCCTGAAGGGGCGAAATGTAATAGCCCAGGGCAACGCCCTGGGTATGCGAGTTGTTTTATCTCATTTGAGCCCTGTAAGGGCGAAATAATTTATGCCGCCCTTACAGGGCTCTATGAATAAACTCGCCGCGTCAAACCTGTGGCGTTGCCACAGGCTATTACATTTCGCCCCTTCGGGGCTTAGGTTACGGCCCAAGCCATGATTCTATTCATAACAAAACATCCAGAGCGCGCAGGAACTCTTCTTCTATGCGCTCGTTCGTGTACATCTGTTCATAGCGCCGCAGACCCTTTAACCCGAGCGCGACGCCGATTGATTCATCACGCACAATCGAATCCAGTGACTGGGCCAACAAATAAGGATCACGCTCTTCCCACACCAGTCCTGCATCCCCGACCGTCTCCGGAATTGCCGTCGAAGCATAAGCGACGATGGGCAGCTTCATCGCCATCGATTCCACCAGCGGCACGCAGAATCCCTCATGCTCGCTCGCCATCATAAAGGCGTTCGAGATTAGATAATATGCTTTCAATTCTTCGTCCGGCACTTCGCCTGCGAAGACGACAGCCCTTTCAATCCCGAGCAGGTCGGCCATCTCGCGAATCAGTTGCGAGTAAGCCTTGAAGACTTCTCTTTCGATCCCGACGATGAGCAGGCGGCAGTTACTGTTGTAGTGATAATAGTAGGTGGCGAACGCTTCCAGTAATGCGATGTGGCCTTTGTTCGGACTGACGCGCCCGACCATCAGGACATTGACGCGGCCATCCGCATATTTATCCAGCAGCTCTATACTGGGATGAACCGCGAGCAGGCGATCAACATGATGAAAGGGAGGCACGACCGCGCACTTCTCTTCACCAGCGCCTTCAACGATCAGCTCTCGCATATTAAAGGGTGAGTCCGAGAGATAAAGATCGCAATCAAGGCGCGCGATGATCTTCATCTGCTGGCGGCCTTCCGTGCACATCAGGACGTGATCCTCTGCGATGCCTTCAAAGAATTGTGGCGGCGTGACGTTGTGGTACTTAATGACCTTGCGGCAACCGAGTTCCCTGAGCAGTTCGAGCGCCAGCGGCCAGCCGATGGAATAATGATAGATCAGAATGTCTTGCGGGTCTTGAAGAAAATCGCCCACGCGCATCGCATGTCGCACTCTCAACGTGGGATGAGTCCACTCGTCTGCGTAAACACGCACCTCATGGCCGCGCCTTTGCAAGACCTCGTACATGCCGAGCAGGTCGTTGCTGACGGCATTCGCTGTTGTGATGGTGCGGGTCAGGATGGCGATGCGGGTCATAAGGCCGGAATCAAGAATGAAAGAAGCTTAAACAAGTGACGGAAAGTAAGCATTCATCAGATGAGCTTGAGCAACCGCCTTGCGCCTTTGACCTGTGCGTTTCGAGTCGGGGCTGTGAAACTGTCCGGCACTGTGCCTTATACCTTTTGACCTACGACCGCATAATCCCTTGGGCCAAAAAAGAGATCGTTAAAACGAAGGGTCAATTCGCCCTCGCCTTCGACCTTATGCTCCAGGGGATTGAGCATCATCACACGCACACGCGACAGCCCTCTTGATTCAAGCAGGAAACGAGCGACGGGGCCCGGCAAAGGATTGCGATGCGTCGGGTCTAAATAAAAATTATAACTGCTGACCATAATATTCTCAGGATTGGGCGTCTCGAAGATCGCCAAGCCTCCGGGCTTAAGAACCCTGACCACTTCGTCAAGCAGGTGGATCAAAGTCTCAAAGTGCACGTGCTCGATAAAATGAAAGCCTGTCACGGCGCTCAGACTTCCGGCGGGCAGGCCCTGTAAATAAGTGATCGCATCGGCTTCGATTACTTCCAGCGAGCGCTCCCTGCACTGCTCTATCATCGCCCGATTTTTTTCCACGCCGCGCGCCTCGAAGCCCTCTTCTGCAAGCACCTCAAGCCACTCGCCGCGCCCGCAGCCCAGATCGACTATGTCGCTCTTGACGCCTGCATCTCTAAGAATGGGCACGTAAACCTTAAAGCGATCTTTGATGTCCTGGCGGCTGCCGCGAAACTCGTCTTCGAATGAAGCGTAGAGCACATCGAGCACATGCGAGCCCTCACCGGCAAACGTTTCCAACTGCTCTTGCGAGAAAGATTCCGGCAGGCGCTTGCGCGCTTCTTCCAATAGCAGCGAGAGGCGTCTTTCCTGCATGACCACTTCGGCGCGCGTCTGTTGCAGTCTCTGCGTCAACTGATGCATCAGCGTCTCGTACTTCGCCTTTGCCTCGTTCAATCTCTCGTCGTATCTCTCCAGCAGCTCTGCCTGTCGGCGCGAGCGTTCCTGTTCCGAGAGCAAATACGCCTGCATATCTGCTCTGACTTTTTCCTGATCTTCGACTATCGCCTGTTGCTCGCGAAAGAGGCCGCCGATTTTCTGATGGTGAAGGGCCGAGATTTTTTTGTGCGACAGCGCGATCTCGTCCACGACTTTGGCGAAATCCTCCAGAAGCTGCGCGCCCACTCTGTTAAGGTCGGAGGTCAAAGAGCGGTTGACCTCCGAGAGATGGTCTGTCCACTCTGCGTCTCGCTGCGAGAGAGCGTCCAGCGCTCCCGCCACTCGCTCGCTCACCAGGTTGATTTGATGTGCGAGTCTCTCCTGCTGCGCGATTGCGTGTGATTCAAACTGCCGCTGGCTTCTCAGCAGCAGGGGGAGGCGCAGGATGCTGATCGTCCACTCGAACAGATAGCCGACGACCGGCATGCGATAGAGCCGTCTAACGAAAGCCGGAAAAGTCAGGCCCTCAAGCTCGACGGCCTTTCCCCTGCCCTCGGGTGAAAAGCGCAGGCTCGCCAGAATATCTATCTTGTTAAAGCGACCGCCGCGCAGATTTTCGACGTACTCGGCATAGCCAGCATCATCCGGCTCGCGTTTTAGAATGGCGCGATAAGCGTTGTGCACAAACTCCCGGTCATGAAATTTGAGCAGGTCGTTGACGTGATAACGATCACCGGCGTGCGCCTCGAACTCGGGCTGCAAGCTCAAGGGAGGAATCCTTAGCTGCTCCAGCGCGGACGGCTGTATAAGCGTGGAGTCGGAGAGCGAGAGGTGTGTTACAGGCGCGGACTGAGACGAGCTTTCCGCTTTTAAAAGGTCGTGCAGAATCGCGGAAGCATCGATCAGTGATGTCCCGTTATGGGCCTTACGCTCTGCCGCAGCCTCGCGTATACGGGCCATCAAATGATCTATATCAACTTCTGTTGCGTCGGTTTCTATCATCTGCATTCAAAAACCCCATCGAAGGATGTGGGCACGCGCGCCGTCCGCTCTATTATATACTGCTGATAGAGAGATCATCTTTAACAATCAAGACCGTAAGCCCAATTAAAATGGAAGTCAACCCGGCCTTGGATAGTGTGTTAGTTTGGATAACTGAGTATGCATTGCATTGAGGCTCACCACAGAGACACAGAGAGCACAGAGGAGGCACAGAGAGTTAGAGATTCAAGCCTCTGTGCTATCTCCGTGTCCTCTGTGTCTCTGTGGTGAACAGCAACTTTCATTATATTCAATCTCAAATTGACCCACCACTTGGCCTCAGATGCGTGCGCCGCGTCAACTCTTAACGAGGCGGCGCGAGTTGAATCTGAAGCAATCTTGCCCCTGAAGGCTCATACTTCGACCGGGCGAGTCAGATTCGCGCTCTCGCGGCGAGAACGTAAGGCCATCCGACGCGCTGTCGCCGTAGCATTGAGGTTGGCCACGCCCTCCATCTCTACAGGGCTCGCGACGCGAAAGTAAGAGACGCCGTCGATCCAATCGAAACTGACTCCTTCGCGCGTGTGCGCGGCGACCGTCAACGAATAGAGTCCGGGAGCAAGCCAGCAATCAAAAGCGAAGATGACCTCAAGGACTTCACCGCGCTTCACTTGACCGAAGCTTACTTCAAGCAATTCCGTGTTACTGCCGTACAGGTGTATGCCATGACGATTGCGTATCAGAAAACCGCAGACGGGATCATCTATGTCCGCGTGAAAGAGCACGCGCTCGCGCACGAGGATGGGCGCGCCGCTTTCGACTATCTCCACGGGCTGGCGCGCGTCGTCCAGTATCTCGACGCTCAAAAATTCCGCGCTGCGGTCGCCGTGGCGATAAATGTAGCTGAGCGGCGCGCTCGGCTCTTCAATCAAGAGTTCGTTCTCGACATCGTCGACGGCCTCCTCTGCTGTCTCCGTGGCGGGCTGGCTCGTATCATAAGCCTCCTCGCGCGCCATGATTATTCACTGGTAACGATTAAGCACGTCTGAGGGCTTGCCGTCGGCATCTATGTGTCCGCCGTTGAG
>Ga0190273_10000302_pt1 | contig 20618 bp, 19 predicted proteins | sample Popmic504IS_FD_134513 | JGI IMG/M metagenome (GOLD analysis project Ga0190273, IMG submission 134513) | Populus adjacent soil microbial communities from riparian zone of Shoshone River, Wyoming, USA - 504 IS | ecosystem: Environmental > Terrestrial > Soil > Riparian zone > Trees stand | place... | reverse complement strand
TCCCCTTGGCCACCTCTCCCACTGCGACGACCGACCCGAGATAGTCGGCCGCTCGACCCGATAGCTCTCTGAGGTTGTTTCATTGGATGCCGCGCGTGCAGTGGCCCTCACGGCGATCCGCCGGCGATCCGTTGAAGACGGGGCGAGCGGGCCCAGCACGACAAAGGTTGCAGATGCAACTAAATTATCGGCCGCCCATGCTGAGTACCCACCGCGGGCTGCAGCCGCGCCAAGGCGAGCCCCGCGAGTCGGTTCTGAAACTCCCCGGGTGACTCGGGCGAGTGGCTGAGGAAGTGGTCGCCGTACATGATGCGGAACACGCATTCGGCATAGATCATGCGAGCGACTGCTTCGGCTCCGTCGTCGTCCGCATGGCTAAGGAGACGGGTCATCTCATCGACGAGCACCTGCGACGATTCCGCTCCTCTGGCGAGCAGCGTCTGGTTCGACGACGCGAATCGGATCACGGGCCGGAGGAAATTCTCATGTTCGATGAAGGTCGCGCACCCTGCCTTCACGACCGCGATGACCCGCTCGCGGCTGCCGGGCGGCGTCTGCGCAGCGTCGCGCAGATCGGCGGCCTGGGTGGCGGTGACAGCGATCATGCCGCGCTCGTAGATGGCCCAGAACAGACCTGACAGGCCGTCGACCCGGGCGTAGATGGTGGGTGGGGACACGTGCGCGTCACGGCACACGGCGGAGATGGTCAGTGCCTCGAATCCTTTCTCCTCGAGGAGCCGGGTACCGGCATCGAGGATGCGCTCCCAGCTCTCGCGAGTGCGTTCCTGTGCTGGCGCGCGCACGACGGGGCGAGAGCTGAGAGCATCGGGGAAAGGCATCCCCCTATCCTGCCGAGATGTCAGGCTGGCTCGAGAATCCCTGCCCCCATCTCTTCGAGCTGTGCGGAGATCTCGGATGGGTTCTTCTCGCCGATCTGCTTCTGCAGGAAGTTTGTGTGATCGAAGACGAAGTCACGGAGAGGTCGAAGCGGCTTGGGCGCATGGTGGAAGACCTTGCCGAGGAAGTAGGCCGACTGGACCTGGCTCGTGGTGTGCGGAATGCGCGGAGTCTCGTATTTCACCAATGCCGCCTTCACCGCCTCTGTATCGGAGAGGTTCACGCCCGCGAGTTTCTTCGCGATGAAGTATCCGTCGCCGATCGACATGCCGGCCCCGTAGGCGGCATATGGCGACGTGGCATGCGCCGCGTCGCCGGCGATCGTGATGCGGCCCTTTGACCAGGCCTTCAACGGCTCCCGGTCGCGGATGACCCAGCGCTGCACATTGGCGGGGGAGGTGGCGGCGATGAGTCGCGGAAGGGGACCGTCGAACTCGGCAGCCAGCCGTGCGGCATGTGCGTGGAGGTCGCCGGGGGCCGGCGCATCGTGCTTGAAGGCCTCCAAGGTCCACCACTGGTAGCCGTCCCTGCCGTCGCTGCGGATGGAGGTATAGCTGCCCTGCGTGGTCCTGCTATGCGCGACGACGCATTCGCCCGCCTCGGCATCGGGCGGGAGGTCGAAGGTGAATCCGCCGATGATGTGGAGATCGTGCTCCCGCTTGGGCGCGTCTCCCCATAGGTGCTTGCGCACCGTGGAGTCGATTCCGTCTGCGCCGATGAGCACGGGAGTGCGCACGATCTCGCCACTGCGCATCGTCAGTTCGACATGATCGCCCTTGTCGCTGATGCCGACGACTTCCTGCCCCGTCTTGATCATTCCCTCGGGGATCGCGGCGAGCATGCGCTTGTACAGATCGGGCCGGAGCATGCCGATGAAGCCGCCGCCGAACTTCGCGATGATGGCGGGATCGATCGTGATATCGGCGCGAACATGGCCGGTCATGCTCCGAAAGGTGGAGTGACAGGGAGCACCCAGATCGGAGACGTCGACCCCCATCAGGCCGAGTGCCTTGATGGGCGGCGGCCACAGGTTGAGGATGTTCCCGGCCGGGCGTGCTTCGGGGTAGCGCTCGAAGATGACCACTTTGCGGCCTGCGGTGTGCAGCGAGAGAGCCGCGGCCATGCCGGCTGGCCCTCCGCCGAGGACGACGATCGGATAGGACGAGAAATCCTGATTCATGGGGTGCGCTCCTCTTCGAGTGCGGTCGATACGTGCACGGTAGGACGAATCGGGCTTATTGTAAAGCCCTTACGGTATTGGGGGCGGAGTGGCCGGATCCGAGATCACCTGGGTGGCCAGCTTGGTGGAACCTGCGGCATTCGCAGGGCTTCGCGCGCTTGCGTCCGGCCTTGGCTGGGACAAGCTCGTCGACGGGCCGCACCAGCTCATGTACCGGGATGCACGCGGGGCGGTCATCGAATACTGCACGTCCGAGCACCCGGTTCCGGACTACCTCTTCAGGAATCAGGACGTGGTGGTCGGCTTTCTCGTTGCGGACATCGACGACCTGATGGAGCGGCTTCGCGAGGCGGAAGCCGAGCCCATGGGCACCCGGACCGGCGGGGGAGAGGTCGAGTTCCAGCATCTGCGGCGCGCCGACGGGACCGTCTTCGCTCTCATCGCGCCCGCACACACCGGGTGAGGGAGTCGCCTGCCGCGGCGCGCGCAGGGCCCTAGGCGGTCTGACTCAGCTGCGCCAGGAGGTGGTCGCGGATCCCCGTTCCGAGCTCCTGGATCAGTGACGGCGGGACCTTGCCGCTGATCGGGAAATCGTGGTCGACCCCCTCGAAGCTGCGGTACGTCACGTCCACACCGAACGACCTCGCCCTCTCCACGTAACTCTCGATCTGAGGGCGGAGGGTGTCGTATTCCGCGCTGGCGACGAAGAGGGGCGGCAGGGATGCGAACTCCTCGCGTCCACCGAGGAGAGGAGATGCGAGAACGTCGGTGCGGGTCGCCGCTGATGGGAAGTATGCGGTGTTCACCACATCCATCAGCCCAGGCGAGACCATCGGCTTGGCGATCTGCGAAACCAAGCCAGAGGAAGGCGACGCGACGTCCACCAAAGGAACGACGAGCACGGCCGCAGAGACCCTGGGACCGTCCACCCGACGCGCCAACTCGAGCACTCCCAGCGCTAGATGAGCGCCAGCGCTGCCGCCCCCCACGGAGATTCGCTCGGGATCCCAACCCTGCTCATTCCCCGCCCCCGCCACCCAGGTGAGGACGTCGAAGCACTCCTCGTGGGACCGGGGGAAGTGCGCCTTGGGGGCCGTGGTGTAATCGACATTGACGACGTAGGCACCGACTTCGCCCGCGATTCCGCGAGTGAAGTGCTCGTCCTGTGCCGGTGCACCGATCAGGAATGCACCTCCGTGGAAGTTGATGTGGACGGGCGCACGGCCGCTGAGGTTCAACGGTGCCCCCTCGGCGGGGCGGGTGATGAGGCAGCGGACGTGGCCGTGCCGTGTCTTCACCATCACCACTTCCGGTGGGTGTACCTCGCGGTCAGTCAGGGACACCGGCGGAGCCTTGATGATGCGGGTCACGACGTTCGAGAGAAACCACATCTGGAACCGGACGCTGGGGCTGATCATGATCGGACTTTCCTTACATTGATGAACATGCACGATTGATCCGAGCGCAACTGACCCAGGGCTCAGGTTCCCTCGGCTGAGGAGAGGGATTCCACGCGGCGGGGAATTGACCCGCTCGGGAGGACGCGTGGCGTCGGGAGGAGAGCTCGGGGTCCGCTTGCCCTGACCCCGAGCCTGCGTGACCTCAGCGGGCGGTGAAGGTCGCCCGGAACTCGTTGATCATGTTGAAGCGCGGGTTGGGCTGCAGACGCAGATCGGCGGTCACCGAGATGTCGTCCACTCGGTTCAGCAGCTGCTCCAAGAAGATCTTGATCTCCCGTCGTCCGAGGTGCTCACCCAGGCACTGGTGAGGTCCGCCGGCACCGAATGAGACCTGCTTGCGTGCATCCCGGGTGATGTCGAACTTCTCGGGGTCGGGGAAGACGGCCTCGTCGAAGTTCGCCGACTCGTAGTAGAGGACCACCTTCTGCCCCTCCTTGATCAGCTGACCACCGACCTCGACATCCTCAGTGGCGGTGCGGCGGAAGTTGACGACCGCCGAGGTGAACCGCAGGAATTCATCGACAGCAGAATTGATGAGGCTCCTGTCAGCCTTCAGCATCTCGTACTGCTCGGGATTGCTGGCCAGCTGCCAGAGGCCTGTCGCGATCGTCGATCCCGTCGTCTCCGCGCCTGCGCCGATGAGGAGCGAGATGAAACCGCCGATCTCCGCATCGGTCAGGGAGCGTCCATCGACCTGGGCCGTGAGGATTCTGCTCATCACGTCGTCGCTCAGGCTGTCCCTGCGACTTGCGGCGAGGTGGATGCTGTAGTCGATGAGCGCGTGGTGGGCGGCGTCGCCCTTCACCCGGTCGGGGCCGAAGGCATACCAGGTCCACTCGACGAACTTGTCCGCATCCTCCTTGGGGGTGCCGAGCATCTCGGCGATGACGCGAACCGGGAACGAGTTCACCAGCGTGTTCACCACGTCCGCGTCGGGGGCGACGAGGAGCTTGTCGATGACCGTGTCGGCGTTGGCGCGGATCATGTCGAGCAGCTGATCGAGCTGGCGCGGCGCGAACGCCGGACCCACCATGGAGCGCCAGAGGCGGTGATCGGGATCGTCCATGTGCAGCATCCCGAGCGCGGCGGTGCGGGCGGGCGGCCATTCCTCGGGTTGCGTGCCGAACCTGCTGCTGAACACCTTCGGGTTGCGGGTCAGCGCCTGCACGTCCGCGTAGCGAGTGACGGCCCAGAATCCCGGGCCTCCGTTCGGGGCCCAGGGCGCCTCGACCTCGGGATGGAACGAGACGGGGGTCTCGTCGCGGAGTCGCTTGAAGGCGGCATGCCGATCCGGGCGCGCCCAGAATTCCGGGCGGGTGAGGAGGAGGTCATCATCCAGGGCGATTGCTGCAGTTGACATGCGCTAACTCCGTTGTTCAGTGGTGTCGGTGAGTGGGCTTCAGGCGGTGGTTTCTGGCGTGGAAGGGAGGTCGAACGCCCTACAGGTCGAGGACGAGACGCGAGCAGCTGGCCCGTGAGATGCAGATCATCATGGTCGCCGACGCCTCCCGCTCCGCATCGCTCAGGATCGAGTCGCGATGCACGATGGTTCCCGCGATCACCGGCGTCTCGCAGGTGCCGCAGGTACCCTCCCGGCACGAAGTGGGCACGTCGATGCCGGCGATCTCGGCCGCTTCCAAGATGCTCTGTTCCGGCGCGATGTGAGCCTCGATGCCGGAATACTCGAAGAAGACATCGAACTCGTCGAAGGCGCCGTCACCGTCGTCGATCGGACGCGGTTCGAATCTCTCCACGTGGGCGTCCACATGCTCATGGGTTCGCGCGATCTCCTCGACGGCCTCCATGAGCATCTCTGGTCCGCAGCAGTAGACGTCGACGGAGGCGTTCTGCAGGATGATCCGCTCGATGTCAGGCCGATCGCTGGTGTCGCGAGGGTAGAGATGCACCCGCTCAGCGTGACGAGTGAGCCGCTCGACGAACGCCATGTGCCGGAGGCTCCGACCGACGTAGTGCAGCTCCCAGTCCCGTCCGTCAGACTCCGCCTGCTCGATCATCGGGAGCATCGCCGTGATGCCGATGCCGCCCGCGATGAAGACGATGCGCTCGCGCTGGGGCATGAATTCGAAGTGGTTGCGGGGGGCGCTCAGAGTGAGAAGCGCTCCCGCGGTCGCGGTCTCCTCGATCCACCGCGATCCACCGCGACCGTCACGTTCGAGGAGTATGGCGAGGCTCCAGGAGTCAGGAGACCGGGGAGAGCCGGCGAGCGAGTACTGGCGGGCCTCGCCGTCCGGCAGTACCACATCTACGTGGGATCCGGGGGTCCAGGTGGGAAACGACCCGGAGACCGCGGCGAGATCGAGCTGGAAGACATCCGTCGCCAATTCAGCGCGTCCGGTGACGGTGGCCGACAGATGTTCGATCTCCACAATGCTCTCCTTCGAGCTCTCGAGCGAAATGGTAATTGGATTACCCTTACGGATCAAGAGGACGGCGGCGTCCATTCGGAGATCAGAGACGAAGGAAGGAACAGACCTTGGCATTCGACGACGATGTGGTGCGAGCGATCTGCGACTACATGAACAACGACCCTATGGAGAGCAACCTCACCATCGTCCAGGGCATCTCCGGCGACAGGACCGTCACCCGGGCCGACCTCGTCTACTTCGACTTCGATGGGGCGGTGTTCGAGACGTATTCGCCGGGCAAGAAGGAGGAGCTGCGCATTCCGTGGCAGCGCACGATCAGGGAGCGGCCCGAGGTGCGCGAGCAGCTCTTCGCTCTGCTGCACACGGCGACTGACGCATTCGGCACTAGCTGACGGACAGCCGTGACCGAGCCAGCCGCGTGAGTCGGCTCACGAAGGCGTCGTAGCTCTCGGGGGAATGCGTCAACCAGGTGTCCCCATACATCGCGCGAAAGGTGCACTCCTGGTGCAGGAGACGGGCGACGTCCCAGCTGGCGTCGGAATCGGGCGCGGGAAGGAGCCGGGCGACCATCCCGACGAGTTCGAGGGACTCGCGAGAACCGCGCTCGCGTATGTCCTTATCGGAAGTCGAATAGATGATGATCGGGTGCAGGAAGTCGGTGTGGCGCTCGAATGTCTCAGTCACTGCGCGCACGACGCCTTCCACCCGCGCAGCCGTGCCTTCGAGGAGAACGGCAGCTCGGTCGAGCTCCGCGTGGTAAGTGGCGATGATCTGGGACATGCCACGGTCGTAGATGGCCCAGAACAGCCCGGAGAGTCCGTCGACCCGGCGGTAGATCGCGGTAGCCGCGACGCCGGCGCGTTCGCAGACACGTCCGATGGTCAGGGCATCTCGCCCCTCGTTCTCGAGGATCCAGGTGCCAGCCTCGAGGATGTTCTCCCATGCCTGCCTGCTCCGCTCCTGCATGGGCGGGCGGATCCGCTCGTGCGAGGGAGGGGAGGTGGACATGTCACAAGTGTCCCATCGCCCCACCGATCCAACGGGCCACGGGCGTGTCAGGCCTCAGTCGCCTCAAGGGCGGGCCTGTGGGGACGATCCATCATCAGGATCTCGAGGCCGGCCGCTGGAAGGTCGGCCTCCAAGCGCGACCACTCCTCGTCGGAGAGGAGTCGCACGGCGGCGCGCTCGATCGTGGCGAGAGTCATCAGTGCGGCCAGCTGCGCGCCTCTCTCAGAAGAACCTGTCACCCTGCCGAGGTCACCGACGAGTTTTGCCCGTTCCTCCTCCAGCCAGGGTTCGACGATGGCGGCAATATGAGGGTCCAACGGTGAGTGCATCACGATCTGGCGGATGAAGCGCCGATGCTCGCGGAACAGTCCGACGAGCGCGGAGAGGCTCGCGCGGCCATCATCCGCCGCTTCCGACGTGATTCGCCGCAGCGAGAATGCGGCAGTGACCTCGCCGGTCCACTCGCGGACGATCTCCTCGATCAGGTGCTGCTTGTCCGTGAACCGGTTGTAGACGGTGCCCACCGCCAGACCTGCCCGCCGTGCGACCTCGGCCAGCGTCAGCTCGTCGATCCCGACCTCGCCGATGAGTTCGCGCCCCGCGTCGAGCAGCGACTGCCGGGAGCGCACGCTGCGAGCCTGCTGCGGGTCTGACACGGTCTCTCCAAATATGTGAATCTGGATTCACATTCATATATGCTCCGAGACAGTCAACCACGCGATGGGCGTCGAAGGGATTCAGCATGCTCGAGATCCGTACCTACACGCTTGCGTCGGACGAGGCCCTCGAGCAGTACGCAACCGTGCACTGGGCGCGCCATATCGCCAGTCTCGCGCAGTACGGGATCACCACCCATCATGTTTGGCGCGAGGTCGGGGGAGACCAGCCGCGACTCGTGGCGCTTGTGGAGTACGAGGCCGGTGCGGATCCGCGCGCGGTAACGCAGGATTACATGGGCAGCCCCGAGTTCCGCGCTGACATGGACGGCTTCGTCATGGACGGAATCCGCGGCGTCGCCTCGGTCTTCGTCGAGCCCGTCGCCTCTGACCCAGCCATCTGAACTTCACGCCGTCACGGCGCGCCCAATACGAGAATGCAATCAAAGGAGATTGTCCGATGCCGGATTCCGACCTGATCATTTCGACCACAGCGGGAGACGTCCGCGGATCCGCCCGCGGTTCGCTGCACTCCTGGCGCGGCATCCCGTACGCGGCTCCGCCCATCGGGGGCCTGCGATTCCGCGCCCCCCAGCCGGCCCTGCCGTGGGAGGGCGTCCGCGACGCGATCGACTTCGGCAAGGCGCCGCCGCAGAAACCCGGCACCCCGGAACTCGGCGCGGGCAAGCGCACCCCGATGGGGGAGGACTGCCTCACCGTCAACGTCACCCGGCGGGCGACCCCTGCCGCATCGCCTCGGCCTGTCGTGGTGTGGATCTACGGCGGTGCGTACAGCTTCGGGTCGTCGGGTGCCCGCGCCTACAACGGCTCGCAGTTCGTCGAGAACGGCGACGTGGTCTACGTGTCGTTCAACTATCGCCTGGGAGCCCTCGGCTACCTGGACTTCACCCGCTACTCCACCCGTGAGCGGAAGTTCGACAGCAACCTCGGCCCTCGCGATCAGCTCGCCGCGCTCCAGTGGGTGCGCGACAACATCGCGGCCTTCGGGGGCGACCCCGCCAACGTCACCATCATCGGCCAGTCAGCCGGTGCCAATTCGGTGACCACGCTGATGTGCGTTCCCGCAGCCCACGGTCTGTTCGCCCGGGCGATCGCGCTGAGCAGCGCCCCCACTTCGGTCTACTCCACGGAGCGGTCCGCGGCCTGGGCGAGCGACTTCGTCAAGCTGCTGGGTGGCGATGACGAGTCTGCTGTCGCCACCCTCACCTCCGCGACTCCCGAGCAGCTGGTTGCGGCGACAGAGAAGCTGACCAAGGCGGCGCCAGAGGAGGCGCCGGGCACCCTCAGCCTGTGCCCGGTCGTCGACGGCGACTTCCTGCCCCAGTACCCGGTGGATGCGTTCCGCGAGGGGACGGCGGCGCGGGTGCCGCTGATCATCGGGTCCATGGATCGTGAAGGCGCGTTCTTCCAGAAGTTCATCAAGGTGCTGCCGACCACGGGACCGCGCGTCGAGCGCATGTTCGAGGTCACCGATCCTGCATCGCGTGATCGAGTGATCGCGACCTATCCGGGCTTCCCCAAACCGGCGGTCGCCACCGACATCGCCGGCGACATCATCTTCTGGCAGCCTTGCCTCCTCGTCGCCGAGGCGCATTCCCAGTACGCCCCGACATGGTCGTACCGTTGCGACTTCGCCACCCCGCTCCTGCGCCTCGCCGGGCTCGGCGCAACGCACGGAATGGAGCTCGGTCTGATCTTCGCCGAGCCGCACCTCGGCATCTCGCGGATGACACAGCTGCTCGGAGGGCGGAGGGCTGCCGCGGCGGTGTCCAAACGCTGGCACGACCGATGGATCGCCTTCTTCACCGACGGCAGCGTCGGCGCGGACTGGCCGCGCTATGACGCCCAGGATCGGAGCACGCTGATCATCGACACCACCGACCGGGTGGAGAAGGACCCGCGCAGCGTGCGCCGCGAAGCGTGGCGCGAGTACGTCAACTACCGTTGATCTGGCGCACATCGAAGGGTCGGGCCTGATGTCGAGACACATGGAGCCGCCGGAGCTGGTCTTCGCCGCATCGATCCGAGTGCGGGTGGCTGCGCCGGTCGACCTGCTCGGCGGACAGCAGGGGCATCGTCGACTCGTGCCGATCATCGGCGGCCGAGTCGACGGACCTCTGCTGGTTGGAGAGGTCCTGCCTGTGGGGATGGACAACCAGATCCTCTGGACTCCCACTCTCACCGAATTGCGCGCGCAGTACGCGCTGCGCCTGGATGACGGGGCGCTCGTCTATGTCGACAACGCGGGCATCCGAACGGGGGAGCCGAGCGCTATGGCGGCACTCGCCCGCGGAGAGGAGGTGGACCCGGCTCTGGTTCACTTCCGAACCGCGCCCCGCCTGTCGTCCTCATCGCCGGACTGGGAATGGCTGGACCGTACATTCTTCATCGGTGTGGGTACCCGAGAGCCCGAGCTGGTGCGGATCGATCTGTTCCAGGTGAGCTGAGAGGGCCCCCCTGCTTCCCTGGCCGCTAATGCGGGCACATTCGTGCCTCTCGTCAGGCCGCATCGGAGATCGTCGCTCACCAATTGAATGCGAAAATGTTTCGTCTCCACGCGAAAGATCTTTAGTTTCTGACTTGATAACTTTCCCTAGTGCCGCGGCGTCGCGGAACTAGGAACGTCCGGCGAAGATGCTCGGACGAACAAGAGAGGCGTTCGATGAAGAACATGAGAGGCAGGACTCGCGTCCTGGCACTGGGCACCGCCACTGCCATCGCGGTCGTAGCTGCACTCGCTGGATGCTCCGGCGGCAGCGAGGCAGCCGGTCCCAACAGCAGTCGCCCCGAGGGCGAGATCCACGTGCTCGTGCTGGCTGATGCAGCGGCTTCCGCGGAGCAGGCCGCGGCCGACCGTTTCAACAAGACCTCCGATGTGAAGGTGGTCATCGATCAGGGCGCGACAGCCGGATCGGAATACCAGGCCGCCGTCCGCAACTCCGCCGGAAGCGCGTCCGCGCCGGACATCTTCATGAGCTGGGGCGCTGCGAACATCCAGCCGCTGCTGGACGCCGGCGCGCTCATGCCGCTGGACGACTTCATCGCCGACGACCCGGAGCTCCAATCCGCCTTCCTGCCTTCCGTCTTCGATGAGGAGGTGGTGGACGGATCCACCTACGGCATCCCCATGCGCGGCGTCGCGCCGACCTTCCTCTTCTACAACAAGTCGGTTCTCGAGGCTGCGGGTCTCGAGCCCGCCGCGACCTGGGATGACCTCCTCGCTCAGGTCGCCCCGTTGAGCGCTCAGGGCGTGACGCCGCTCGGCCTGGCCGGCGCTGACAAGTGGCCCACTCAGATGTGGTACCAGTACCTCTTCGCCCGTGAGCTCGGCAACGAGCAGGTCGCCAAGGGTCTGGCTGGAGATGCCGACGTCTGGGCGAGCGACGGGTCGAAGGCCGCGCTGGCCAAGATCCGCGAGCTCGTGGACGCGGGCGGGTTCGGCCAGAACTTCGACTCGGTCACCTACGGCACGGACGGCTCGGCCGCGCTGCTGCGCACCGGGAAGTCGGCTTACGAGCTGATGGGGACGTGGCACTTCGCAACCCTCGAAGCCGGCGACGCGGACTTCGTCCAGAACGACCTGGGCTGGACGGCCTTCCCGTCCGTCGACGGCTCCGGCGAGGCCGGCGAGATCGCGGGCAACTTGAGCAACTACTACAACGTCGCCGCTGACACCCGCTATCCGGACACCGTGCGCGGCTTCCTCAAGGAGCTCTACAGCGACGACTTCCTGAACGATGAGCTGACGCTGGGCAACTTGCCTCCCACCGAGAACGCGGCCGACCTCATCGCTGCCGACAGCGATCTGGGCGCCGTGAACAAGAACTACTTGAGCTTCGTCGTCGGTCTCGTGGCCGATGCCCCGACGTTCCAGCTGTCATGGGACCAGGCGGTCCCTGCAGAGAGCCAGACCCCGGTCCAGAACGCCATGGCGGACTTCTTCAACGGGACGATCGACGCCGACGCGTGGATCTCGGCCATGCAGGACGCCACTGCTCGCTGAGCAGTGCACCACTCACCACCACTGAAAGGCACGACATGATCCAGTCCGCATCTCGCGGGCCGGACCGTACGAAGCGGGGCGGTCTGCAGCAAGCAGGCCGCCCCGGCTTCGCCTGGTCGCTTCCCGCCGTCGCATTCTTCGCGTTCTTCGCTCTGCTTCCGCTCGCGGTCGCGATCTACCTCTCCTTCACGAAGTACAACGGCATCCGGCTGCTGCCCCCGAAGTTCGTCGGGCTGGACAACTGGAGCCGTCTCCTGACGGATGACGCGCTGCACCGCAGCATCGGCGTCACCCTCACTCTGATCGTCCTCGCGGTCGCTACGCAGCTCCCGGTGTCCCTGCTCATCGGGGTCTGGGCCGCCGGGCCGCAGAGGATGCGCGCGCTGGTCGCCGCCCTCTACTTCATCCCTCTGCTCATGTCGACCGCCGCGGTCGCTGTGCTGTGGGCGTCCCTGGCCGACCCCAACTTCGGCGTGCCGGCTGTGCTCAACGGGATCCTCGGCCCGAACAACGTCTTCAGCAACCTGCTCGGAAAGCCGGCCACCGCCCTCGGGCTCATCGTCTTCATCTATCTGTGGGGCGCTTCTCCTCTGCACACCCTCATCTACCAGGGCGGAGCGCGGGCCATCCCCGAGGTTCTCTATCAGGCCGCGTCGGTCGACGGCGCCGGGCGGGTGCGCCAGTTCTTCTCGATCACCCTGCCGCAGCTCAAGAACACCATCGTGACGTCCACGATCTTGATGGTCGTCGGCACGTTCACCACCTTCGACCTCATCCTGATCCTGACCAGAGGGGGCCCCAGCGGCGGCACGTCGAACCTGCCGTTCTTCATGTACGACCGGGGTGTGACGGCACTCGACTTCGGTTACGGCAGCGTCGTGGCAGTGGTCCTGATCGCGCTGGCGACAGTGGTCTCCGTCGTCCTAGTCCGTGCGACCAGGTACGACGAGATGCAAGGAACGCAGGAGGGGCTCTGATGCACACACGCACCAGGCCGAACTGGATCGCCGGCATCTTCGCCGGAATATGGCTGCTGATCATCCTCGTCCCGGTCTACGTGATGCTGCGCGCCTCGTTCGAATCGCGAGCAACGTACGCCCAGAAGGGTCCACTCGCCCTGCCGTCCGAGTTCACCCTCGGCAACTTCGCCTACGCATTCGACCAGGGCTTCGGGAAGTTCCTGCTCAACTCGGGCATCGTCGCCATCGGCACGGTGCTGATCGTCCTCGTACTCGTTCCGCCGCTGTCCTTCGCCATCGTGCGCAGTCGCAGTCGCTCCGTCGGCGTGGTGTTCCGCCTCATGCTCTTCGGACTCGCCATCCCCGCTCAGGTGGTGGTCATCCCTGTCTTCTATCTCATCGACCGGATCGGCCTGTACGACTCCCTCCTCGGGGTGATCCTGCCGACCGCGGCGTTCATCATCCCGCTGGCCACCCTCATCGTGTCGGGCGGCATGCGCGAGATCTCCAACGAGCTCTACGAGGCGATGGCGATCGACGGCGCGACCTCGGTCCAGACGTTCTTCCGCCTCGTCCTCCCGCTGTCCAAGGGCGGCCTGGCGACGATCATCGTCTTCAGCGCTCTGAATGCGTGGAACGGCTACCTGCTTCCACTGGTGCTGACGAGATCGGCGGATCTCCGGGTGGCCACTCTGGGCCTGGGCGTGTTCAAGCAGGAGTTCTCGCTCAACATCCCCGGACTGATGGCCGCCATCGTGATGACAGTGCTGCCGATCCTGCTCATCTACATCTTCGCGCGACGTGCACTCATCCGCGGGCTCATGGGTGTGGGGGGCAAATGATGTCCGGACGCGAGCCGGCCACGTCGTCGCACGGGCATCCGATTCGCCGGATCACGCTGGCAGACGTCGCCCAACACGCCAACGTGTCCCTCGCAACTGCATCCAAGGTGTTCAACGGTCGCAGCGGCGTGGGAGACCACACCCGGGAGCGGGTCGAGAGCGCCGCGAACGCCTTGGGCTATGTCGGCCTCGCCGAGCGACAGCGAGCGACAGCGGTGGCGGGGGAATCCACCATCGAGATGCTCATCGAGCCTGCCGATGTCGGCAATCCCTACCTCTCCGCATTCATGGGCGGAGCCATAGAGGTGGCCAGCAGCATGAACATCGGCCTTCTCGTCCGCTCGATCGCGAGCGTGGCGTCTGACGCGCCCGCGACCTGGGCCACCACCCTCGCCCGCTCGGGTCGGATGGGAGTGATCGAGGTGACGAGCGCGTACTCCGCCCACAGGGAGGGAGCACTTCGGGGCGTCGGCCTGCCTATGGTGCTGGTCGACCCGATCGATGAGCCTCGGACGTCGACGCCGAGCATCGGCTCGACGAACTGGGCGGGTGCCTATGAGGCGACTCGCCATCTCCTCGAGCTCGGTCACCGCCGCATCGCCTATATCGGCGGTCCCCCACGTGCGAGCTGCGACGTGTTCCGCGCACACGGCTGGGCGGCGGCGATGGCGGAGGCTGGAATCCGCGTCGACCTCGATGCCGTCCCGCGCCTCGCCTACACATTCGAGCACGGGCTGGATGCGGCAACCGTCCTGCTCTCGGGCCGGAACGCGCCGACCGCCATCTTCGCCGGCAGTGATGTGTCGGCAATGGGGGCTCTCGAGGCCGCACGACGACTGGGGATAGGTGTTCCGGACGAGCTGAGCATCGTCGGCTATGACGACACCCTTCTGGCGAGGTCCGCCACGCCGCCGCTGACGACCGTCCACCAGCCGATCGCCGACATCGGGCGCACTGCGGTCAGCACGCTCCTCCGTCTGGCCAGCGGCGAATCGCTCGCCACCAAGCGCGTGGAGCTCTCAACTCATCTCGTCGTGAGGTCCTCTACGACGACGGTGCCCTCCGGAAGGAAATCATGACGACCGAGGTCGGCACCCCGATCACTGGCACCTGGCAGAACGCCGACCTGACCGTAGGGGAGCGCGCTGCGTCCCTCCTCGCCGAGATGACGCTCAATGAGAAGCTGCAGCAGCTCGGCAGCAGCTGGCCGGGCGCGGAGGATCTCGAGGAGGCAGTGGCTCCTCTCCAGGAATCCCACCAGCTCGCCGCGCCGTTCGAGGAGGCGATCGTCGACGGGCTCGGTCACATCACGCGACCATTCGGCACGGCGCCCATCGAGCCGATGGCAGGGATGCAGCGGCTCGCCGATCTGCAACGGCAGGTGGTCGCCGCCAACCGATTCGGCATTCCGGCCATCGCCCACGAGGAGTGCCTCACCGGATTCACCGCGTGGCAGGCGACGGTCTATCCGACCTCCCTCGCGTGGGCTGCCACCTTCGACCCTGATCTCGTGTTCCGGATGGCAGAGAACATCGGTCGCGACCTCGCAGCTGTCGGAGTCCACCAGGGATTGGCGCCTGTCCTGGATGTCGTGCGCGACTACCGCTGGGGTCGGGTGGAAGAGACTATGGGCGAGGATCCGTATCTGGTCTCGGAGCTCGCCGCCTCCTACGTGTCGGGGCTTCAGTCTCAGGGAGTGATCGCCACTCTCAAGCATTTCGTCGGGTACTCCGCATCCCGGGGAGGACGCAACCACGCTCCGGTCTCCGTCGGTCCGCGCGAGCTGCAGGATGTGCTCCTCCGCCCATTCGAGCGAGCCGTGGTGACGGCTGGAGTCCGCTCGGTGATGAACTCCTACACGGAGCTCGACGGCGTGCCGACGGCCAGCGACGCCGAGCTGCTGACCAGGCTCCTGCGTGATCGATGGGGCTTCACCGGCACCGTCGTGTCGGACTACTGGGCCATCCCGTTCCTTGCATCGATGCATCGGATCGTGGATGGGGTGGACGAGGCGGGGGCGCTCTCCCTCGCCGCAGGCATCGACGTCGAGCTGCCGCACACCGTCGGCTTCACGAATTCCGCTGCTGAAAGCGCCGGCGTGGCCGCCATCGACCGCGCCGTGCTGCGCGTGCTCGCCCAGAAGGCGGAGCTCGGGCTCCTAGCGCCGGACTGGGAGCCGGCTGCCCCGGCACCCGTGTCGCTCGACAGCGTCGCCAACAGGGACGTGGCGCGTCAGGTCGCGGAGCAGTCGATCGTCCTGCTGCGGAACGCGGATGAGATCCTGCCGCTCGGCCGTCCGCGCAGGATCGCCCTGATCGGACCGGGCGGCGACGACGCAGCATGCCTCTTCGGGTGCTACGCCTTTCCCAACCACGTCCTGCCGAACTTCCCCGACGTCGCCCTCGGCATCGAGGCCCCCACACTCCTCGATGCGCTGCGCGTCGAGTTCCCGACAGCTGAGATCGACTGCGTCGCGGGGGTCCCGTTCCTCGAATCGAACCCGTCGGGCATCGCCGCCGCGGTCGCCGCGGCCCGCGAGGCGGATGTCGTGATCCTGGTGGTCGGCGACCGCTCGGGCATGTTCGGACATGGCACCTCGGGGGAGGGGTGCGATGTCCTCGACCTTGCGCTTCCCGGACTCCAGGACAGGCTTGCCGAGGAGGTTCTCGCCACGGGCGCCGACGTGGTGTTCGTCACGCTGTCGGGACGCCCCTACGCCACCGGCCGTCACATCGCTGGCGCGAAGGCTGCGATCCAGGCATTCCTGCCCGGGCAGGAGGGAGGGGGCGCGATAGCCGGTGTCCTGTCCGGGCGGATCACGCCGAGCGGACGCCTCCCGGTCCAGATCCCCGGCAGCACCTCGTCCCAGCCCGGTACGTACCTCTCGCCTCCTCTGGCATTGAAGAGCGACGGCGTCAGCAACATCGATCCCACGCCGGCATACCCCTTCGGATACGGGATCAGCTACACGTCCTTCGAGGTCGGTGCCACCGAGGCATCCGCAGGCGAGATGGCGACCGACGGCGAGGTGACCGTCTCCGCTCGCGTGACGAACACCGGCGCGATCTCAGGGGTAGCCGTTCCACAGCTCTACTTCAGCGATCCCGTCGCCGAGATCACCCGACCCGTTCGGCAGCTGATCGGCTTCACCCGCCTGCAGCTCGACGCCGGCGAGACGGCCGAGGTCAGCTTCACCGTGAGCGCCGACCTCTTCGCTTACACCGGCCGCGACCTGCGGCGGCGGGTAGAGGCGGGCGACATCGCTCTGGTCGTCGCTCAGCATGCGTCTGACCCGGGGGTCGCCGCTGTCGTCGAGGTCACCGGACCCACTCGCTGTGTGGATCACCGTCGTGCCATGGCCACCCAAGCGCAGGTCTCCTCCTTCGCGTCGACACCGTGAAAATCGGCACTGTGAGGTCGGCACTATGAAGGCGTGGAGCTCGTCGACGGCGGACACCTGGGAGACAGGAGTCATCGCCGGGACGGGTGTCATCGGCGCCGTCGTGTACGGGGCGCCCGATGAGCACATCGCGGTGCTGGCTCATGAGCGCTTCTTCGTCCCTGCGAACAGTCGCACACCTGCACCCGACCTCGCTCCTTCGCTCGGGGAGGTGAGGGCTGCGCTCGCCGAAGGGGATTCCACGGGGGCCGCAGATGTCGTGCAGAAACGCCTCATCGAGCTCGGCCGTGATCCTCAGGAGCTGATCTGGACGGACCCGCTGGCGCCCCTGGCGGAGATCGCGTGGTCGCCCCGCCTGACAGATGCCGCCGCCTACCGGCGCGCCTTGGATACAGCGCAACTGGGCGCCGACCTCTCCTGGTCATCAGGCGGCGGCCGGATGGGGCTGCGCCTCTCCGCCATCCACGGGGAGGAGGCGATGATCTTCGAGCTCTGGAGCGAGGTGGCGGTGGAGGGGTCCTTGATCCTCAGGCCCGTCGGCGAACGGCGATCCGGCGCTTCGACCGTCGAGACGGTCGACTACTCGCTATCCACCCGGAGCGACATATCCGCCAGCCCCCGCAGGCTGCGGGCAGAGGTGTCGGCGAGTGGTCTCGAGCCGGGCACGGGCGTCGTCGCCGTGATCTCGGTGCAGTCCGATGTCAATGAGTCCGTGTCGGGCGGCGGCTGGGACATCGCCCTTCCACCCAGGACCTCGCGCTTCTTCCGCGTGACCATCACGACGGATGCGCCTGGCCCCACGATCGACGTCCGGGGAGAGCAGCAGCCGAGTCTCTCCTCCGAACTGCAGCTCATCGGCGCAGACGCCAGCGATCATGTCGAGGAGATCTGGCAGGCCGCTCGCGATGGAGCCGATGCGCCCGTACGCCGCACCATCGAGCTTGCCTACGCAGCCGGGCTTCGGAACATCGTCGCCTCCACCGGGGCCCTGCCGCCCACCCTGCAGGGCGTCTGGCAGGGAACCTGGTCGCCGGCCTGGTCAGCGGACTACACGTTGAACGGCAACGTCCAGCTGGGGACGCTCGCCTCGGTGCTGTGGACGGGAAACCCCGCGCTGATGCGGTCGCTGTTCCGGCTGATCCGCCAATTCCCGGAGCATTACAGGAACAACGCTCGGGCGGTCTTCGGGGTGACGGGCATGCTGCTCCCCGCGCGGATGACGACGCACGGCCACGCCAATCACTTCCTGCGGGACTATCCCCACCAGTTCTGGACCGGCCACGGAAGCTGGCTCCTCCGAATGGCTGCCGACTACATCCAGGTAACCGGTGATCGCTCGATCCTCGACGAATGGCTCTGGCAGTACACCGAGGAGATCCTCGCCTTCGGCCTCGACCTCGTCGCGGAGAGCGGCGGCCACCTGAACCCCTCCTATTCGCCCGAGAACACGCCCGCAGGCAGCGATAACCCCCTCGTCGTAGATGCGACTGCGGACGTCGCCGCTCTGCGGGACGGCCTGAAAGTCGGCGCCTGGCTCGCCACGCTGCACGGCGATGCGGACCAGGCGGCGGCATGGCGGGAAGCTCGAACTGCACTGCCGCCGTTCGCGATCGCGGCTGACGGCACCCTCGCCGAATGGGCAGCCGACTGGCGCCAGCAGATCGCGCATCGGCACGCATCCCACCTGCACGGACTCTGGTACGAGCCGGACGAGGCGTTCGATCGTGCGGATCTGAACGCGGCCGCGCTCGAGACGGTCCGCCGGAAGATCGCCTGGCGCGCCGAGGCGCCCTACGGGCCGCCGGGCAACATGGAGATGGCGTTCGGACTCTCCTCCATCGGCCTCGCCGCCGCCAATCTCGGGGATGGCGACGCGGCCCTCCAGTGCGCGCTGTGGCTTGCCCGCGACCACTTCACACCCGCACTCGTGTCGACACACGACGCCGGCGCCATCTTCAACCTCGATGCCTCGGGGGCCCTGCCTGCAGTCGTGGCGGCGATGCTGGTCGGCTCCTCGGTGGGGGAGCTGCGCCTCCTCCCTGCCCTGCCCAGCACCTGGTCCGGCGGCGGGGTCACGAACCTGGCCGCCCGCGGCGGGGTGGTCGTCGACTCCCTCGCCTGGGATCCCTGGCAGATCGCGTGCGCACTCCACTTCCGCGAGGAAGCCGCGTGGCTGCGCTCCGAGACCCGAGTGCGGCTGCCCCGGACGGGGACTCTTGTGGAGAGCAGCGGTGCATCGCAGATCGGACCGGATGAGCTGTCGATCCCGTCCGATGCGCGCGACATCCGATTCTCGTTCCGCTTCACGACCCCATTGGAGGACCATGTCGACCATCACCGCGATTGACGTATTCGACGTGCGGTTCCCGACCTCCCGGAACGCAGACGGATCCGATGCGATGAACAAGGATGCGGACTACTCCGCCGCTTACGTCGTGATCCGAACCGACGAGGAGGGCCTGTCGGGCTTCGGATTCACCTTCACCATCGGACGCGGCAACGACCTGTGCGTGCTGGCGGCGAAGCAGCGCGGCCTGCCCCTCATCGGCAGGTCCGTCGAGGCGATAGTCGACGACCTCGGCGGGGTCTACCGGGAGCTCGCCGCCGATTCGCAGCTGCGCTGGCTCGGGCCCGAGAAGGGAGTCGTGCACCTCGCGATGGCGGCGGTGATGAACGCGGTATGGGATCTCGCCGCGCGCCGAGCGGGCAAGCCGCTCTGGAGGCTCCTGTCCGAGATGACGCCGGAGCAGCTGGTCGACGTCGCCGACCTGAAGTATCTCTCCGACGTGATCACCCGCGACGAGGCGATCACGATGCTCGCGGAGATGGCGGACACCCGCGAGGAGCGGATCGCTCAGCTCGACCGTGAGGGGGGCTACCCGTGCTACACCACGAGCGCAGGGTGGCTGGGCTACAGCGACGACAAGCTCCGGCGCCTTCTGCAGGAAGCCGTCGACGAGGGCTACCGGCACCTCAAGCTGAAGGTGGGAGGCGATGTCGAGGACGACATCCGACGCCTGCGAATCGCACGAGAGGTGATCGGCTGGGACGTCGATCTCATGATCGACGCAAACCAGGTGTGGGATGTACCGGAGGCGATCGACTGGATGAGCCGCCTCGCCGAGTTCAAGCCCCTGTGGATCGAGGAGCCCACCAGCCCCGATGACGTCCTCGGCCATGCGGCCATTCGAAAGGCGATCGCGCCCATCGGGGTGGCGACCGGCGAGCACGGCATGAATCGTGTGCTGTTCAAGCAGCTGTTCCAGGCGGAGGCGATCGACTTCTGCCAGCTCGACTCCGCCCGCCTGGCCAGCATCAACGAGATCCTCTCCGTATACCTGATGGCCAAGAAGTTCGGTGTGCCGGTGTGTCCGCACGCCGGCGGAGTAGGGCTCTGCGAACTCGTCCAGCATCTCTCGATCTTCGACTTCGTCTGCGTGTCCGGGACTCTCGAAGGCCGCGTGACCGAGTTCGTCGACCACCTCCATGAGCATTTCGTCGAACCCTGCGTCGTGCGTGACGGTCGTTACGTCCTGCCCGAGGCGCCGGGGTACAGCGCCGAGCTGCACGCGAGCTCCGTCGCCGATTACAGCTACCCGCTCGGTGCCGAGTGGGCCGGTGCGATGAGCGGCCGGGGCGCCTCGAGCGGCAGTCGGGCGTAGTCGCATGCGCACTCGCGTAACGCGACGAGGACAGGAGTTCACCGAGGTCGGCTTCGGCGCGGCGCAGCTGGGCAATCTCTTTCGAGCGACGACCGACGAACAGGCATCCGCCGCCGTCGACGCCGCCTGGGAGTCGGGCATCC
>Ga0190273_10000301_pt1 | contig 20659 bp, 16 predicted proteins | sample Popmic504IS_FD_134513 | JGI IMG/M metagenome (GOLD analysis project Ga0190273, IMG submission 134513) | Populus adjacent soil microbial communities from riparian zone of Shoshone River, Wyoming, USA - 504 IS | ecosystem: Environmental > Terrestrial > Soil > Riparian zone > Trees stand | place... | reverse complement strand
GACCACCATCGTCCCCGCCCCATACTCCCCCTCAGGAATCTCCCCCTCCCAGCTCAGATACTCGAGCGGATGGTCCTCCGTGTGCACGGCCTTCCGATTCTCATCCGGCGTCTCCGGAATCCCGTTGGGAATCGCCCAGGAGGCAGCCACCCCCTCGTGCTCCAGCCGCAGGTCCCAGTGCAGGCGACGGGCGCTGTGTTCCTGCACGACAAAGCGCGGAGCACCTTTTCTTCCCTTCGCGCGGCTTCGGCGCGGGCTCCGCGGTCTTCCCGAAGTCCCGCTTGCGCTCGTACTCGCTGAGCCTTTCTTTCGACCGAGAGGGCACGGGCAACTTCTACCCGGCCAGGCCCCTCGAATGCCAGAAGCACAAGGAGGAGCCGCCCACGTGGGCGGCTCCTCGTCTCCCTGGCCTCAGAGGATCTTTGGGCTATGAGATACCCAGCTCCGTACCGCTCTCTGTCTCGAGCAGGAAGCTTGCTCTCGTCTGCATGCTAGTCGGGCAGAAGAACCCCCCTTTGATCAGTTTGAGCCCGCTCCCAGCCTGCGTATTTCGAATGGAGAGTTTGGTTGTTTCTCCTGTCGTGAAGTCGCCCTTCAGGGTGCTTGTGGTTTCGTATTCGCAGACACCGGCGACTGTAAAGCCGGCTATGAATTTCACTTTGGCGCCGGCAGGTCCAGTGATCTGAACTTCGTGTTCGGCCATCGCCGGCGTCGATTTGAGAGTCAAAGGCAGGTTCGCAACTGTGTAGTAGAAGTTGCCAAAGCTTCCTCCGACTGTGCACTCGTTCAGGCCGTTATGTGCGCTGACGGGTCCAGTGCTAGAGAACTGCGCGCTGGTGATCGACCCTTCAACCGTCCCGGCAGCATTAGCCGTAACGCTTCCTGTCAACACAGCTTTGGAGCAGTTGAACTGGGTGGTCACTCCGTCTGTGCTCATGAAGTCGAAGTTGCCGATGTTTGTGGCAACGAATTTTTCGCCAACTTTGACCAGTGCCCCAGCCTCTGTCAGCTGAGGATCGTTGATCGCCGAAGCCGTCGCCGGGATGACAAAGGCCGCCAACGCAGCCATAGTCATGCAGGACCTACAAAACCTCTTAAACATGTCATTACCCCTTGCCTTGATGTTGAGTCACCCAGGCGGTACCTATTGGACTGGTGCCTCGGGTGCGTTTCGTGCATCTACTCAAACGGAGTAGAGTGGGGTTGGTATACCTCCGGGAGCGGCCGCCGTCAAGCACCTGAACCTTACGTTCTGCTTACTCGGGTGACAATGGTAACCGTGCTACACGACGTTACGTTAAAGCCCGGCCTGTCACCGCATCAGAGTAAGAGGGGCCGCCGTGCGGCGGCCCCTCTTAGCCGGAGGCGTAGTGCCTAACCTCAGGAGATGCTGATCTCTGCCCCATTTGTTGTCTGGAGGAAGAACGACATTTTCAGTTGGACGCTGGTCGGGCAGAAGAATCCGCCGCGAATCACTTTGGAGCCGCTTCCGGCTTGGGTGTTGTTGATGCTGAGCACGGTTGTCGCCGCTGTCGTGAAGGTGCCCGTGATGGCGGCGCTTGTGGATTCGTATTCGCATTCACCGGCGACTGTCGAGCCGATGATGAACCGAACCTTTTTGCCTTCTTTTCCGGTGATGCTGACAACGTCTGCCGGCGCGACCGTCGTTATCAGCAGCGGCAGGTTCACCACTGTGAAGAAGAAGTTACCGATCCCGGCTGTGCACTCGTTCAGGCCGTTGTGCGCACTCACGGAACCGGTGCCGGAGACATTGAACGTGCTGATGGTGCCCGCAAATACTCCGGCACCATTCTGCGTGACGGTACCCACCGCATGAACTGAGGTGCAGGCGAATTCCGGGGTCGTACCGTCTGTTCTCATGAAAAAAATATCGCCTATGTTTTTGCCTGTGATCGACACACCGACTGCGACGTCCCCAGCTTTGCCTGTGCCTGTTGCAGCCGATGCGGTTGCCGGCAGGACGAAGGCCGCGAATGCGGCAACCGCCATGCAGGACAGGATGAGTTTCTTGTACATCTGAGACACTTCCCTCTTTTTGATGTTTGGCCCTTGAGGCTCCTTAGCAATAAAACTGGTGCCTCAAGATCCGTGTCCATATCTCCACCGGAGAGTGGAGTGATAGTCGTCCCTGGGGAAGTGACTGCGGTCAAGACCTCTAGACTGACCTGCTCAGCGCTCGGGTGACAAAGGTAACTGTGCTACACGGCGTTACGTAAAAAGAGCCCCGCGGAAGTGAGTTCCGCGGGGCTCTGTGACTGAGTGCCGTTCCTGAGTCAGCAGGGAAGTTCGTGGAATTCTTCATCCAAGGGGCATCTGGCGGTGGCCGCCCAGCTTCCGTAGGCGAGCGCGACTTCGGCTCCAGGTTCCATCACCCACCTCCTTTGAAAACCGTAGTCCGTCGCTACCCCGCCGGGTTCGGGCGCGCCTTCGGTCCCGACATTGGCACGAGCGTAGAGGCAGATAAAGCCCTTTTCGGCCTTCGGTTCTTCGTATTCGCCGGGGCAATTGTCGGTCGGTCCTTCGCCTTCGTCGACGAATTGGACAACCGGAGCAGGATCGATTCGAAACGGGTAGGTCACCGACACCACCGAGTGTACCCCTGGGGGAAGGCCGTCGTTAGCGTGGAAGTCCCAGAATCCCCTGATGGTTTTCCCCGGCAGGAGTTTGGTATCGGTCGGCCCCGGGGGTCCTTCCGGACCGGTGCCTCCGGTGTCGCCCTTGGCGCCGGTATCGCCCTTGGCGCCCGCTGGCCCCGTATCCCCCTTGGCGCCGGGTGAGCCAGGCGCACCAGGAGCTCCAGGTTGCACCAGCTTCTTGGCGATCTTCTTGACTTCCTTTTTCTGCTTGGAGTTGAGGCCGGGCAGGGCAGCATATGCCGCTCCCCCCAGGGCAACGATCAGGGCCACGATCGCGATCGCAAACCCCGCGGTGCCGAGCGTTTGGTGGATTCTCGAGAACATCTGGTCCCTCCCTGTAGTTCCCGGCTACGGGTTGCGGCTGCAATCGCCGCTCCCCAGCTTTTCGCCGAGCTGATTTGCCTTCGTGAACGGGTTGCCCTTGGCAGACAGGGCTCTCTCTGGTTCTTCCTTCAGTACCTCGAGAGCCGCTTCCGCCTTTTCGAGATAGATTTCGGCTTCTTCTTCGTGTTCTCGCGGCAATCCGAGCTGACGGAGTTGCCTGAACATTTTTTCGAGCGGAGGGACAGCCGCCGGCAGGACCAGGTCGGCTTCTTCGGCCTTGGGATGCTTTTCGAGATAGGCCCCCGCTAATTCGCTTTGGTCGAAGGAGGCATCGCTGCAGATCAGGTCCGCCTTGTAGAGGTATCGGCCCAGCGGCACCAGCGGCACATCGGCCGAGGCGTCGTCGCTGCCGCCACAGCCGCTAAGCACCGGCAGTAGCGCCGCGGCTGTCAGCGCAAGGAGCAGGTATTTGAGCTTCATTTCTTCTTACCCCCCTGTCGGTGCTTGCCGCAGCCGGAGGCGACCAAGCGCGGCCGCAGATTCGCCGTCCGGCCGTTCTGGGCGCGCATCGCAACCGTGGCCTTGTGGGCTCCGCGGCAAATGTCGGTTGAGTTGACAAAGAGCCCCTTCTTGCCGCCACGCATCCGCATGACGAACTTGCTGACGGGGGCGTCCGGGACCGATTCGAAGCTGGCACGGATGCCGCCGTGCACAGAGTCCACACGGCCAACCAGGTGGATCTCGAGCTGGCCTTCGAGTTTCACCACCAGGTCAGGGAGCGGGTGGTCTGAGCTCCTCAGGTAGACCGGGCCCGAGAGGGGTTTGTCGAGAAGCGGCGTCCAGGCTTTAGCCCTGCCGTAAACCGAGCCTTTCGGGCATTTGTCAACCGCAAACTGTTTGCGGGTGCAGATCGTGCTGAAGTGCTCCTGAGCGATGAACTCCGAGTGGGGCAGCGCGACCGAGGTGAAGGCGATGTTGGCATCGCCCTTGCGGGCCTTGAGGATTGCGGTCAGAGCGGGGTAATCCGCTCTATCCGTGCCGCCCTTCAGCTTCAGCGAGAGCTTCGGCTTGAACTTGAGCGCCTTGCAGCCGTCGATCTGGAAGCGGGCGGCGGGGTGTGCCGTCGCTCCCTGGGTGGAGGTGACGTCCGAGGTCACCTTGGCTTCGCGGCAGTCGGTCGGGTTCAAGGAGAATTCGGGGCGGTCGACGACGGCGTGGAGGTGGCGGTAGGCGATCCCAACCCCTTCGAAGAACTGGGGCAGGGGGTCTGCCTTGACCGTGGCCTGACCGGTTTCGGGGTCGACCTGCAAGCCCGAGCGCACCGCCAACACTCCCAGGTCGAAGGGCCCGGCCTGGGCGGGAACCTCGCTGACGATCGAAAACGGTGCGCCTTGGTAAGGGCCGGCGAGGTAGATCTGCGGCTCGGGCTTCCCCGGTTGGGGCACCTGCAGCGGGTCGGGGCCGGTGCCGGTGGTGGCCTGCAAGGAGCCGATCCGGGAGCCCGCCGGGCAGGTGCCCGCGGTGGCGTCTGCGTCTGAGCAAAGCGGGACGCCCTTGATCTTCGCGAGCTCGCCGTCGGGGAGGTGGAGTTCGAAACCGCGCAGGGCCTGCTGGCCGTCGTCGCGGTTCAGGTCGACGACGAGGGGGCTGAAAGCGCCGGCGACCGGGTTGGTGACGCCGGCGTGCAGGGTCGGGCTGAAGGGCTGGCCGCAGCCTTCGGTGATCTGCATGGTGCTCTGGCCGGCGGCGGCGGGGTCGTTGGAATGGGGGCTGAAGCTGTAGTCGGTGGTGTAGGTGCCGCAGTGGTCGGGGTTTTGCAGCGGCGCGCGCGAGCCACCCCAGACGTCGAGATCGATCTGCCCGACCGGGACCTGGGGGAGATCGCGGAAGACCGCGGTGAGGCGTCCGGTGGCCTTGTCTGGCTCAAGCTCGCCGGGGAGCTTGATGTGGAGGCCGAGGGCGTCGGCGGTGAGCCAGAGGCCGAACTGGTGGCCAGGGGCGGGGTTGCGCTGGTAGATCGCTCCCTCAATCGACTCGGGCAGGGCGGGCGAGCTGATCGTCGCGGTACCGAGCTTGGAGCTGTCCGGGCAGGCGGTGTCGACCTCTTTGTGAAAGCCGACCTGGGCCTCAGAGCAGGTGCCGATCCAGTTGGCCGCGCCGGCGGCTATCTGCATGCCGGCCGGCAGGGTGACGCGGGCTTCGCGCATCGTCGCGGTGGAGCGTTCCTCTTCGCCCAGGTGCTGGGGGAGGGTGAGGGTGGTGTGGAGGCCGGTGGGGGCGCCGGCGGCATGGTTGGTGGGCTCCGCGGTGAAGCTCGGGGCGAAGGGGAGGCCGGTGCAGTCGGTGATATCCGGAAGGGCGGCTGAGGCGGTGAAGACGGTCGGGCTCTGGTAGCTCTTGACCGCGACGTCCATCTGTCCGGTCTGACAGGCCGAGGGGTTGGTCATGAAGGCCTTGCGGTCCGCGACAGGGATCGTCGAGGCACGTTTCCCTTTGATGATTTCCCCGTTGGGCCCTTCTTCTTCGGCTTCGCAGGCGGTTTTGCATTTATTTGCTTCCAACGGCGTCAGCCGTTGTTCGTCGTGTTTCGGGCTGGCCGGATTGCCCCACAGGGTGGTTTTCGCTCCGACCAGCGAGACCAGCCCAGAGGGGCCGGAGACGGTCGCTGAAACGCCGTAGTCGCTTGCCGTACGGACCTTGATGTCGATGAAGACTGGGAACAGCGCCCCGGTGAACCCGAACCTGGCGATTTCCTTGTCGGGGTGCGGGGGCTCGAGGTTGTAGACGGGCTCGGTGAGCGGACCTTTTACAAAGGTGACATAAGCCGTCGTGATCCCCACCTGGGAGTCCGTCGGGCAGGTGACCACCACGAATCGAGCGGTGGGACACCGGGGAACGGCGTTGATGTTGCCGATCAGCCCCGGTGGAATCGAGATCGCGACTTCCTCAGTGCGATCCATGTTTTCGCTCAGGTTTCCGTCTTCTCTCGAGAGGTGGTTGAGGAGAATGTCGGAGGAGAAGTCGGGGTGCATTCCCGCCGTGGTCGTCGAGAGACCTGCGCTCACTTCTTCGATCCCGTAGTCGACAGAAGGTTCAGCCGCCGAGGTGGCCACGGAACTGGACCGTGGTCTCGACGAACCGTCCTGAGTGGAAAGTTCCTGACCTCCCGGCTCGGAGGAGCTGACTGGACCGCTCGGTGCGGCTGCAGCCGCACCTCGATCCGCCTGCTGCCCGGCTGCGCCCAACGTGGACGCGCCTGCCGCGGTGCGGCGACGCTGGGAATTTTTCGGCTTGTGCTTGGAGCACTTCCCGTGCTTCTTGTGGCGACAGTGCCGCCGGCGGTGCTTCTTCTTCGGCTTTACGTTGCCCGAGCTCGTGGCGGATTCAGACGGGGCGTTGGGAAAAACAGAGCTTTGGCCGCTAAGGGCCGGCCTGCATCCTTCTTCTGCGCAGGGCTTACTCTCGGGCGGGAGCGGAAACCCACCGTTAATACGAGCGTCGTAGATCGCGCGGGCGCCCCCCCCGGGGGCACCTAGGACCAGCGCGTCTTGGGAGACGAAGACCACGTCAGCGCCGTCAGGAGTTATGGAAAGAATCACGTTCGGCATAAGCGCTTCGTCAAACGACGTTCCCCCAGCGAAATTCTCTGACTGCCCGGAGGAGATCAGCATGGGGTCTCCGTCGCCCTCATGCCATTCGTAGATGTCGTTGATGCCATCGGTGTCTTTGGCGCTCAACGCTTCGTCGGTTTCGAAGAAGACGCGGGTCCCGTCATCGCTGACGTTGTGGACGATGTTCGAGGTGGGAGTGCTTTTCAGATCTTGGAGCTGCGCACTGCCTTCCGGTGCTTTGCCGATGTTGCAGGAGACGCATTCCGGACCCGTATCCCCTTCCTCGAACCGATAGATCTCGGTGCAGCGGCCTTCGGGATTGAGGACTTCACTCGGACATACGAGGGGGTTGGCGTTGTCATAGGCCGTCAGCTGGGCGCGAGACTCGAAGATGATCACGGTCCCGTCGGGAGTGGTGCGCGAGGAGTTCGCGCCGGGGCCCTGTTCTCCGTCGGGTTTGTTCGTGACGTCGCTCGTCCAGTTGGTCAAGGCGGGAATCTGGTTTCCTGCGTCTGAGGTTCTCACCAGGTCGCTCGGCTGAACGGTGGCGATGTAGCGAGGAGGGCCGCCGCTCCACACGTAGAGGTTTGGCTGGCCGGCGGTCCCTTTAGCGCCGTCTAATTGAGCCTCCGAGATGAAGTAGACGTGGGATCCGTCGCCCGAGATGTTCACTACGGACCCGTCGTCGCCCGGGTTGACCACGACGTCAATACCGCTGGCGGTGTCCAGGCGATGGATCTCCCCGGCTTCGCCCGGTCCACCTGGAACGACGTAAAAGATGAAGCCGCCATCATCCGAGAGGCCGGCAAAGATCGGTTTGCCTGGTGCCACCTGCTTGGTTTCCTGGTTGTCCAGCCGCACGTAAAGAACGTTTTCGACTTCGAATGCGGTGGCGCTGCCATCTTTAGAGGTGCCCCTGTAGAAGGCTTTTTCGCCGGCTTTCAGCGGGACATCGCCGGGCAGCAAAGAGACGACGTGGGTTTCTCCGTCTGCTTCGCGATCGTAGACGGCGCCAGTGCCGGTCGGGGGGGCATCGGGCTCCAACTGGAGTACTTTGCATGAGGAGGCAAGGTTGCACAGGAAACTCTGTGAAGAATCTTTTCCGGTGGAGAAGATGACGTGCTGGCCGCCTTCGCCGAGGTAGCGTCCCTCAGCGTAGGGTTCGCTTCCGAGGGAGCCGATGCCGGCCATCTCTAGGCTGTTGTCCGGCTGAACCAGGTAGAGGGTGCCCGCGCCTTTGATGCTCAGCGGACTGCGAGGATCGCTTATCCAGGTGAAGCCGTATAGATGGTCGGGCGAGACACCTCCAGGAATACTTCTACTCGCTTCGAGACCGGACGGCGCCAGGTGACGACTCGTCTGCCACCCTCCTTCCGTCCGCTCGGCCTCGTAGACGTCGGCGATGCCAGTCGCCCCCGCCGGCTCTGGCAAGGCATTCTGATAGGCAAGAAATGCGATGCTGTCCCGAACTGGAGAGGCGAGTTCGCTTGGCACGACCTGAACGGTCGCCGGGAGCCCACCCGTAGTGAGCGCTTGTATCAGGCGACCGTTCGAGTTCTCTGGGCTTACGAGCTCGTAAGCCCGGCAGCTTGGGAGCCCCGCGGAATCGCCAACCCGGAGGTCTTCGTTGGGACACCCGGCGGCACTCGCCGCCGACGGATAGCACCAGCTACAGGCCGCGATCGATAGTACGGCGATAACCCTAAACCGCTTTCCCATGCTCATCCCCCCACGCTTCGAATCCCTAGAACTAGTTTTGCGGCCAACTCAAGTTTGCATCCTGTGTCACCCGTAGCTACCGTAAAGGTCCCCGGGCGTTTTGTCAAGGTACGCCTCGAGTACAGTGACTGAGGTTAGAGGAGCCGCCTCGCGGCGGCCCCTCTAAAGGTAGGCGTAGTAGTGCCTAACCTCAGGAGATGCCGATCTCCACCCCATTTGTTGTCTGGAGGTAGAACGACATTTTCAGCTGACCGCTGGTCGGGCAGAAGAATCCGCCGCGAATCAGTTTGGAGCCGCTTCCCGTCTGGGTGTTGTTGACGGTGAGAACCGTTGTTGCCGCTGTCGTGTAGGTGCCCGTGATCGCGGCGTTTGTGGCTTCATATTCGCATTCACCGGCGACTGTCGAGCCGATGATGAATTTGACCTTACCGCCGTTTTTTCCGGTGACGTTGATATTGTCTCCCGGCGCGACCGTCGTTATCGTCAGCGGCAGGTTCGCCACTGTGATGTAAGCGTTGCCGAAGGTACTGGTTGTGCACTCGTTCAGACCGTTGTCCGCATGCACGGCGCCGGTGCCGGAGAAATTGAACGTCGAAATGGTGCCGGCAAATACCCCGCCACTATTCTGCGTGACGGTACCCGTTGCATGAGCCGTGGTGCAGGTGACTTCCGGGGTCGTACCGTCTGTTCTCATAAAAAAGGTACTGCCTATGTTTTTGCCTGTGATCGACGCCCCGACTTTGACGTCTTCGGGGTCTGTGGCTGTTGCAGCCGACGCGGTTGCCGGCAGGACGAAGGCCGCGAACGCGGCTACCGCCATGCAGGACAGGATGAGTTTCTTGAACATCTGAGATACTTCCTTCCCTTGATGTTTGGCCCCTGGGGCGCCTAGGAATTTGGACTGGTGCCTCGGGGGCTGTTCTGTCTCCGCTCTAGGTCGAGTGGAGGTGGGACGGTGTATACCTCGGGTGACCGAATGCGGTCAAGAAGTTTGAGCTTGTTCATCTGGCTCTACGGGTGACACGGGTCACTCCGAGGTGCGGGTATCGAGCAGTGGCGGGGCCGTAGGATTGGCACCTGCGCTCGCTTCGAATCACCCTCCTCCTGCTCGCCCTTGTCGGCACCGGCTCGATTTCGACAGCTGCTTGGGCGGACAAGCCGGCTGACGAACCCTTCTTTCCCCATGCGGGGAACCGGGGGTACGACGCCTCCGCTTACGAAGTGGACCTCGCCTACAGTCGCGGGGGGCGGATCGAGGCGAAGGCGACGGTCTCCGCCCGGGCTACGGAAGCACTTAACCGCTTCTCGCTCGACTTCTTCGGGCCACGTGTGAAGGAGGTGCGGGTCGCCGGCGTGGAGGCGCGGTTCCATCGCAACCGCGGCAAGCTAATCGTGGATCTGCCGGAACCTGTTTCTAGAGGCGGAGTGTTCTACGCCACGGTCACCTACAGCGGCATGCCACCGGCGATCACCGACGCGGACGGAACGAAGGAGGGCTGGTACCCGACCGACGACGGAGTGCTGGCGGTCGGGGAGCCGCAGGGGACCGCCGCCTGGATCCCCTGCAACAACGTGCCTGGGGACAAGGCTCGCTTCGGCTTTGACGTCACCGTCCCCAGCGACCTCAAGGCGATCGCCAACGGCGGCCTGTTCGGAATCAAGCGGCACGGTGGCCGCACCACCTACTCCTGGGGAGAAGGGCGGCGGATGAGTCCCTACCTGGCGGTCCTCGACATCGGTCGCGGGCGGCTGGTCAAGAGCGGCGTCGACGGGAGTCGCGCCTGGACCCTTGTCGATCCGCGGCTGGAAAAGCAAGCGCGGCCTGTACTCGCGGAGCTGCCGGAGATCGTCGGCTTCGAGAGCAAGCTCTACGGCACCTACCCCTTCGTCGGCGCCGGCTCGATCGTCGATTACGCGCCGGGCCTCGGCTACGCGCTCGAGACCCAGAGCCGGCCGATCTATCCATACGTGCCGGACCTGACCACCGTCGTCCACGAGACCGCGCACCAGTGGTTCGGCGACTCGGTCGGGCTGAAGCGGTGGCCGGAAATCTGGCTCAACGAGGGCTTCGCCACCTGGACCGAGTGGTACTACGCCGAGCGCCACGGCCGCCGCAGCGCCCGCGCGATCTTCAGGCGCCTCTACCGGGTGCCCGCCTCGAACGAGGCGTTCTGGAACCCGCCTTCGGCCCATCCCGGCAGCGCCAAGAACCTCTTCGGCCCCTCGATCTACATCCGCGGCGCGATGGCACTCGAGGCGCTGCGGCTGAAGATCGGGACGAAGCCGATGCTGCGGACGCTGCGGACCTGGGCGGAAGAACACCGCTACGGCAGCGGCACGATCAAGGAATTCATCGGCCTGACGGAGAACATCTCCCGGCGTGACCTCGACCCTTTCTTCCAACGCTGGCTCTACCGGCCCGGCAAGCCCTGAGCCGCGGCCAGTGGACCGCGGCCGCTTCCTTCTTCCCCTCTTCCTGCTCGCGCTGCTCGCCTTGGTCCCGGCCGGCGCTGGCGCCCGGCCCGCGCCGGTCAAACCGCCCGCGGCCGTGGAGATCGGCCGCGTCGGCGTCGGCAGCGTGGGTGGCGGCCGCTCGATCCTGGTTCCGGTCCGCTACCCGATCGAACTCAGTGGCCGCGGAGTGACGATGTGGGTGAGCCTGTTCGGTCGCGGCCACCGAGCCGTCCGCAGCTGGGTCCTCCACGACCGGCTCAGCAGCGGCCCTCGGCACAGCCCCGAGAAGCGCCGCCGCTTCACCTTCGTCCATCGGCTCGACTTCGACGGGCGCCTGGGCGGCGACTTCAGGGCCGGTGTGCAGGTGCTCGCCGTAGCGGACATCGACGGCGACGGGATCGGCTTCGGCGGCCTTGACCAGGGAACCCAGCCGCTTCGGGAAGGCAGCGACTCGGGCGTCCTCTGCAGCAGCATCCCGCGCCTGCGGGCGCACCCCGGCCAGCGCGCCTGGGCGCCGCTGCCCGCCTGCACGGACGGCAGCGGGTGGACGATCGGGCGCCGCCCCACCCACGGAAAGGCGCGGATCCGGCACGGCAAGCTCGTCTACTGGGCGCCACGCCGCTTCCACGGCAGCGAGGAAATCGGCCTGGTGCGGAAACGGCGGGGGGCTGTGGCGAGCACCATCGAGCCTGCTTCCGCCGCGTCCGCTCAGGTCACGGTCGCCACCGCCACCGGCTTCGTCGTCCGCGCCCTCGGCGACTCGGTCACCGCCGGCTTCGGCTACTACAGCAACGGCACCCCGATGACGATCGGGCGCCTGCTCGGCTGCCGTCCGCCGGCGAAGGAATTCGACGACGCCTGCTCCTCCAACTCGCTGGTCACCAGCAACAAGCAGAAACTCGTCTACGCACCCGACTACGGCCTCGCGAACAACATCTCCTGGGCGGCGCAGTGGGCGAACGAGCATGGCGTCACCAATTTCGAGAACCTCGCGGTCAGCGGCTCGGAACCGGGTGACTGGGCGCCGGAAGGTGAACTCCACAAGACGACCGAAGAAATCGAGGCCGAAGACCCCGACTACATCCTGATGACGATCGGCGCCAACCCCCTGCTCTCGAACATGCTCTTCGGGGTCGACAACATGGGCTGCGCGGTCGAGTCGGACATCACCGGCGGCTACCGCGAATGCGTCGAAGGCGCGTTCCGCGAAGTGCACCTGCGCGAAGACCTCAAGAGCCTCTACGAAGACCTCGTCACCCACACCGACGCGACGATCTACCTGATGCAGTACCACCTCTCGATCCCTTCGACCGCGCTTGCCTACAGCGCCACCCAGATCGCCGCGATGGGCCAGCTGCTGAACGGCGAAATCGCCGCGGTCGCGGCCGAAGTGAACCCGAAGCGTCTGCAAGTGGTGACGCCGCCCCACTTCAACGTCGGCATCGACATCTCGCCGGTCTACCCCTCGACCTTCTCCTGCTCCCGCCTCGGGTACACCGTCGACGGGCCGAGCGTGCAGTCGACCCCAAGCCAGGACGAGCTCGAGGTCCTGCACCCGCTCTCCTTCTGCGACGGGCCCGAAGGCGGCGGGCCGCCCTGGGTGATCGGCGGCGACACCGGCATCCATCCCAGCGCCGCCGGCTACGCGCAGATGGCCGCGCGGGTGCCGCCACCCGCGGGCTGACTCACACCTCGAGCCGCTCCTCTTCGAGGTCGAGGTCGCGCTCGACTCGGCGCATCACCTCGGCTGAGATCCGGCCGCTGTCGCGGAGCTCGACGAGGGCGCCGCGCTGGGCGGCGTAGAGCTCGTGCATCAGCCGCTGGTAGGCGAGCGAGCGGTCCTGGATCCCGTCCTCGTCCTCGATCTTGCCGGCGAGGACCTTGAAGCGGCGGCGCCGGAATTCGTACATCGCCCGCACCCTCCCCACCGTGTCCTCCTGGGTCCACTCCTCGATCGAGAGCTCGTCGAGGCGCTCGAGCGCCGCCCCGGCCGCGGTGAGGCGGGCGCGCAGCTCCTCGTGCTCCTCTTCGGTTCCGTCCTCGGCGACGCCAAGGCGGCGGATCAGCGCCGGCAGCGTCAGCCCCTGCCCGACCACGGTGAAGAGGATCACCGCGAAGGTGACGAAGAGGATCAGGTCGCGGCCCGGAAACGGCTCGCCGGCGTCGGTGGTCAGCGGCAGCGCCAGCGCCGCGGCGAGCGAGACCGCCCCGCGCATCCCCGACCAGGCGGCGACGACCCGGAGTTTCCAGCTGGCCCGGCGTTCGAGCTGCTGGGGGCGGCGGTCGACGGCGCGGATCAGCGCGGTGACCGCGAAGCTCCAGACGATCCGCGTGGCGACCACGAGCACGGCCACGAGGAGGCCGTCGAGGATCGCCTCCTCCGCGCCGATCCCGCTCGCTTGCAAGCCGTCGACGATCACCGGCAGCTGCAGGCCGATGAGGATGAAGAGGGTCGCGTTGAGGAGGAAGACGAGGATCTCCCAGACCGCGAACGACTGCAGGCGGACCGTCGGCGAGACCAGTTCCGGCGCCCGCCAGCCGAGGTAGACGCCGCAGGCGACGGCGGCGAGGACACCGGAGGCGCCGATCTCGTCGGCGGGGAGGAAGGCGGCGTAGCCGCTGAAGAGGGAGATCGTGATCTCGGTCGTCGGGTCCTCGGTGCGGCGGCGGATCGCCGCGATCACGTAGCCGGCGAGGAGGCCGATCGCGAGGCCGCCGCCGGCGGCGAGCAGGAAGCGCCCGCCCGCCTCGGCGGCGGAGAAGCTGCCGCCGATCGCGGCGGCGACCGCGACCTTGTAGATGACCAGGGCGCTGGCGTCGTTGACGAGGCTCTCGCCCTCGAGCACGTTGACGATCCGCCGCGGGATCCCGAGGCGACGGAGGATCGTCGTCGCGGCGGCAGGGTCGGTGGGGCCGACGATCGCCCCGAGGGCGATCGCGACCGCCCAGGGGAGATCGAAGGCGAAGTGGGCGACGGTGCCGACCACGATCGCGGTCGCCAGCACCAGGCCGATCGAGAGCAGCGAGATCACCCGGGTGTCGTGGCGGAGCGCGTTTAGGTCGGAGAAGAAGGCGCCCGAGTAGAGCAGCGGCGGCAGGAAGATCAGCAGGACCAGGTCCGGGTCGAGTTCGACCTCCGGGATCCCCGGCACCAGGCCGAGCGCCAGTCCGCCGAGCACGAGGACGATCGGATACGGCACCTGCCACCAGTTGGCGACCGCGTTCAGCAGCGCCACCGAGACCAGCAGTGCCGCGATGAAAATCTGGATCTCGCCCACGAAGCCCCATTATGTGGGGGGATGAAGCGGTTCCTGGTGGCGCCGGATTCGTTCAAGGGCACCTTCGGCGCGGCGGAGGTGGCCGAGGCGATCGCGGCGGGAGTCGAAGCGGCGGGTGGCGAGGCCGACCGGTGCCCCGTTGCCGACGGCGGCGAGGGGACGATGGCGTTGCTGCTGGGGGCACTCGGCGGAGAGCGGCGGCGCGCCCGGGTCCACGACCCGCTGCGGCGGCCGATCGAGGCGAGCTTCGCGATCCTCGGCGACGGCGAGACCGCGGTCGTCGAGATCGCGCAGGCGTCAGGCCTCTCCCTGGTTGCGCCGGAGGAGCGCGACGCGGAGCGGGCGGATACCTACGGGACCGGCGAGCTGATCGCCGCCGCGGTCGCGAGCGGCGCGCGGCGCCTCCTGGTCGCCGTGGGCGGCAGCGCCACCACCGACGGCGCCCGCGGCGCGATCGAGGCGCTGCGCCAGAGCGAAGCGGCGTTCGTCCTTTTACCCGTATATGAGGGGAAAAGGGCGAACGCCGAAGTTCAAATCGACGTTCTCTGCGATGTGCAGACCGCGTTCGAGGACGCGGCGCGTGTCTTCGCCCCGCAGAAGGGGGCCGATCCCACTGCGGTCGAGCGGCTGACGGCGCGGCTGGACGCGTTCGCCGCCGGGCTCCCGCGCGACCCACGCGGCGTCGCGATGACCGGCTGCGCCGGTGGACTTTCTGGCGGGCTCTGGGCCTACGGCGCCGAGCTACGGCCGGGCGCCGAGTTCGTCCTCGACGCGCTCGACTTCGACGCCCGGCTCGCCCGCGTCGACGCCGTCATCTCCGGCGAGGGTCGCTTCGACTCCCAGAGCCTCGAAGGCAAGATCGTCGGCACGATCGCCCGCCGCTGCGCCGTGGCCGGCAAGCCGCTGCACCTGATCGCCGGCGAGGACGCTGGGCCGACCGATCCCCCGCCAGCCGTACGCGGGGTCGTCGAGGCGAGGCGGCTGGAGGAGATCGAGCGGGCGGCTGCTGAACTGGCTCGCCGCACCTAGGCGCGCCGGTCCCGGCATGACGACCGAGCTACCGGCAGTCTTTCTCGGTGGACGACTGCAGCACCGTTCCGTCAGCGAAGGTGGACCGGACCTTGGCGACGAGGTGGCCATCCGGGCAGGCGGCGGAGAGGATCCGCCGCTGGAGCGTCAGGTCGAGCGCGGTGATGCTGCCGTGACCGCCATAGACGGGCGGCAGCGAGGCGACCGCCTTCCACCCGTATCTGCCGTCGTCGATCCTTTCGATCTTCAAGGGGACGTAGAAGGGGCCGCGGTCGACCGGCCACGAGTACCCGTATATCCAGAGCCGCGAGGTCCCGTTCCTGGAGCCGCCGTTGTAGACCGCCAGGTCGAATTCGTTCGTCATCGGCCGACTTTCCGGGAACGCGGTTTCGAGGGTGACGTGGCCGCGGCCGACGATCGCCTCGGCGCACCGCTTCGCCGGCAGCGGCCCGGTCGGCAGCTTTGCCACCGGGCAGGTCGGTGGGCCCGCGAGGTCGAGTTCTACGTGACGGTCTCCCCACAGGTCGAGCTCGCGCAGTTCGGGCACCCGGCTGTAGTCCTCCATGCGGAGCTTGCCGCCGATGTGGAGCACGACCGGGACCGATCTGCTCGCGGGGACCTTCCCCGGCCAGATGCGCAGTGCGGGGACGAAGTGGATCGTGGACACCGGCACCGTGGCGGCGCCGGAAGCGGTCAGCATGGCGCCGACCATCAGGATCGGTCCCGCGACCAGCAACCCCCTTCGAACCGTCCCTTTCATCCGCCTGCAGGATAGGCGCTGGCGGGTACCCTCGCCTGGATGCGCGTGCTCGCGATCGTCCACCAGCGCGACGCCGGCCCCGGCGTCTTCGGCGAGGCGATTCGCGACGCCGGCGGCGAGCTCGACGAGTGGACGCTGGCCGAGCGGCCGCAGCCGCCCGCCGACCCGTTCGGCTACGACGCCGTCTTCGTCCTCGGCGGAGCGATGCACGTCGACGAAGGCGAGCGTCATGGCTGGATCGCCGAAGAGGAGGCTTTGCTGCGCGAGCTACTCGGGCGCGAGGTGCCGCTGCTCGGCCTCTGCCTCGGCGGCCAGTTGCTCGCGGCGGCGGCCGGGGCGCAGCCGCGCCGTGCCTCCCGGCCGGAGATTGGGTGGCACCGGGTCGAGGTCACTCCCGAGGGGGAGCAGGACCCGTTGCTCGGCCCCCTCGCCCCCAGCTTCGAGGCCTTCCAGTGGCACAGCTACGAGTTCCCCCTGCCGCCCGGTGCCGTCCCCCTCGCCCGCAGCGAGGTCTGCCTGCAGGCCTGTCGCCTCGGCAAGCGCGCGTGGGCGATCCAGTTCCACCCCGAGGTGAGCCGCGCCGACGCCCTCCACTGGGTCGACGACTACGAGGCCGACCCCGACGCCGTCCGCATCGGCGTCGATCCGGCGGTCCTCGGCCCCGAGACCGAAGCGAAGGTCGGCGCCTTTAACGAGATCGGCGAGGGACTCTGCCGGCGCTGGCTGGAGATCGCGGCCTCCAGCCGCGACTAGGCCCGCGGTTCGGAGACGACCAACCGCAGAGACCCCTCGAAGAGGTCCATCTCCCGCAGATACCGGTAGCGCTCGTCCCAAAGGCCGGACGCGATATCTCTCGCCAGCCGTCCGACGATCCGCTGCTCGGCCTCCGGGCCGATCAACGGCCAGAGCGACTGCGAGGCGCGGACCGCCGGATCGAGAAGCGCCTCCGGCCGGTTCCAGAACGCCTCGAAGAACCCGTCGGCGCAGTCGGCAGGGGTCGGAATCGTCTCGATCCGCGTCCTCCCGCCCAGCTCGGCCGCGACCTCCTCGATCGCGCCAAAGCGCGGGCGCTCGACTTCCACCCCCTCCCGCAGGTAGTCGAGCTGCCAGGGCGGCAGGTGGTCGAGGTCGAAGGTGAGAACGACGACGGGGCCGCGCGCCACCCGCCTCATCTCCGCCAGCCCCGCCTTCCGGGGATGCCAGTGGTGGATGGTGACGCAGGCCATCGCCGCGTCTACCGAGCCGTCGTCGAGCGGGAGGGCCTCGGCCCGCGCGTCGATCGCCGGCGCCGCCTCAGCCGGCCTCTGCGCCCGCATCGTCGCGCTCGGCTCGATCGCCAGCACCCAGCGGTCGCGCGGCTCGTAGGAACCGGTGCCGGCACCGACGTTGAGAACGGTCTCCGCGTCGCCGAGGGCGGCGTGAACCCGCGCTTCGATCCGGGGGTCGGGGCGGCGCCCCCGCGAATACCTCGAGCCGTGCTCGTCGTAGTCGACCCGGCGCTCCGTCACCGGAGCGAGGCTAGCCGACCTGAATCGGCGTCAGGTAGGCGGCGGAGAGGCCGCCGTCGACGAGGAAGCTGCTGGCGGTGACGAAGGATGAGTCGTCGCTGGCGAGGAAGAGGGCGGCTTTGGCGATCTCCTCGGGCTCGCCGAAGCGGCCCATCGGGATGTGGACGAGGCGCTTGGCGGCGCGCTCCGGGTCCTTGGCGAAGAGCTCCTTGAGGAGGGGCGTGTTGACCGGGCCCGGGCAGAGGGCGTTGACGCGGACGCCGCGGTCGGCGAACTCGACCCCGAGCTCGCGGGAGAGGGAGAGGACGGCGCCCTTGGAGGCGGTGTAGGAGATCTGCGACACGGCGGCGCCCATCACGGCGACGAAGGAGGCGACGTTGATCACGGAGCCGCCGCCCGCCTCGACCAGGTGAGGGATGCCGTGCTTGCAGCAGAGGAAGACGCTGCGCAGATTGACGTCCTGGACCCGCTGCCAGGACTCGAGGCTGGTCTCCAGGACCGAGCCGTCGTCGGTCGGGTTGATGCCGGCGTTGTTCATCAGCACGTCGACGCGGCCGACCTCGTCGGCGATGCGGCGGAAGGCTTCGACCACCTGTCCCTCGTCGGAGACGTCGGCCTCGATCGTCAGCTCGCCCTCGGCCTGCGCGGAGAGGTCGATCCCGACCACCCGCGCCCCCTCGGCGGCGAACAGCCGCGCCGACTCGGCGCCGATCCCGCTTGCGGTTCCGGTGACGACGCAGACCTTTCCCTCCAGCCTTCCTGCCATGGCTCAGCCCTCCGCGGTCGCGTAGTAGACGTTCTTCACGTCGGTGTAGTGGTCGAGCGCGTCGGGGCCGAGCTCCCTCCCGACCCCGGACTGCTTGAAGCCTCCAAACGGGGTCGACACCCGCACCGAAGTATTCGAGTTGATCGAGATCACCCCGGTCTCGATCCCCCGCGCGACCCGCAGCGCCCGGGCGCCGTCCCCCGTCCAGACCGAGCCGGAGAGGCCGTAGATCGTCTCGTTGGCGAGGCGGACCGCCTCCTCCTCGTCGGCGAAGGGGATGACGCAGGCGACGGGGCCGAAGATCTCCTCGGCGGCGGCGCGGTCCTCGTTGGAGACCGGCGCCAGGACGGTCGGCGGGAACCAGTAGCCGGCACCGTCCGGGACGCTGCCGCGGATCGCCACCGGTGCGTCCGCGGGGACGTAGGAGGCGACGGTCTCGCGCTGGCCGGCTGAGATCAGCGGGCCCATCTGCGTCGATTCGTCGAGCGGGTCGCCCACCTCGATCCCCTCCACCGCCGGCTGCAGCGCCGCGAGGAAGTCGTCGACCGCATCGCGCTGGACCAGGATCCGCGAGCGGGCGCAGCAGTCCTGGCCGGCGTTGCCGAAGACCGCCATCGGCGCGGCCGCGGCGGCGGCCTCGAGGTCCGCGTCGGCAAAGACGACGTTGGCCGACTTGCCGCCGAGCTCCAGCGTCACCCGCTTGATCGTCTGGGCGGCGCCGGCGGCGATCCCACGGCCGACCTCGGTCGAGCCGGTGAAGGCGATCTTGGCGACGTCGGGGTGCTCGACGAGGCGACGGCCGCAGACGCTGCCCGGGCCGGCGACGACGTTCAGCACCCCCTCGGGCAGGCCGGCGTCGAGGGCGAGCACCTCCAGCTCGAGCGCGGTCAGCGGCGTCAGCTCCGCCGGCTTCAAGACGACGCAGTTGCCGGCCGCGAGCGCCGGGGCCACCTTCCAGGAGGCGATCGTCAGCGGGAAGTTCCAGGGGACGATCAGGCCGACGACGCCAAGCGGCTCGCGGAAGGTCATGTCGACGCCGCCCGCGACCGGGATCGTCTGGCCGAGCAGCCGCTCCGGCGCCCCGGCGTAGTAGCGGAAGGTCTCGACGACCATCCCCATCTCACCGCGCGCGTCCCCGATCGGCTTGCCGGCGTTGCGCGCCTCGAGCTGGGCCAGGTCCTCGAGCCGCGCCTCCAGCGTCTCCGCGAGATCCCGCAGCAGCTTCGCCCGGTCCGCCGGCGCCACCGCCCGCCAGGCCGGGAAGGCCGCCTTTGCCCGCGCCACCGCCGCGTCGACCTCCTCCGCCCCGGCCCGCGGAACCTCCGCCATCACCCGCTCGGTAGCCGGCTCGATCACCTCGATCGCGCTCATGCCATCGCCCCCGTGTCGCTTTTTTGACCCCTGTGGGCACCTAAGTCGACACGCGCCGCCGCGACCAGGGCGCTGATCACCTTCGAATTCTCGTCCTCCTCGGGGTGCCAGATGACGCCGAGGGCGAAGCGTTTGCCGGGGAGCTCAACCGCCTCCGGGAGGTCGTCCTCGGCCGACCATCCCGAGACCTTCAGGCCCTCGCCGAGCTGGTCGACGCCCTGGTGGTGGTGGGACCAGACGACGAAGCCCTCGACCCCCGCCGCGGTGCAGGCCAGCGACTCCGGCTCCAGCCGGATGTGGTGCTTGCTGAAGGTCCCGGCCACGGTCCGGTGGGTCTCCGCGCCGAGGCTCTCGGGCAGGTGCTGGACCAGCGTTCCGCCGAGCGCCACATTCAGCAGCTGCATGCCGCGGCAGATCCCCAGCACCGGCAGGTCTCGCTCCAGCGCCCGCCGCGCCAGCGCCAACTCGAAGGCGTCGCGGTCGGGCCAGGTGCCCTTCGTCTCCGGGTGCGGCTCGGCCCCGTAGCTCGTCGGGTCGATGTCGGCGCCGCCGGCCAGCATCAGCGCGTCGACCCGGTCGAGGAGGACATCGGGGTCCTCGACCGCGATCTCGTCGGGCGGCAGCACGATCGCGATCCCGCCCGCCTTCTGCACGCAGCGGACGTAGGTGCGCGGCACCAGCGTCACCTCGTAGCTGTCCCAGACGCCCCACGACACCCGCTCGACCGCGGCGCAGATGCCGATCGTCGGCGCCTCGCTGCCCCGATCGCCCGCCATCACAACCGCTCGAAGCCCCGGTAGCGCTCCCAGTCGGTGACGGCCGCCTCGAACGCCTCGATCTCGACGCCGGCCCGGTTCAGGTAGTGCGCGACGACCTCGTCGCCGAAGGCGTCGGCGGCCACCTCGCCGGCGGCAAAGGCGTCGCGGGCGTCGTAGATGTTCGACGGCACCCGCGGCTTGTCGGACTCGTAGGCGTTGCCCTCGAAGACCGGCTCCAGCGTCAGCCCCTCGTCGATCCCGTGCAGCCCGGCGGCGATCATCCCGCTCAGCGCCAGGTACGGGTTCACGTCGGCGCCCGGGAGCCGCAGCTCCACGCGCTTGGCCGGGCCGCCGTCGCCGACGACGCGCAGCGAGCAGGTCCGGTTGTCGCGGCCCCATGCGACCGCCGTCGGCGCGAAGGACT
>Ga0190273_10000300_pt1 | contig 20804 bp, 18 predicted proteins | sample Popmic504IS_FD_134513 | JGI IMG/M metagenome (GOLD analysis project Ga0190273, IMG submission 134513) | Populus adjacent soil microbial communities from riparian zone of Shoshone River, Wyoming, USA - 504 IS | ecosystem: Environmental > Terrestrial > Soil > Riparian zone > Trees stand | place... | reverse complement strand
TTCATCGACTGGCTGCGAGGGACGCTTGTCGAAAAGGGAGTGCCGACTGCAAAGGATCGAATCGGGCCGGGGCAGTGTGGCCTCATTCTGATGTCCGCCTACGCAACCGTGGAGGAACGGCGCACGGCTCAGAAGCAAGGGGGAGAAATACTCAAGAAGCCCTTCGATACCGATCCGGAGGGACTCTACATAAAGCTACTGGACCTTGAAGACAACCTCGGATACCGCCGGACTCTGACTAAAGAAAGTCTCCTCCCGTCCGGGGTGATCGGAGAGTCCGATGCCCTGATTCTTGCTTATAAGAACGCAAGGCTCGCTGTCGAGAGGCAGACGCAACTTTGGAAGGACCAACACATCTTCATTTTCGGAGAACGCGGCACGGGCAAGACGGAACTCGTTCGAGCGATCTACGGTTGGCTCAAACTTACGGGGGAATTACGCCAAATCGACTGCGGAAACATTGGCTTAGCGGCAGACGTACTGATGGCGCGCAGCTTTTTCTTCGGGCATGTCAAGGGAGCCTTCACTGGTGCCGTCGCGAATCAGCCCGGTCAATTTGATGGTCTCACGGACCAGGACTTGGTTTACCTTGACAACCTTCACTGCTTGAGCCGGACGACCCAGCAAACCCTTATTAAATTCTTAGAGACTGGGTGTTACATCCCCGTGGGCGGTACGAAGCAGAAGAGCGTGAAAGCTAGGTTAGTGGTGACAACGTCTGAGAACCCTGAAGAGAGGATGCTGGACGACAGCCTGAGCGAAGATATTTACCGGCGGCTGGTCCACAATCATTGGTTCATCACGCTACCATCGATTCGGGAGCGCGGCACCGATGTCATCCTTCTCGCCCGCCATTTCTGCTCGCAGTGGCTGGTGCCCGAGGACGCCACACCGCCCCGGCAAATGCGGTTGTCGGAGGACGCCGAACAGGCGCTGTTGACGAGCCTTCAGACATACCACTGGCGCGGAAATGTATCGGAAGTCTGCGGGCATGTCTCACACGCTTGCAGCACAGCCTTTCTGAAAGATCGCCGTGAGCTTCTTCCTGAAGACTTTGCGTTCGCGGCCAATTGGATTATGGGAACCTCGGCTGCCCCTCTCACGACCTCGGGCAACGGAACCTTAAAAGTGGTGACCAAGGAGGCGCGGTGCGAGAGAGTTCGCAGCGCACTTCATGAAACTAAAGGCAATATCTCTGCGGCTGCTCGGTTGCTTGGTGTGAATCGGGCGCATTTGCAAGACCACATTATCCGAGAATGTGGGATAGATATTAGAGAATTCAGGACGTAGCAATTGATCGACCAGATACCTCACCTTGGCCACCTCTGAAAAAATGATTGACGTTTTTGCATCACTGACTTCTACGAAGATTCCACATGCGGCACGGTCGGGCTTTATGTCAATGGCAAGTCCGTCGATAAAGCCGAGATCTAAAACGCCTCCCCCAGTGCTTCTCCACCATCGAGTCACTCGACATCAGCGCGAGTGACCATCTCGGCTGCGCACAGGAAACAAGCCCAGAGTTGAGCCTGTGCAACTCTCCACACGACGTAACCTTTTAATACACTGACGCCGTTACTAAATCGAGTCCAGGCTATCACCAATCAGTGGCAGGTACATGTTCCAGCATCTGGATTAAGGGCCCACATACCCTCTAACAAAACTTCCGAGGAAATGGCCTAATGTGTTAAGGGGTTGCTTCTGTTTCTCTTCTGTCGTCGCCGCAGAGGATGTAATCTTTTTGATTTCTTGCAGCAATATAGTCAATCGTGTGAGTCCATATGTCGTTAATTCCCTGACCGCTAGCTGCCCATTAAGTTTCTCTACCAGTAATTCGATAGCTCTCTCTTCATATTTAGAATCTCCGACGCCACTAAGCATAATGAGTGCATATGCAACTCTGACTTTTACGTCAAAGCTATGGTTTCTCCCATCTAGGAGAGATATCTTTTCTGGTGAGATACTTTGCCCAAGAGCCTTATAAATATTTCTTGCGCAATCAGGATCACTCTTGTTGAGATAGGAAATAAGCAGAGTGTAGTACAATACCGACATTTGAAAAGTTTCCAGGTAATCGTTTCGCGGTGTTTGCCATAAATACGTTTTATTGTCCAAGCTGTCTCTGAAGAAGGTTAGAGTATTTTCAAGCTTGCGAGTAATCACATCATATTGAGTATGGTCTAAGGAATACCGCTTGAAGTAGTCTAACAAAATTAGCGCATAAGCACTGCAAACTAGGTCAGGATCAACGCCAGTTCCGACATCAGCTTCCCAAATGTGCCATCCACCGCTCTCACCTTGTGCATTAGAAGTTAGCATCAAAGATCTTATTTTATTTAATCTTTCCTGATCATGATTTGCTATCGCAATGGTTAAACCCAATCCTAAAGTGTGCCTGTAGTTCAGTTCGACTCTAGGGTTAGCGTTAAAGCTTCCTGCTGAATAACCGTCCTCTGTTCTAGTTGTATAATAGGCCCCATTCGGAGACAATTTACGGGCTGCGAAGTCTAAAATGCGGTTGATGTCTGATGCCGATTCCTCTTGCTCATAGGTGATCAGATATTCACACGCACAATAAGTATTAAAGGCATTAAGGCGGCGAATGGGTGCCTGATGGTCAGGTTGTGCTGCAAATCTAGCGCCGTAAGGAATGCTTCGACCATACTCCCCTAAGCGATCTGCATCTTGGAACTCGTCCTCCTTCAATCTTAATCGCAGATATTTAAGCTTATCGTTGACTTGATTTATATCAATTGCTCTTGAAAGCTTTTTTATTCCTCCCTGCTCCATTATGCCTCCTGAAGATATGCTGCATTGCCCTTCCTTATATATTATAAGACCGAAACCGAATTACCTTAAATCATTGGCTTATGATATAGCAGGTAACTTCAGATTGGTTTAATAAAGTTTCAAACATTAAGCCGGCAAGGTAGTTAAAGCTATTTCCGTTCTGGTATCCATTATTCTTGAAGAAAGTACACTGTTAGATTATTAAAGTATGACTATGCAGAAGACTATTCCAACAACTAGAGAATCATGATGGAAGAGAAAGAACTTATTAACTTGCTTAAATGATTAATTACAAGAAGTGATTCTTTGAGGTCATCCTATAGCAATAGGGCCGCACTTATATTGAGCGCGGATGCAATCATCCTGGCTATTATCGTATTTATACTCGAAAAATTTCTAAGCCATACAGTTGACATTAATCATAGCTCTCTTTTATATGAGACGGCCTAAATAGAGAAGGACGCGGAATAAACAGCTTCCAAGATGAGCGATGAGCAAGTAAAGACAAAAGAAGAGTGGTTGCGTAATGAAGTGCGCGCAACTAGAACTCAGATTTTCGTGCTTCTGCAGTGGGGAGTGGCCGTGCTCGCCGCCGCTGAGTTGAACCTTTATTATATTAGGAGAGATATTACAAAGCATCTTGTGGAGCAGAATGTTATTCAGCCTAACCAATTGCTACCATTCCCGCGATGGTTTGTCGGTACACTTCTTTTGATTCTACTAGCTGCTATATTTTCGTTTTACATGAGAAGGCTCGTAATCCATCATGTTTCATATCGGAAGCAGTTGACAGACATGGAGACTTCGTATTCTGGCATAGTGGAAAGTATCCCTACAGGGGGAGTTATAAACAAGCTGCATTACTTTCTATTCTTCATTTTCCCCGGTTTCGATCTGTTTGTTTGGTTGATGTTCTTTGCAGGTAATAAATTTCAGATTCTCATTGCTTGGTGATAAAAATATGGAAACAAACATGACTTATTGGAATTGGGTTATGGTCGTAGTAATTCTCATTGCGGCTGCCATTTTGGAGGTTGGCGGAGACGCGGCTATTCGTAAAGCATTAAGAGAGTATGGGCTTCTCTATGTCTTACCAGGTTGTATTATGTTGGCCTTTTATGGTGTCGTAGTGAATCTTTTGAGCGGCCCGGAGAAGGCCCCACAATGGATGAAATCTTTTATATCTAATTATCTTGGCGGATATAAAATGGATTTCAATAAACTACTTGGAGTGTATGTCGCCATGTTTGCGCTTATAAGCGTACTATGGGGCTTGGCAGCTAGAGAGACTATTTCGCGGACTACATGGGCTGGGTTATTATTGATAATTATAGGTGGAATAGTGATTCAGTTTGGTCAGAATATAGCTCTTTGGTTCACGAGGTAATTGAATCTAAGCGTATTCAGGATTGTAATCGCACGGAGCGTTTTGCGATTCGCTGGAGACGCTGTTTAGTTTAGGAAGTATTATAGGCTAAGTATTATAAGAGTTCGTTAACTATTCACCCCTGTTTTTGTTGTTCTGTTGTATGCTCTGTACCTGTATCGTCATCATCGGCACCGTTACTACTGCCGTCGTTATCTCCCTTATCTCCCGCTCCATTACCACTTAAAACATCTTCCTCCTGGGAATCCATTCGGGGGCTGGCAGTAACAGCTTTCGCCTTCGTCCGACTACCGCTTAGTGGATCGCTAATACTATATGCAGGCACTTCCTTGGTTTGGTTACTAGCAGGGTCACCGATGTTTTCCTGTGAAGATTGCTCTTCGGATACAGGAGCGAGCTGCGCTTCCGCTCCTGTATCTTGTATCGTCTGTGGTCTTGATGTTCCAATCTTAGTTTTTACCATAGAGGATAAGCATTGGTTTCTATAGTAATCATCAAATATCATCTTAAAAGCTTCTAAAATGGCTGGATCTCTGCTCGTAAATCCACTGCACTTTAAATTGTTATTTGGATAGTCCTTAGGACTTGCAACAAATGTCATAAGATTTGAGGACCAAAACATCTGTATGGGGAATTTACCATCTCTATGTTCTTTTGTTTCGTTCGCGAGCTCTTTGTTTTGGAACCTCTTTTTAAGTTCGTTAAAGTGAGCTTGAACAGTGCTGATATGGTCAGTCTCTACACCAACTTTATTCTCCATATCCTTCAAAAAGCGTTCTCTCTCCGGCTCATTCAATATGTATAATTTAACTGATTTGTTGGGACTTTTTGAGATTTCATTAAGCAACCTATCTATTAATTGTCCCCCTTTACTTTCCACGTATTCATCAATAGAAAAATAAGGGTAATAAACCATAATCCTGAAATCAGGTCTGCCTGTTTCAAGAACTTTTTTTGCCTGTTCTATAAAATCAGCATAATCATAAATAGGGGTGCGAACGTATTCCTCTACTTTTCTAGCAATCCAATACGCGGACAAAGTGAAATAAGCAGAGTAAATTGAAATCAAAACGGAGACAATGAAATACCAATTGTTTCTAGCATTCGAATGAGTAGCAGCATCCCAGAAAAGATCCGTATTAGCTAGCCAGACGTACAGAACTGTAAAGAGTAACAATAGAAACAGACCCCGCAGAATCCACTTAAACGTTTCTCTTAAGTCCTTTTCGTGTATCTTCTCCCGCCAAGGCTTACTATATGTAGCAGTATCTTCAAGGATTTCCTGAGGGTGAGGTTTGCTCATTTTATCTTCCTCTCCAGTGAATAAAGTATTTTTCGAGCAAGGTGAAGCCCTTATTCATTCCATATCCCAAAATTCCGGTAATAAAGATTAATCCATACATCTCGGCGATATGATTAAATAATTGTGCTTCCTGTAATTTTTTGCCCAGACCAATTCTGGTGCCGATGAACATTTCACTGACGACAACTAAGACTAAGGAAAGCGATAAGCTAATTCTCAAACCAGTAAATATCTCCGGCAGAGCCTCTCTGAATATAACAGAGCGGAATTTTTGTAGCGTGCTCGCCTCTAATACCTCCGCAACTTCGATGCGAGTTTTATTAACCCCTCTTACTCCATCGGCAGAGTTTATTATCAACACCAAACCGCAAGAAAAGAGGACTACGAATATTCTTGCGATTTCATTCGATGCAAATATGACTAAAGCCAACGGTATTAGAGCGGTAGCGGGCAATGAACGGAAGAAATCTATGACGACTTCAAACATTCTATAAGCCCGGTTGTAATACCCCAAGAACAAGCCAACAGGGATGCCCCATAGAGCAGCAAGCAAGAAGCCTGCAGTAGTTCGATATAAGGTATATCCGATGTCTTGAAATATATCTCCCTGACGGATAAGAGCAACAGTCTCTTTAACAACTCGTAAAGGATTAGGGAGAAAGAACTCCTGAATCAATCCCAACTTAGGCGCGCTGTACCACAGCACAAGTATAATCAACGGGCCTAAAGTAATAAGAACGGCCTGCTTAACATGCTTACCCATTCTCCACATCTTTTCTTATTAGAGCTGCTACCTGTGATTTGAGATTAAAGAAGTCTATCGTTTCAATTAGTTTGGCTCTGCGAGGTCGAGCGAAATCAACATTGAATTCTCCTAGTATGCTGCCTTGCTCTTTGCGGCTCAGTTTTCTCATTACAGCCAACCTATCTGCCAGCAATAATGTTTCATCGAGGTCATGTGATACAAATATTATTGTTGGTCTAAATTCCTCCCAATAGTTCTGAATGATTCCATGCATTCTGAGCCGTTTAGCCTCATCCAATGAACTAAATGGCTCATCCATAATCAAAAGATTAGGATGATACACAAGCGCTCTGAGTATAGAGACTACTTGCTGCTGCCCTCCACTCTGCTGATACGGGTAAGCATTAAGGTCTACCACTAAATCGTGCTTATATAAAAACGATTTAACCTTCTCGTATCTCTCTTTTTTGGAATCTCCCTTTAACAAGGATGAGTAAGAAATGTTATCGAGATTGTTCATCCAAGGAAACAGTGATTCCTTGTAATTCTGAAATATAAAACCCACACTATTTATTCTTCTATTAGCATTTGTCTCTCCAACAAAATCTTTATCCAGTCCCGCGACAATTTTTAGAAGTGTCGTTTTTCCACATCCATTAGGCCCACTAATAGATAAAAATTCGCCCTGCGGTATAACCAATTTAACGTTTCTAAGGACAGTGATTTTTTGACCATCCCTTTCAACCACCTTGGACTCGACAGTAATTTTAATAATGTCTGTATGAGATGTTGTACTCGTATCCATGTTTGACGAATCTGGTGTGGAAGACCCGGATACAAGCTGCTCTAAAAAAACTGTTGAGAGTAAAGTATTTTGTATCCACGGAGCAGGTAGTACTTTTTTCTCGCTCATTTGGAATCGGCCAAATAAAACCGTGGCGCTGCGCCCTGTGCAAAATCACTTTTCACATTATCTTAATCGCTCCATCAGCTTAACGAAGGTAGTAGTTTTCAGCACTTAATTGCGTTTTGATTTGCTTGCTCTCATAAAGCACGTCAAGTAACTTTTGAACTTTATCCTTTTGAATTTCATTCAATTTCCACCAAGCGCCTATGTGAGTTTTTTGGACCACAGGGCCTTTAATAGCCGTGTATTTTTCATAATAAGTACGTGCTTCTGCCTCGTTGCTTCTTATGAAATCCACTCCCTGATACATGGCATCAATAGCTTTTCGCGCTACGGTATTATTATTTGTGTAAAATTTGGTAGAGACAACATATGATCCTCCAGGAAACGGATTTACGATATATCTTGCATTCAGGCCTTCTTGTAATAGCTCTCCGACTCCACTTGCTATAGCGACTGTCACCAAAGGCTCTAAAGTATAGATTGCATCAACTTGACCAGAAGCTAAAGCATTGATGTGAGTCTCAGGGGCTATCTGTTGGATTTCTACATCAGTCTTAGGATTCATATAATTGCTTAGAGCAATAGAAAGGTTAATAGCGTTAGTTGAACCAGGGAAAATGCCTATTTTCTTACCCTTCAAATCTTCAATGCGCTTGATAGCCGAACCTTTCTTAACTAATAAAGCATCCAAATAATTCTCTTGGGTATGGTAACTAACCATATAAATCTGTCCAAAGCCTGCTGATTGTTCAATAGTACCCATAAACGTGGAGGTAGAAGTATTAGCCGTCATATCAATATTACCTGCCACTAGCGCGTTAGTTAGTTGGTCGGCGGTAGCATATGGAACAGGCTCCACCTCAAGACCGGCTTGGGTAAAATAGCCTTTTTCCATTGCCACAAAGAAGGGCAAGCTTAAATTTATTGGAAGGTATCCTATCCTTACTTTTTCAGATTTTCTGATAAATAATGATTTGCCGAATAAAACTGCGATTATTACTAAAGCTGCGATTACTAGAGTAGCAGTGATTGTTTTTGCTCGTCTCATGCTAAAACTCCTAAGTTTATTTTCTTAGCAGATGCGCCAAACAGTATTGGACAGTAACCTCTTGGAAGGAAAGCCTGTTTATCATACATCAAAGTGGAAAGGAAAGGATATTCTTGTCAAACTTAGCGACAGTGCTAGAACAGTTGGATATTATCAAGAAAAGACCTAAATTAATCATCAAGGTAATATTCTCTTAGGCTTACTCTAAGTTCTGCTCTTCTTCATACTGCAAGAAATTCACCGCATTCTGATCCAGATTCTCCCTGCTGTGGTCGTAGCGCATGACAGTTTTCGGATCCTTGTGCTTACTCATCATCTGCACCTGCCGGTAAGTCTGTCCCATCTCCAAAGCCCTGGTGATGGCCGTGCGTCTGAGGTCATGAGGAGAGACATCCCCCACTCCCGTAAATCTTCCCCACTTGGCTACAATGTTCTGCACCATTCTTGTCGAGAGTGCTTTATCGAATTCAAGCGTCCTGTAGTTCGAATGTGGCTGGAATAGAAAGGCGTCCGTATCACTATGTAGAGTCGTGCGTCTTTCAGTGTCCAGTTTTAGGTAATCATCAATGGCCTCTTTGACATCCTTGGGCAGCGGCCAGACTTCTTCCCTTCCTCCTTTGACCTTGCACCTCAAAGTCCAACGCCCATGACTCCATTTTATTGACGAAGCACGAAGTGAACAGACTTCTGCCACCCGCATTGAGAGCCTCAGCATGACCAGCATCAAGGCGTAATCCCTTGCCCCTTCCGGCTTCTCTCTATCTGGCCCTGTGAGTAGATGTCGGACCTCCTTGCCCGTTAGCGCACGCCCTGCCGGTTCCGTTGGCAACTCCGGAGGTGTGACTAACCTCGTCGAGGCAGGGTTAAGAGCGACTATGCCAACCGCTTTTAGATACTCGAAGAATGAGCGGATCACGGAGAGCTTGAAGGCAACCGTGGCTGCGCGTTTCCTTCCCGTGCGCAGGTGATCACGCCAGCTCAGCACGTCGGCTGGCACAACTTCTGTCGGATGTTTTCCCCCGACGAACTGAAAGAAGTCTGCGATAGCACGGCGGTAGGCGCGCCGCGTTTCCTCAGAGACAGACTTGTTGACGAAGGAAGTTGCTGAGCGCAGATCAAACCTGCTGGCAGCTACAGCCACTTGCTTTGATAAGAGCAAAGAAGATCTCTCGTTATCCATTTGAATCTCTTTATTGACCCTCTCCAGTACGTCGCCACGGTCCTCCGGCGTCCCACATTTCATCGAACTCTTCACCCTGTTGCACTGCCGTGGCCGGCGGCATTATAAACTCACGTAAAGATACTGCTATTTCGCCCAGAGACTTCCCGGCGACATCAAGACGCCCCTTGCCCAGGAAACCATTCCACTGAGCTTTCTTCTGCGAGTCTTCATAAAACGTCGGGGTCAACGCCAGAGGCGTTTCGGCTGGCACAGGCGTCCCACGCCTCTCGAACGTAGCCTTAATGGCTCTGCTCAGCACACTGCCATCAAAATCGAATTGCCGGCTCAGCTGCCACACGTCATAGAAGTCCTTCATTCGACTATTTAATATACCCAGCTTCACCATCGCTTCGAACTTCTCGGCGACGACGGTCTCGCGGCGGTAGCTCCTGAGCCGCGGTGCTGGAAACTCAAGCAGAGTCGGGAAGGAGATATCCTCCGCGGCAGGCACGACCGCGTCGCCGAACCCTATATCGACCTGAACGGGAATGCGTGCATTGGCCAGCATTGCGATCATGTGCAGCCGGACGCCTTCGTATTCCTCTTCCTCCTTGATTCTCTCGCCGCGAACGGAGTCTTTAAGGAAGGCAAGGCCGTCCGGCTCAACCTCCACCTGGCAGATGTCCCGGAAGACTTTTTCAAGCAGTGCGATATCCGATTCGCCGCGGCCCAAAAGATCGAGATCACGCGTGGGACGGTGCGGCGCGCCTGTCCAGTAGGAAAACAGAAGGGCACCTTTTAAGATGAACCGCTCCTTATAATCAGAGGCGCTCAGCCGGTAGAGCAGGCGCTCGCGCGCGTAGCGCGACAGCACCTCTCCAAAGTCTTCCCGGCGTGCGCGGGTAATATTAGCGAGGCGTTCGCGCACCGAGGCCGACAAATTCTTCAGCTCGCCCCGGGTCATACGAGCGACTCCATATAGGGGCGCATGACGCGCTCAACTCGGCACACGCGCGCGTAGAGGAATAGTTCATCGGCGGTGGCGAGACGTTTGCGCCAGCAATCGCGCAGCGCCTCGATCGCGACGTCCAGACCGATCTTGTTCCGGTACTTGAAACAGTCGGCCACCGTCTTGGCCGGATTATATATCTTGACTTCGACCCCTTCTATCGAATGTGTCTGCACTCCGGCGGTCAGTGCCCTGCCGGAGAAGCGTACAATTCGAAGGGGAATAATCTCCTCCTTCGGATGCCGCGCCTTCACGTCGATAGCCATCCAGACTTCAAACGGCAGCTGAGTGGTCAGCTCATGGAAGCTGAGCGCCGAAAGGAGACAGATGATGCCGTGAGGTACACGGAGCGCGGCCTCGACCAGTGAATGATATTCAGTAAGGTCGGCGCCAAGGAGAGCGTATATCCCGTGCCCAACCCTATCTAGTTTCTCTTTTCGGTATAGACGCCAGAGGTAATCAGGTGGCAGCCCTTTCTGAGCCAGATCGCGAGGACGCAGGACTCCTCTCTGGCGCGCCAGGTCAAGCACCATTTCTTCTGTCGTCTGAATCATGCATCGTCTCCAGTTCTCAATGAAACGTCGGTAGAAATATTTAACTACCGACGTTTCATTGAGAACATTGTAGCTGAAACTGCTGGAGAAAACAGCAGGAATTCTGAGAAATAAGATGAATTATGGAGATCAGCCAGTATGCTTTAGAAAACTCTTGATTCGGGTCAGAAGGAATAAAGGATGCAGAAGCCCACAGTAACTATTAGTCCTGAGAAATAAGAAGGGAGAACTCTCAAATGGCTGGCGACAGGATCAAACTCACGCGCAAAGATCTTTACGACCGAGTCTGGGAAACGCCGGCAACAAAGCTGGCCAAAGAGTTGGGCATATCAGATGTCGCCATCGGGAAGATCTGTAAGAAGCTGGTCATCCCTAAACCGCCTCCGGGCTACTGGCAGCGCCTTGAGTTCGGGCACAAAGTGGAACGAACACCCCTGCCCCCGGCCGGGAGGGGCGTGCCGAACGAAGTGTGGATAGACCCGCACGAGCGGGCTGCCCCTGCCCGCCCGTTGGCACCGGAGGTAGTTGCGTTGATCGAGTCTGAAGCTATGCCGGAGAATCGCATCCGCGTCGCTGATACCCTACACCACCCACACCCCTTGATACGTCAGACCAGGAAAGTGATTGAAAAGGCCACGCCGGACCTCTACGACATGATAAGACATCGTTACTCAGCCCTTGATATCCGCGTGTCGAAGACGACTGCGCACCGCGCGCTGCGCATTATGGACGCCCTTCTGAAAGCTTTGGAAGCGAGAGGGCACTCCGTAGAATTTGCGAAAGACGGTTCCGGCTCCACCCAAGTCATCGTTGGGAAGGTGAAGGTTCGAATCCGCCTTTCCGAAAAGGTCAACCGAACTACGCGGGAGATGACGAAGGAGGAGAAGAAAAAGCCTCCCTACAGCTCAGATCTTTGGATCTACACGCCGAGCGGTAAATTGACGTTTGAGATCGATGAGTACACCTCAGAGATGGGCCAGAAGAAGTGGGCGGATAAGGAGACAAGCCCACTTGAGGAACAGCTCAATGACATAATGGTCGGCATCATCAGCACGCTGAGGCGTTACGCCTGCGGGAGCTGAGGTGGCAGGAGGAGGCACGTCTTCAAAGAGAGGCTGAGTTAAGACGCCTGGAGGAGGAACGCAGGCGACGCGAGGAGGAAGAGCGGCTGAAATATCTCGAGGCGCAGGCAGAGCTGTGGGTTCGAAGCCTTAATCTTCGATCATTTCTGGAAGCTTGCGAGGGAGTGTTGACTGAAGAGTTTGGAGAGATTGTGAATGGCAGCGCCGAGGCCCAGTGGCTGGGGTGGGCCCGCCGCCAAGCGGATCATTTAGATCCGTTGAAGAACGGCTTCCTTAAGACATTAAGCCCCGAGGCAGATAGTAGCGAAGCGCTTTAGCACGACATTTATCCAACCTATGAGTGGCACAATCAAGTTAAAAGCCTCTAGAAGCAAATTCAGTCGCGAAAACTGACAATTCCCTTGTCGGTTCGACCATAAAGCGATTCCAGCCGCTATCTACAATCAATGACTTACAAGTATCCTTCGACCATTAGATGATACATCGTTCGACCATAAAGTGATACAAACCCTCAAATTTCGATCATATAATGAATTATCGCAATGTAATCGCAGATAAAACAATAAATAGAATGACATCTGGCGGGATATTATGACTGTACATGGAGCGGTGGTTATCTATGGAGGTAAGTTATTGGTCAAAAGATCAGTTTTGACCAATTCCTTCTGTGGGAGTGCGTGAACGAAAAGGTTGCTGGAAGTGCTCATTTTCTGCTTCAATGAGTGACGCGCTAAGACATGCTTACCAACGGCACCATACTCCAAGGGCATTATCGCATCATCCGACTGCTTGGCGAAGGCGGGTGCGGACGGGTTTATCAAGCAATAGACAACGATTTGAAGCGTAACGTCGCTATCAAGGAGCGGCGTGCCGACCGGAATTCCGAGGAGTTGCGCCCTGCCTTCAAGCGTGAGGCCCAACTCTTGGCTAATCTGGATTGGCCGATACTGCCGAAAGTCCACGAGCACTTCTTTGTGGAACGAGAGCAATACATCGTGATGGAGTTAATCGAGGGCGATGATCTAGCGAAGCTGTTGAAGGACAGGAAGCGCCCCTTCGCAGTTGAAGAGGTGCTGCCGTGGGCGGACAAGGTGTTGGAGGCGCTAGAGTATTTGCACAACCGCTCAGTGCCTATCATTCATTGTGATATCAAGCCCAGCAATATCAAGCTGACGGACAAAGGCCAAATCTTCCTGCTCGATTTCGGACTAGCGCAGGGGGCAGCCGGACAAATGTCCACGCACAAAACCAACCCCAGCGTTCCCGTTGGCACGCCCGGATACGCACCCCTCGAACAACGGAAACTTGAGGCCACTTATCCGCAGAGCGACATTTATTCAGTGGGCGCGACACTTTATCATTTGCTGACAGATCAACTACCGTGTTCGCCTTTGCAGCGCGATGAGGATATCCAGCACGGCCACGGCGACCCGCTCAAGCGCGCTCATGAAGTCAACCCGGCCATTCCAACATCCATCTCCGAGATCATTTCACAGGCCCTTGCGGTGTACTGGCGGGATCGCATCGAATCGGCCAGTAAGATGCGTACAATGCTCGAACAGGCGCAGCAAAAAATCGCATACGAGCCTCCGCCAACAGCGCTGCAACAAGGACGCCGCTGGTGGCTGGCTCTCGGACTAGCTGCGTTGCTCTTAGCCAGCCTTGCCCTGCTCGTTGGTTACAATTTCTTCAGCGAACCTAAATCCGTCGGCGGCAAGCAAATCAGCGGCGCGCCCATGCCGTCGCCCCCGATCAGTCCCGAACGGATTGTTAAGGCCACGCCCGCGACGCTGAGTCTCAAGCATGAACTCGAAGGGCACACAGCAACTGTCTGGGCCGTCGCCTTTTCGCCGGACGGCAGCCTGCTGGCAAGCGCCAGTGCAGACGGGGCGATCATCCTCTGGGACACAAAAACGTGGGAGCACAAAGAGCCGCTGCGAGGCCATGAGGGAGACGTTTATTCGCTCTCTTTCTCTCCTGATGGTCAAACTCTCGCCAGCGCCAGCAAGGATAAAACGATCAAATTATGGGATGCCCGGACAGGTCAGTTATCGTCCGTGCGATTACCGACTGAACATACGGGTGAAGTCCTACGGGTGGCATATTCACCTAACGGTCAACTCCTTGCCAGCACTGGTAAAGATAGGACTCTCAGGCTGTGGTACGTTAACAACGGCTGGAAGTCGAAGCTACTCGCAGGGCATATGGATGAGGTGCGGGCCATCGCGTTTTCTCCCGATGGCAAAACGCTGGCGAGCACGGGCTACGATAAGAAAATCATTGTCCGTGACTTACAAAGCGGCGCTGAAGTTCAGCAGTTGAATACCGGCACACAGTCGTTTATCTCCCTCGCCTTTTCACCCGACGGCCAATACTTGATCTGCGGCGGCGAAGGTGGAGCTATCAAACGCTGGACTTGGCAAGCGCAGGACGGGAAGTGGAAGGAACTGGATTCTCTCAAGTACCCTGCGGACTTGGTAAATTCGCTTGCCGTTTCCCCGGACAGTAAGCTTCTGGTCAGTGCGGGCAAAGACAATAGAATTTTACTCTGGGACTTGCAATCCGGCGCTTCCACGCCACTTGACGGCAAGTTTAAGAGAACGTGGTCTGTGGCCTTTTCCCTTGACGGTCAGACGCTAATCAGCGGCGGGGAAGATAAAATCATTAGAGTGTGGCAATAGAAGGCAAGGCTTGGCCTGTAGCCCGTCTCAGAACACAGGAGACTTGTACGATTGACATGGCTCGTCGTCGCAATCTACATATAGCGGTACTAGCCCTTTTCCTACTGCTGTTGAGCGGCGGTTGGCAGCCGTCGCACGGTCAGTACCCACGCGGTGAGGGTGGTTCGAAGCCGCAGATCAACCGGATCGCGCGCCCAACCAACCCGCGAGTCAATTCCCATCTTCCGGCGGGGCAAGCATGGAATTCGCAGGCGCAAATCGAAAAACTCATTGCTCTCGGCAACAATGCGCGCGACGATGATGAGTATCAAAAGGCATTGGACTATTACCAGCACGCCCTGACTCTCAACGCGAAAGAGGCACGGGCTTACTACGGCTTGGGCATTGTTTATGCTGATCAAAGATGTAGCGTCAAGGCTCTTGATGCTTACGGCAAAGCCATTGCAAACGACCCGAAATATGCTAATGCCTACAGAGGGGTGGCGTTTGTTTACTTTAATGAAAAGCTTTACGAACAGGCCATTATGCAGTTCAAAAAAGCGCTCAACTTAAACCCTGCTGATTACTATGCGCGGATTTGGTTAGGCCGGGTTTACCTTGCCCAAGAGAATTACACCGAGGCCATCACACAGTTCAGCAGCTTCCTCAATCATCGCTCGCAGGAAGGGAAAGCTTTCGCGCACGCTTACCTCGGATACACTTCCTTTTTGCAGAATAATTATCAAACTGCTATCGAGGATAGCCAGAAGGCCCTCAGTTTAATGCCTAACCAATCGGTCCTGCTACGAACGAGCAAACAATGGAGACACGCTTTGGAGGCAGAAGCATTAGGTGCTGATGCCTTATTCTTCTCCTACTGGACTTTGGCCTATAGCTATCTCAATCAATCTCAAGATAACGTCGAACAACAGGCCGAGGCCGTCAGGCTAATGGGTGATTTTTTCGCCGGCAACCTGTCCCAAGTAGAGATGCCCGACATACTGAAAGCTGGGCTCGACATCCCGAAAGCTAAGCCCGAATTGCTAAAAGCGACCGATGCGATGAGGTCCTTGATTCTTCTCTTCCCGGATACGCCGGATGCTCACATCATGTTAGGCAACGCCTACGCTTCCCAGAATCGTTTCAAAGAAGCCATCCAAGAAATAGAAGAAGCCATTCGCTTGAGAGAGTCGCAAAGGGCCAAATCCAAGCCGGACGTTTTGCAGTGCACGGCGGGCAAGCGTGAAGATCAGGAAGCATCCGCTGGAGACTTTATTGATCTGGGCGATGTGTTTTTCGCTCAAGCTAAATTTGAAAAAGAGCAAAAGGAGGATAATCAGGCAGACGGGTTATTTGAGAAGGCCATCGAACAGTACAATAAAGCGTTGAGCCTCGACGGCGAATCCTATTCAGCTTACTGGTCGCTGGGAGAACTTTACAAAGCGCAGGAAAAGTACGAAGCCAGTATTGACCAGTACAAAAAAGCGCTCTTGTATTTGCGCTCTGAGGAGATACTTAACAGCGAAAAAGAAGCCGGCTTGAATTTCAGCTTGGCATGGGCTTACATTCTCAATGAGGATTTCGGCGATGCGATTCGCCCGCTACAAAAGTTTCTACAATTCATTCCGCAACAACCAACGGCAACTCCGGTCTCGTTCACTGCTCTCATACGAGTCATGCTGGCATATTGCTTCTACGAGACCGAGCAATATCCTCAGGCAATTGCGCAGGTCAACGAAGCTCTTAAAACCATACCGAATTTTGCTGTTGGGCACTACCTTCTCGGGCAAATTTACTACGAGCAGGAGCGCTATCAGGATGCCATCACGCAGATTCAGGAGGGGCGGCGTCTGGACACCAACAAGAATTTTAGCGATGAAAAGGTTGACTATGCTCTGGGCGAATCGTATCGCCAAACGGGCTTGTATCAGGAGGCCATCCGCGAGTTCGAAAAGATACTTAGCCATTTTGTCCCCCTGACGGGGCGGCCTGAGGAAGACACCAGCAAGTTAGACGAGGTACTCAAGCACGCCAAAGCACGATACAGTTTGGGCCTCATCTATATACAGCTAAAAAATAAGGAGGCTGCTCTCAAGCAATATCAGGAGTTAAAAGGACTCCGGGCTACGACGCTGGTAGGGCCGGACAAAACGCTGGCACAAGACCTGTTGGACAAAATCAACGTGATGCCTTAACCGGAGACTTTCCGCAATAACCGCGCAGCCCGCCGGAACGAAAAGCTCCCTCAAACTTTCCTGCGCTTCGTTAATCAAGCTGACGGATGATCTCCTGAATCTGTTTGTAATGGCGCTGTTCGTGGTAGCCGACGAAGGCCACGGCCCTGACGCCATCGGGCTTGCCCATAAACGGATGCTTCATAATGACCTGTGAGAGCCGAGCGCGACCATGCTCGTCGCTCAGAGCTTTGAGCAATGCGCGCCGACCTGTTGTCTATACATTTACAGACTAATGAGTCCGGCCTTCAGCTGAGGGCGCGCGTTAATGAACTTCTTCGTGCTCCATCAAACAAAACAGGATTAGCTGGTGCAGAGGATTCGGAGGATTTTGACCCCTATGACCCCACTCATCTGTTCTGGGATCAATCAAACAGCTCGGGTTTGCTCTGCGGGAGATTCGCCGCGAGGACGTAAGTAATGAAGAGATTGATGAATTGCTAAAAGTAAGTGAACCTCTATTGACGGTGATGGCGAGGATTCAGAGACGAAAGTAACGAAGCTAAGAAGTTGGTTATTTAAAGATTCCAGAATCATTTTATGGTCGAATTGGACTCACTTTATGGTCGAACTGACATCCCTCTTCGATCTTATTATTGTCGGCTACCGTTTATTTCCGAAAATGTGTATTATCGGAAATGCCATAGATGCAAGCCGAAGGCGCTTAGGTTTCTCCCCTATAGTGTATAATTTAGCTGGTCGTGAAACCTCGTGAAACCGAGTTCTAAAGAGTCATTTTTCTACCTGATGCGGGACGCTAGTCTAAAAAGATCGTCGGTTTTCGAGTGATTAAATCTCTGAACCGCCTTCCATACTAGAGCGAATTTAGCTATCCCCCTCCAATAATTTTATTGATTTGCTGTACTAGATGTGCTATATGCAGGGTTTATGATCCCTGAATCTGTCTTTTCGATCTCACCGAACCCCCGCTTCTTCTATATCACTCCATCTGTCCAGGCGGCTATTGCTAAGACGCAGTACGTCATACGGGCCAGGCAGGGATTGACCACAATTATTGGTGATGTGGGGCTAGGAAAGACTTCACTTCTCCGTCTTCTTTACAACGAATATGATGACAGCAGCGAATTTACTGCGGCCTTTATCGTTAACCCGAAGCAGACGAGCGAGACAGCCTTTCTGAAGGCGATCTGTACGGAATTCGGCGTCAAAACCAAGCGCAGCCAGCGCGAAACGGAGTACGAATTACGGGCATTTCTTATAGATCAGTACCGTGAAAGCAAAAACGTCGTGCTTTTTATCGACGAAGCCCAGCAGCTGCGCGGGCCCATGTTCGAGCAAATTCGCCAGATTCTCAACTTCGAAACGGATGAAACCAAGCTGATCAATATCGTCATGGCCGGACAGGTGGAGCTTCGCTATAAGTTGGCCGACCGCAGTAAACGGGCGCTCGTTTCTCGCATCGCTGTCTCCTCAACTCTGGATGCACTAACTCCTGAAGAGACCGCCGGGATGATAGATTTCCGCTGTACTGTCGCCGGCGTCAAAAATCCCTTTGATTCTGACGCGGTGCAAGCCGTCTACCAGTGGTCGAAGGGCGTTCCCCGCGAGGCTATTAAACTTTGTGCCATGTCGGTCCAGTACGCCACGCTCAACAATCTCGATCAAATTCCGGCCGACCTGGTTGAGGTGGCAGCCGGTGACATCGTGCGGCCTGAGGATGCTCCTGCCCAGATGGCCTCATCCCCATCACGGGGTACCATGAAAGCAGCGCGTGAGGCTGTATGAGTGAAGAGAAGAAGTACATTACTTTCAAGGACTTACGCACTGTTTCAAGCAAACCTGAGAATCAACCAACATCTCCTAGTACACCTAGTGAATCTAGTACATCTAGTATAACTAGAGATACTAGTATATCTAGTATCTCTTTCCCTCCACCCTCGAGAGATAATAAGAATAAAGAGTCGCAGCCTGAGTCTGCACCAGTAAATAGATCAAGTCAGGGCGTGGCTCCTGAAAGAGATTTTCAGCGGGTACCGAACTCGATAACTCGTCGGGCGATGCCGGAAGGCTCCTTCAGAGGAAAGAGCAAGCAGGTATGGGATTACCTCTGGAGCGTCTCAAGGGGAGCTATTGTGCCTTCCCGCACCGTCCGTAAATCAAGACGCGAGATTAAAGCGGGCTCCGGACTAGGATCAATGGTGACGGTGGATGCAGCTCTTGAGCATTTACAAAATGTAGGGTTAATTGCCATCAGGCCATCGATAGGCTCCTTGGTGGGTAATCAATATGAAGTCTTCACTCCAGAGGAAGCCTCTACTAGAACACCTAGTATATCTAGTACAACTAGTCCTATACAGAATCTGGAACATCTAGATCAACCAGAATCTAGTAGTACTAGGATAACTCAAACTACTGAAAACATAGGCGCTTATTCTGCGCCTAAGACTTCTTATAAGACTAATACTGAGAAAACTGATGATGATGAGGCTTTCGCCGGCTTCGCCCGGATTATGCAGGAAGCTGCAAGAGAAATAACAGGCAAGTCCCTGAATGCAAATGAAAGGGCGAAGCTTGAAGATCTTGCTGAGCTACTTGTAACAGAATTAAAGATCGCCGCCGCGCGCACCTCGAACGTTTCATCTATTCCAGCTTTTCTGACCGAGCACCTGCGCCGCAGACTCTGGAAGATGGATAAAAAACAGGTGAGCGAGGAAGGGAAGTCGGAAGCCGGCTCCGCGAAACCTGCGATCTCGAAGGAGCAGGCCCGTAGCTGCCCCGACTGTGGCGGAAGCGGTATGTATTATCCGGAAGGGTATGAAAAGGGTGTGGCACGATGCAGGCATGAGCGGCTTAACCAGAGTGAACAACCGCCGGCGCAAACATGATTTGCACCGCGTAAGATTATCGAGACTACATTGGCGCGAAACCCATGGTTCTAACCTGGGAAGCACTAACTGAGCGAGAGCCCGAACTCAAAGTCCTTCGCCGAGAGATCGAGGCAGTGACAGATGATGCGCCTCAATTTTGTGCTAATAAGCTTTGGTATGGAAAATTCAAGCGGCAGATGATGAAGCTTGTCGGTGACCTGGCTGCAAAAGATGATGCAATAATTCGATCATCGGAAGCTTATGATTTAGCCTATCAAACTCTGTTTCATATACTACCCCAATGCCGGCATGAGGGAGCTTGTTATTGGGGACTGGAGAGAGAAGTGCATGGTTAGACTTTAGGAGGAACAACATTCCTCGCTCAAAAGCTAGCTTGGTCACTATCGGGTGTGAACCGGCAGCATAAGTTGTGCCCATTACTTTTCGATGACACCAGGTAGTGCCACGTGAGGCTGAGCGTGTGGAAGATACTGTATTTTACTTTTTCTTCTTCTTCGGCTTGGAGTGCGCTAAGACCGATCCCGCAAAACTCCTCAAACTTTTGGGGGAATTTCTCTTGAGGACTTCACCGGAAACACTTTTAGCCGTTTTGAAATTAGAGAGCGCCTTACTAAATTTCGTTTTCATGCTTGGCTCTTTTACCATGACAGTTCTCCATAGAGGCGTGGGTACATCGTCCGGGAGCTTATATCAGTTCCTTAAAAGCGAGTAAATAGTAAAAGCTCCCAAGTCAACGTCCTCAGACTTTCTCCCCAAATAGCCTTGATAGCGCCTAACGAGTTGTTATTTAATGTAGGTGCCTTAAACGTCTCTCAAGTTGTTATCTGCTACACTCTGAGTGTCTCACAAACCCGAAGGATAAACTGAAACATGACAGAACATGACGATCAAGTTCCTTTCGCGGATCCTGAATTCGCTCTTAACCCCGAGCCGCGTTGCCCCTGTCTGCTGTTGCTGGATACCTCCGGCTCCATGGCCGGCCGCCCCATAGGTGAGTTGAACAACGGTTTAGTTACCTTTAAGGATGAGTTAATGGCTGATCAGATGGCAATCAAACGCGTTGAGGTCGCC
>Ga0190273_10000299_pt1 | contig 20825 bp, 17 predicted proteins | sample Popmic504IS_FD_134513 | JGI IMG/M metagenome (GOLD analysis project Ga0190273, IMG submission 134513) | Populus adjacent soil microbial communities from riparian zone of Shoshone River, Wyoming, USA - 504 IS | ecosystem: Environmental > Terrestrial > Soil > Riparian zone > Trees stand | place... | reverse complement strand
CGCGCCGCCCTCGACTCGCCACGGCAACCGCCGTTTATCCACAGCAAACCAACGCAAAAGGGCCTGGGAAGCATCGACTGGCATGCCGTGCCTATGCCATGGTCGGACCGATGGTGAAATCGGGTGGGACCACGAAAAAGCAGGCGGAAGCACCGCGCGCCAACCGCGCGCGCGCGGTGTGCGACATCGTGCCGGACATCGGCCGCGCCGCCTTCCGCCGCTTCGGCTTCGTCCAGTCCTCGATCGTCAGCCGCTGGAGCGAGATCGTCGGCGGCCGCTACGCCGCCGTCTCATCGCCCGAATCGATCCGCTTCCCGCCGGGCAAGAGGTCCGAAGGCGTGCTCAACCTGATCGTCGAGGGCGCTCATGCGCCGATGATGCAGCATGTCGCGCCGGTGATCGTCGAGCGGGTCAACCGCTTCTTCGGCTATCAGGCGGTGGCTCGGGTCGCCTTCAGGCAAGGCCTGGTTCAGGTCGCCCGGGCGAGGACCCGCGCAGCGCCGCCGTCCCTTCGTCCGATCCCGGTCGAGCTCGGCGAATCGCTGCGCGAAGTGGCGGATCCGGAGCTTCGCGCCTGTTTGGAGTCGCTGGCCCGCACGGTCGCGGCGAACGAAGCGGCGCTCGGGGCGGCGGTGGCCATCCCGGTGCTGGGCAGAATTGGTGGAGAGACGAAAAGATGAAGTCGATGCTCGCGGCCGGTGCGGCCGCTCTGACCCTGATCCTCGCCGGCTGCGGCGACGGCGGCGGCAACGCCCAGGCGCCGGTGCCGGATACGCCGCTCAAGCAGATCGCGGCCCCGAACAACGGCGACTGGACCCAGACCCTCGTCAAGACTCCCGAGGGCGGCTACCGAATGGGCAATCCGGAGGCTCCGGTGAAGCTGGTCGAATATGGCTCGCTGAGCTGCCCCCATTGCGCCGAGTTCGAGGAGGAGGGCGCGCCCAGGCTTCGCGACACCTATGTGAAGAGCGGCCAGGTGAGCTGGGAATTCCGCACCTACCTGCTCTTCCCGACCGATCCCGGAGTCTCGCTGCTTCTCAATTGCCAGAGCGCGGAGGCCTTCTTCCCGCTGGTCGAGCAGCTCTACAAGGATCAGAGGAACTGGATGGGCCGGATCCAGTCCATGCCCCAGGAGCAGCTCCAGGCGCTCGGCAACATGCCCCCTCGCGAATCGGCCGGATTGGTCGTCCGCACCGCCGGGCTGGACGAATTCTTCCGCCAGCGCGGCATGCCCCAGGCGCAGATCCAGTCCTGCCTCGCCGATCCGGCGGGCCTGGAGAATGTCGCCTCGATCAAGAAGAAGGGCGACGAGGCGGGAGTCAACGGCACTCCGTCCTTCTTCATCAACGGCAAGTTCTACGAGGGCCCGGCGACCTGGAAGGGGCTCGAGCCGGCGCTTCGGGAGGCGATCGGGTGACGAAGGCCGCGGTCTTCCTCCTTCTCGCAGGCGTGACCGCGGCGGCGGCCGCGGCTCCGCCGCCGGGCAGGGCGGCCCCGGCCCGGGTCGACTGGGCGCGGACCGTGGTCGCGACTCCCGAGGGCGGCTTCCGGATGGGCAATCCCGCGGCCAGGGTGAAGCTCGTCGAATATGGCTCGCTCACCTGCGGCCACTGCGCCAATTTCGCCAAGGCGGGGATGGCGCCGCTGGTCGGCAATTACGTGCGCAGCGGCAAGGTCAGCTACGAATATCGCAACCTCATCCTGAACGGCCTCGACGTCGCCGCGACGCTGGTCGCGCGCTGCGGCGGCCCGAGCCGCTTCTTCCCGGTCGCCGACAAGCTCTATGCCACCCAGGGCCAGTGGATGGGCCGGGCCGGCTCGCTGACGGCGGCGCAGAAGGCCCAGATGAACGCGCTCCCGGAGAACCAGCGCCTCGGCCGTTTCGCCGAGCTTGCCGGAATCACCCAGATGGGCGCCCAGCATGGGATCGCCCCGGTCCAGTCGAAACGCTGCCTCGCCGACCAGGCCGGGCTCGACCGGCTCGCCAGGATGGCCCAGGCGGCCCAGGCGCAGGGCGTTCAGGGGACTCCGACCTTTTTCCTCAATGGCGCCAATATCGGTACTCACACCTGGGCGACGCTGGAGCCGATCCTGAGGGAGGCGGCGGGCTAGGATGAGCGTCGGGGGGCGGTCATGCAGATAAAGCGGCTGAAGCTTTCCGGCTTCAAGAGCTTCGTCGAGCCGGCCGAGCTCCGGATCGAGCCGGGCCTCACCGGAGTGGTCGGGCCCAATGGCTGCGGCAAATCCAACGTCCTCGAGGCGATCCGCTGGGTGATGGGCGAAAGCTCGCCCAAGTCGATGCGCGGCGCCGGCATGGACGACGTCATCTTCGCCGGCACCGCCGCCCGCCCGGCGCGCGACTTCGCCGAGGTGTCGCTGCTCGTCGAGCGCGAAGCGGAGGACATGCCGGGCGACGTCACCCTGGCCCCGGTCGGCGATGTCGAGGTCGCCCGCCGGATCGAGCGCGGCGCCGGCTCCGCCTACCGGGTCAACGGCCGCGACGTCCGCGCCAAGGACGTCGCCTTGCTCTTCGCCGACGCCGCCACCGGCGCCCATTCGCCGGCCCTGGTCAGCCAGGGCAAGATCAGCGCGGTCATCGCCGCCAAGCCGACCGAGCGGCGGCTGATGCTCGAGGAGGCGGCCGGGATTGCCGGGCTCCACGTCCGGCGCAAGGACGCCGAGCAGAAATTGCGGGCCGCCGAGGCGAACCTCACCCGCCTCGACGAGGTCCTCGCCGACATGGAGATGCGCGCCTCGGCGCTTCGCCGGCAGGCCAAGGCGGCGGAGCGCTACCGCAAGCTTTCCGATCAGATAAGGATCGCGGAAGGCCGGATGATCTTCGCCCGCTGGCGCGAGGCCGCCGAGGCGGCCGATGCGGCGAAGCGGGACGCGGAGGCCGCCGGCGCCGCGGTCGAGAAGGCGTCGGAGGCGCAGCGCGCCGCGGCGGCCTGGCAGACCGAGGCGGCGAAGACGCTGGCCGACCGCCGCTCCGCCGCTCTGGCGGCCCGCGACCGGGCGACGTCGCTGGGCCATCAGCTGGCGACCTTGCGCGCCGAACGCGACGGCATCGCCCGCCGCCTCACCGAGCTGTCGGAGCGCCGCACGGCCTTGCTGGGCGACCGCGAGCGCGAAGCGGCGCTGGGCGAGGATGCCAGGACGGCGCTGGCCCGGCTCGACCAGGAAGGCCGCGATATCGCCGCCCGGCTCGCCGCCGCGGAGGCGGCTCGCGGCACCATCGACGTGCGCACGGTGGAGCTGGAGGACAAGGCCCGGGAAGCCGAGGCCGAGCTCGGCAAGGCCCGAGCCCTCCAGGCGGCTGAGCAGGCCGAGGCCCGGGTCGCCCGGGCCGCGCTCGAAGCGGCGCAGGCGAAGCTGGTCCGGGCCGAAGCGGAGAGCCGCCGGCTCGAGGAGCAAATGTCGGGCCTCGGCGAAGAGGCCCCCCTGGTCGAGACCCTGCGCGCCGCTCGGCAGCGCCGGGAGGCGGCGGAAGCCGGCTCGAAGCCGCCGGCGAGTCGATCGGCGCCGCCGAGGCTCGCCGCCAGCAGGCGGCCGCGGCGCGCGACTCGGCCGAAAGCGAGGGATCGACGGCCCGGGCCGCGCTCGCCGCCCTCGAATCGGAGGCCAGGGCGCTGATCAAGGCGGTCGAAGGCTCGAGCGGCGACCGGGCGATCAACCATGTCAAAGCCGATCCCGGTTACGAGCGGGCGCTGGCCGCGGCGCTCGGCGACGATCTCGAGGCTGCGCTCGAAGGCGATGCGCCGAGGCGCTGGGCCGGAGCCGAGGCGCTTCCCGGCGATCCGCCGCTCCCGGCCGACTGCGAACCGCTCGCCGGCCATGTCCAGGCTCCGCCCGCCTTGCGCCGCAGGCTCGAGCAGGTCGGAGTCGTCGAGCGGGACGAAGGCATTCCCCTCGCGGTCGGCCAGCGTCTCGTCACCCGCGACGGCCGCCTCCGCCGCTGGGACGGCTTCGTCGCCACCGGCCTCGGCGCGGCCGCGGCGGAGCGGCTGATCCGGGTCAACCGGCTCGCCGAGATCGAGCAGGCGCTCCCCGCCGCAGCCGCCGCGGTCGATTCCGCGCAGCGGCGTATCTCAGCCGCGCTGGCGGACATGGAAGCCGCCCGGGACGCCGCCGACTCGGCCCGGCGGAGCGAGGCCCAGGCCTCGGCCGAGATTCGCGACGCCGGCCGGGCGGAGGATTCCGCGCGCGTCGAGATCGAGCGGCTCGACCTGCGCCGCACCGGCCTCGCCGAGCGGCTCGAGCAGGCGGCCCAGGACCTCGGGGAAGCCCGCCGAGGCGAGGGCGAGGCCCGGCGGGTCGTCGCCGACCTCCCCGATGCCGCCGCCACCGAGACGCGCGTCGCGGCGCTGCGCGGCGCCGCCGAAGCCGCCCAGCACGCCCTGGCCGAGGTCCGCGCCGAAGCCGCGACCCACGCCCGGGCGGTCAGCGCCGACAAGCAGCGCTCCGAGGCGGCGCTGAAGGAAGCGGCCGACTGGCGGGTCCGGGCCGCCGAGGCCGCCAAGCGCCACTCGGACATGGGCGCCCGCATAGCCGAGGCCGAGGCCGAGGCCGCTCGCCTCGCCGACGCTCCGGCCGAAATCGCCCGCCGGATCGAGGCGCTGGAGGCCGAGGCCGTCGAGGCGGGCGAAGCGGCCGGCGTGGCGGCGGCGGCCGAGCGGCAAAGCGAAGCGGCCTTGCGCGAGACCGAGGCCCGGCTCGCCGAGGTCGCCGAGGCGCTCGCCACCGCCCGCGAGGCGCGCGCCGGGGCCGCGGCGCGTCATGAAAATCAGGAAGCGCGGCGGATCGAGATGGGCCGTATCTCCGGCGAGCGCTTCGAATGCCCGCCGCCGCTCCTCCCCGAAAAGGTCGGCTTCGACGACGCCAATATCCTTCCCGCGGGCGAGGAATCGAGCCGCCACGAGCGGATGTCGGCCGAGCGCGAGCGGATCGGCCCGGTCAACCTCATCGCCGAGCGCGAGCTCGCCGAGCTCGACGAAAGCCGCGCCGCGTCCCAGACGGAGCGCGAGGAGCTGGGGCTTGCCATCAACCGGCTGCGCGGCTCGATCGGGAGCCTCAACCGCGAGGGCCGGACCCGGCTGCTCACCGCCTTCGAGACGGTCGACCGCCATTTCCGGAGCCTGTTCACCACCTTGTTCGAAGGCGGCCAGGCCCATCTCGAGCTGGTCGAATCGGACGATCCGCTCGAGGCGGGGCTCGAGATCATGGCCCAGCCGCCGGGCAAGCGGCTCGCCACCCTCACCCTGCTCTCCGGCGGCGAGCAGGCGCTGACCGCCATTGCCCTGATCTTCGCCCTGTTCCTGACCAACCCCGCGCCGATCTGCGTTCTCGACGAGGTCGACGCACCGCTCGACGACGCCAATATCGAGCGCTTCTGCGACCTTCTCGACCGGATGGTGAACGAGACCGACACCCGCTACCTGATCGTCACCCACAATGCGGTGACGATGAGCCGGATGCACCGCCTGTTCGGGGTCACCATGATCGAGAAGGGCGTCAGCCGCCTGGTCAGCGTCGACCTCGGCGGCGCCGAGCGCCTGCTCGCGGCGGAGTGATGGCCGGGCGCCGGCCGGCGGACCTTCCGGCCTATGCCGATTCGGACGTCAAGCGGGCCCTCCTCGCCGCGGGGGCTTCAGGCACCATCTACTCGCTGGTCATGCCCGAGTCCGAGCAGGCGCTCGCCGCAATCATGGGCGAGCCCGGTTTCTTCGACCGCTACCGCGAGCCCTGGACCCAGAAGCAGGACTCGATGCACGAAATCTATTTCGAGCGGTGGCTGAGCTGGTCCGCGCCCGTCGTCGCCATCCGCGGCGAGGATTTCCCCTTCCGCTATCCGACCGCGGGCGCGAGCGAGGCGATCTTCAAGCTGATCGCCGAATTCGCCTCGGATCGCCGCGCCGCCGGGCGCGAACCCTCGGTGCACATGTTCGAAGGGGAATATGAGGGTTTCGCCGCTTACGGCGAGGCGCTGAAGGTGCGGATCGTGCGCCACGACCGGACGGCGTGGGGCGACGTCCCGGCAAAGCTGGACGAGGATGCCCAATTCTGGATCAGCCAGCCCTCGGCCATCGACGGCGGGGTGTGGTCCCATTTCGAGGCTTTCGTCGCGGCGGTCGCGGAGGCCGGGCGCGGCGCCCGGGTGATTCCGGACCTCACCTATGTCGGAAGCGTCGCCCGCGACTGTCGGATCGCGCTCGATTCGCCCGCCGTCCCGGCCGTGGTGATCAGCCACAGCAAGCCGTTCGGCGGCTATTATCACCGCGTCGGCGGAGTGCTGGCGCGCCACGAGCATCCCTCCCTGTTCGGCAACAAATGGTTCAAGAACCTGCTGTCGCTCGCCTGGGGCACCGAGATGATGCGGCGCCACGGCGTGTTCGACCTGCCGCGGAAATACCGTCCGGTCCAGGAGGAGGCGGCCCGGCTTGTCGCGGCCCTGCTCGGCGTCGACGGCCTCGCCGCCGCCGACGTGCTCCTCCTCGCCACCGCCGCGCCTCACGCCGGCCTGCCTCCGCTGCTCGCCAACGTTCTGAGGGGCAGCCCGGCCGAGCAGGTCGTTCGGCTTTGCCTGACTCCGGCCATGACCTGCCTCATCGATCCGGCCATGGCCCCGGCGACGGCGCCCGGCCTCCAGGCGGCCCGGGACCGCCTCGCCGGATGAAGCCCGAAAGCATCGAGCTCCTGGTCGAATCGGCCGACATCCACGATTTCGTGAAGAGCCTGTGGAGCGACGGTCCAATCCGCCGCTCCCATGGGTCCGGCGGCTCGGTGAAGCGCCTGGTCGACCGCTTCGCCCGGCTTCCCCGATTCTTCTTCCGCGCCTCCGACCAGCGCCTCGAATGGACTCATTTCTCGACCTGGTGGGGCGGGATCCTGCTGTGCGACTATGACAATCCGGCGATCCGCGACCTTCGCTACCTGCACGAAATCCACCACGCCGCCACCCTTCCCTACATCCCCAACGGCAACGTCCCGACCTTCGAGGCGAAGGCCTTCCGCAACGAGCGCGAGGCGAGCACCGCCACCGAGATGGCGGTCTATCTGGAATTTCCCGAGCTCAGGCCGCTGACCTTCGACCACCCGATCTTCGTCGACCGCTTCCTCTTCCCGGAAGGCGATTTCGGCCGGCCGGACCCGCGCCTGCTCGCGCGCTGGCGGAGCGAGCGCGACATCGTCTTCCAGGAGCTGATGTACGAGCGCACCCGGGCTATCCTCGCCGACGAGAGGGAGGTCGATCCGGACGACCCGCAGATCGTCTGGCTTCGCCGCTACGGCGAGCAGGGCGCCAATTGGGTCAGGGTCTGGTCCCGGCGCTTCCAGTGCGTCGAGGATGCGATGATCCGGCTTCGCGAGGACGGCGCCAGAGGCGGCCGCAAGGATGCCGCCAGGCGCCATCTCGACTGGCTTCTCTCGCCCGCGATCGCCGAAGGGACGGACGTGCCCTTCCGGACGGAAGCGGCCGAGTTCAGGGCCAGCTTCGACGCTTTGATCGAGGTCTACGACGAGGCCATGATCCAGGCGCATCAGACGCCGGTAAAGGGTAAGGGGGATTGACGGCCGTCGGGCCGAAAAATGGCGACTCGTTTCGATGCCCGGCTTCATCCGATTCGGGCGCAGTTGGCCTTGGCCGCCGCGACATTGCTGATACGCAGGATTGATGAGCCAGCTCCATTCCGCCCTTTTCATCGACTACGACAACGTCCGCACCGAGCTGGAACGCTACGATCCCGCTCTTGCCGCCCGGTTTTCCAACAAGACCCTGGTGTGGCTGGAGGCATTGGAGAAAAGCATGCCGCTCCCTGCCGGAGTGGATGCTGAAGGGCGACGAATTGTATCTCGCCGCTGCTACGCATCGCCGCACCAGATTAATAATCACCGCCGTAACTTCACGCAGACGGGCTTCGAGGTCATCGATTGCCCGCCCCTGACCGCGCACCTCAAAAACAGTGCCGATATCTATATCGTCATGGATATCATCGATTATCTGCAGCGCTACCCGCACATAGAGGAATTCATCATCCTGTCTGCCGACGCGGACTTCGTACCGGTGCTCAATCGCCTCCGCAAGGAACTGAAGAAATCGGTGATCTTTACTTCGTACAACACCACGGCCGCCTATCGGAATTGCAGCGATCGGACCATCGAGGCCGATTTCTTCGACAAGCATCTCGCCGTGGAGAGAGCCGCGCCGCGCGCGTCGCAGACAAATGCTGTCGCCAAGCCGGCTCCGTCGGCCCCCGCGCCGCCGGCCCCCCGGTCCGAGCAGCCGACCCGGGAATTAATAGAAGCGATGGTGGAGTGTCTGAGGCGTGTCGCGCAACGGCGCCTTGGCCGACTCTCCTTTGCGGCGGCGAAGGCGGCGTTGCGTGAAGGGCTGCCTGCGCATTTCGGCGTCAACTGGGCGGGTTATAAAAGCTTCGCCGCGCTGATCGACCAGGTGGACCTGCGCCCCCTCGAAGTCGATCGGAAGCATCAGTTCATCTCGGATCCGGATTTCCACGTCGATCTCAGCGCCTGGGATAGGGAGGAGCGCGAACGGCTCGAGGAATTCGTTGACGACGTCCTGCGGACCGCCGGCAAGCCCATTCCAGTGCTGCGCCCGACGGAATATAGCGCGGTGTTCGCGGCGCTGGCCGCACATTATCGGGGCGATGAACCCGGCACTTTGACCGACGCGGTCAACGCCGTTGCCGACGCTTGCCGGGCGGATGGACTTACCGTGACTCCGCTGGAAGTCCGGTTCATCGCAACCGGCATCATCATGCAGGAATATAGCTTCGATGAAGCGGCCGACCCCTCTCGACTGGCCGCCTTGTGGCGAGCGCAGGTTTTTCGGCTTTGCGACGATCCGGACTGGCTTCACGAACCGGCGGATGCGGCGCTGCTCGCTTATTGGTGCCACGCGGACGGGGAATCGCTGGACGACGCTCGCGACGATTTTCTGCGCCGGACCGGTGCCGAAGACGAGGTAGACGCACCCCCAATGGCTTGACGCGGCCCCCCCATAACCGCCAGCCATTGCACATGGCGTCGCCGAACCCCGATCCGGCCTTTCGAAAGGGAGCTGTCCAACCGGAAGCAACCCGCGCCCCCTTCATCCCGCCTCATCCCCCGCGCGGCGCCGGCCCGGTCCACGTCTGGCGCGGCCTCGTCGGGGAACGGGCCCGGACCGCCGTCTACGGCTGGTCCGAGCTCGCCTTCCGCCAGACCTATATCCGCCGCAAGATCCTCGGCTTCAGGGTTCACATCCCGCTCGATCCGGACCTGGTCCAGCGAGTCCTGCTCGACAATGCCGCCAATTACGTGAAGCCCGACGTCGTCAAGCGGCTGCTCGCCCCGGCGATCGGGCAGGGCCTGCTCACTTCCGACGGCGGGCTGTGGCGCGACCAAAGGCGGATCGTCGCCGCCAACTTCGCGCCCGCCGCCGTTGACGCCTTGGTCCCCGAGTTCGGAAGCGTCGGCCGCGAGGCGCTGGAGCGCTGGCGGCCGGGCGTCCGCAACATGGCGGTCGAAGCGACCCAGGCGACGATGCGGATCATCTCCAACACCCTGTTCAGCGGCGACCCCCGCCTTACCAGCGACGCCGCCATGGCCCACATCGCCGCGGCGCTGGAAGGAGTCAGCGAAGCGCGGCTCCAGGCGATGCTGGGGCTGCCGCGCATTCCCTGGACGCCCAGCGGTTGGAGGGCGCAGAAGGGCCAGAAATATCTGCGCTCAACGCTCGAGGCGGTGGTTCGCGAGCGGCTTCCCGACGGCGGCGCGGACGATTTCCTCGGCAAGCTCATCCGCGGCCTGGGCGATCGGTTCGAGCCTCGCCAGGCCGCCGATCTCGCCGCCGACAACGCCATGACCTTCTATCTCGCCGGCCACGAGACCACCGCCAATGCGGTGACCTGGACTCTCTATCTGCTCTCCGAGCAGTCGGACCTTCAGGAGCGGGTCGCCGCCGAGAGCGCCGGGGCCGTGGCCGGAGGGGAGGGGCCGGACCTGCCCGATCGCCTGCCGCTGCTGAGGATGGTGCTCGAGGAGTCGCTCCGCCTCTATCCGCCGGCGCCCCGCTTCGACCGGCAGGCGGTGGAGGCCGACCGGCTCGGCGACGAGGAGGTGAAGCCCGGCGACATCGTCTCGATCTGGCCCTGGATCCTCCACCGCCATCAGGCCCTGTGGGACCGCCCGGACGAATTCGATCCCGACCGCTTCGCGCCGGGCCGGCGCGAGGGGCGCCACCGCTTCCAGTACATCCCGTTCGGCGCCGGCCCGCGCCTCTGCGTCGGCGCCCGATTCGCGACGGCCGAAGCGCTCACCATCCTCGCCTGGTGGCTCAGCCGCTGGAGCTTCGCTCCGGTGCCCGGGCACGAGGTGCGGGTGCACGGCATGGTGACCCTTCGCCCCGCGGGCGGGATGCCTCTCCTGCTCGGACGTCGGTAGCGGCGGACCGGCCCTGCTCAACGGTTCCGGTCGCGGAAGCGCCGGTAATGGATTTCTGCACGGCGCTTGGCTTCGGAGATCATGGACGCTCGATCATCCCAGAACTGGAAATCGTTCTCCATGTAGAGCAGCACGGCTTCGCCGAAGATCAGGGTCCGTTGATATTTGAGAGCGGCCAGGCCGACGAAGCTCGCGAACCAGCCGATCGGCCCGAGCATGTCGGCGAGGGTCCCGGCAATGGTGCCGAGCACGAAGGTCGCCGTCAGCACCTGGGCACAAACTCCGAGCACGTCCATGGTGACCCGCCGGGCATGCACGGCGGGATCGCATCCCATGATTTTCGCAAGCGACCGGGTCAGCGCGAACAGCAGGGCCGGAGTGGCCACGACGTCGGAAAACGGGACGGCGGAGGATCCGGCCTCGGCGATGGCGAAACCGCGAATGACCTTGCGGGCGACCTTGCGGCGGGCCTCCAGGATCTTCTCTCGCGCCGATCCGAGCGCGATGCTCGCCCGCCCGGCCGGATCGAACACGTTGACGATCTGGCCCAATGTCCCGGCGCTGTCGTAGAGCCGGTCCTCAAGGCCGGTGAGACGCTGGCGGACCATCTTGTTGGTGGCCGGGTCGTACAAGGCGGCGCTGCCGAAGACGATATCTTCCGGTTGCTCGACATATTTATCCATTTTCTGGCGGACGCGCCCGACGACCTTGTCCCGATCGTGAGATGGCATGTGGGACAAGAGGTCATACTTGTTGCACAGGACGATCCTCGGCGCGTCCGGCACGGCGTTGGTGATCAGATCGAAGATATCGAGTTCGTCCTGATAGGGCTCTCCATCCACCACGAACACGCAGCCATGGGCCCTTGTCGCCTCGGCGATGGCCTGCTCTTCCAGGGCCGGATTACCCATTACGCCCGGGACGTCGACGATCGTGTAGGGGCTGTCGTCGGACGAGCCGAGCTCATAGGGCTTCACCTCCGTCGTCACGTCATATTCCACGCCGGTCTTGGCGATGTCCGCACCCATCAGGGCATTCACGACCGAGCTTTTTCCTACGCTTGCCTTGCCGAAAATGGCGAGCCAGACCCGTCCGGTCTTGAGGCGCTCGAGGAGCGTGTCGATCTCGGCGATCTCCTCCTTGATCTCCGCTTGCTCTGCCGGCGAAAGCCGCTTCTCGAATTCGACGAGCAGATGTTCGAGACTGGACCGGAGCTCGACCTGAAGCTCGGCCATCTCCTTGCGGAGCGCCGCGCGTTCCTCGCTGTTCACGCCTTCACCTCCCCGTCTTGAATACGCTATCCGTCCCAGGCCGCGTCGACAGCCTTCCGGATCGCTCCATAATGCCCGATCCCGCCGACCACCGGGCCGGTCACGGGCACTCCGTAGAAGCTCGAATGGTTCCGCAGTTCGGCCACCTGCGCGGTCAGCTCGCGGGCGATCTTCCGGCGCATCTGCTCGGGCATCGTCTTCAGACGAACGTCGTGCTTCGACAAGTAAAGGATCACCTGGTGTTCGTCCGGGCGCATCTGCTGAGCCATTTCCCGAAGGAAGGCCATTTCAGGCTCGTAGAGCTGCCCATGCGTGACGTAGAGGACGATCGAACTGGTCAAGGCGATCGACATTGCCTCTTCGCGGCTTTCGTCCCCGTCGAGAAGTCCCGGAGTATCGACCAGCCCGCGGCCGTCGGCAGTCCAGGCATAGCCTGACATGACGGTCGTTCCATGTTCGGGCGAGGCCTCGAACCTCTCTTCGCCTAAAAGCACGTTGCCCAGATGCGATTTGCCGGCGGAGGTGGCGCCGACGAGAGCGATCTGATCGTCGACCTCTCGCCGCTTCGGAGACGGCACGACCCGATCCTCTCGGGTCAAGGCCCGGATAGCCAGGATCCCGACGGCCACCAGTGGAAGAAGCGGAAAGACCAAGCGCAGTTCCGTTCCGACGAGCGTTCGATTCGTGAGATATTCTCACATTATTCAGTCTTTTTGAACAGAGGGCTTGATGACTTCGACCGTGATACTCACAAGTCGCGCTAAGCTACTACCGTTTTAGACTTTTTTTAGCTAAACTGTAGAAAATGCGCTCGTAGGTGGTTGGACTTCGGTCGCCAGGCAAAGCTGGTCATCGATTCTCGGAAGAATCGCGCGCCGTCCCGGCTTCAGCTGTCCGCCCAGCGCCGGAGCAGGTTGTGATAGACGCCCGTCAGCCGGATGACCTCGCGATCGTCCTGGCCGCGGTCGATTCCCACGGCCTGGATGGACCGGTCGAGGTCGAAAAGGATCGCGCGGGCGCCCTGGTCGCGGACCATCGACTGGACCCAGAAGAAGCTCGCGACCCTCATGCCTTGGGTCACCGGTTCGACGCGATGCAGGCTCGAGGCGGGATACAGCAGCAAATGGCCGGCCGGGAGCTTTACGGCATTGGCGCCCAGCTGATCCTCGACCACCAGCTCGCCGCCTTCATAGGAATCCGGCTCCTCCAGGAAGAGCGTCGCCGAAAGGTCGCTCCGTACCCGGAACTCGGTGGACCGATGGATCCGCATCGCATTGTCGACATGGGTGCCGAATCGTTCCCCGCCCCGATAGCGGTTGAATAGCGGCGGAAAGATCTTGAGCGGCAAAGCGGCTGCGATGAACAAGGGCGAGCGTCCGAGGGCGTCGAGCACGATCCTGCCCGCCTCCTTCGCTTCCGGGCTCTCCTCCGGAAGCTGCTCGTTGCGCTTGGCGAGCGCCGATTGGTAACCCGAGGTCGCGTTGCCGTCGGCCCATGGCCCCGGATCGATGATCGCGCGGAGCCCTGCAATTCCTTCCTTGTCGAGCAGGTCGGGGATGGCGAGCATCATGGGATGGAGCCTAGCCCGCCTAGAAGCTGTAGAACAGGCTGAGCACCGCCGAGCGCGCCTCGCCCGGCGCCGCCCAGCCGTTGCCCATCGCGCCCGTCGTGGCGTTGACGACGGTTCGGATGCTGGTGAAGTAACGCTCGTCGGTCGCGTTCTGGATGTTGAGCTGAACGGTGAGCCCGTTGTCGAACGGATAGGCCAGGAACAGCCGGTGGGTCAGCCAGCCGTCCGATGAATATTGGGTCCGCTGCAGCAGCGTCCGCTGGTTGAGCGCGAAGCTGCCCTGGTAGGTGAGGCCGTAGCCCACCTCCAGCCCGAACGGCAGGCGATAGGTGGTGAACAGGCTGCCGGAATGGCGCGGAGTCTGGATCAGCCGGTCGCCCGCCTGCGGATCGGCGATGGCGGCGCTGTTGCCGCAGCCGGTCCGCCCCGGATTGCCGAGGCAGAAGTCCGACACGCTCTGCCGCACGATTCCGTCGAGATAAGTGTAATTGGCGAAGATCGTCCACCTCGGCGTGAGGTTGCCGCTGGCGCCCAGGGCCAGCCCGTCGACCCGCGAGCGCCCGTCGAGGACCTGCGGGTCCGGCACGCCCGGTTCGTTGGACGGCACCCGGAAGTTGCTCCGCTCGTTGCGGAACAGGGCGGCGGTGAGCTGCAGGCGGCCGAACAGCTCCGCCTTGGCGCCGATCTCGAAGCTTCGCGCGGTCTCCGGAGCGACGTTGCAGAAATTGACGAAGGTCGCGCCCGAGCCGCTGGTGCAGCCGAGACGGACCGTCGCCGAAGCGGGCGTGCGCGAGTTGGCGAAGGCGGCATAGACGCTGGTCTTGGGAGTCGGCTTGAAAACGGCGCCGAAGCGGTAGGAGAAGAGCGTCTCCGCGCTGCGCTGAAGAGCCAGCTCGGCCGCCGAAGGCGGAGTCGTGCCCGGCGGGTAGGAGGCCAGCGGCACGATCCGGAACTCGGCCTCGTTGCGCTCGAGGCGCAGGCCGCCGTTGAGCTCGAACCTTTTGCCGAGCTCGAGCGTGTCGAAAGCGTAGACGGCGCCGTTCCACGTCTCGCTTCGCGAGCGGGCGGTGACGGTGTAGTTGATCGGCCCGGTGTAGAGGCCGGCGGGATTGGCGATGCTGTCGACCGGCAGCGGAGTCACCGCCGAGCCGTCGGGGTTGCGGGCCAGCTCCGCCGTCTCGATCCGATAATCTTCCCAGGCCAGCGCCGCGCCGACGACGAGCGTGTTGCGCAGCCGGCCGGGCGCACCGGTCACGATGCGCAGGTCGGTCTGGTTGTGGAGAAGCCGGTTCTCCTGGTCGCGCACCCGGCCCCGCGGCCCCGACGGCCGGTAGAAACCCGGCGCCAGCCCGGCGGGGCAGGGGAGGCCGACGGTGGCGGTCGGGCCGGCGGCGATGGGCTGGCGGCCGGTGCCGGCCAGGCAGAAGGTGCCTTCGGGCGAGCTCGTCCGGCTGTCCTGGCCGACCCGCTGCCAGCGGGCGAGATTGCGAACGGAAACGCTGTCGCTGAACCGGTGCCGTAAAGTCGCGGTCAGCCGGTCGACGTTGACGTCCTGCCGGTCGAGGTTCCTGAAGCCGAAATAATCGCTGTCCTCGACCTCCGGCAGGGGGCCGTCGTTAAGCTGGCTGCGGAAATAAGGAACTCCGTAGATCGGCGTGTTCCCGTCCTCCTGGTGGAGGTAGGCCAGGGTCAGGCTGGTCGGGCCTTCGATTCCGAAGGTGACCGCCGGCGCGACTCCCCAGCGCTCATATTCCTCCACGTCGCGGCCCGGGACGTCGTTGCGGTGGACCATGGCGTTGAGCCGGACGGCGACCAGGTCCGAGATTCGGAGGTTGGAATCGGCGGCGGCGCGGTAATAATCGTCCGTGCCGATCCCCGCCTGGAGGATGGAGAGTTCGCGCGGCTGGGGCACCTTCGACACCAGGTTGATCGTTCCGCCGACGCTGCCCGAGCCGTTGAAGGCCGAATTGGCGCCGTTATAGACCTCGATCTGCTGCAGGTTGAACGGATCGGTTCGGCTGTACTGGGCGCTGTCGCGGACCCCGTCCTGGGTGATGTCGTTGTTGGCGGAATAGCCGCGCAGGTTGATGGCGTCGCCATAGCCGCCGCCGCCTTCCCCCGCTCCGAAGGTGATGCCCGGGACCGCCGTCAGGGCGTCCCGGAGAGTCAGCAGATTCTGGCGCCGGATCGTCTGGTCGGAGATGACGGTGACGGTCTGCGGCGTGTCCAGCAGGTCGCTGGTCGCCTTGGGCGATTCGAGCTTCGGCTGCTCGCGCGTGCCGGTGACGACGATATCCCGCTGGTCGGTCGGCTGGACCGAGCTCTGGTCGTCGGCCGCCCGGGCCGGGGAGGACAGGAAGCCGACGCAGCCGAGCGCAAGGAAAACCGACGAGCGGCCCTGACGGACGGTAAGACTCGAATGCATTTTTACCCCTAGGCCGTTCTCGGCTCGAGGCTGCTATTGCAAGTCATTCTCAATAGTGTCAAGCACGACGAACTGTCGTTCGATCTAGGCGCTCCGGCGAGGGCTGAAGGTCAGGAAGAACTCGCTGGCCCGCCCTTTGCCTGTCTGCGGCGGCAGCCGGACGGGGCTGCAGCGCAAGACGGCCTGCTTCGCCGCTTCCGCCATCCTGCCGGCATAAGGCCTGCCCTCGGACGTGAGGCCCTGCTGCGAGACGAGCAGCGGGAAGCCTACCAGGATGCCGTCGGCCGTGTAGCGGGCGTACAGGCGGGTCACGATGTTGCGGCCGGCGGAAGGTACGCGCGGGGCCCGATAACAGCGGCGGACCTGCTCCGCCACTGCGGCGCTGACCGCCAGGGCCGCCGGCGAGCGCGCCCGCACCTGAGGGGCGGGCTCGGCGCAGGCCGGCAGAAACATGGTCAGCGCCAACATCGATGCGACGGCTCTCATCCCGGCTACTTAGCAAGGAGACACGGTAGCGGGAGGGGGCTTAGCCGCGGTCCCGTTCCAGCCGCTGCATCGCTTTCTCCCAGTCGCCGAGGCTGGAGCGGGCGTCCTGGACGAAGCGGGAGCGGCGGACCGCCGCGAGGAAGAGGCTCCCGACCAGGCGTCCGAGCAGGCCCGCCGGACGGCGGAACTGGATGAGGAGGATGACCCGCTGTTCGTCCGTGTCGTTCCAGACCTCGTGATGAAAAGTGTCGTCGAAGACGAGCATCCTGCCCTCCTCCCAGCGCAGCCTCTGGTCCTCGACCTGCATCCGGCAGTCCTGCCGCCGCTTCGGGACGATCACGCCGAGATGGGCGGTGAGGATCGCCTTGGTGACCCCGCGGTGGCGCGGGATGTGGGCGCCGGGGGCTAGGATCGAGAAGAAGGCGCTGTTCAGGCCCGGAACGTTCGCGACGGCCGCCGCCGTCCTCGGGCAGCGCGCGATATTCTCCTCGTTGCGGTAGCCGTAACCCCACAGGAAGAAGGATTTCCACTTGCCGGGCGGAGCGATTCGCCGGTGATCGGGCGAGATGGCGGCGAGCGGCGGGATTCCTTCCTGCCGGTCGAGGAGGGCGTCGACCTCGGCCCGAATCTCGGGCCAGCGCGCCTCCAGTGGCGCGACCCAGGGGAAGAGCGCCGCCGCATAGACCGGCGTGTCGCCAACCTTGGACGAGCGCGCGATCAGGGCTCCGATAGTGTGCCTCAGCCTCTTTCCGAGACGGAATAGAGGCGGCAGCGGCGGCGCCGCCCGCTCGGGCTCCGTAGCCTGTACGGACCCGGACCCTGGGTAGTTGATCGTCTCCATCGCCGATGGTCCCCGCGACCGCCCGCCTTCACACAGGTTAAGTTTTCGCAGGACTTTGTGGCGGAAATCCGGTCGGCTATCCGGTGATCTTGGACCCCAAAGGCTGAGTTGCCGGGCCGTGGATGACCTCGCCGCTGAGCTCGAACCGCGAGCCGTGGCAGGGGCAGTCCCAGGTCCGGTCGGTGTCGTTCCAGCCGACCAGGCAGCCCATGTGGGTGCAGACGGCGGAGACCGCGTGGAGGGTGCCGTCCTCCCCGCGATAGGCGGCGACATTGTCGCCGTCGACCTTCAGGATGGCGGCCTCGCCGGGGCCCAGCTCCTCATAGGATTTGGCCTTGCTGCCGAGATAGCCGCCGACCAGATGCGCGGCGACCGACAGATTCTCCTTCACGAAATCGGGCGCGCCGGCGATCGGCTTGACCCGGGTCGCGTCGAACAGCTCGAGCCAGCGATTGTCCTTGCCGGTGGCGAGATCGGCGATGATCTCCGCGGCGACCGTGCCGTTGCTGATCCCCCAGGCGTCGAAGCCGGTGGCGACGAGATAGCCGTCCGAGCGGGACGACCAGCCGATGAAGGGCGCTCCGTCCATCGGTGTATAATCCTCGTTGATCCAGCGATATGCGATCGGGCCGGCATCGAAATTCTCGGTCAGCCAGCGCTCGATGTCGGCGAGATATTCGCGCTCCTCGTCGGGATGGCCGGGCTTGAAATGGGTTCCGGCGACGATCCCGTAGACCTGGCCGTCCTCCCGCCGGTGGGTCCGGATCGAGTGGCCCGGCTGCTCCGCATTCTTGTACATTCCGGGCGGAACCCGGCCGATCGGCGCGGCGATCACCGGCTCCGCCTTGGGATAGTTGGTCGCGTAATACATTCCGACCTGGCCGAGCGGCAGGTGGGTGGCCATGACGACGTGGCGGGCGGAGACGGTGCCCCGATCGGTGACGACCCGGGTCGGCTCATAGTCGACGGCCCGGCTGTTCTCGAAGACGTGGCAGCCGTCGCCGGGCAGGGTCGCGGCCAGGCCGGCGACATATTTTACCGGGTGGAACTGGGCCTGATCGTCCCAGCGCATCGCCTGGAGCACTTCGAAGGGCAGGCCGGTATCGCGGGTCAGGCTGGCCGGGAGGCCGAGCCGCTGCGCGACCTCTACCTCCTTCTCGAGCTTCGAGACGTAGCTCGCGTCGAGCGTGTAGACGAAGGCGGGCATGGGCTCGATGTCGGCGTCGACACGGTGCCGCGCGGCAAGCTCGGAGATGCGGCGAAGTCCGGACTCCTGCGCCTCGGCATAGAGGCGCGCCCGGTCTTCCCCGAACGTGCTCACCAGATCCTGGTAGCGGGTGCTGCCGTGCTGCGAGCTCATCTTGGCGGTCGACTTGCCGGTGACCTGGCGGCCGATCCGCCTCGCCTCGATGACGGCGACGTTGACTCCCCGGTCCTTGAGCAGCCGGGCCGTCGTGACTCCGACGATTCCGCCGCCGATGATCGCGACGTCGACCGAGATATCGCCGGACAGCGCCGGGAAATCGGGGGCCTCGGCGGTTGCGTTCCAGTAGGTCCCGTGGTCGTCGCCGGTCGCCATGATTTCCTCCTGCCTCAGGACTTGGATGCCCGCCTTCAACCGCGTTCGCGGCGGCCTGTTCCCGAAGCGCGGGGCGGGCTTGCCATCGCGCGCAAGGAGGCTAGGCTGCGGCGTGTGGATCATCGCGGGGAAGGGGGACATCAGCCGACCCTCGCCTGCTTCCTCATCCGACGCGCCGGGGAGGGCGCGGGCGTTGGAAAAGGTGCTTCGCAAGCGGGGTCGTCAGCATCCTAGGGGGATAGATTATGACGGACATCAGGCAGGAACCGCCGGGCGGCGGGGGCGCTCCGAACAACGTTTTCAGCCGTCTGCTCACTTTCGACAAGCTCATCGGAAGCGCTCTGGTCAAGGTCGTCTACTATATCGGCCTCGTCGCCATAGGCCTGTGGGTGCTGGTGGCTCTGGTCGGTTCGCTGGGCGCCGCGGCCTACTCGCCGGGTGCAGGGATTGGCGGTCTCTTGCTCACGATCGTCGGCGGTCTCTTCGCCATCGTCTTTTGGCGATTCAGCTGCGAATTGTGGCTGATCATATTCCAGATCCACGACCGCATCGGCGAGGTCAGGGACCGTCTGCCGCCGAGGTGAGGGCGCAGAACCGTTGGCGATGCCGTTTGGCGGCCTTCGCCGCTGATACATTGCGCCGGCGCCCGGATGCTGTGACAAGCTTCTGGGAAAGCTGAATATTAGCCGACAGTCCGGTTCAGCCCGGACTCACACCCGTTCCTGTAGATGGGGAGCATAGCCCACGCGTTCTTGTGGGGCCCACGTCGACAGGAGCTAATGCCATGAAGGCCATTTCGAAGACCATGCTGGGCGCGGGCGCCGCTGCCGTCGCCGCCCTCAGCTTCGCCGCCCCCGCCGAGGCGCAGTACCGGCGCTACGACCGCGACCGCGGCATCGACTCGGGCGACATCATCACCGGAGTCGCCATCCTCGGCGGAATCGCCGCCATCACCTCGGCGCTGAGCCGCGACGGCAACCGCTACGGCTACGGCTATCGCGACCGCTACCGCAGCAACTACAATTATGCCGTCCAGGCCTGCGCCCAGGAAGCCCAGCGCATGGGCCGAGGCCAGGTCCAGATCCTCGACGTCGACCGTGCCGGCAACGACCGTTACCGGGTCCGCGGTGTCGTCCAGGCCGGCTATGGCGGCGGCTACGACCGCGGCTACAGCCGGGGCTATGACAGCCGCTACGACCGCGGCTACGGCAATTACGGGCGCGACGACTTCACCTGCGTCGCCCGCGGCAACGGCCGGATCACCGACTTCCGCCTGTAACCAGCGGCAAGATGCGTAAAGGATGGGCGCGGGCGAAAGTCCGCGCCCATCTCTTTTGTCCCTCTCCCGCGGAAGCGGGAGAGGAGAAGCCAGCGCTTTACACGCGCCGGCCGCCGCGCTTATCGGCCTTCATGACCGTCCAGCCTTCCGAAACCATCCTGATCGTCGATTTCGGAAGCCAGGTCACCCAGCTCATCGCGCGCCGCGTGCGTGAGGCTGGAGTCTATAGCGAGATCGCTCCGTTCAACGCCGCCGACACCGCCTTCGAGCGGCTGAAGCCCAGGGGCATCATCCTGTCGGGCGGGCCGTCCTCGGTGATGTGGGACGACAGCCCGCGCGCGCCCCAGCATTTCTTCGACGCCGGCGTGCCGATCCTCGCCATCTGCTACGGCCAGCAGACCATGGCGCATCAGCTCGGGGGCATGGTCGCCCCGTCCGACAGCCGCGAGTTCGGCCGAGCCTTCATCGAGATCGTCGGCGATTCGATGCTGTTCGACGGCCTCTGGAGCAAAGGCGAACGGCATCAGGTGTGGATGAGCCACGGCGACCGCGTCGAGACCCTGCCGGAGGGGTTCGAGGTCGTCGCCCATTCCGAAGGCGCCCCCTACGCGATCGCCACCGACGAGGCGCGGCGCTTCTTCAGCCTGATGTTCCATCCCGAAGTGGTGCACACTCCGGACGGCGGCAAATTGCTGGCCAATTTCGTCCGCAACGTCTGCGGCCTCGGCGGCGACTGGACGATGGCCGAGTTCCGCGCGACCAAGATCGCCGAGATCCGCGAGCAGGTCGGCAAGGGCCGGGTGATCTGCGGCCTCTCCGGCGGGGTCGCCAGCGCGGTCGCGGCGGTCCTGATCCACGAGGCGATCGGCCACCAGCTGACCTGCGTCTTCGTCGACCACGGACTGATGCGGCAGAGCGAGGCGGAGCAGGTCGT
>Ga0190273_10000298_pt1 | contig 20832 bp, 14 predicted proteins | sample Popmic504IS_FD_134513 | JGI IMG/M metagenome (GOLD analysis project Ga0190273, IMG submission 134513) | Populus adjacent soil microbial communities from riparian zone of Shoshone River, Wyoming, USA - 504 IS | ecosystem: Environmental > Terrestrial > Soil > Riparian zone > Trees stand | place... | reverse complement strand
GATCAGGGTGTCGCGGCGGTCCTCCAGCGAATAGGCCTCAAGCAGCGCCTGCTTTTCCGGGGCTTCGAAGGGCAGGCCGATGGCCAGGCTGTTGATGAGGGCGTCGGGCGGGGCGGCCTTGGCGGTCTCCCAGTCGATCTCCAGCCCCCGGCGGTCGAGATAGTTCTTCAGGACATCGAAGAACATGGTGCGGTCGAGCAGGCCGTCGGCGTCAGGCTCGGTCAGGTCACTTTCGTAGGGCTCGAACTTGGCAAGCACCTGGCGGTAGGGCGTCTGCACGGGCAACTCCTCGCCGGGCTTGAAGCGGCAGATGCCAGTCAGCGTTATGATATAACGACCGTCTCCTGTTTCGGCGTAGCTTGTGATACGGCCCGCGCACCCGACCGGCGCCAGCAGCGGCCGCTCGTTCGTACCGCCGGGCCGCGTCTGGATCATGCCGATGATGCGATCGCCCGACATGGCGTCGTCGATCATATTGAGGTAGCGCGGCTCGAAGATGTTGAGCGGCAGCCGCCCGCCGGGCAGCAGCAGCACGCCGTCCAGCGGAAACACCGGGATGATTTGGGGCAGATCGCCAGCCTTCATGTAGGTGGCCATCGCGCCGCTCTCCTTACGCAAACAGGATCGAGGACAACCGCCGGCGGCCCTGCTTCGCCACCTCCGACATCGGTCCGGCGGCCTCGAACACCGTCAGCAGCTGCTTGCGGGCGGCGTCCTCGTTCCAGTCGCGCTCGCGCTCGATTATGGTCAGCAGGTGTTCGGCGGCCTCGTCCAGCCGCCCCTGCCCGGCCAGCGCTTTGGCCAGTTCGAAGCGCGCCTCATGGTCGTTGGCGTCCTTGGCGAGCCGCTGGTCGAACTCGTCGGTTTCCGAGGTGGCGCCCTCCGTCAGCGCCAGCGCGGCCCGCGCGGCGTCGAGGTCGGGGTCCTTGGCGTCGGCGGGCGCCAGCGCCACGATCTCCCGCGCCTGATCGAAATCGCCGCCGCCGATGTAGCAGCGGGCCAGGCCACCGAGGGCCTTGACGTTCTGGGCGTCGAGCGACAGCGCCTGGGCGTAGGCCTGCGCCGCTCCGCCGAGATCGCCCAGGTCGGCGGACTCCTTGCCCATCGCCAGCAGCGCATCGACATCCGAGGCCGGCGGCGGGCCGCTCAGCTTGTCGACGAACTGCTTCACCTGGCTTTCGGGCAGCGCGCCCATGAAGCCGTCCACCGGCTGGCCGTCGACGAAGGCATAGACGGTGGGGATCGACTGCACCCGCAGCTGGCCGGCGAAGGCGGGGTTCTTGTCGACGTCGATCTTGACCAGCTTGACCGCGCCGCCGGCGGCGTTCACCGCCTTCTCCAGCGCCGGCGTCAACTGACGGCAGGGCCCGCACCAGGTCGCCCAGAAGTCGACGATCACCGGCTGGACCTTCGAGGCCTCGATGACGTCGGCCATGAAGGTCGCGTCGGAGCCTTCCTTGATGTTGTCGCCGCCGCCCGCCGCCTGGGGGGCCTGAGTTTCGCCAATCAGGGTCATTCGCCGTCCCGTCCTGCGCGGCCTTGGCCCGCGCTCATTCAACGCCACAGCCGCCTAGATGGTCTCAGGCGGCGCCTCGTTCAACATTTCCCTCACCATGAAGGGGAGGGAGATCAGACAACCGTCATCGCCGCAAAATCGACAATCATCGGCTCGACGTCCACCGCCGCGAGGAACCTGCGAAAGCCCTCCCGCGAAACGCCTGTCGTCGCCGTGTTAGTCAGCGGGTGGAAGTTGACCCGCTCAGCCTCGGCCAACGCCTTGTCCAGAACGAGGCGCACCCGATGCGCCGTATCGTTGATCAGCGCGAACGCCGTCACCGAACCCGGCGTCACCCCCAGCGCCTCCTCCATCAGCTCGGCGCTGCCGAACGACAGCCGGCCTGAGCCGATCACATGGTGCAGGCGCTTCAGGTCGATCTGCGTCTCCGCCTCGGCGGAGATCAGCCACAGCTGACCCTTCGCATCCTTCAGGAACAGGTTCTTGGTGTGGGCGCCGGGCAGCGCCGCCTTGATCTCCTCGCCCTCGCCCACCCGGAACACCGCCTCGTGCTCCTGCGTCGAGTGCTCGATGCCGTGCGCGTCGAGGAAGGCGATCAGGTGGCTTCGCGTCTTCATGCCCGCTGCTTAGCCCAGCCTTCCCCCGCGCGGAACCGGGCGCTAGAGGATCGGGGGTAACCAACCGCAGGGCCCGCCATGCTGGAACTTGAGTGCTATCCCACCAGCTCCCGTCCGCCGGAGATCATCCCGGCCCGGCCGCAGCGCGCCTGGATGGACGCCTTCGCCGAGCGCCACCCCTACCGCTGCCTGCCGCTGTCGATGGCCAATTCCAGCGGCTGGGAGATCCTCAACCCGGTCGGCTTCACGGCCGAGTGGAACGGCGGCGCCCACCAGGACTGCATCACCTTCACGCCCGACCACCCCCACCCGGACTTCCACGACTTCGTGAAGAGCCACTTCTCGCGCGGCATCATCACCTTCCACCCCGGCTACCTGTTCCGCACGCCGGAGGGCTGGTCGATGTGGGTGCAGGGCGCGCCCAACCACATCAAGGACGGCGTCCAGCCGCTGACGGGCCTGGTCGAGACCGACTGGCTGCCCTTCCCCTTCACCATGAACTGGATGTTCACCCGGCCCGGCCGCGTCCGCTTCGAAAAGGGCGAGCCGTTCTGCTTCCTGACGCTGATGCAGGACAAGCCGATGGCCGAGTTCCAGCCGGTGATCCGGCGCATGGCCGGCAACCCCAGCCTCTTGAAGCAGTACAACGCCTGGCACGACCGTCGCTCGGACTTCAACCAGCGCCTGATGAAGCAGGACCCCGGCGCCATGCGCGAGGCCTGGCAGCGCTTCTACTTCAAGGGCGAGCTGCCCGACGACACCGGCCCGGCCCCCAAGGCGCACGTCAACAAACGCCGCCTCAAGGCCCCGAAGATCGGCGTGTAGAGCCGCCCGCGGGCCGCTTGCCAAGGCATGGCCCCTCTGCCATAAGCCGCCTCTCGAAAAATGGGGCGTCCACCCGAACACCACGGGACGTTCCGGAGCGCGGGCGTAGCTCAGTGGTAGAGCACAACCTTGCCAAGGTTGGGGTCGAGAGTTCGAATCTCTTCGCCCGCTCCATCTTCCCTTTCCGCTGAACCGACGAGCCCTTCCCGGCCGCGGGAAACCCTTTGTTCGGATTCAGGGCTTACAGGTGGCGCCCTGACGTAGGGGGGGCGCGTGTCCGAAGTTCTGGCCCATCTTTTCCACCACCATGATTTGCGGCTGGTGGCGCGCGCGGGGCTGGTCTGCTTTTGCGGGCTGGTCACGGCGTTCAGGCTCTATTCACGGCTGCGCGGCGCCCGCGGCCTCGTGCGGCTGGCCTGGACGCTGCTGATCGGGCTGGTGGCGGGGACGGCCGTGTGGGCCACCCACATGCTGATCATGCAGGGCTTTTCGCCGGGCCTGGAGATCGGCTTCTGGCCGGGCAGCACGCTGCTCTCCCTCCTCGTCGCCGTGATCTTCATGTGCGGCGGCTTCGCCATCGCCGGCAGCCAGCATTCCGACTCCAATCAGGTGGCCGGCGGCGTGCTGATCGGCTTTGGGCTGGCGGCCATGCACTACCTCGGCATGAACGCCATGGCCGTGCAGGGGGTGGTGGTGTGGGACGGCGCGGCCATCGGTCTGTCGGTGGCGCTGGGCGTGGTCGGCGCGACGGGAGCGCTGTTCTTTGCCGGCGCTGGGCGGACCCTCCGTCAGCAGGCGATCAGCGGGGGGCTGATGACCGTGTCGGTCGTGATGCTGCACTTCGGCGGCATGGCGGCGATGAGCATCGTGCCCGACCCTTCGCTGCCCGCGCCACCACAGTTCCTGACGGCGACGCTGATCACGGTCGGCGCCTCGACGCTGGCGGCGCTGATGATCCTCGGCGGGCAGGGGGCGGCGCTGATCGAGGCGGCCGCCATCAGCTCGGCGCTGGAGCGCATCCGGCGGCTGGCCGACGCCGCCTACGAAGGCATCGTCGTCATCAAGGACGGCCGCATCAACGACTGCAACGCCGCCTTCAGCCAGCTGGCCGGGGCGCCGATCGAGCAGCTCAAGGGGCGCAGGCTGGCCGGCGAGGTGCTCACCTTCCAGGGCGCGGCCTTGGACACCGACGAACACCGCGAGGCCATGCTGCATCCGCTCGATGGCTCGCGCGAAATCCCCATCGAGGTGCTGGCCCGGCTGATGGACGATGGCGCCCGCCAGGAGACGTCGGGCCTCACGGTGCTCGCCATCCGCGACTTGCGCGAGCGGCGCATGGCCGAGGAGAAGATCCGCTACCTCGCCGAACACGACGGGCTGACCGGCCTGCCCAACCGCCACGCGCTGCAGATGCGGCTGACAGCGGCTTTGGAGCGGGTCGAGGCCTCGAAGGAGACCCTGGCGCTGCTGTGCATCGGCATCGACCACTTCAAGGAAGCCAACGACCTGCACGGTCACCAGGCCGGCGACGCGGTGCTGATGGAGATGGGCCGGCGGCTGCAGCGCACGCTGAGCGCCCCATCGTTCGCGGCTCGGCTGGGCGGTGATGAGTTCATGGTCGTCCAGGTGGCCGGCGGCGACCAGCCCGCCGCGGCTGCGGAGTTGGCGGCGCGGATCCTCGAAATCCTGCGCGAGCCGGTCGAGTTCGACGGCGCCACCGTCCAGCTGGGCGTCAGCATCGGCATCTCGCTGTTCCCGCACGACGGCCGCACGGGCGAGGCGCTGCTGGCCAACGCCGACATGGCGCTAGTCGGGGCCAAGGAGGACGGCCGCGGCGGCTATCGGTTCTTCAAGCGCGAGATGGACGAGACCATCCGCGAGCGGCGGGTGGTGGTGCGCGAACTGCGCGACGCGATCGGCAACGGCGAGCTGGTGCTGCACTACCAGCCGCTGGCCAGGACCGCCGACGGGCAGGTGGTCGGCTTCGAGGCGCTGGTGCGCTGGAACCACCCGGAGCGGGGCCTCGTGCCGCCGCTGTCGTTCATTCCGCTGGCCGAGGAGAGCGGCCTGATCGTGCCGCTCGGCGAGTGGGCGCTGCGCAAGGCCTGCGTCACCGCCGCCGGCTGGGAGCGGCCGCTGCGCGTGGCGGTCAACCTCTCGCCCCTGCAGCTGAACCAGGCCGACCTGCCCAAGATGGTTGAGGCGGTGCTGAAGGAAACCGGCTTCCCGGCCGAGCGGCTGGAGCTGGAGGTCACCGAGAGCGCCCTGTTCCTCGACTACCAGCGAGCCATCGACAACCTCTGGGCGCTGAAGAAGCTGGGCGTACGCATCGCGATGGACGACTTCGGCACCGGCTATTCGTCGCTGTCGACGCTGCAGTCCTTCCCGTTCGACAAGATCAAGATCGACAAGAGCTTCGTCGAGAACATTGACCTCGACGCCCGGGCGAAGGTCATCGTGCGGGCGGTGCTGGGGCTTGGCCGCAGCCTCGAGATCCCGGTCGTGGCCGAAGGTGTCGAGACCGAGGGGCAGCTGGAGTTCCTGCGCAGCGAGGCCTGCAACGAGGTCCAGGGCTACCTGATCGGCCGCCCGACACCGGCCGAAAACATCGGCGGCTGGACGAGCGGCGCCGAGCAGCCGATCCCGCTCGCCGCCCGCAAACGCCGCACTAGCGCCGCCTGAGGCTGCCGAGCATGTTGCGCATCAGCTCGCGGCCGACCTGGCTGGCCATGGTGCGCACGAAGGTCGTGGCGGCCGCTTCCACCATCGTCTGACGCCCGCGTGGCCGGCGGACTTCCCGCTCGCGGGGTTCAGGAGCGGGTGGGGGCGCGACTTGTGGTGTGACCTGAGGGGCGGGCGCCGCGGTTTGCATCGCCCTTTGGCGCAGCACCTCGAAAGCCGACTCGCGGTCCAGCGCATTGTCGTAAAGCCCGCGCACCGGGCTGTTCGCCATCACCGCCGCGCGTTCGGCCGGCGTGATTGGCCCCAGCCGCGACGCCGGCGGGCGGATGGTGGTCTTCTGCACGACGGTCGGCGCGCCCTTCTCGTCGAGCACCGAGACCAGGGCCTCGCCGACGCCGAGCGCTTGGATGGCTTGGATGGTGTCGAAGGCGGGATTGACGCGGAACGACTGGGCGGCCGCTCGCAGCCCCTTTTGCTCGGCGGGCGTGTAGGCGCGCAGGGCGTGCTGGATGCGGGCGCCGAGCTGGGCCAGCACGGCGTCGGGCACATCGGCCGGGTTCTGGGTCACGAAGTAGACGCCGACACCCTTGGAGCGGATCAGGCGGACCACCTGCTCGACCTTCTCCATCAGCGGCCGGGGCGCGTCGCGAAAGAGTAGGTGCGCTTCGTCGAAGAAGAACACCAGGCGCGGCTTTTCGGGATCGCCCACCTCCGGCAGCTCCTCGAACAGCTCCGACAGGAGCCACAAAAGAAAGGTCGAATAGGCGCGCGGGTTGGCGATCAGGCTATCGGCGGCCAGAATGCTGACGATCCCGCGCCCCGAGCCGTCGACCCGCATGATGTCGGCCAGGTTCAGCGCCGGCTCGCCGAAGAAACCGCCCGACCCTTGCGTCTCCAGCATCAGCAGCTTGCGCTGGATGGTGGAGACGGTGGTGGGCGAGACGTTGCCGTAAGTCGCCCCGATCTCCCTGGCATTGTCCGAGACGTGGGTCAGCGCGGCGCGCAGATCCTTGATGTCGAGCAGCAGCAGGCCCTCGGTGTCGGCGACGCGGAAGACGACGTTCAGCACGCCCTCCTGCACGTCGTTCAGCTCCAGCAGGCGCGAGATCAGCAGCGGCCCCATCTCAGAAACCGTCGTGCGGATCGGGTGGCCCTTCTCGCCGAACAAATCCCAGAAGACGACCGGCGGCGCGTCGGGGCGGATTTCCAGGTTCATGGCCGCGGCCCGGGCCAGCATCTTCTCGTTCGGCGCGCCGGGCTGGCTGATGCCGGAGAGGTCGCCCTTCACGTCGGCGGCGAACACCGGCACCCCGGCGTCGGAGAAGGCCTGCGCCATGATCTGCAAGGTCACCGTCTTGCCGGTGCCGGTGGCGCCCGCGACGATGCCGTGGCGGTTGGCGCGGTCCAGCCGCAGGGTCTCGGGATGGTCCGAGAAGCCCAGGAACAGCGTGGCGGCGTCGGCGTCGTTCATCGGGTTCTCCGGTCGGGGGACCCCGCAAGCTACCCCGCGCATTGACGCTGTGGGAAGGCCGCCCGACAGTGGCGCCGCTTGAAGGAGCCACCATGGCCGAAGACACCGCCGCCGTCCGCACCGCCACCCGCAACTCCGTGATGGTGCTGGCCGCCATCGCCAGCGGGGCGGCGCTGTTCTGGCTGCGGGACATCCTGACGCCGCTGGCGCTGGCGGTGTTCCTGGCGGTGATGATCGACGGCTTCGCGCGGGTGCTGTCGGATCATACGCCGCTGAACCGGGCGGCGCTGCCGTTGGCGGTCGTGCTGTCCATCGCCCTGTTCGGCGGCGCGGCCTACATCATCGCCGACAACGCCACGAGCTTCGCGGCGCAGCTGGTCGAGTACCAGCCCAAGCTCAACACCATCATCGCTCGGGTCGCCGGGGTTATCGGCGTCGAGGCGCCGCCGACGCTGCAGCAGCTCTACTCATCACTCGATCCATCGCAGTACCTGGGTGTTGTCGCCAAGCGGCTGCAAAGCTTCGCGGGCGACGCCGTCTTCGTGCTGATCTACCTCGGCTTCATCCTCGCTTCGCGGCGGGGTTTCCGGCGCAAGGTCGTCGGCATGTTCCCGACCCACAACGAGCGCGAGGACGCCGTGCGGGTGTTCGGCCAGATTCGCGACGGCGTGGAGCGCTACCTGTGGGTCCAGACGGTGACCGGCGCGATGATCGCCGCCGGTTCGTTCGCGGTGATGGTCGCCGTCGGGCTCGACAACTCGGTGTTCTGGACCTTCCTGATCTTCCTGGCCTCCTACATCCCGGTGGTGGGCGGCTTCATCGGCATCCTGCTGCCGCCGGTGTTCGCGCTGGTGCAGTTCGACACCTGGTGGCAGGCGGTGGTGCTGCTGGTGGTGCTCAACCTCGTGCAGTTCGTGGTCGGCAACGTAGTGCTGCCGCGCATGCAGGGCGACAGCCTCAACATCGATCCGGTGGTGCTGCTGCTGTCGCTGGCCTTCTGGGGCCTGATCTGGGGCGTGCCGGGGATGTTCCTGTCGACGCCGCTGACGGTGGGCGCGATGATTATCCTCGCCCAGTTCCCGGCCACCCGCCGCATCGCCGTGCTGCTGTCCGCCAACGGCAGCCCGCAGGCGGCGAGCGGCAATCCAGCCACCGCCGAGACCGCCTCGACCCCGGCCTCCGAAATGCCGGCGCCAAAAACTCAGGCAGGGGCCTTTAAACCCAAATCCAAGGCGCCTACCTAGGGGCTGTCCGGCGCGCATCCCCCACCGCCGGACCCGAGGCGCCGCCCCAACCTCCCCCCGGGTCGGCGTCACGCGAATTGTCTGGCCGCTTGCGGCCGGACCTGGCGCCGCCGGAATCCCCCCTCCGGCGGCGCTTTCGCGTTCAGGACACAGCAAACTTTTGTCGGCTTGATGCGCTATAGGTTGATTGTTCTCCCGGAAGCGATAGTTTCACGGGTAACGATCTTCGGGAAACCCCATGAAAGGCGCAAGCCTTCACCCCTCCGCTCCGGCCTGTGATTTCAGCGCGCTTGCCAAGGCTTTCGCCGCGCCGCTGAAGCTCGACGCCAAGGCCTTGCCCGCGCCGGAACTGCAGTTCCTCAAGCAGGTGCACGAGGACTGCGCGGCCGAGGAAATGCCGGGCGCCGGGTCCAGCGACATCGGCGCCGCCGTGGCCGAGCTATGGCGATACGGGCAGGAGGCCAACGGCGAGACCTTGATCCGCATTCGCCGATGGACGGGCGCCGACGGCCGCGACCTCGGGCGCGACCTGCTGGAGATCGTCCAGGACGACCGGCCCTTCCTCGTCGACAGCATCATGGGCGAGATCGCCGAGGGCGGCTTTTCCGTGCGCGCCATGTTCCACCCGGTCGTCGAGGTGGCCGGCCGCCGCCGCTCCCTGATTCAGGTCCATCTCGACCCGGTCGGCGAAGACCGCGTGCAGCCGCTGATCGCCGCGGTCCGCGCGGTGCTGGAGGACGTGCGGCTGGCGGTCGACGACTTCGCCGCCATGCAGGCGCTGATGCACCGCACGATCGCCGAGCTCGGTGAAGCGCGCATCCCCGCCTCGGAGGAGGAGCGCGAGGAGTGCCTGGAGTTTCTGCGCTGGCTGGAGGGCGAGCGGTTCGTCTTCCTCGGCGCCCGCATCTACGACTATCCACGCACGCCCGATGGCGGCTACGCGGCCGAAGAGCCGCTGGACAAGCCGCACTCCAACCTAGGCATCCTGCGCGACGAAAGCCGCTCGGTGCTGCGACGGGCCAACGAACCGGCCGTGCTGTCGCCGCAGCTGCGCAGGCATCTCGAGACGGACGCGCCGCTGATCGTCGCCAAGTCGAACCTGCGCTCGAAGGTCCACCGGCGCGGCTACATGGATTACGTCGGCGTCAAGCGCTACGGCCGCGACGGTCGCCCCTCCGGCGAGGTGCGCTTCGTCGGCCTGTTTACCGCCGAAGCCTATGAGGCCTCCGCCCGCGACGTCCCGCTGGTCCGGCGCAAGGTGGCCCGGGTGGTGGCGCGGGCCAACGTCGTGCCCGACGGCCACAACGAAAAGCGCCTGCGCAACATCGTCGAGACCTACCCGCGCGACGAGCTGTTCCAGATGAGCGAGGACGAGCTGCTGGCCGCCGCGACGGGCATCCTGCATCTCTATGACCGGCCGCGCGTGCGGCTATTTGCGCGGCGTGACCCGTTCGACCGCTTCGTCTCGGTGCTCTTTTTCGTGCCGCGCGACCGCTACGACTCCGGCGTTCGCCAGCGGGCCGGGACCATCCTGGCCGAAGCTTTCGGCGGACGGGTGTCGGCCTATTACCCGAGCTTCTCCGACGCGCCGCTGGCGCGCGTCCATTTCATCATCGGCGTGTCTCCCGGGGCGCATAAGGAGCCCGACCTCACCGAGGCCGAGGCGGCGGTGGCCGAGACCTCGCGCACCTGGGAGGACCGCTTCGAGGCTGCGGTGCGCGGCGGCGGCGTACCGGCCGGACAGGTCGCCGACACGCTGACCCGCTACGCTCGCGCTTTCACACCAGGCTATCGCGACCGCTACGACGCCGCCGAGGCGCTGACCGATCTGGCGGCGGTGGACGGCATGAAGCCGGACGAGCCGGTGCGGGTGCGCGCTTACCGGCTGGAGACCGACGCGGCGATCTACTTCCGCTTCAAGCTCTACCGGCCCGGCGGCGCGGCGCCGTTGGCCGACGTGCTGCCGATCCTCGAGCACATGGGCCTGAAGGCGATCATCGAAGAGGGGCATCCGATCAGCCCCGAAGGCCGCGAGCCGGTGTGGGTTCACGAGTTTCTGATCGAGGACGCCGCCGGCGAGCATCTGGTCTTCGCCGACGTCGCCCGCGCCTTCGAGAGCGCCTTCGTCGCCGTGTGGACCGGCCGCACCGAGAGCGACGGCTTCAACCGGCTGGTGCTGGAGCTCGGCATCGGCTGGCGCGAGGCGGCGCTGATCCGGGCGTTGGCCAGGTTCCGCCAGCAGACCGGCCTCGATCCGTCACAGGCGGTGCAGGAAGCGGCGCTGTCGGACCACCCGGACGTCGGCCGCCTGATCCTGCGGCTCTTCGCCATCAAGTTCGATCCGGCCACTGAAGCCTCACTGGAGCAGCGCAAGCAGCAGGCTACTGAGGTCATGGCCGAGATCACCGAGGCGCTGCAGGCCGTCGCCAGCCTCGACGCCGATCGGGTGCTGCGGCGCCTCGCCTTGCTGGTCGCCGCTATCCAGCGGACCAACTTCTACGCCGGCAAGCCCTACATCAGCTTCAAGGTCGCCAGCCGCGAGCTGGAGGACCTGCCGGCCCCCAAGCCGTTCCGCGAGATCTTCGTCTGGGCGCCGCACGTCGAGGGCGTCCATCTGCGCTTTGGCCCCGTGGCGCGGGGCGGCCTGCGCTGGTCCGACCGGCGAGACGACTTCCGGACCGAGGTGCTTGGGCTGGTCAAGGCCCAGCAGGTGAAGAACGCCGTCATCGTGCCGGTCGGCTCCAAGGGCGGCTTCTATCCCAAGGCGCTGCCCAAGGGTGGGACGCCGGAAGCGGTCCGGGATGCGGCCATCGCCGCCTACAGAACCTTCCTGTTCGGCCTCCTCGACCTCACCGACAACATCGACGCCTCGGGCGCCGTGGTTCACCCGCAGGGCGTGGTCGTCCACGACGGCGATGATCCCTACCTGGTCGTCGCCGCCGACAAGGGTACGGCCAGCTTCTCGGACATCGCCAACGGGGTGGCCGAGGACTACGGCTTCTGGCTCGGCGACGCGTTCGCGAGCGGCGGGTCGGCCGGCTACGACCACAAGGAAATGGGCATCACCGCCCGCGGCGCCTGGGAAGCGGTCAAGCGCCACTTCCGCGAGATGGGCAAGGATATCCAGGCCGAGCCCTTCACCGTCGTCGGCTGCGGCGACATGAGCGGCGACGTGTTCGGCAACGGCATGCTGCTGTCGGGGCAGATCAGGCTGATCGCCGCCTTCGACCACCGCCACATCTTCATCGACCCCGATCCCGATTCGGCCGTCTCCTTCGCCGAGCGCCGGCGGCTGTTCGAGCTGCCGCGCTCCTCGTGGGACGACTACGACCGCTCGAAGATAAGCCAGGGCGGCGAGGTCTTCGCCCGCTCACTCAAATCTATCACCCTGTCGCCGGAAGCCGCGGCTGCGCTGGACCTCAAGCCCGCGCCGCTGACCCCGGCCGAGGTGATTACCGCCATCCTCAAGGCGAGGGCCGAGCTGCTCTACCTCGGCGGCATCGGGACCTATGTGAAGGCGCGGACCGAGAGCCACGCCGAGGCCGGCGACAAGGCCAACGACATGCTGCGCGTCGACGGCGCCGACCTGCGCTGCAAGGTGATCGGCGAGGGCGCCAACCTTGGGCTGACGCAGGCAGGGCGCATCGAGTTCGCGCGGGCGGGCGGGCGCATCAACACCGACGCCATCGACAACTCGGCCGGGGTCGACAGTTCCGACCACGAGGTCAACATCAAGATCCTGACCGGCATGGCCGAGCGGGCCGGCAAGCTGTCCCGCCCGGATCGCGACACGCTGCTGGCCTCGATGACCGACGAGGTCGCCGCCCATGTGCTGGCCCACAACTACGACCAGACCCTGGCGCTGTCGCTGATGGAGCGCGACGCCGTCATTGGCATCGACAACCACGCCCGCTTCATCGCCGATCTGGTCGGCAAGGGTCGGCTGGACCGCAAGGTCGAAGGCCTGCCCAGTGCCTCGGCGATGGCCGAGCTGGCGACCGCGGGCAAAGGGCTGACCCGGCCGGAACTGGCCGTGCTGCTGGCCTACGGCAAGCTCGACCTCTTCCATGATGTGGTCGCCGGCCAGGCGCCGGACGATCCGTTCTTCTTCGAGACGCTGAAGGACTACTTCCCCAAACCGCTGGCCAGGTTCGAAGACGAGATGAGCCGCCACCGCTTGCGGCGGGAAATCATCGCCACGGTGCTCGGCAACGAGATCGTCAACATGTGCGGCCCGACCTTCCCCTCGCGCCTACGGGCGTCGGCCGGGTGCGACACCGCCGGGCTGGTGATCGCCTTCGAGGCCGCGCGCCGAGTGCTGCGTATCGACGAGGCGTGGGACGCCGTCGCCGCGCTCGACGGCAAGGTCCCCGCCGCCGCGCAGATGGCGCTCTTCGACGCCCTCGCCACCGCCCAGCGCGCCCAGACCTTCTGGCTGGCGCGGCGGACCACGGCCGACACGAGCGTACAGGCGCTGATCGACGAGTTCCGCCCGGCGGTGGACGAGCTGAAGACCCTCGTTCCCGCCGTGCTGTCGCCTTATGAGCAGAAGGCCGTCGCCAAACGCGCCAAGGGTTTCGCCCAGGCCAGCGCGCCCGAGGCGCTGGCCCAGCAGGTCGCCTCGTTGCAGTGGCTGACCACCGCCACCGACCTCGTCGACCTGACCACCGCCTCGAATTGGCCGCTGGCCGCCGTGACCCGGCTCTACCACCAGGTCGGCGCCGCCTTCTCCTTCGACCGCCTGCGCGCCGCGGCTGGTGGGTTCAGGGGCGGCGACACCTTCGAGCGGCTGGCGACCCGGCGGCTGATCGAAGACATGCTGGCCGAACAGACCGCCATCACCGGCGCGGTGGTCAAGGCGGCCGGAGAGCCCAAGGCCTGCATCGATCCGGACGCGGCCAAGGCGGCGGTGGCCTCGTGGGCGGGCAAGCACGCCGAGCCGGTCCGCTCGCTCAAGGCCTCGATCGAGGAGATCGAACACGCCGGCGGCGACTGGACCTTCGCCAAGCTCACCATCGTCAACGCGGCGCTGCGTGAGCTGGTGAGCGCCGCCCAGTCGGATGCTCCCCCTCAGGGGGAGCTGTCGCGCAGCGACTGAGGGGGCTAGCTCAGCAGGCCCCCATCCCCGGCTTCGCCGGTACTTCCCCCAGCGGGGGAAGACCTGTCAGTGGCGGAACACCCGCACGCCGGTGAAGGCCATGGTCAGCCCAGCGTCGTCGGCCGCGGCGATGACTTCCTCGTCGCGCATCGAGCCTCCCGGCTGGATAACCGCCGTGGCGCCGGCTTCGGCGGCTTGCAACAGTCCGTCGGCGAAGGGGAAGAACGCTTCCGACGCGCAGGCTGAGCCCTGCGCCAGGCTCTGCGGGTAGCCGGCGGTTTCGGCGGCTTCCGCGGCGCGGATGGCGGCGATGCGGGCTGAATCGCGGCGGTTCATCTGGCCGGCCCCGATGCCGGCGGTCTGGCCGTCCTTGGCGAAGACGATGGCGTTGGACTTAACGTGCTTGGCGACGGTGAAGGCGAACAGCATGTCGCGCACCTCGGCCTCGGTCGGCTGGCGTTTGGTGACGATCTTCAGGTCGGCAGGCATGATCCGCGAGCGGTCGCGGCCCTGCACCAGGAACCCTCCGGCCACCGAACGGAACACCTCGCCCTCGGCCAGGGGGTCGGGAAGGGCGTCGGTCAGCAGCAAGCGCAGGTTCTTCTTGCCCGCGAAGATGGCGATGGCGTCCTCATCGGCCCCCGGCGCGATGACCACCTCTGTGAACACCTTGACGATCTCCTCGGCCGAGGCGGCGTCGAGCGGCCGGTTGACGGCCACGATGCCGCCGAAAGCTGAGACCGGATCGCACTCCAGCGCCCGGGCGTAGGCGGACTTGAGGTCGCCACCCATGGCGACGCCGCAGGGGTTGGCGTGCTTGATGATGGCGCAGGTGGGTTCGCTGAACTCCGCGACCAACTCGTAGGCGGCGTCGGTGTCGGCGATGTTGTTGTAGCTGAGCTCCTTGCCCTGCAGCTGGCGCGCCGTGGCGACGCCGACGCGCGGGCTCGGGAAGGCGTAGAAGGCGGCGGACTGATGCGGGTTCTCGCCGTAGCGCATGGTCTGCCTCAGCGCGCCGGAGATCGACTTGCGGGCTTGGTATTCCTCGCCGTTCTGCTGGGCGAACCAGGCGGAGATCGCGGCATCGTAAGAAGCGGTGCGGGCGTAGGCGCGGGCCGCCAGCTTCCGGCGCAGCTCAAGTGAGGTCGTCCCTTCGGCTTTCAGCGCCTCGACCACCTCCGCCATGTCCGCAGGCTCGGTGCAGACGGCGACGTAGCCATGGTTCTTGGCGGCCGAGCGGATCATCGCCGGGCCGCCAATATCGATGTTCTCGACGCAGGTCGCGAAGTCGCCGCCCGCCGCCACCGTCGCCTCGAATGGGTAGAGGTTGACGTAGAGCAGGTCGATGCCGCCGATGCCGTGCTCGCTCATTGCCGAAGCGTGGCTCGGCGCGTCACGCATGCCGAGCAGACCGCCATGCACCACCGGGTGCAGGGTCTTGACCCGGCCGTCCATCATTTCCGGAAAGCCGGTGAGGTCCGCCACGTCCTTCACCGGCAGCCCGGCGCCCGCAATCGCCGCCTTCGTGCCGCCCGTCGAGACCAGTTCCACCCCCAGTTCCGCCAGCGCCTTTGCCGTCTCTATCAGCCCCGTCTTGTCCGACACGGACAGCAGCGCACGCTTGACCGGAACACAATCAGGGGAGGGCGGAAAGTCGGGGGCGGCGGGCACGAAGCAGCTCCGTATCTGAGGATGGCCCCGTATGCCCTCCCGCCGCGCGCGGGGGAAGATCAGCTTTCCGACGCCGACAGTTTCCAGCGCACGCGGCCGCCCTTGTCGTGGCGGACCTGGCCGCGCAGGACGAGCTGGGTGGTGCGTTTCACCTCACCGTTCTGGACGTGCGCCGACTGCTCGACGCGGACGTCGACAGCGTCGGTACGCAGCCAGCGGGCTTCGTTGGTCGGGCCGCGCAGCAGCACCGACCTGTGGTCATGGGCCAGCGAGGCCTGCACGTCGGGGTGCAGCTGGAAGTGCACGGCGAAGGGGATATAGCGGCGCGGGCCGCTGTCGTCCTTGGGTTTGGGCGGCTCGAAGCGGTCCTCGCCGCGCAGCTCGCCGGTGGCGCGGTCGAGGAACAGGCGGCGGTCGTGCATCAGGCCGAACCGCACCAGCCAGCCGTCGTGCGAGGCCTCCAGCCACATGGCCGCGTCGGTCTCGTGCCGACGGGCGGTGACTTTCGTCGCCGGTCCGACCAGCCTTTCACCGAGGCCTTGGGCGACGATGCCCCGGACCGGCTCGCCGCAGGTGGCGTCGCCAAGGGTGGCGCAGGACGCGGCGCCAGTCAGCCTCAGCGCGGCCGGAGCGCCCTGCGTCCAGCCGCTGCCGGTGATCAGCCTATCGCGGCCGCAGATGATCTCCAGCGCCAGCGGCTGGGCGCAGGCGATCAGGCTCCATACGCCTCTCGCCGGGGCTCCGGTGTCGGCGATGACCTCGATGCCCTGGCCGTGCAGCTTGTGAAAGCCGGTGGCGCCCAGCGCCGAGGTGGGCTTGCGGGCTTCCTCGTGAGCCAGCGCGGCGGCGATCACCGGCGCCTCAACGGCTTCTCCGCCCTGGAAAGACGCCAGCCTGCCGTCGCCCAGCGTGAAGAAGCGCGTGGCTGCGCTCAGCCGGTCGATGGCGCGGCTCATCTCCTCGGGCGCGGGCCGGCCGCGCTGGAGCAGGGCGTCGTCAAGGGTGAGCAGGTCGAGCAGCAGCTCCAACCCGCGCTGCGGCGAGCGGCTGGCGTGGCCGCCGTCGGCGAGTACGGCCGCGGGCAGCTGCTTCTTCAGCCGCTTCAGGGCGCGGTCGATCAGGCGCATGCCGGCCAATCCGCCGAGCGCACAGCCCGCGACACCGGCGGCGACCGCCCGCTCGACGGCGCGTGACGGATCATCGGAGAGGACCAATAGGTGACGCGCTTGATGCGCCAGGTCGTCTTCGAGGAAGGCCGCTTCCGCCTCCGACGCCTGGGTGCTCAGGGTCTTGATGGCGCAGGCGAGGTTGAAGACCCGCCGCTCCAGAACCGCGCTGCTCCAGGAGAACGCGTTCCAGCGGCCGAACAGCCGCCTCCAGTCCATATAGAGGCGCACGCCGGGCCGCACGCCCTCCTCGCCGACCGCCAGCAGGTCACGCATCCAGTCGAACCGGTGCAGACCGAGCGCTATGCGGCGGCTGGGGCTGGGCCGGTCGAAGGGATCGCCGTTGGCCCCGACCCGCAGCGCCATGCCGCCGAACAGGAAGGCGCCGCCGAGGATCTGCTGGCCACGCGCCGGATCGATGGGCCTGAGATCGTGGGGATGGGCGGCCAGCCCCTGTGGCTTGCGCCCGCCGAGCAGCCGCTGCGGGACCGAGCCGAACCATTCCAGTTCGAGCCGCCGCCGGGCTACCGCGGCCGCCCCTTTCGCCAGCAGCAGGGCGTCCACTCTGCCCTCCGCTTACTGGCCCCGAAGGGCGCGGATGTTGTCGGCGTACCTGTCGGGGCCGCCCTTGAACACGGCGGTGCCGGCGACCAGCGCGGTCGCGCCCGCCGAAATGCACAGCGGCGCGGTCTCCGGCGTGACGCCGCCGTCGACCTCCAGCGGGATGTCGCGGCCCTCGGCGTCGATCATGGCGCGCAGGCGCTCGATCTTCTTGAGCTGGGAGGTCATGAACTTCTGGCCGCCGAAGCCGGGGTTGATGGACATGACGAGGATCAGGTCGACCTCGTCCATCATGGACTCGATCACGTCGGGCGAGGTCGACGGGTTGAACACCACGCCGCCCTTGGCGCCGACCTGGCGGATCAGCTTGAGGGTGCGGTTGAGGTGCGGGCCGCTCTCAGGGTGGACGCTGATGTAGTCGGCCCCCGCCGCGCGGAAGGCCTCGATGTAGGGGTCGACCGGCGCGATCATCAGGTGGACGTCGAAAGGGATGGAGACGTGGGGCTTGAGGGCCTTCACCACGTCCGGGCCGATGGTGATGTTGGGCACGAAGTGGCCGTCCATGACGTCGACGTGCAGCCAGTCGGCCCCCGCCGCCTCGATCGCCCGGCATTCCTCGCCCAGCCGCGAGAAGTCCGACGCCAGGATCGAGGGGGCGATGATGGTCATGGGTGGGAGATACCCTGCGTCGCCGGTCCGCTACAAGTTGCGCACGAAGCGGGCGGCGAAGAAGCCGTCCATGCCGCCGGGCAGGTGGTGCGGCAGCATGCGCAGCCAGCCCTGACGAGTGACGCTGGCCTCCTGTATCCCAGCCTCACCCGGGAGAGCGGGGGCAGGAGCTGTGGTGAACTCAGGATGGCGCTTGAGGAACTCGGCGGCCTGGCCCTCGCCCTCCTCCTTCTCCAGCGAGCAGACGCAATAGACCAGCCGTCCGCCTGGGTTCACCCGCGCCGCGGCGGCATCCAGCAAGCGCGTCTGCACGCCCGACAGCTTGGCGATGTCGGCGGGCTGCACAGCCCACAGGACGTCCGGGTTGCGCCGGAAGGTGCCGGTGGAGGCGCAGGGTGCGTCGAGCAGCACGGCGTCGAAGGCGCGGGGATCGCGCCAGTCGGCGGCGTCGGCCACGACCACCTCGGCGGTGAGGCCGGTGCGATCGAGGTTCTCCTTCAGTCGCCGAAGCCGGGGCGCGGAGCGGTCGAGCGCCACAACCGAGGCCCCCGCCGCCGCCATCTGCAGCGTCTTGCCGCCGGGCGCGGCGCAGAGGTCGAGGGCGGTCTCGCCGGGCTGGAGGTTCAGCAGCCGGGTGGGGATGGCGGCGGCGGCGTCCTGCACCCACCAGCGGCCGTCGGCATAGCCGGGCCAGCCGGTGATGTCGCCGCGCTGGCGGACCCTCAGCGAGCCGCCGGGCAGGACTTCGGCTTCCATGGCGGCAGCCAGTTCATCGGCCTCGGCCGGATCGCGCAGCGACAGGTCGGTGGCCGGTTCCTCGGCGATCTTCGCGGCGATCCGCGGGCCATCCTCGCCGTAGCTCGCCAGCCAGCGGGCGTAGAGCCAGGCGGGGGCCAGCGCCTCGGGGTCGCTCGGCGGCGGTCCGTCGGCGATCATCCGGCGCAGGATGGCGTTGACGAGCCCCTTGAACGGCTTGGACGGCCGCTCGGCCTCGGCCATGCCGACGCTGGTGTTGACGGCGGCGAAGTCGGGGACGTCGAGCCAGAAGGCCTGCGCCGCGCCGAGCCTGAGGATGTGGCGCACCCGGCCCGGCGGCTCGCGCGTCAGGCGGGCGTTGAGGGCGCGGTCGATCGGCCCCAGATGGCGGAGGGTGGCCATCACCAGCGCCCGGGCGAAGGCGCGGTCGCGGGGCTCCAGCCGGGCGAAGGCCGACGAGCCCTGCGCCTCCTCGAGCCCGCCTTTGCGGGCCAGGGTGGCGTCCAACAGGTGGAGGGCGGCCTCGCGCGCGGCGAGGCCATCCGAAGGTGCTTGTTCGCTCACGCGTCCCGCCTGCCCTCATCGGGGGCGGGAGGCAACTCTTATTCCGCGGGCATCGCCGCCGCGACGCGGGGCGCCGCCCCTTCGCTCGACCGGCGCCAGACGATGACGATCGAGGCGAGGAAGCAAGCCATCCCGGCGACGGCGGCCAGCTCGGGACCGGCCATCATCGGGCCAAGCGCGGTGTCGCCCGCCAGGATCTTCGCCAGCATCGGCGTCAGGATCAGTATGCTGCCGAACGACAGCACGAAGTTGATCCAGGCCAGACGTACCGGCGCGCGCTCGCCCGCCAGCGCATAGAAGGTGCCCATGATCGACAGGGCGACGAAGCCGAGCAGGTTGAGGTGCGCGTGGGCCGGCGCCATGGTGAAGTCCTGGTTCGCGCCCATCCAGATGCCCCAGCTCATGCCGGCCAGCACACAGAGAACGCCTGCTCCAAAGAAAGCTAACGATACGCGTGGCATGTTGATTGCCCCCTAGGCTGCGCCCGTCCCCGAAACGGGCAGATGGCGGACGAGAACAGCGTTTTTTAAATTCGGCAAGGCCCGGACGGCTGTTCAAACGGCCCCAATCGCCTAAATCCGGTAAGTTATGACTGATCACATTCCAGGCGCAGCTCCCGGCAAACAGCTCACCCCCGCCGCCCGGCGGGCGCTGGAGGAAGCCGCGGCCCGCCACGCGACTGAGACCGCCGCCGAAAAGCCGCTGGAAGAAGGCGGCCCCAAAGGCCCCGACCCCACCCGCTTTGGCGACTGGGAGCGCAAGGGCATCGCCGTCGACTTCTAGGGTCGGGAGTCCTCGCTGCCCTCGCGCGCGCCAATGTAGCGCCGGCGGGCGCGGACAACGGGCGTTCTTGACTGTTCAAAGAGCCGTTCTGCACCGTCTGCACTGAGGCGGTGAGGGTGGTTGGCGCCGATAGTGTGCGGCTGTAGCAGCGGCCGGGGATAAGCCGCGCCGGGAGAGGGGCGGGAGTCTTCAAAAAGGGGCGCGATGTCTCGCCTTGATCTGTCTCGCTTTCAGGCGCCCGCCATCTCTTCGACGACGGCCAGCGCGGCCGCGTGCGGGTCGCTGGCGGCGGTGATGGGGCGGCCGCAGACGAGGTGGCTGGCGCCGCTGCGGAGCGCTTCGGCGGGGGTTGCGGCTCTGGCCTGATCGTCCTTGCCGGACCAGCTGGGGCGCACGCCGGGGGTGACGACCAGGAAGCCGGGACCGCCGATGCGGCGGGCGAGGGCGGCTTCGTGCGGGCTGGCGATGACGCCGTCGGCTCCGGCTTCCAGAACCTGGCGGATGCGGCGTTCGACCAGTTGCTCGACGTTCAGGGCGTAGCCGATCTCGGCAAGGCCGGCGGCGTCCAGGCTGGTGAGGACCGTGACGCCCAGCACCTTCAGCTCGCCGGAGCCCCGCCCCTTTACCGCCGCCGCAAGCACCTGCGGCTCGGCATGCACCGTGAGGAAGTCGCCCGAACCGGCGTCGGCGATGGCGGCGGCGGCCTTCTCCACCGTCGCGCCGATGTCGTGGAGCTTCCAGTCGAGGAAGACCTGCTTGCCTTCGGCCTTCAGTTCCCCGGCCAGCGCCATGCCGCCGGTGGCGAACAGCTGCAGGCCGATCTTGTAGAAGCTGACCGCCTCGCTCAGCCGCTCGACAAGCGCCCGGGCCTCCTCCACCGTCGGCACATCCAGCGGGACGATCAGTCTCGGATTAGGCGCGCGCGCGGGCGCGTTCGGGGCGGCGGTCATGGGCGCTCCTCACGGTCGGACAGGTTTTGGGCTAAGACATCCGAATGAGCCAGCTTGAGCTTTCGGTCAACTTCTTCGTCACCCTGCTGGCGCTGATCGACCCGATCGGCAACGTGCCGGTGTTCGCCGCCGCGACCGCCGGCGCCACCTCGGCCGGGCGGCGCCGGGTGGCCTTCTACATCTCGCTGTTCGTGCTGGCCTTCATGGTCTTCTTCCTGTTCACGGGCATCGCGCTGCTGGAATTCTTCGGCATCTCGCT
>Ga0190273_10000297_pt1 | contig 20913 bp, 18 predicted proteins | sample Popmic504IS_FD_134513 | JGI IMG/M metagenome (GOLD analysis project Ga0190273, IMG submission 134513) | Populus adjacent soil microbial communities from riparian zone of Shoshone River, Wyoming, USA - 504 IS | ecosystem: Environmental > Terrestrial > Soil > Riparian zone > Trees stand | place... | reverse complement strand
GAAGCGGCGGGGCGGAGAGGCGGCCATGGCGTCGTCGCTCGTCGGTCACGATGCGCGTTGAGCATCGCTCCCTCGCTCGCTCCTAGCCCTGACCGCCTCTCCGCCCCGTCATGGCCGTTGCCGGTATCGAGTACGGACCCTGGGCCCAGTAAGCGAAGGCCGAATCGGCATCGAGCGGCCGGGCGAACTGGAAGCCCTGGCCGTGCGAGCAGCCCATCCCGGCCAGGGCCTGGGCCAGCTCGGGCGAGTCGATTCCCTCCGCCGTCGTCGCCATTCCGAGCGCGCTGGCGAGCGACAATATCGCCCGGACGATGGCGACGCTGTCGGGGTCCCGGAGCATTCCGGAGACGAAGCTTCGGTCGATCTTGAGCATGTCGATCGGAAGCCGCTGCAGATAAGCGAGCGAGGTGTAGCCGGTGCCGAAATCGTCCATGGCGACGCTGACCCCGAGCGCCTTCAGGCCTTCGAGCACTTCGGTCGCGCGCTTCGGATCCTGGACGATCGCGCTTTCGGTCAGCTCCAGGATCAGCCGCTCCCCGGACAGATCGTATCGGGCGAGGGTGCAATCGACGAAGCTCGCAATATCGTCCCGAGCGATCTGCAGCGCCGAGAGGTTGACGCTGACCGAAAGCGGGAGCGGCGCGCGATTGGCCGAATCCCACCGGGCCAGGGTGGCGACCGCCGTCTCCAGTGCCCATTGTCCGAGAGGCACGATCAGCCCCGATTCCTCGGCGACCGGGATGAACTCGGTCGGTGAGATCGAGCCGCGCTTGGGATGGTGCCAGCGGGCCAGCGCCTCGAAGCCGGCGACGGCGCCGGAGCGAAGGTCGATCAGCGGCTGATAGGCCAAGGTGAGCCCGCCCTGCTCGATCGAGCGGCGAAGCTCGGTCTCGATGCTGAACCGCCGCCGCGCCGCCCGCGCCTGGTTCGGCTCGTAAATCTGCACCGCGCCGCTCGCCTTGGAGCGTTTCAGGGCGAATTGGGCGTTGCGAAGCACCTCCTCGGCCAGGGCCTCGCTTCCACTCAGCAGCGCGCAGCCGAGCGAGCAGTCGACCCTTATCTCGAGCTCCGAGAGGCGGAAGGGCGCGGCGAGCACAGCTTCGATTCGAGCCGCCGCCTGCAAGGCTTCCTCGAGGCCGCGGTCCAGCCTGATCAATATTCCGAACTCGTCGCCGCCGGTGCGGGCGAGAAGGTCGCCGACGCGGAGGGCGGAATAGAGTCGGCGGGCGAAGGTGATCAGCAATTCGTCGCCGGCGAGCGAGCCCACGCATTCGTTGACCCGGCTGAAGCGGCGCATGTCGACGACGAGGACGGCATGGCTTCCGGGCTGGAAGCCGGGATCCTCGAGTACCGCCTCGACCTGCTCGTTGAAGGCGGTCCGGTTGGGAAGGCCGGTCAGGCTGTCGCGAAGCATCTCGGCGCGAAGGCTCCGCTCGGTCTCGACCTGGGCGGTGCGGTCGTTCAGCGAGACGAGGCAGCGGCGGCCGAGCGCGGGGAGACGGCTGAGCCGGCCGAACCTTATCTCGAAATGACGGCCGCCGACCGGCTTTCCGTCGGTGCCCTCATATTCGTGCGACGACCCGCTGCCCTCGAGGAAGGCCGCGAGCGCCGGCCCGATGCCGCTCTCCTCGAGGAAGGCGATCGCCTCGACCGGGCTGGGGATGGCGTCGTCGTCCCAGCCGGCGAGCTCGCGGAAACGGGCGTTGGCGAGCTCGACGACGAGACGGCCCTCCGTCGCCTCGGCGACGACGAAGGCGGCGATCGGGAGAGCGTCGAGATAGTCCTGCCGGGCGCGAGCGAACTCCTCCTCCGCGGGGGTCAGAGAAACGCCTGCACCGGCCGCCCGGGAGCGCGCCGGCTTCGATGACTTGCGTCGCCCACGCGGGGGTGCGGCCTGCATTGCGAGGGGGATAGAGAAACAGGGTTAACGAAGCGTTTAGACCCGCTTCGTCATCCCGGGCTTGACCCGGAATGACGGTTCATCCGAAGGGATTCTCTTTCGGGAAACCCATGGGCGGCATTCGTCCGGCGGCGCCGCGGGCGGCTCGCCAGGGGTTCATGTCGGGCTCGGCCCGGGTCCGCCCGCTCTCCCCGCCCATCGGCCAGCTGAGGCCGTCGGCGAAGCGGAAGCTGGTCACGTCGGCAAGCCCGCCGTCGCGGTAGCGCTGAAGCTGGACGCCCTGCCCCCGGCCCATCTCGGGAAGCTCGGTCAGCGGATAGACGACCAGCTTCCGGTTCTCGCCGATCACGCCGACATAATCATCGCCTTCGCCGATCGGCCTCACCGACTTCAACCGCGCGCCCGGGCGCAGGTTGACGATCTGCTTGCCCTTGCGGGTCTCGGCGACCGCGCCCGCGGCGGAGGTGACGAAGCCGCGCCCGTCGGAGGTTGCGAGCAGGAGCTTGTCCGCCGCCGCGGCCCGGAACAGGGTGACGATATTGCCCTCCCCCTCGACGTCGACCATCAGCTTGATCGGCTCGCCGAAGCCGCGCCCGCCGGGCAGCCGGTCCGCCGCCAGCGTGTAGAAGCGGCCGTCGGCCGCCGCGAGCAGCAATTTGTCGGTGGTGTGGGCGTGGAAGAAGAAGCGGCCGCCGTCGCCCTCCTTGAACTTGAGCGCCTCCGCTTCCGCCGGGTCGACATGGCCCTTCATCGCCCGGATCCAGCCGCGCTGCGACATAATGACCGTAATCGGCTCACGCTCGATCATAGCCTCGAGCGGAATCTCCCGAGTCGCCGCCGCCTCCTCGATCAGGGTTCGGCGGCGGCCGAGCTCGGTCGCCTCGCCGAAGCGGTCGCGAAGCGCGGTCAGATCCTTCACCAGCCGCCTGCGCTGCAGCTTCGGGTCGTTGACCAGCGCCTCGAGCCCTTCCCGCTCGGCGATCAGCTTGTCCCGCTCGCCCCTGAGCTGCATCTCCTCGAGCCTGCGCAGCGAGCGCAGGCGCATGTTGAGGATGGCTTCGGCCTGGCGGTCGTTGAGCGCGAACTCGGCGATCATCACGGGCTTGGGCTCGTCTTCCGTGCGGATGATCTCGATCACCCGGTCGAGGTTGAGGAAGGCGAGGATATAGCCTTCGAGCAGCTCGAGCCGGTCGTCGATCTTGCCGATCCGGTATTGCGACCGCCGCATCAGCACGCTGAACTGATGCGCCAGCCAGGCCGAGAGCACCTCCTTGAGGCCCATCACCCGGGGAGTCCGGTCGGCGTCGAGCACGTTCATGTTGAGCGGCACCCGAATTTCGAGATCGGTAAGCCGGAACAGGCTTTCCTTGAGCAGCTGCGGATCGATGGTCCGGCTGCGGGGCTCGATGACGATCCGGATCCGGGCGTCGGATTCGTCCCGGACGTCGGCGAGAATGGGCAGCTTCCTGTCGGAGATGAGGGCGGCGATCTGCTCGATCAGCTTGTTCTTGGGGACCTGGTACGGGATTTCCGAGATGATGAGCTGCCACATCCCGTTCGGCAGCTTCTCGATCCCGTTCGACTCCCATTCCGCCTCTTCATTCTGCCCGGTCGAAAAGCGGCCGCGCACCCGGAAGGCGCCGCGTCCCGTCGCATAGGCCAAGGCGATGATCTCGGGGCTGTCGACCAGTACTCCACCGGTCGGGAAATCCGGTCCCCGCACCTTGGCCATCAGCTCGGCATGATCGGCCCTGGGATCCTTGATGAGGACGATCGCCGCGTCGACGATCTCGGCGAGATTGTGGGGCGGGATCGAGGTCGCCATGCCGACCGCGATGCCGCTGGCGCCGTTGGCGAGCAGGTTCGGGAACAGGCCCGGGAAGACCTCGGGCTCCTCCTCCTCGCCATTGTAGGTCGGGCGATAATCGACCGTGCCTTCGTCGAGCCCGGCCATCAGCTCGATCGCCGCCGGGGTCAGCCGGGCCTCGGTGTAACGGTAGGCGGCGGCGTTATCGCCGTCGATATTGCCGAAATTGCCCTGGCCGTCGACGAGCGGGTAGCGGAGCGAGAAATCCTGGGCGAGGCGGACCATGGCGTCATAGACCGACTGGTCGCCGTGCGGGTGGTATTTGCCGATCGTGTCGCCGACCACCCGGGCGCATTTCTTGTAGCCCGCCGCCGGATCCAGGCGGAGCAGCCGCATCGCCCAGAGCAGGCGGCGATGCACCGGCTTCAGTCCGTCGCGGACGTCGGGCAGCGAGCGGGCCGTGATCGTGGACAAAGCGTACACCAGGTAACGCTGCGAAAGCGCGTCTTCGAAACTGTGATTCTGGATCGGATCGATATCGTTCAACGCGTCGGCCATGGCGGACCGATAGCAGCGGGATTCGGCGGATGCGACATCCGTATTGCGTTTCTCTACCAATAAGATAATGTTACATAGCCGGCGAAAGACCGGCCTCGAAAAAGAGGAGAGAAGGATGCGCAGGCCAATCTGTTTGAGTCTCCTGCTGGCCACCGCCGCGTGCGGTGCTCAGAGCAACGAAGAAAGCGCCGGTCCCGTCATGCGCGAGGAGGGCCAGGCCGCCGACGCCGACGCCAGCGGAACCATGCTCCCGGCGCCGGAGGGCGCGGAGTCCTCCAGAGCGCCGCGGCCGCCTGGAGTCGCTCCCACCGCCGCGCCCGGAGTCGCGTTCAACTATCGCTACGCTTTCCGCCTTCCGGCCGAAAATATCGGCCGGGTCCAGGAGGAGCATGCCCAGGCCTGCGAGAAGCTCGGCGTCGAGCATTGCCGGATCACCGCGATGAACTATCGCGACGACGGCGACCGCCACGTCGAGGCGCAGCTCGCCTTCAAGCTCGATCCCGCTCTCGCCCGCACCTTCGGCCGGGACGGCATAAGCGCCGTCACCAAGGCGCAGGGCGAGCTCCTCCAGGCGGCGATCACCGGCAGAGACGTCGGCAGCGAGATCTCGGCCGCGACCCGGGTCCAGGCCCAGCAGTCGGACGAAGTCCGCCGGATCGAGCAGCAGCTCGCCCGTCCCGGCCTGAGCTCGGGGGAGCGGGTCGAGCTCCAGCAGCAGCTCCAGGCCCTTCGCGACTCGATCCGCGCCGGCCAGTCGGAGCAGACGGGACGGCGGGAGCTGCTGGCGAACACGCCCGTGACCTTCGACTATAGAGCCGGCAAGACCGGCAGCCGGCTGGAGCGGGCGGTCGCGGATGCGACCGACAATTTCACGGGCGCCGGGATCACCGCCTTGATCGTGCTGGTGACCTTGCTGCCCTGGCTGGTCCTCCTGCTCCTGCTCTGGCTGCTGTGGCGCTGGCTGAACCGGCGCTTCGGGATCACCGGGCGCCATCCGGAGCGCCGCGAGCCCGTCGAGACTATTCCGCAGGAGGGCTGAACGCCTCGGCCGGGCCCAATTCGGCTTCCGCGGCGATCTCGGCGAGCAGCCAGTCGCGGAAGGCGCGGATCTTGGCCCGGCCGCGCTTGTGTTCGGGGTAGACGAGCCAGAGGGCCGGTCCGCTGACGACGACCAGGTCGAAGGGCTGGACGAGCCGGCCGGCCGCGAGCTCGCTTCGCCAGTAAAGGGGGGTAAGAAGCCCGACGCCGTGGCCGGCGAGCGCCGCATTGCCCTCGAGGGCCTGCGAGTCGAGACGGATGCCGTGCCGGGGCGGCTCGTCCTCGAGCGGGACTCCGGCCGCCTCGAGCCATTGCTTCCACCACCAGTCGTGCGCGTTCAGCCGGGGCACTCGCAGCAAATCCTCCGGCCGCTCGAGCCGATGCCGGTCGCGGAATTCGGCGGTGCAGGCCGGGGTCGAGGTGAGACAGAAGAGGAAGTGCCGCTTCAGCCCCGGCCACGGGCCGGTCCCCATCCGGATCGCGACGTCGACATCGTCGCGGGCGAAGTCCGCCATGGCGTTGGAGGTGAGCAGCCGCACCGCCAGCTCGGGCCGGGCGATCTGGAAGCCGCCGAGCCGCGGCGCGAGCCAGTTGGAGGCGAAGGTCTGGGCGGTGCTGATCGCAAGGACGCTCTCATCCTCGTCGACAAGACCGGAAAAACCCTCGGAGAGCCGGTCGAACGCGTCGGACACGACCGGCGCCAGCCGGCGCCCGGCCTCGCTCAGCGTGACCCTTCGTTTCGAACGGATGAACAGGGGCACTCCCAGCCGCTCCTCGAGCAGGCGAATCTGGTAGCTGACGGCGGCCTGGGTCATTCCAAGCTCGCCCGCGGCGAGGGTGAAATTCTCATGCCGGGCGGCCGCCTCGAAGACCCGGACGGACGGCAGAGGCGGAAGGTGGCGCATCGCGAAAGATGATAAGTCCAGCTTATCACCTTAGTCCAGTCTTTAGTTGGACGATCCGGCCCCCTCGCTCTTATCTAGCTCTTATGAAGCGCCGCACGACGCGGCACCGAGCCAGGGAGTGATAAAATGCGCGACGAAATCGACAGCCGCATCTGGGCCGAGCATGGCCAGGCTTTTTCCGAGGACCTGGCGAATTTCTTCGCCCGCGCCGCAGACGCCATCGGCACCGGCCTGAGGCGACTCAACGAGATGGAGTTCGACGCCCCCTGGGAGCGCGACGTCCGCGGTCCCGGCCAGGCCTGAACCCCGCAAAAAGCGATCGAAGGAGACGCGAGATGAGCCACTTCGCCCCCAAGCTAGCCGCCTTGCTCTTCGCCCTCACCCTGACGGTCTCGGGCGTAACCCTTGGCGCCACCCGATCGATGCCGACCTTGCCCGGTCCGATCGCCCCGTTCGGCTGCGGCGCCTGACCCGCGGCCGGCGAGCGGGCGCCGCCGTTCCGCCCTCTCCGGCGGCGCCCGCTCGATCGAACGATCTATTCCTGGAGCAATAGCCGGGCGTTGATCGTCGGATTGCCGGCTCGGGCGGCGGAGAATGGCACCTCGCTCCCGTCCCGGGCCAGCAGAGTGATCTCCGCATGAACCGGCCCGCTCGCCAGGTCCGCCTGATCCACCAGGAAGTCGAAGCTGGCGAGGCCGCTCTTGCGGCAGGTGGCGCACCGTTTCGGGGTGGTCGGCTGAAAGAGGCCGATCTTCCCGAGCAGCTTGTCACCCGCCCAGAGCGAGACGTCGAAGCTTCCCGGAATCTCCAGCCGGTTGACGTCCTTGACCCGGACCGAGACCTGCGACCGGGGCGAAACATCGAAGGACCGGCCGGCAGGCAGGCTCCCGACCAGCGCCGGCCGAGGCTGCGGAACGGCTTCCGTCAACGGATGCTCATAGTCGACATCGAGCGAAGTGAGGTCGATGGTTTCGCGAGTCCTCAGCTCGAACGGGGGCAAAAGATTGAGCACCGGATCGTCCAGCCAGTCCGGCACGCCCTGCAGATGCGTCTTGAACGCAGTGAGCGTGGTGGCGCCGTACGTCTGCTGCCATTTCCACCACAGCCGGTCCCAATTGCAGTGGAAGAACCAGAAGATGGGGTCGAAAGCCGAGACATCCTGATTCTGCATCGTGGTTCCGCACGAATTGTGGCCGGAATCGTGGGCGCTGATAATGCCTCTATGCGTGTTGTCGCCGTCCCAGCCGTCGAACAATTCCCACCAGGAATTGGCGAGCGCGCCTTTGACCAGGTCGGGGACCTTCCGCTCGATGAGGTTCTGCCACACCTGCGCGGGCGGGTAGCGATCCGTCCTGTATTTCTGCGACGATCCGGCGGGCGGATAGCACGCCCCCTCGAGCGGACAGAGCTGCAATGGGACTTCGTAGGACTCGAACGGCTCTTCCCAGAGGATCGGCGGGATGTCGGGGTCCGTGATATCCCAATAGGGCAGGGTGACGTCCTCGCAGCCCGGGACGGACCGCATCGCGTCCTCGAAGCGGAGCATGTAGGCCCGGTGCCAGGGATTGTAGGCGTTCTCGTGGTGACGGCAGTAATATATCGCCGGGCCGCCTCCCGGGAGCCAGTGGATCCCGGCGAGCGCGAAATAGCTTTGCGGATCGCCGGGATCGCGATTCATCATGCCGGCGAAAGCCGCCTTGACCTTGGCCTTTTCCGGGCCGGAGAGGTCCTTGAGGTTCCTTCGGACGCGCCCGGCCGCGGAGGGCGCCGAAAGCATGGCGAGCGCGACGGGCTCTCCCTGCCCGCGCGGATAGCCGTTCCTCATCCAGTTGTAGAAGGTCTCCACCCAGGCGTCCGACCAGGGGCGGTCGGGCGGCATCGACTTCTCTTTGACCCGGAAATAGATCCGAAGGGCGTTCGCCCTCACGCCCTCGTAGGTGCCGAGCTGAATGCCGCCGCCGCTAATGTTGGGATCGAGCATATGCTCGATGTCGACGGGCCGGATCATCTTGCGAATGTCGCCCATGTAAGTCGGATTGCCGACCGGAGCCCCGTCGTCGGTCATGATCGCTTCCCCCTCGCCACAGGCCGCGGACGCTAGATCAAGCGCCGCCGACCGTCCATCGCAATGGCGACGCCGCGGCAGTGTTGCCGAAATCGGCGCCGGCGGCTACGTCGCCGGGGTGCTTCGCGGCTGTTCCACCCTTGCCCTCGCCCTCGCCGCGGCGCTAGCCGGTTGCTCCGTGTCCGAGCCTTCCCCCTCCCCGCCCCCGACGCAGACGGCGCCGCAGCCCGAGCTGATGAAGTGGCCCGCTCTGCTCGAGCGGCCGCGGCCCGAGCCGGATTCGACCATCGCCTACGGCCCGGACCAGATGCAGAAGGTCGACCTCTGGCTCCCCGCCGGCCGCGGCCCGCACCCCACGGTGCTGATGGTCCATGGCGGCTGCTGGCAGACCGAGATCGCCGACCGCCGGATCATGAACTGGATCGCCGACGATCTGAGGAAGCGCGGGATCGCCGTCTGGAACATCGACTATCGCGGGGTCGACCGCACCGGCGGCGGCTATCCCGGCACCTTCGCCGACGCCGCCGCGGCGGCGGACCTGCTGCGCGACGTTCAAGGCAAATATCCGCTCGACCTCTCGCCGCTCGTCGCCGTCGGCCACTCGGCCGGCGGCCATCTCGCCTTGTGGCTAGCGGCCCGGCGGTCGCCCAAGGCGCGCTCGCCGGGGCCGCTCATCCCGCGCGGCAGCCCGCTGATCGCGGCCGACCCATTGAGGATAGACACGGTGGTCAGCCTCGGCGGCCTCCCCGACCTCGAGCTCGCCGCCACCCCGCCCGGAAGCGGCTGCGGCACCGAGGTTATCGAGAAGCTCGTCGGACCGCCGACTCTCAACCTCCGCAACGTCTATGCCGACACCTCCGTCCCCCGCCTCGCCCCGCTCGGAGTCCGCCAGGTGCTGATCAACGGCCTCCAGGACCGGATCATCCCGACCTTTTACGCCGAGGCTTATGCGAAGCCGATGCGGGCCGCCGGCGACAAGGTGAAGGTCCGGATGATCGACCGGACCGGCCATGTCGAGCTGATCGCCCCCGAGACGGCGGCGTGGGCCGTGGCGGTCGAGGAGATCGAGGCCGGCCTGCGCCGTCATTCCGGCGAAAGCCGGAATCCATGAACACCGCCGGTGGAATCATGAAGGCGACCGTGTTCATGGACCCCGGCTTTCGCCGGGGTGACGAAGGGAAGAGAGAAGCGTGACCACGCTCGAGCAGGCCCGGGCGCTCGACGCCGCCGATCCGCTCCGGCCCTTCCGCGACCGCTTCTTCCTGCCCGAGGGTGTCATCTATCTCGACGGCAATTCGCTCGGCGCCCTGCCCAGGGCCGCCGTCGCCCGGCAGCGGGCGGTGGTCGAGGAGGAATGGGGCTCGGAGCTGATCCGGAGCTGGAACACGCGCGGCTGGATCGAGGCGCCGCGGCGGGTCGGAGCGAAGATCGCGGCGCTGATCGGAGCCAAGCCGAACGAGGTGATCGTCGCCGATTCGACCTCGGTCAACCTGTTCAAGCTGATCGTCGCCGCCGCCGCCCTCGCCCCGGACCGCCGCCGGCTCCTGTCCGAAGCCGGCAATTTCCACACCGACCTCCATATCGCCGCCGGAGCCGCCGAGCTGGCCGGATTGCAACTCGACATCGTCGGCCGCGAGGCGCTCGACTCCGCGATCGGCGCGGACACCAACCTGCTCCTTCTCACTCACGTCCATTTCAAGGCCGGCTTCCGCTTCGACATGGCGGCGGTGACCGCCCGGGCGAGGGCGGCCGGCGCCCTGACGCTCTGGGACCTCAGCCACAGCGCCGGCGCCGTTCCGCTCGACCTCAATCGCGACGGCGCCGAGCTCGCCGTCGGCTGCGGCTACAAATATCTGAACGGCGGTCCTGGTGCGCCGGCGTTCCTTTACGTCGCGGAGCATCTCCAGGATCGGCTGATGCCCCCGCTGCGCGGCTGGATGGGCCATGCCGAGCCCTTCGCCTTCACCGACGACTACCGGCCGGCGCCCGGGATCGACCGCTTCCTGGTCGGCACCCCGCCGATGCTCAGCCTGGCCGCGCTCGAAAGCGGCGTGGAGAGCTTCGAGGGCGCGGACATGGATGCGCTCTGGGCCAAGTCCGTCGCCCTGTTCGAGCTGTTCGCCGGTCTCGTCGAGGCCCATTGCCCCGAGCTCGACTGCATCTCGCCGAGCGACCCCGGGCGGCGCGGCAGCCATATCAGCTTCCGCCACCCGCACGCCTTCGAGCTCTGCCAGGCCCTGATCGCCGACGGCGTCATCGGCGACTTCCGGGCTCCCGACGTCGTCCGCTTCGGCCTCACCCCGCTCTATCTCGGCTTCGAGGACATATGGACCGCGGCGGAACGGATGAGGGCCATCCTGGACAGCGGCCGCTGGCGCGATCCGCAATTCGCGGTGCGCGGAAAAGTCACGTAAAATCCTCTTGTGTGTTAAGGTAATAACACACTATGATCGGGTGAAATCCAAACCGTGAGAGGTGCCCGATGAATGCCAAGTCCCTGCTGCTCGCCGCCTGTGCCGTCATGACGGTCGCCGCCATACCCGCCGCCGCCCAGACCAACGTCCCGCTGATTCCGCGCGAGAAGATCTTCGGCAATCCGACCCGGGTCGCCGGTCGGCTGTCGCCCGACGGCAAGTGGCTGAGCTGGATCGCGCCGCGCGACGGCGTCCTCAACATCTACGTCGCTCCGGCCGCCGACCCGAAGGCGGCGCGGCCGCTCACGGCCGAGACCAAGCGGCCGATCCGGCAATATTTCTGGTCGCCGGACAGCAAGCAGATCTTGTTCATCAACGACAAGGGCGGCGACGAGAATTTCCTGCTCTACGGGGTGGACGTCGTCTCCGGCGCCCAGCGCACCCTCACCCCGTTCGAAAAGACGCGGGTCCAGATCGTCAACATCTCCAACGCGGTCACGAACCGGATCCTGATCGGGGTCAACAACCGCGATCCCAAGTGGCACGACGTCCACAGCCTCGACCTCGCCAGCGGCAAGCTGACCCCCGTTCTGATCAACACCGGCGGCCATGCGAACTTCCTCGCCGACGAGCAGCTCAACATCCGCGCCGCCAGCAAGCCTCGGCCGGACGGCGGCAGCGATTACTACCGGGTGACGAACGGCAAGGTCGAAGCCGAGCCGTTCGAGCAGATCGCCCTCGAGGACGCCCAGACCACCTTCCCGGCCGGATTCACCACCGACGGCAAGACTCTCTACTGGATCGATTCGCGCGGCCGCGACACCGCCGCCCTGATCGCCCAGGACGTCGCCAGCGGCCGCAAGACGATCGTCGCCGAGAACGACCGAGCCGATATCGGCGGGGTCATGGCCAACCCGAAGACGGGCCGGGTCGAAGCCTATGCGGTCGACTATCTGAAGAACGAATGGACCCCGACCGGCGCCGCCGTGAAGGGCGACCTGGACTTCCTCGAGAGCAAGCTCAAGGGCGAGATCAGCGTCACTTCGCGCACCGCCGCCGACGACAAATGGATCGTCGCCGTAGATCCGGTGACGGCGCCGTCGGCCGCCTGGCTCTACGAGCGCAAGGCGAAGAGGCTGACCAAGCTCTACACCAGCCGCCCCGAGCTCGAAGGGGCGCCGCTGGCCGCGATGCACCCGGTCGAGATCAAGACCCGCGACGGGCTCAACATGGTCTCCTACCTCACTTTGCCGCCGGGCAGCGATCCGGATGGCGACGGCAAGCCGAACCGCCCGGTGCCGCTGGTGCTGATGGTCCATGGCGGGCCCTGGGGCCGCGACAGCTACGGCTACGACGGCTACGCCCAGTGGCTGGCCAATCGCGGCTATGCCGTGCTCTCGCCCAATTTCCGCGCCTCGACCGGCTTCGGCAAGAAGTTCATCTCGGCCGGCGACCTGCAATGGGGCAAGAAGATGCAGGACGATCTCGGCGACGCCGTCGACTGGGCGGTGGCAAGCGGAGTGACGAGCGCCGACAAGGTCGCGATCATGGGCGGCTCCTACGGCGGCTATGCGGTGCTCGCCGGCCTCGCCTTCACGCCGGACAAATATGCCTGCGGAGTGGACATCGTCGGGCCGTCCAACCTCGGCACCCTGCTCGGAACGATCCCGCCTTATTGGGAAGCCCTGAAGGCGCAATTCTACAAAAGGATGGGCGATCCCAACACGGCGGAGGGCAAGGCCTATCAGCGGGAAGTCTCGCCGCTCTACAGCGCCGACAAGATCAGCCGCCCGCTTCTGATCGGCCAGGGCGCCAACGATCCGAGGGTCAACGTCGCCGAATCGCAGCAGATCGTCGACGCCCTCAAGGCCAAGAACATCCCCGTCACCTACGTCGTCTTCCCCGACGAAGGCCACGGCTTCGCCCGCCCGCAGAACAATATCGCCTTCAACGCCGTGGCCGAGAATTTCCTCGCCAAATGCCTGGGCGGAAGGGCGGAGCCGATCGGGCCCGCGCTCAAGGCGTCGTCGGCGCAGGTCCCCTACGGGGCGGAGTTCGCGCCGGGGCTTGCGGAGGCTTTGAAGTAATAAATCCTCCCCATCGACAGATTGGGAGGGGGACCATGCGCAGCATGGTGGAGGGGTAGCTGGCGCAGACCTGTTCCAGCTACCCCTCCACCACCCTTCGGGCGGTCCCCCTCCCCACCGCTTCGCGGCAGGGAGGATTTAGCAGCCCACATCCTCCCATTCGTCGAACACCGGCCTCGGCACCGTCACCCCTTCGCGCTCGTCGTCCCAGATGAGGTGCATCAGCCACCAGCGGGTGCCGTCGTTGAACAGATGGGCGCAGTTCATCCCCCGCTTGATCAGTCCGCCGCCCTCGGGCGCGGTCCGCGCCTCATAAGCCGAGAAGACCTGAGCGATGTTGCCGAAGCCAACGACGCGGCGCTCCGTCTCGACCTCGTAGAAGGGAAGGCCGTCGAGCAGCGCCCGGGCGTTCGCTTCATATTCCTCGCCCGAGAAGGAGAAGGCGACCGGCCGTCCGGCCTTGTCCAGCCGGGTCCGCACCAGCCGCACGTCGGGATGGTAGAGCCGCCTCGAAAGCTCGAAATCCTGCCCTCCCGGCGGCCCCGATATCGAGCTGTACAGAGCCGTCATCAGCGCGTCGATCGTCGCGAATTCCTGGACTGCGTCGGTCATCCGTCCCTCCCGCTTCGGGCGGCCACATTGCACAAAGAGGGGGCTTCCGCTATGGGCCGGAGCCCGTCCGCCACGCCGCGTCACGGGGCCGATTTTCCCAGTTTTCGTGGAGGACCTCCCCACTTATGTCCCGCCGCCGCCAGATCTACGAAGGCAAGGCCAAGATCCTCTACGAGGGCCCGGAGCCGGGCACGCTCATCCAATATTTCAAGGACGACGCCACCGCCTTCAACGCCCAGAAGCGCGGCACCATCTCGGGCAAGGGCGTCCTCAACAACCGCATCTCCGAGCATATCTTCACCTTGCTCGGGACGATCGGAATCCCCCACCATTTCATCCGCCGCCTCAACATGCGCGAGCAGCTGATCCGCCAGGTCGAGATCATCCCGATCGAAGTGGTGGTGAGAAACGTCGCCGCCGGCACTCTCTCGACCCGCCTCGGCATCGAGGAGGGCACCCAGCTCCCCCGCGCCATCCTCGAATATTTCTACAAGGACGACGCATTGGGCGACCCGATGATCGCCGACGAGCATATCGCCTGCTTCGGCTGGGCGAGCCAGGAGGAGATGAACGACATCGCCGACATGGCGGTCAGGGTGAACGACTTCCTCTGCGGCCTGTTCGCCGGCATCGGCATCCGCCTCGTCGACTTCAAGCTCGAGTTCGGCCGGATCTGGGAGAATGAATATCCCCGGGTCATCCTCGCCGACGAGATCAGCCCCGACGGCTGCCGCCTGTGGGACATGACCACCAACGAGAAGCTCGACAAGGACCGCTTCCGCCGCGACCTGGGCGGCGAGGCCGAAGCCTATCAGGAAGTGGCGCGGCGGCTCGGGCTGATGCCCGAGGGCGACAGCAACATGGTGCTCGACCTCGACAAGCATAGGCAGAAGAAGGGGCGGTAGGCTCGGTACCGGACATCGTCCGTCCGCCTCAGCCGCCAACCGGGAATGCCGTTTTCGGAAACGCGGCGAGGAGCCAGGATTCTTCCAGAGAATAGGCGCGGCAGCTCGGGCTGGTGCAGCCGTAGATCACATCCTGAGCCCTGACGATACCGGAATAGACGACCGGGATCCTGACGGTCGAATGCTTCCTCCGGAATCTGTCGACGAGCGCTTCGGCGCCGGGATCGCCGTCGACGTCGAGCGCGTGGCTGACGCGCAAGTCCCATTGAGGACAGGCGCGATCGATTAGCAGCCGCTCGTGCGGAGTCGCAAAATAGATTCCCTTGATGACGATCCGCCGTCCGACGAAGGAATCGGGATCGACCATCACCTCGCAGAGGGTCTTCGCTCCCGCCTGCACGGACTCGAATTCCCGCCTCCGCTCCCCGTTCGTCGCGCATCCGCAAACCAGGGCGAAGGCAAGCACCGCGACTCTCATTCGATCCCGCTCCAGGCTTGGCGCTCCGGCGAGCGCCGCTCGCCTCCGCCCCTCATAGCACGGCGCGGCAGCCCTCGGCAGCGAGCTGACGGTTGTCAGGCAAGGACCCTCCAACGAAAAAGCCCCGCCGTCTCCGGCGGGGCCCTGGGCCTTTCGGCTCTCTTCTAAGCTGGGATCAATTCCCCGCAGCGGGGCCGCCGATGGCGATCCGGGTGGCGGCGGCGGCGCGCTGCTGGACCGACTGGAGGTAGGAGGTCGACTGCAGGAAGGGGACCGGGTTGACCGCCTTGCCGTCGATGCGGACCTCGTAATGGAGGTGGCTTCCGGTCGAGCGGCCGGTCGAGCCCATCATCGCGATCATCTCGCCGCGCTTCACCTTCTGGCCGGCGGTGACCAGCGACTTGGAAAGGTGGCCGTAGCGGGTCTGGATGCCGTGGCCGTGCTCGAGCTCGACGAGGTTGCCGTAGCCGCCATTGTTATATTCGGAGCGGCCGACGACTCCGTCGGCGGTGGCGTAGATCGGGGTTCCGATCGGGCCGGCGAGGTCGATCCCGGCGTGCATCGCGGCGCGGCCGCGGAACGGATCGGAGCGGACCCCGTAGCCCGAGGTGAAGTTGGTGCCGTGGACCGGCTCGGCCGAGGGGATGGCGACGGTGCCCTGCTCGAGCTGGTCGAGCTTGGTCCAGCTGTTGAACAGGGCCTTGAAATTGGGGTCGGCGGCGCGGACCGTCTCGACCGCCTCGAACGGACCGCCGACGCCGGCGTGGGCCTGGAGGCGGCTCGGGTCGAGGCCGAGGCGGCGGACCTCGCTGGCGGTGAGCTGGTAGCGGCGCTGGGCGGCTTCCTTGATGACGGCGACGTCGGCCTGCATCGCGGCGAGCTCGCGCTCCATCCGGGTGACGTCGGCATAAGAGGGCGCGGCCGCGGCGGTGGCGAGCGAGGCGGCGGCGAAGATCGACCAGAAGAGCAGCATGAGGGCGGCGAGAGCGGCGGCGGCCTGGACCCCGGAGCCGACGCGGACCCGGCGCAAGGCCTTGCCGTCATGGAGGAAAATGTCGCGCGGCTTGAACATGGTGCGGAACATTCCGGAGAGCCCCGCATTGTTGGTCTTAGTCAGCACCATCAAATCCCCGACTGGCCGCCCCTTACCGGGCGCGGCCACGCACAAGCGCGACCGAAAGCATTAAATCCAAGGCGTTTCCGCCCCCTCGATACGTCAGGGAAGTGCCCCCTCCGCGACGTGTGAGCGCAAGACTGTTAAACATCTCCTGCCACGGCAAGCGCCATGTAGTAATCGCGGGACAGACCGGCTTCACCGCGCGCTGAATCGTTGAATGGAGGCTTCAGGGCGCCTTTGAAGTGGGCGCCGACCAGTCGTTTCCAGGCCGAAACAGGCTCGATTCCGTGCGATTCACAGCCCCATTTGAACCATCGCGAGCCGGCCGCGACGTGGCGGATCTCGTCGCGATAGATACGCCCCAGGATCGCCGCCGAACGCCCGTCGCCGGCCGCCTCGAACCGCGCCACCGCGGCCGGGGTGACGTCGAGCCCGCGCGCCTCGAGCACCATCGGAACGACGGCGAGGCGAGCGAGCGGATCGCCGGCCGTCGCCGCCGCCGCTTCCCACAGGCCGTCGTGGGCGGGAAGCTCGCCATAGGCCGAGCCGAGCGTTTGAAGCCGCCGGTCGAGCAAAGCGAAATGCATCGCCTCGTCGGCGCCGACCGCGACCCAGTCGTCGACGAAGGCGCTCGGGAAACCGGCGCCGAAGCGGCCGGCGAGATCGAAGGCGAGGTCGATCGCGGCGAACTCGATATGCGCCAGCGCGTGGAGCATCGCGATCCGGCCCCGCTCGGAACCGCCGCGGCCGCGCTTGGGCATTTGCGAGGGCGGCAGGAGCTTCGGCCGACCGGGCCGGGCCGGCACGTCCGGCATGGCGACGTCGAAGGCGTGCGCGAGCTCGCCCCGCCGCCACGCCCGCGCCGCCGCCCGCGCCGCCCGCACCTTGTCCCGGGGCTCGGCGGCGAGGAGCACGGCCCGGCAGGCGGCGGCGACGGTGGCGGGAGCAAGGTCCATGAGGCGCTATAGTTATCCTTGGCGGCGTCGGGAAACGCGTTCATTATCCGAAAGCCGGATATGGGGGCCGGCACGCAAGGGGGGCGCATCATGACCGATCTCGACGTTGCAATCATCGGCGGCGGCTGCGCCGGCACCTATTCCGCCTGGCGCCTTCAGCAGGAAACCGGCGCCGACAACAGCATCAGCCTGTTCGAATATAGCGATCGCATCGGCGGCCGGCTCTACTCGGTCACCGTGCCGGGCGTGCCCAGCCTCAAGGCCGAATTGGGCGGGATGCGCTACATCCAGGAATCGCACAAGATGGTCGCCGACCTGGTCGAGCATCTCAAGCTCCAGACCCGCGACTTCCACATGGGCGCGCCCGACCCCGTCGGCGCCAATTGCAACCTCTTCTACCTGCGCGGCCGCCACCTCAGGCTTCACGAGCTCGCCGACCCCGACAAGGTCCCCTACAACCTCGCCTGGTCGGAGCGCGGCCTCGGGCCGACCAACCTGCAGATCCAGGCGATGGACAACATCTATCCCTGAATGGCGAACCTGAGCCTGTGCCAGCTGATGAAGCTGAAGGTGTTCGGTCGGCCTTTGTGGAAATACGGCTTCTGGAATTTGATGTTCCGGGTCCTCTCCAACGAGGGCTATCAGTTCATGAAGGACGCCGGCGGCTACGACGCCAACGTCGCCAACGCCAACGCCGTCACCCAGCTCCCGGCCACCGAATATGGCGACGACACCGAGTTCCTGACTTTGTGCGAGGGCTACCAGCATCTGCCCCTCACCCTCGCCGAGAAGTTCAACTCGGCGAAGGGCGGCAAGCTCGCCGCCGGCGATCGCATCTACATGAACCATTGCCTCGCCGAGATCGCGGAGGGCGACGGCGAATATCGCTACACCCTCCATTTCCGGCCGACGCGGACGACGGACGCGATGACGTCCCTGGTCGAAGAAGCGGAGCCGGTGGTCGTGCGCGCCAAGCGCATCGTCCTCGCCCTGCCGCGCCGCTCGCTGGAGCTGGTCAAATGCGACATGCTCGAGCGCAGCGAGCAATATATGGACGATCGCAAGTCGGTTCTGATCCAGAGCGCGTTCAAATTGTTCATGGCCTATGAGGCGCCCTGGTGGCGTACCCTCGGCCTCGTCGCCGGCCGCTCGGTCACCGACCTGCCGATGCGCCAGGTCTATTATTTCGGAACCGAGGGCGAGCAGAGGGGCGGCGAGCCCTTCCTCAACTCGCTCGTCCAGGCGAGCTACAACGACATCTCGACCGTGCCCTTCTGGAAGGCTCTGGAGAAGGGCAAGCCCTACGCGGGCTACCTGCCCGCCTGCGTCGAGCCGGGCGTGACCGACCCCATCCCAGTCACCGAGCATCGCGCCACCCAGGAGATGGTCGAGGATTGCAACAAGCAGATCGCCCAGGTCCACGCTCTGCCCGAAATCCCGATGCCCTATTCGGCGGTCTACCACACGTGGAACGAGGACCCGTACGGAGGGGGCTGGCACGAGTGGAAGGCCGAATATCGGCTCGACCAGATCATGTGGCGGATGCTCAAGCCGGTGGCGAGCGAGGACATCCACATCTGCGGCGAGGCCTATTCCTACGGCCAGGGCTGGGTCGAGGGCGCCTTCTGCACCGCCGAGCAGATGCTCGAGAGCCATTTCGGCCTGAAGCGGCCGCGCTGGCTCGATTCCGATTACGCGATCATGCCCTGCCCCGAGGGCGGCTGCGGCGATCTCGACGGCTGCGTCACCACCCCCGACACGTCGGACCTGGTCGAGGAGCTGAACTCGCTGACCCCGAGCTGCCTCGCCAAAAGGGATATCAGCTGATGGCCTCCGCCCCCTACACGGTCGCCCAATATCTGGTCGACCGGCTGAAGCAATGCGGCCTCGGCCACGTCTTCGCCGTGCCCGGCGATTATGCCGCCAACTTCCTCAACGCGCTCGACAAGACCGAGGGGATCGTCCGGGTCGCCAACATCAACGAGCTCGGCAGCGGCTATGCGGCCGACGGCTACGCCCGCTTCAAGGGCATCGGCGCCGCCTGCGTCCAATACGGAGTCGGCACGTTCAGCGCCCTCAACTGCGCCGCCGGCTCCTTCGTCGAGCGTGTGCCGGTGGCGATCATCTCGGCCAGCCCGCGGACCAAGGATCGGCTGCTCGAGACCGAGGAATCGATCCTCTTCCACCACTCGACCGGCGACCTCGACGCCGACCGCGACATCTTCGCCCACGTCACCGTCGCCTCCGAGATCGTCACCGACCCGGACGAGGCGCCGGCGCAGATCGACGCCGCGATCGGGGCGATGCTGACCTTCAGCCGGCCGATCTACATCGAAGTGCTTCAGGACGTCTGGATCGCGCCCTGCGCCGAACCGGTGGGCACGCTCTCGAAGGCCTATCTGACGAGCGAGGCGAGGCCGCTCGACGCCTTGATCGAGGCCGCCTGGGCCCGGATCGCCGCCGCCGAGCGGCCGATCCTGTGGTTCGGGATCGACATCCAGCGCTTCGGCCTCCAGGACCTCGCCCAGAGCCTCGTCGACGCCAGCGGCCTGCCCTTCACCACCACCAGCCTCGCCAAGACCGTGCTCGACGAGGCCCAGGACGCCTTCATCGGCACCTATGCCGACGCCGCCTCCCCCGCCTCCACCCGCGCCGCGATGAAGGCCTGCGACTGCCCGATCGCGCTCGGCACGATCATCACCGACGATTATCTGCCGATCATGGCCTCGAGCTACGGCGCGATGGTCGAGGTGAACGACGAGGAGGCCCGGGTCGGCTGGGCACAATATCTCGACGTGACTCTGGCCGACGTCATGGCGGGATTGCTCGACCGCTTCCAGGGCGATCCGAGCTATCCCCGCACCTGCGCCCGCCCCGAACCCGACCCGGAAGAGCCCGAGGAGGCCGGGAGCGGCCTCACCTACAACAGCTTCTACCGCCGGCTGACCCGCTTCCTGAAGGACGAGGACCTGCTCGGCGAGACCGTCCTCGTCCTCGGCGAGAGCACGTCGCTCTACGTCTTCGGCAACGTCTTCGGCCTGCCCCGCGACAGCTTCGTCGCCCAGGCCGCCTGGGGCTCGCTCGGCCACGAGACCGGCTGCGCGCTCGGAGTCGCCCTGGGCTCGGGCAAGCGCCCGTACGTCGTCGCCGGCGACGGCGGCTTCATGATGATCTGCCAGGAGCTTTCCAGCCTGGTGCGGGCCGGGGTCAACGCCGCAATCTTCGTGATGAGCAACCGCGGCTATGCCATCGAGCAGGCCTTCGTGAACCTCGACGGCTTCACGCCCGACGGCGAGTTCGCGGCTTACGACGTGCTTCCGGTGTGGGATTATCTCGCCCTCGCCAAGGCCTTCGGAGCGCGCGGCTTTCGGGTCGAGACGACGGATGAGCTGGCGGCCGTGCTCGGCGAGGTCAGGGACCTCACCGGCGTCCCCGCGCTGATCGAGGTGGTCATCCCCGACAAGGACCTCGCCCCCCAGCTCAAGCGCCTCGCCACGCCGCCGCCGGCGCTCCGCAGGCAGGGGCGGACCGGGCCGATCGAGTGAGCGCACCCCGGCGAAGGCCGGGGCCCAGCGGCGCACGCGGAACGACTGGGTCCCGGCCTTCGCCGGGAAACACCTAAAGCGCCGCCAGCCTCTCCTCCAGGCCACCGAAATCGATCTCGGTGCGCAGCGCGTCCATCCCGTCGAGGACGAAGTAGCGGGGCTGGAACGTATCGGAGCGATAGGGCGTGCCCAGCACCCGCCCGAGATCGAAGGGAAGCCGCTCCGGCTTCGCGCTGTCGAGCGCATAAGCCGCTTCGCCGAAGCTCGAGGCGAGACCCGCGCCGTAGAGCCTCAAGGCGCCCTCCTCCAGGGCCATTCCGAACTCCACCGTGTACCAGTAGAGGCGCGAGAAAGCGGCGAGCGTGCCTTGCGCCACCGCCTTCAGCCCCTCCTCGCCGAGCCGCTGGACGAAATCCGCGAACCAGGGATCGGCGAGCAGCGGCACATGGCCGAAGACGTCGTGGAACACGTCCGGCTCCTCGAGATAATCGAGGCTGGTGGCGGGACGGATGAAATTGCCGGCGGG